>Ga0154020_10000076_pt1 | contig 101028 bp, 77 predicted proteins | sample Klosneuvirus_201_FD_109709 | JGI IMG/M metagenome (GOLD analysis project Ga0154020, IMG submission 109709) | Active sludge microbial communities from wastewater, Klosterneuburg, Austria - Klosneuvirus_20160825_MG | ecosystem: Engineered > WWTP > Aerobic digester > Activated sludge | place... | reverse complement strand
TCACGGTGGATGATGCCTTGGTCGTGGACGGCTTGGAGTCCGTGCGCGATTTGAGCGGCGATCTTGCAGGCCCGCATCGGCTCCATGGCGCCCTCGGCAATCACCGAGGCCAGCGTCGGACCGCGCAAAAGCTCTATGACGATGTACGAGCGCCCATCGGGGAGCACGCCAAAGTCCGAGAGGAAGACAGTGTTGGGGTGGTTGATCTGCGAGGCCAGCTGCGCTTCTTGAAGAAAGCGACGCTGATACTCCTCATTCTGGGCGATCAGCAGCAGCTTGACGGCCAGCAGCTTTTCCAGCGAGACGTGGCGCGCTTGGTAGACAACCCCCATGCCGCCTTGACCGAGCACGCACTGAATCTCATAGCGCTCACCGATGATTTTGCCGATAAGTTCGTGCGCAGGATCAGCACCCTCGGCATCAGAGATCTCACCGGGGAGGGTCGGATGATCACCGGGCCCGAGCGAGCTCCCGAGAGCGTTTTTCGGCGCTCCTCCGCAGATATGGGGCAGATCCTCTTCGAGGACTTGACCACAGTCCGCGCAGACAGCCTCGTCCCGAGGGAGCGCTTGTTTCGACATAGGAAGCCTTTTGTCATGTTAACAGATTGGCTAGGCTTCCAGGCAGCTTGGTTTCAGCGACGGGGGCCACGGTCGCAAACCAGCGGCTACAGCGTGAGGACGCCGATCCACGGCAGGTTGCGATAGCGCTGCTTGTAGTCGAGCCCGTAGCCCACCACGAACAGATCGTCGATGGTGAAGCCGATGTAGTCGATCGGCACCTGTTTTTTGGTCCGACTCGGCTTGTGCAAAAGCGAGCAGATGCGAATCGACGAGGGATGGCGGGTCCGCATGTTCTCGAGGAGGTAGCTCATCGTCAGGCCGGTGTCGACGATGTCTTCGACGATCAGGATGTCCGAGTCCTCGATGGGATTGCTCAGGTCGGAGGTGATGCGCACCACACCCGAGGTCACCGTCTCATCACCATAGCTGGACAGCCCGAGGAACTCGCAGGTCACCGTCGAACCCGGCAAGCCGAGCGCAATCTGGGCGTTGTAGATGGCCCGCGACAAGTCGGCAGCAAACACAAAGCTGCCCTTGAGCACCGTCACCAGCGTGAGCGACCGGCGCTGATATTCCTTCGCGATTTGCTGGCCAAGCTCCACGATGCGGGCGGCAATCTGCTGCTCTGTAAACAGCGGGACGAGCTTCGGTTCGACAAAGGTTTCCTGAGCAGACACGACGGCCTCCTTCTCACACAAATGAGTTGTTAAGCACTTCACCCAGCCCGCCACCACCGGGGACGATGTACTGGTGGTCGGTCAGGCCTCGCTCGCGCTCCCAGTGGGTTCCCGGCACCGTCTGCAGCACGTCGGCATCCGACAGGCCGCGATCGAGCCGCAGCGCGTAGACCTGCACCTCGGGATGGTTGCGGGTGACATGCTGGAGGTACTCGGGGGTCACGATGAGATGGACCGCGATGACCTTGGCGGCGCGCCCGGTGACTTCCTGCCGATAGTGATGGAGCACCCGACTCACCGTCGATCCGGTAGCACCCATCGGGTCGGGAATCAGCATCATCGCACCCTCGACCGGCCCACCAATCTTCGAGGCATAGAGCCCCGCGCCGGTGACATGACCCTCTTTGTCGAGCGTGCGTCCGAGCGCCAGGTGATCTTGGCGAACCCCGGCGGGCGACAGCACCTGATTGAGAAAGTCATAGCTGACCTGCGACGGCAGAAGCCCAGCCCGCGCCAGGGCCACCACCACCGCCGAGGTGCCTTGCGCAATGACTTCGCCGTCGTAGACACCCTCGGGCACGTACTGGATCATCCGCGTCGGAATGCTCGCACGCTCGCGAGGGAACTCGGCGGCGACCACTTCATGGACCAGCACCCGATACAGCTCGACGATGAGCCGGCTGACCTCGGGCTGGACGACATCGCGGTGACAGAGTTTGGCAAGCAGCGACAGCGCCAACGGGTCGCGCAAGATATGCACCGACGGGCCGTAGCGATGTTCGAGCTCACAGGGACGATAGCTAACGGACTGATACTGGCGATCGGCTGTCATGGCGGCGCGGACTCTAATCGATCGGCACCAGACAGCGCAATCCACCCGTTGCCGGTCCCAAGTTACATGGGATAGACGGAGTCTTTTTGGTCGCTGATCGCGCCCTGGGCCTCGTCGAAACACGGCCCGCTCTTGCCATCAAAGCCGATGCACGCCGAGGTCGAGCACGGATAGAGCACCACCTGCTGCGGCTTCGGATCGATGAACATCGGGTTTACCAGGTAGCGATTCAGGTAGTTCGCGTAGGCGTTGCACATCAGCTCGGGCTTGTTGCGATTCAAGGTCAGCTTGAGCTGGGTCGCATCGCGCACGAACGCCACGTCGGTATCGGAGTCGCCGGCGGAAAAGACCTGGCGCTTGTCCTCGGGCCGCTGGTTGATGGCCTGCGCGCTCGAGTCGCCGTAGATGACTTTGTTGACCCAGCAGCGCTTGCCGTCGATGTAGGTCATCATGGTGTTGCCGTCCTGACGGATGCCTTCGTTTTTGCCGTCGGGAACATCGCCGCAGCCCTGCAAGTTGTAGGTCTGCTTGCCGTTGCCGTCGAGGACCATGCGAACCCCGATCACGTGATCGGTCGGCAGGCGCACTTGGTCCGAAAAGGCGCGTACCACGGGCTCGCTGGTGGCGCTTACCACCCAGACGTCGAAGCCGTTGTCGGACAGCGCGCCGATCAGGTCTTTCATTTGGTCGTAGACGCGGAGGTAGGCATTGACCTGGCGCGAGCCGATGGTCTGCTTGGCACCGATGGGAGCCAGGAGGGCCTCGGCGATGGCATCCTTGGCCATCAGCGCAATCTCGGCGGGGCTGTAGCCAGCCTGGAGCTGCACGGCCCAGGCATAAGTCGGCTCCATCCGTCGGTAGTCGTACCCTGAAAAGGCCGGCAGTCCGGTCTTGCCCTTGTTGTCGAGGTAAACGGAGAGGATCGCGTCGGCGCAGGCGAGTCCATCAGGCTTACCCGTCGGGAGCGCCTCACCGGGATTGGCCAGCGCGTCACAGGCCGTAAGCGCCGCCAGTGCGTCAGCAGTCATGATGAAGTTGGTCAGACGCCAGGCCTTGCTGGGTGGTTGCAGGATCTTGTTCGACTTGAGCATCCAGAACAGCGTCATGTCGCCGACGTCGTTCTTGATCACTGTGTTGTCCCAGTCGAACAGCGCGACCGGCTTCTTGCTGGCGTTGTAGCTTGGGCTGGCCTTGCCAAACTGGTCCATGAAGGCGTCGAGCCGCTTGCGGTTGTCACCCCACCACGGCAGCGCCGAATCGAGGTGTCGCGGCGGCTGGGACATCGCCAGGTCTGGATTGCCATCGGCCGGAATCGGTGGGTCGCAGGACAACAAAAGCGGCCCGCCGAGTGCGAGCAGGGAAGCACACAGGCCGAGTACTTGAGCGCGGTTCATCGCAGACCTCCGTCGAAAACAAAGCGTTGCGTGGAGCGTAACAGCCGAGATTTGATAAGCCAAGAAACCTTGCCGTATGTTCACCGTGTGAGCCAAGAACAGACCCAGAGCTTTGGCAAGAGCCTCTTTCTCGGTGACCTGAGAGAAGAGCTGATCTTCCCATTCCCCCAACCGCCAAAGGCCGAGCAGCGCAAGCTGGCCGCACTCCTCGACGAGATCCGCCTCTTCGCGAAGCAGTCGGTAGACCCGCGCCGCATCGACTCCGAAGCGGCCATCCCGCCGGAGGTGGTGGCCGGGCTGCGCAAGCTCGGGCTGTTCGGACTGCTCAGCCCGACGGAATTTGGCGGCGCTGGTTTCTCGATGTCAGCGACGGCACGAGTGCTCGATCTGCTCGGCTCCTTCGATAGCTCGCTGGCGATGCTGGTGGCGGTTCACCTGGGGTTTGCGGTGCTGGCGATCCAGCGCTTCGGGACCCCCGAGCAGCGTCGACGCTTTCTGCCTCGGCTGTGCAGCGGCGCGAGCTTGGGGGCCTTTGCTCTCGCCGAGCCGCTTGCCGGTAGTGACTCGGCAGCCATCCGGACCCGGGCCGAGCCCTGCGACGGAGGCTATCGCCTGACCGGCACCAAAGTCTGGGTCCAAAACGGCGAGTACGCCGACCTGCTGATCGTCTTTGCGCAGACCACGGTTCACCGCGACGGTGCCGACCTCGACCGCATCACCGGCTTCATCGTCGAAAAAGGCCCTGGCGTCATCATCGGCAAGAGCGAGCACAAGCTTGGACTGCGCGGCAGCTCGACCCCGGCGGTGTACCTCGAAGGGGTGTTCGTGCCGAGTGATCGCATCCTCGGCAGCGTCGGTAGCGGCTTCAAGGTTGCGATGGAGACACGCCAGCACGGACGGCTGCTCGCGGCAGCGGCCTGCATCGGTACCACCTGTGAGCTGCTGCGCCTGCAAGTCCAGCAAGCGACCAGTCGACGGCAGTTTGGACGTGTAATCGGCACGCTCGGGATGGTCAAGGATCAGGTGGCACGGACGGCGGTTGACCTGTACGCCAGTGAGTCGACGCTGTATCTGACCACCGGCCTGCACGACCTCGCCCAGCGCCGTCGCGATCTCCAGCTCGACGCCTCGCTCGAGGCAGCGCTGTGCAAGGTCCTGACGGCAGAGACGCTACACACGGCGGCGGTCTCAGCGATGCGAATCGCGGGCGCGACTGGGCTCCTCGACGACTACCCGTACGAGCGACTGCTGCGCGACAGCCAGACCTATCTGGTGTTTCCAGGTACCCACGAGGTGCTAAAGGCGTACATCGCGCTGAGTGGCATGCGCGTGCCGGGGGAGCAGGTCGGCAGGCTGTCGGACGTGCTCAAGAGGCCGCTGCGTGGCTACGGGATGGTCGTCGATTCGCTGATCGAAAAGGTCCGTACCGCGGCCTACGGTCGAGCGATGCTGACCCGCCATCACCCACAGCTCAAGCGCGAAGCGGTGCTGATCGAAGATGCGGCGGAGGCGTTCGCCAAGGAGGTGGACCGCGTAGTCCGTCGCCACGGCCAGCTGCTGCCGGAGATGCAGTACGTGCAAAAGCGCGTCGCCGAGGTCGCGATTGACCTCTATGCGATGTGTGCGTGCGTGTCGCGGGCGTCGCTGGTGCTGACCGAGCGCGATGCCCGTCATGCCCGAGGTCGCGCCGGTCACAGCGAGGCCGCCGGTCAGATCGATACTGCCGAGCGTCAGCTCCGTCTGTGTGCGGCGTTCTGTGGCAAGGCCGCCCGTCGGATTGAACAGACGCTCCAGCGCTTCGGCCAAAACGACGACGAGCTGATGAAGACCATCGCCGATGACTGTTACCTCGACCGGCCCTATCCGTTCGACGCGCTCCTGCTGCGCGAGCCCGAGTAGGCGGCTGCATTCCACAGTCAGGCTGGCTCGGCTGAAACAAACTCCGCGCCTAGACTGCGACATCCGCTAGAAATGTCCGGTTTGCGGTTAACATAAAAAGGAGTTTCCCTTGGCAACGCGCGTCCAACACCCTGCCCCGGCTGATGTTTCCCCCGCGGACCACTGTGGTCCCCAAGCGGCGCTGCCGTTGGCCGTCAGCAAGACCCGCCCCGATGCGGAGCTGCCGGTTTACAAAACGGCGGAAGCTGCCGGCCTCGACCTGTCGGCGTGCTTGGGAGCCGGCGAGAGCATGAGCTTGGCGCCCCTTGAGAGACGCTTGGTACCGACGGGACTGCGCCTGGCCATTCCGCGAGGCTACGAGGGTCAAGTCAGGCCGCGCTCGGGCTGGGCGCTCAAAGAAGGCGTCACCGTCCTCAACAGCCCCGGCACCATCGACAGCGACTACCGCGGTGAGGTCGGCGTGATCCTCATCAACCTATCGACGCAGCCGGTGCAGATTCGCCATGGCGACCGCATTGCCCAGCTGGTCATCACCCCGGTGGCGCGGGTCTCTCCCGTCGAGGTCAGCGCGCTCGATGACACCGACCGCGGGGCCGGCGGATTTGGCCACACAGGCCGGAGCTGACCATGCCAGCGCCTCTCTTCCGTCGCGGCGACGTGATTCACCAGAAGTACTATGTGCTCACCAAGAGCGGTGAGGCGGCCCTGTGGGTCGGCTTTCTGGCGTGTACCGTCGAGGCCCAGCAAGCGGCGGAGAGTCGCGGTGAAGTTCCAGAGCCTGATTTGCTGCTCAAAGTCGTGCGGCCCGAGCTGCTCGAGACCCCTGGCACCACCGACAAGCTGCTCCGCCATCTGACTCAGTACAAAGATCTGTCGCATCCCTTTTTGGCCCAGATCGTCGACGTGGTCGCACTGCCCGAGCACACGTCGGTGCTCGTCGCAGAGGTCGCGCAGATCGGTCAAGGTGGCCAGGGCGTGCTGCTCGACCGGATGGCGACGTTTCGTCAGAAGGACGGCCTGCCGCTCTCCGACGTGCTCCAGATCATTGACCAGCTGGCCGAGGCGCTGACGTTTCTGCACGAGCAGGGGCGCTATCACGGCGACCTGCGGCTCGACTCGGTGCTGCTAAAGACCGATGGTGTGCGGCTGAGCGACGTCGGGCTGGGCGTCGGACTGCCGCGCGAACCGTTCTTGCTACAGCTCGCCAACGTCGGTCAGATGGAGTCGGTCGCCCCGGAGCTGCATGCGGCGCGCCCGCCAGACATTCGCACCGACGTGTTTGGGCTGGCACGGGTGATGCGCAGCCTGCTCGACCTGGGGGACAACTGGCCGATCATTCGCGACTCCAATCAGACGCTGGTCGACGTGCTGGAGCGCGCCATGTCGAGTGAACCCGCCGAGCGTCAGCCCACCATTGCCGCACTGATCGGCGAGCTGGAAAAAGCGCTCCAGCCCGAGTCACCTACCACGTCGCCTGGGGGCGACCGGACCGACCCGCAGCCGTCGTCTGGAAGCGGCCCGCCCACGGAGCCAAACCCCTCGCATGAATCGGCGGGGTTTCGGTCTTCGCGCTCGTCGCAGGGCAGCGACTTTCCGCCGGGCTCGGTGCTGGTCAGCTGGCGGGCTTTTGCAGCGACGGTGGTACTCGCTGCGCTGGTCGGAGCCCTGCTCGCGGTGGCGGTAATGCTGCTGCGACGTCCCAGCCCGCCCGAGAGCGTCAAACCGTTATCAGGACCAGCCACTACGCTGCCGACCTCCGCTGGTCCTTCCCAAAAGTAGAGCTTATGCCGAAGCGATCGTTTGTTCTGTATCCACTGGCCGGCTTGGTGGCGCTGCTGCTGGCGAGCTATGCCCACGCGGCCAATCCCGCCGACAGCCCGTTCGATCGCGAAGTCAGCGAAAGGCGGCAGCGCTTTGAGGCCGAGTCGGCCCGACCTGGGGCAGCCAGCGCGGTGGTGCCGCTCCTCGGGCTGTTCGAGCTGTGGGACGAGGTCACCGACCGCAGCGCGCTGCGTGAGGCCACCGCCGAGGCGATAAGGCCCCGTCCGACGCTGTCAGCGCTGGTCCGCGCCGAAGCGCTGTGGCACGAGCAGCTGCTGCATCGACACGCCAGCGACGTCACGGGGGCCAAAGACTTGCAGCGGCAGCTCGGCCTGCTAACGGCGTTTTCCGTCGTCGGGCCGTTTGACAACGACGGTCGCAAGGGCCACAAAGCAGTCTATCCGCCCGAGACCGAGACCACCGCGCCGACCCCAACCGCTCGCTATCCCGGCAAGAGCCCAGCCCTGCCAGTAGCGTGGCGCCCAGTTCCCGATTCGCAGCTTGCCAGCGACGGCAGCATTCCTCTCGATGCCTGGATGAAGCCAGAGACCGAAGGGACCGCGTACGCCCTGACCTATGTCAAGAGTGAGCAGAAGCAGACCGTCGCCGTACGAATCGGCTCGACGGGAGCGGTGAAGGTGTTCGTAAACCAAGGTGCGCCAGTCGTCGACACCGATGTCTATCGCAAGCTACACCTCGACCAGGATGCGGGGACGGCGACGCTGTTGCCGGGCTGGAACCGGATTCTCGTCAAGGTCTCGTCGGTGAGTGGTCGGTGGGCGTTTGTCCTGCGGCTGACCTCACTCGACGGCAAAGCGCTGGCCGGTCTGACCCAGAGCGCGACACCGCCGGGCGAGGGTTGGAAAGTACCGACGAGTGTTGCGCCTGGACCAGGGAAGCCGCTCCATCTGATCGCCGGCCTGCGAGCCAGGGTCAGCCCAGCGACGGCAGGAAGTCCGCTGGCTGCCCAACGAGCCGCCCAGCTGACCGACTTGGGACTTTATTTGCAGCATGCCCAGCCGGGCGATCCCGAACAGCACGAGGCTGAGGCGCTGCTGGCCGAGGCGGTTGCGCTCAAGCCGAGCCGTCACGGATATCGCCTGCTGGCCGCTGCCACGGAGGACGACAACAAGCGTCGGCTGGCCATCGAAGCCGGAATTGCCCTGCCGGGAAACGACGCGCTGATTGAAAAAGCGCGTCTTCTCGTCGAGCACGCCACTGCCTCGGAGCAGCTGGGCCGACTCCGTCCCGCCGAACAAGCCTTCGCCGAAGCCGAGCGGCTCGCGCCGGGTCTTTACACCGCGAGCCTCGGCCTGTCGCGGATTGCGCAGAGCCGTGGCCTGGCCAGCGTCGGGTACAAGCGCATTCTGCCGCTCCTCCACAGCGCGCCGTCGATGCTGACCCTGCGTGCTCACGCCGACATGCTGTCGCGACTGGGCCGTCACAGCGAAGCCGAGTCCGCCTATCAGACGGTGCTCACGCAGCAGTCCGACGACGATGAAGCGCTGCGCTATTTGATTGCTCGGAGACGGGCAGCAGGCCGGATCGACGAAGCGCTGGGGCTGCTTTTACAGGTCCAGGCGCAGAGGCCGGACGTTTTGTGGCCACTGCGCGAGCGGATCGACATCTTGGAAGGCTCGGGGCAGAGCGAGTCGGCGTTGCAGCTGATCGCCGGTGCCATGCCGCAGCTCATCGGTGATGCTGACTGGTTCGAGCGGCGCGGGCGCGTCCTGCGCAAGCTCGGACGGACCGAGCTTGCGGTGGCTTCGTACCGTCGGGCGCTCGAGCTGAAGCCCCAGAACCCAGCGCTGCGCGAGTATCTGCAAGTGCTCGATCCGGCGGCGCGCTCGGCGGAGGACTTGCAACGGCGATTCCAGGTCAATGTCGAGGCGCTGCTCAAGAAACCCCGCCCGGCCACCAAGGCCGGCGACAGCGCACGGGTGTTGTTGGATCAAAAAGTCGTCCGCATTCACGCCAACGGCCTATCCGAGGAATACATCCAGCGCGTGATCGAAATCCTCGACGACAACGGCAGCCGCAGCTACGACGAAGTGGACATCAGCTACACCCCCGACACCCAGTCGGTGCAGGTCAAGACCGCCAAGGTGATAAAGCCCAGCGGCGAGGTCGTTGAGAGCGTCTCGCAGAGCGAGAGCGACGCCTCGGAGCCATGGTACGGCCTGTACTACGATGTCCACGCGCTGAGCATCCGCTTCGACGGCCTGCGCCCAGGGGATGTGGTGGTCGTTGAGTACGTGCAGTCGGACGTCGGTCGCCGCAACCTGTTTGCCGACTACTTTGGCGACGTCCACTATCTGCAAGAAGGCATCCCGGTGCTCGAAGCGCGCTACTCGCTGACGCTGCCCGAGGAAGACCTGCGCCGCCGCCCGCTGTATTTCAACAAGCCGCGACTGCCGACTGAGTCGACGTTCTTGCGCAGCGACGAGACCCGTGGCCCCGATCACATCATCAGCTTCGTCGCCAGCAACCTGCCCCGCATCCACGACGAGGCGGGACGACCGGGCTTCGCCGAGCTGTCGACCTACATCCACGTCTCGACGTACAAGACCTGGGAAGACGTCGCCACTTGGTACAAAGGGATGATCGCCGAGTCACTCCAGCCGTCGGCAGAGGTAAGCCGCGCGGCCCAAGCGGTGGTCGCCAAAATTCCCGCCTCCGACGAGCTGGGTCGAATTCGCGCGCTCTACAACGAGGTCGTGCGCCGCACCCGTTACGTCGGTCTCGAGTTTGGCATCCACGGCTACAAGCCCTACAAGGTGTCTCAGATCTGGGAGCGCAAGTTTGGCGACTGCAAGGACAAGGCGGCGCTGCTCCACGTCATGCTCAAGGAGGTCGGCATCGACAGCTCGATGACGCTTGCCCGCACCACCAAAGGCGGCAACATCGACAGTGAGCCGGCGTCGCTGTCGGTCTTTGATCACGCGATTGTTTACGTGCCCAAGTACAACCTCTATCTCGACGGCACGGCGGAGTTTTCGGGCTCGATGGAGCTGCCGATGATGGACCAGGACATCATGGTGCTCGTGGTGTCGGACCCGCAGCTTGGCGGCAAGGGTCATCTGGCGCGAACGCCGGTGCTGCCGTCGAGTCAGAGCACGACCAAGCGGGTCCTGTCGGTGCAGCTGGAAGAATCGGGGCGGGCCAAGGTCAGCGAGCAGCTCAGCATCGCCGGACAGAACGCGCACCGCTTCCGAGACCACTTCCAAAATCCGTCGTCGCAGAAGGAGCGCTATGAGAAGTCGTGGAACGAATATTTCCCCGGCGCACAGGCGGTCCACGTCGAGCTTCCGGGGGGACTGGGGCTCGAAAAACCGGTGACGATTCGCGGCGAGCTGCTGCTGCCCAAGTGGGGTCGTCCGCCGAGTGGTCCCAGTGGTGCGACGGGAGGTAGCGCGCTGTCGATGCGACCGCTGGGCCGCGAGCCGGACCTTCTGCGCAGCTACGCACGGCTGTCGAGTCGTCGCTACGATCTGGTGCTGGGCTTTGCCTGGCAGAGTCTCGACGAGGTCACGGTGCAGCTGCCGACGCGCTTTGCGGTACACCGACTGCCGGAGTCGCGCCAGCTCGAGTCGCCGCTTGGTCGCTTCACGCTCAGCATTGAGCAGCACCCCGGCAAGACCGGTATCGCCGTGACGGCCAAGTCGGAGCTGCGGATCGACCGTCACCGCGTCAGCGCCGCCGAGTACCCGATGTTCCGCAAGTTCCTGTCCGAGGTCGACAGCGCGCTCTCTCAAGAGCTTCTGGTGGGCCGTGAGTAAGAAGTCACTATTTTCCATCGCGTTGGCACTGCCGCTGGTCCTCGCTGCTGCGTGTGGCCCGACGGTGCCGATCAAGGATCGTTACCTGAGCAGCCCACCGCTCGGCGAGCAGGTCGCCCAGCTCCAGCTTCGGGTTGCGCAGAGCCGCGGCTCCGATCCGTCGCTGCTGCGCGAGCTGGGTCTGGCGCAGTTGGTGTTCGGGGACAGCCAGGATGCCGAGAGCAAGCTCACCAAGGCACTGGAGCGCGGTGACAGCGACAGTCTGACCTTCCTCGGGGCGGCGCTGGCGGCACAGGAAAACGGCCAGCCGCGACGGGCGCAGCAGCTCTTGTTGCAGTTTCTCGAGCAACTGGTCAAAAGCGAGCGCAAAGATCCCTGGGCCGAAGCCGTGGCCGAGCTGGCAGCGCATCGTCTGCTGGCACATGGCGTCGCTGGCACCGGCAAAGCGGATGATCAGCAGCTCGTCGACAGACTCCTCGCCATTTGGCAGCAGCGCGGGCGTCTTCCCGTCGAGAGTCAGCAGCTCTTGGCGGCGCTCCTCGGTCAGCAGCTGCGGCTCCTCGGCGATGAAGCAAGGGCGAATCGGCTCGACATCGAGCGCGGCTGCCCTCCGACACTGTATGTGAGTGGTCCACACGGACATCTGCCCATGCTCGACGTGCTGAGCGAGATGCCCGGTGACAATCCGGCGAGCGATCCAGCGCGACCACGCTATCGGCCCCGCAGTGGCTCCGGCTGTAGCGTCACCGTCCAGGGACTTCCGGGCAAGCCAGGGGTGTTCTTCGTCGACACCTTCTTCCAGAGCAGCCAGGGTCAAGTGCTACCGCTCACCATCGAGACCTCGGGGGTGCCGTGGGCGCTTTACGTAGATGGCCAGCGCCAGTTCCTCGATCATGAGCCGGTCGGTCGACGCCATCTGTCGCTAACGCTGCCGGCGGGCCCGCACAGCCTAGCGGTGAAGCTCGGAGTGACGACCAGCAATCATGTCCAAATTGCGCTGCCCGGTGCGCAGTTCTTCGACGGAGATCCGGCCAAAGCGCCCACTCCGGCGTCCGGTCCGGTGATGGTCGCCGACCGTCCGCTGTCGACGCTGCCGATCGCCGAGACACGCTGGCAAGGAGCGCTGCGGGCCCTGCTCCGCATGCAGCAGGCCTACCTGGCTGGTCGTCCCGACGAGGGTCTGACGGTGGCAAGCGAGCACCTAGAGCAGACCCCGCGCTTTGCGGCGCTGCGGACGCTCTATGCGGGACTGCTGCTCGACGACCGCAGTCGACCCGAGCGACTGGCGCGCGATCGGGCCCGCACCCAGCTAAAGACCGCGCTGTCCCACAGTCCGCAGCTGCTCTCGGCCCGGCTGTCGCTGGCCCGACTGCTCTTGCAGGACGAAAAACCGGTGCAGGCCCAAGAAGTGCTGGCCGGTCTGCCCAAGACCGTCGAGAAGACCTGGCAGACCGAGCTTGTGCGGCATCGACTGCTCAAGACGCGCGGCTTTGTGGTCGAGGCGGAGGCAGCGCTGGCCGAGGCCCGAAAGCTGGGTCCGACGGCGTGCCCGACGCTGGAGAGTGAGGTCGATTTCCGACGCGAGCTTCAGGACGATCGCGGGGCGCTCCAGGCCGCGCAGGCGCTGGCGAACTGTAACCCCTATGCCGACCGCTGGGCCGACGCGCTGCTCGACGGTGGACGACTCGAAGAAGCGCAGCGTGAGTTCGAGCGCCTGCTACAGCTCGAGCCCGACAATCAGCCGTGGCTGCGCGGGCTGTCGCGCGTCCTTTTGTCACGGCGCGATCTCGGGGCAGCGACGAGCACCCTGCTCAAGCTGCGCGAGCAGTCGCCCCGCAGCGTCAACCTCTATACCGACCTGGCCAACTTGTACGTCGAGCGAGGACAGCCCGAGACGGCGCTGCTGACGATCAAGCAAGGTCTGGCCGAAGTGCCGGAGTCGCCGGAGCTGGCCAAGGCGCTGCATGCGCTCGGGCATCGCGACTCGATCGAGCCGTACCGCATCGATGGCAAGCAGGTGGTCCGCGAGTTTGTCGCCCGCCGCGGCGTCTACAGCGGCGAGTCGGCGGTGCTGCTGCTCGATCGGACGGTGATGCGGGTCTTCCCGAGCGGGGCCCGTCTGACCCTGACCCACAACCTGATTCGCGTGCTGACCAAAGAAGGCATCGAGCGGTTCGGCGAGGTCCACATTCCCGACGGAGCGGAAGTGCTGACGCTGCGCACCATCAAGGCCGATGGCAGCACCCGCGAGCCCGAGGAGATTCCCGAAAAAGAGACCGTGTCCGCACCGGCGCTCGAGGTGGGTGACTACATCGAGTTCGAGTATGTCGACCGCGACGATCCGACCCCGATTGCCCCAGGCGGCTTCCTCAGCGACCGCTTTTACTTTGCGTCGGCAGACGCACCGCTCGACCGCAGCGAGTACCTGCTTTTGACCCCGAAGGAAATGGCGCTCCAGATCGACCTGCGGGGACCGGTTGGCAGCGACGGAAAGCGACAGCTGCCGCTGGCGACCGAGAGCAGCGAAGGCGAGCTTGTGCACCACTTCTGGAAGCGCGCCGGTGTGCCGCGGATGCAGCCGGAACAGCCGCTCGATCAAGGCCAAGTGGATGACTGGTCTCCGTCGGTGCGAGTGGCCGCCGGGGTGTCGCTGGAAGGCTACGTCAACCAGATTCGCGAGCGCCGCTATCGATCGCTGCGACTGACCCACGAGCTGCGCGAGCTGGCAGCCAAGGTCGCCGGAGCGCCGCAGGGCACGCCCGAGACCGCCGAGAGTCAGGTCGCGCGCGCGCGGAAGCTCGACGAGTGGGTACGCAAGAACATCCACAGCGGGGGCAGCTTCGACGAGTCAGCCAGCTCGATCCTGGCGCGGAAGGAAGGTCGGCGCGACGTGCTGCTGCTGGCGCTGCTCCAGGCGGTGGGGATTCCGGCGGAGGCCTGGCTGGCCCGCCCCGAGAACAATCCCAAGCTAGAAGGTCCGCTGCCCGACGTGCTGGCCTATTCCGAGATGCTGGTGGCGGTGGCGCCGGACGCAAGCGGAACGCCGCTTCTGTGGATTGATCCGCTGCACAAGCACACGCCGACGGGACTTTTGCGACCGATGTTCCGCGGGGCCCAGGCGCTACGGATTCCCGACGCGAGAGACCAGCCGAAGAGTCAGAGCGTGCAAAAAGCGACCATCATGCTGCCACCGATGGGTGGGGTGCCGTCGCGGTTGGCAGCACTGCCGACGGAAGCTAAGCGTCCGATGCTGACCGATCATCGCCACATCGAGATGAACGTGGAGCTGGAAGCGAGCGGCGGTGGCCAGGTCGTCGTCACCGAGATCCTGACCGGCATGCAGGCGAGCGAGTGGCGCGACCAAGTCGAGCACATGGCAGAGGACAAGCTACGGCAGGGTCTGGAGCAGCGCGCGCTCGGCTACTTCTTCCCAGGGGCGAGCCTGCAAACGCTTACGTACGGGCCGATGGACAACGACGATGCCGCGATGACCATCACCTATCGGTTCTCGGCGCCACACCTGGCGAGGCTGCGGCTCGGCAAAGATGGTCACAAGCAGCTGGTGTTGCCGGTTCCGTATCCGCTTTTGCTCAGTCGAAGGTACGTGATGGCCCCGCAGCGCCGCTTGCCGCTCATCGTCAACTACATCACGCCCGGCACGCTGTCGGCGACGATTCGACTCCCTGCCGGAGCCCAGGTGGCGCAGCTCGCCGAGTCGGTCAAGTGGAGCGGCTTTGGCAGCTACCAGCGGCAGGTACGCAGCGACGGCAATCGCCTGATTTTGTCCGTCGAGAGCAGCATTGCTCGCCAGCGCGTCCTGCCCGACCGCTACCCCGCCTTCGTCGACTTCGCCGCCCACGTCGACCTGGCCGAAGAAGCCTACGCACTCATCGACCTCGCCGGCCCCTGACCCACCCTCAGGCGCCCATCCCGCGAGAAACCGAGAGCCGGCAAAGTCCCGTGACAGCTTGCTATTCCTCGGATTAGCATGGGCTGGTGTTCTCTCGTCGTCATGCACAAGCGGGATGGTGGCGGACGGTGCGTCGACTGACGGCGCTGCTGGCCCTGGTGCTTTTGGCGGCCTGCGACGTCGAGCTGTACCACGACCTGTCGGAGCGTCATGCCAACGAGGCCATGGTGGCGCTGCGACAGGCCGGACTGCACGCCGACAAGCGAGCGAGTGGACGTTCGACGGCCCGGGTTCAGGCCTATGCGCTGCTGGTGCCTCGTCGAGAAGAAGACCGAGCGCTGTCGCTGCTGAGTGAGCAGGGGCTGCCGGTGAGCGAGCCGCGACCAGCGACGGGAAGTAAGCTGGCGCTCTTGCCGTCGGAGGCCCGCGCCGAGCAGCTTCGTGAGCGCGAGCTGGCCCTGACCGAGACGATCGAGAGCCTGCCGCAGGTCAGCCATGCGCGGGTGCATCTGGCGTTCGCCGAGCCGGACCCGCTGCTCCCGACGGCTCAGCTGCGTCCGACGGCGTCCGTGCTGTTGCGCCTGCGCGGGCCCCTGCCACTCAAGCCAAGCGAGGTGGCGGAGCTTGTCGCCAAGTCGGTGGTGGGCCTCAATGCCGCCGATATCGCGGTGCTGAGCACTCAAGCTGCGTCTCCGTCGTCACCAGCCGCGGCGTGGCCCAGCGTCGTGAGCAGCCCGAGCCTCCTTCTACCCATGCTCGGCGGACTGAGTGGACTGCTGCTGGGGCTGTCGGTGCTCCTCGGGATCGCGCTGCTGCGCAGTCGTCGTCGGGAGACACCGCCACCCAAGACCGAGCACGCGCTGCACGCGCTGACGAGTTCCTAACGATTCTCTGCTATAGGGAGCGGACCATGACCCAAGAGCAAACAACCAGCACTGGCGGCCCACCGAGCGTGCGCCAAATCCTTGTCCCAACCGACTTGTCGGCCTTCTCGGAGCAGGTGCTCGACTACGCGCTGGAGCTGGCCAAGTCACTCGGTGCCAGCATCCGACTGTTCCACACCGCCGTGCAGCCCGACTACGAGGTGCCTTATCTGGTCAGCCCCGGCATGCGCGGCGCGGCAGCGGCCCTGGTCGAAAAGGCCGCCGAGGTCTCGTCTCACATCCGCACCGAGCTGGAAGCCATCTGCCAGCGCAAGTACATCTACGGCGTCAGCATCGAGTACAGCATGATCGATGGCCGACCCGCCGAAGCCATCGTCGACCACGCCCGCGAGATGCACGCCGACATGATCATCATGGGCAGCCACAGCCGCCCCGGCGTGCGCCACTTGCTGCTCGGCTCCGTCGCTGAGAAGGTCCTGCGGACCGCGCCCTGTCCGGTTCTAATCATCCACCCTCGCAGTGAGTAGCCGCCGCCACTGCGCTGACCGTCACGGCTTCGGCTGTCGCGGCTTGATGATCACGCGGTGCAGCTGCTGCTTGAGGATCCGGTGAACGTCCTTCAGCTCGTCGAACAGCTGGATGTCACGATTGAAGCCACCGAGGGTGCCGCGACCGCTCTCGAACAGCCGCAGCAGGTACTTCGCGTCCTCGCTCATTCGCTCCCCACTTTTGACGGCAGCGCGGAAGTTCCGCAGCGACACCTCGAGATCGTGACGACGGCTCGGGCCAAAGAGCAGCTGAAGCTCGCCCAAGCGGTCTTGGAGCAGCGCGGTCTTTTTGTGTAGCTGGGTCGCCTGGCTGATCAGCGGTTGCAGCGTCGTCTGAAGCTGCTCGATGTCGGCGGGCGCCTGCTCAATCCCCGCCGTCTTGAGGTGCGACTCGAGGCTGCGCAGCATGAGCAGCGCCGCCGCCCCCTGCACGCCAATCCGCTCCACCTGACCGGCCTCGGTCACTTTACCAAGCCGCTGACCCAGCGACGAAAACGCCGCCGCCGCTTCCTCCCAGTCGGGCCGCAGCCCTCGCGCCTCGTGCAGGATCGTCTCGACGCTGACGTAGATGTGACTGAGCAGCTGATCGAGATCGGGCGGATCGATTCCCAGCAGGTACTCTCCGTCGGACAGCGGCAGGCCGGGATTGGCACTCCGCTCGGGCGGACCGACCTCGATCACCGCTGGCGACAGCAGCGTCGGATTGCGCGGCAAAAAGGTCGCGTTCTGGACCAGCTTCGCCGCTGGCGTGCGCAAGATCCGCAGCTCCAGCTCGACGAGTGGGCCTCGCCGCTGTAGCTCCGCGGAGTCGTTTGGTCGTGGCCTATAGCGACGAATCGCGGTCAGCTCGCCAATCCGCTCGCCGGCCAGCTGGACCTCGGCGCCGGCATAGAGCTGGCCACTGCGCTGCACCAGCAGATGCACCGTCAGCGACTTGCCGACGGTGTGGTCCGCCGTCAAGAGCGCCACCGCCACCAGAAAGGCCAGCAGCAGCACCGTCACACCCCCGAGGAGCAAGTGTAGCCGCTGGTTGCCGGCATCAAACGGCGGGCCGAGGCTCACAGCTCATTCCTTCCAGAAAAACTTCCAGGGGTTGCGCTTGAGATCGCGGGTCAGCTCTTTGAGGTCGTCGTAGACCTGCTGGTCGACGAGCAGCGCCCCGACAGTGCCTTTGCCACGCCGCACCTCGCCGAGCAGAAGCTGGGCATCCCCCGCCACCGCCGACACCTTGCTTGACAGCGCCAGCAGCTCGTCGAGTGAGCGCTGTAGCTTCTTCTTTTCTTCCGGCCCGAGCAGCGACGCGACATCACCGACGCCATCGAGCGCCCGCTTGGTCTTCTGGATGAGCGGTGGAATCTCGCCGCGCAGCTCCGTCGAGATCGCCTCGATGTTGGCCAGCGTCTTGTGCAGCGCCTCGCCCGAGCCCACACCTTTGTCGAGCTTGGCCAAAAGCTCCGCGGTCTGCGCCGTCAGTCGATCGAGGTCGACGAGCAGCTTCTTGATCTCGGCCTCGTTGTCGCCGAGCAGCTTGTCGAGACTGCGCGCCACCTTCGCCGACGAGCGCAAAAGATCCCGCAGCGACTCTTTGTCTTCCCTCAACAGCTTGGTAATGGCGTCGAGAAACTCGTAGAGCCGCGCAATGATGAGGTCGCTCCGCGGCGGATCCACGCCTCGCACCTTGCTGCCCGGCGACAGCAGCGGCTTGTCACTCGACCCCGGCGCAATCTCTAGGTACTGCTCGCCGAGCACGCCCTGGGTGTTGACGAAAAACTCGGCGTCTTCGTGGATGGCTTTGCGGGCGCGATCCTCAATCTGCACCGACAAGCGCACCTGAACCCGCCGCTGCACCTGCGCGTCCAGCTCACCGCCGAGAAACTGGATCTTTTCGACCTTGCCGACCTTGATGCCGGAGATCTTGACCGGCGCGCCCTCGTGGATGTTTCCCGAGAAGTCGTAGTCGACGTAGATGCGACTGACCGGGCCAAAGGAGAAGCCACCCAGGATGGCGATGAACATCGCGAGGAGACCCAGCGACACCACGACGAGGGCCGCAACCTTTAGCTCCAAGTGCCTCATGTCGGCGCGAAGTTATCACATCGGCGCAGCGGCCCCGGCACCTTCGTCCGCTGCTTTTTCGATTCGCGGCTCGGGGCTTTGCTGTAAAACCTTCGCCCATGTCTTTTGACCTACAGAGTTATCTCTCGGAGCGGCGCAACCTCGTCGAGGCAGAGCTGCTACGTATCTCGCGACTGCCTGCCCTGTGCCACGGTGAGACCGGCCTGGTTCCGGGGCGGCTCGGCGAGTCGATGAACTACAGCCTGCTCGCCGGAGGCAAGCGCCTGCGACCGATCCTGGCGCTGGCTGGCTGCGAGGCGATGGGCGCGCAGCCCGAGCTGGCGCTGCGCTTCGGCTGTGCCGTCGAGATGATCCACTCCTATTCGCTGATCCACGACGATCTGCCGGCGATGGACGATGACGACTTCCGGCGGGGCCGCCCGACCAATCACAAGGTCTACGGCGAGGCGATGGCGATCTTGGCCGGCGACGCGCTGCTGACCGATGCGTTTGCGCTGGTCACGCAGAGCCCGGCGCCGCCGCAGGTCCTCGTCGAGCTGGTCCGCGAGCTGTCGTTTTCCGCAGGCTCGCCAGGGATGGTCGGTGGCCAGGTGATCGACGTCGAAGCGACAGGCAAGCCGATTGAGCTTGGGCAGCTCAAGGTGCTGCATGCGATGAAGACCGGGGCGCTGTTCGATGTGTCGCTGCGCGGTGGGGCGCGACTCGGGGGCGCGACGGCAGAACAGCTGGGCCAGATCCGCAGCTATGCGCAGGCGCTCGGGCTGGCGTTTCAGATCGTCGACGACGTGCTCGATGTGACGCAGGATCTGGCGCAGCTAGGCAAAGATCCCGGCTCGGATCGCGAGGCGGGCAAGACCACCTACGTCGATCTGCTCGGGGTCGAGGGAGCGATGGCCCACGCCCGGCAGGTAATGGACGAAGGCATTGCCGCTCTGGCCCCGTTTGGCGCCCACGCCGATCCACTGCGCGCACTCGGCAACTACACCGTCGAGCGCAAAAACTAGGCAGCGGTTTTACTTCGATTGGCGCAGCTGCGATCCTCAAAGGCCAGGTGACAAGTCCATGGAGCTGACCCGTCCTCCGTTGCCGTGTTCCCCGCCGCGCTGGGCACGCAGTGGTTATTTGCAGACGCTGCTCGGCAACTACCTGCGCAAGCCGCCGTTTGCTGCGACCGCGACCCGGGCAGAGATTCCGCTTCCCGACGGTGATCGACTGGTCGCGAAGGTCTACGCAGCGCCGCCGGACGGGCCGAAGCCGCCGCGTGAGACGGTGATCTGCGTGTTCCATGGCCTCGGCGGCAGCGGTGCGCGACCGTACATGCAGCGCGTCGTCAGCCTCGGTCAGGAGCGCGGCTGCGAGGTCTGGACGGTCGATCACCGTGGCTGCGGCGACGGACGTGGACTGGCCAGAGGCATCTATCACAGCGGCGTGGCTGCCGATCTCAGCGCCGTCTTTGCCGAGGTGCGTCGTCGCAAGCCCACAGCCCAGGTGATCGGCGTCGGCTTTTCGCTCAGCGCCAATGCCCTCCTACTCTGCCTCGGCGACGGACTCGGTGGACCGCATCACAAGCCCGACGCCGCCATCGCCGTCAATCCGCCGATCAACCTGGCTCGCTGCGCCGACCTCATCTGCGCGCCCCACCACCGCATCTACAACCTGTATTTTCTGCGCGGCTGTGTCCGTTACGTCCGCGAGCGCGAGGCCGACGGCCTGATTCCCAAAGGTCGCTACCCGGTCCACCTGCGGATGTCGCTCAAGGAATTCGACGACGCCTTCACCGCCCCGCTCGGTGGCTTCCGCGACGGAAGCGACTACTACGAGCAATCGAGCGCGATGCCCCACCTGCCCGGCATCACCCAGCCCACCGTGATCATCCACGCCGAGGACGACCCCTTCATCGATCCCCGCGACTTCCAGCGCGCCCGCTTCGGCAGCGGCATTCACCTGCACCTCGAAAAGCACGGCGGCCACCTCGGCTATGTCGCCCACGACCAGCCCTACCGTCGCTGGCTCGATTACGGCATGGGCCACTATCTCGACCAACTGCTCGCGCTCTCAACGACGTAAGCGCCAAGGGATGTCCATTTTTGGCCATCGGACCGCGTGATTCTGGGGCAGCGACCTCGTTATGCTGACCAAGCAGATCTGTCTTCACCATCCGCGAGGTCACCCCCGATGCGCACCAGACGATTCCCGGCACCTACTGCCCAGCCGCTGCTTTTGCTGTGTGCCCTGTGGACGGGTTGCAGCAAGGACACCACCACCGTTCCCTATGAAGAGCCGCACCTCCTCGAGCCCAACGCATTCGGCGTCTACGATCTGCACCTCTCTCCCACCGAGGTGAAGATTGGCGACCAGCGCTACTGCCTGCGCGGCTACAACCACCGCATCCCCGGCCCGACGATTCGCGTGCCCGCCGGCGCCGACCGACGGGTTCGCATCAAGCTCTGGAATGACCTCCACGGCAGCGACTATCGCGAGATCGCCGGCATGGAGGGCTATGCCAAAAAGTCCTGCCACGACTTCAACCTGACCAACCTGCATGCGCACGGAGCCCACGTTCAGCCCAATTACGCGACGGTGGTGCCCAACGATCCGTGCTTGGGAACGGGCTGTGCGCCGGGTCAGCGCTACTACGGCGATAACGTGCTGCTCGAAGTGCCCGCCCAGCAGACCGCGCAGTATCGCTGGGATCTCGACGAGGACGGCCCGCACGAAGCCGGCACCAACTGGTATCACCCGCACATCCATGGCAGCACCGCGATTCAGGTCATCAACGGAGCCGCCGGCGCGCTCGTCATCGAAGGAGATCTCGACAAAGTACCGGGGATTGCCAAGGCCACGCAGCGGCTGATGGTGATGCAGCAGGTGCCAATCGACTCGGAACAGACCGTGCCACTGGCCGACGGACAGAGCTGTTCGGAAAGCACTCTGTCGGTGAACAACTTCCTCACCGTGACGCAGCTGAGTCCGACGCTTATCAACGGCAAGCTGCGCCCGCGCATCGTCACCGCGCCCGGTCAGGTCGAGCGCTGGCGGATGATCTATGCTGGCAATCCCGATGAGATGGGGCTCAAGCTGCACCCGGCGCTCGACGACAAGTGTGAGTCGTGGGACATCCTCCATCCGATCGAATTGACGCAGATTGCGCGCGATGGCCAGACACTGCCGCAGTTTTATAAGAGCGACACGATCTGGGTCTCACCCGGCTATCGAGTGGACTCGATGGTCAAGATGCCGACGGAAAAGCAGACTCTGTGTCTGGTCAGTCGGCGGATTCGCGATCTCACCGGATCGGTCCTGGCGGTGGTCGCGGTCGATCCCTCCGCCGGCGAACCAACCGAGGTCAACCTCCCGCAAGAGAGTGCGGTCGCCGCCTTCGCCAAGCCGACCAGCTGGAATGGCACCGTCGAGGGCAAGCAGATGCAGGTCAGCTGCGACAGCGTCCAGACTCCGCAACAGAAAGTGGTGCTGCTGGTTCCCACTTCCGAGGGCTCGCCACCGCTTGGCCCCACCCCGACGCTCGCCTCCTGCAACATCAGCGCCTATCACCAACAGCACGAGATCGATCCCAACCTGCCAAATTGCGTATGTCCTAGTCCTAATATTAGCTGTCGTCGCTTCGACGAGCGGCGTGCCTGGGGTTACCGCAGCGATCGCGTCATGACCGTGGACTCTTCCGAAAAATGGGAGGTCCGCGCCTTCGACGGCCACCCCTTCCATGTCCACATCAATCCCTTCCTGGTCTGTCCGACCAGCTCCAACAAGGAGCCCAACTTCGCCCACTGGCGCGACACCTACTGGGTGCAAGCCGAAGACGGAGCCCGCCAGCTTCTGATGAACTTCCGCAAGTTCACCGGACAGTTTGTGATGCACTGTCACAAGCTCAATCACGAGGACGAGGGGATGATGGAGCTTTTGGAGATCTGTGCGCCGGGCGACCTGAGCTGTCTGTGCCAAAAAATCGATGGCACCGGTCAGTGCATCAAGCAGTCCGACTGCCAAGCGAGCGACAAGCGATGCCAGTATGCGCGAGCGGCTACCGCGGCATTCCCTCTGCCACCGCCTCCCGATCCCATGCTCTGCGGCCCCTAAAGTGACGTGACTCCGTGCCTCTCCGGAAGTCACCTACCAGCGGCGATGATGATGATGACGGTGGCCCCAGGGGCGCACGAGACAGCCGCCCAGCGACAGCGTAATCGACAGCAGCAGACTGGTGACGACCAGCCGAGGGAGAAGCGCGCGAAATGATCTCTTCATGGCAGACTCCTTGGTTTGGGATTCCTATCCCTACAACACCGATCGCTACGGATTCTGTCACCGCCCTGAGTTCTTTTTGCTAGTGTGCGAAGCTGTGAACCGTAACAGTGCTTCTTGGATTTCTTTCCTCGGCGTCGCTGCACTTCTCGGACTGGCCACCGGCTGTCCGCAGGCAGCAACCACAGCGCCTCCTCCTTCCACCACTCCCAGCGCTGCCCCGGCTGCGATAGTGACTCAGCCAGAGACGACGGCTCCTGCGCCCACAGCCGATGCAGAGACGCCCTGTACGCTCGAAACCCAGCTGGTAGCAGGAATCCCCGGCAGCCCTGGGCATCTGATTCCGTCCACGATCAATCCCAACGGAAACAGCGAGCTGGCGCAGCTGATGCGGACCATGCAGGCCGAGCTGAAAGCGGCGCGCGCCGCGATCGAACGCGGAGAAAAAGTGGGATCGCTGTGGCCCCGCTTCCGCAAGATTCGTTGTTCCTGGCCCACCAATGCCGGCGATCGCAACCCGGCCTTTGATGCCTCTGCACAGAGCTATCTGACCGCAGTAAGAGCGCTCGAAGCGGCTCCTCCTGCCGAGGCTGCCAAGGCATACGGACGAGTCCTAGACGGCTGTCGCGCTTGTCATGAGCAGAGCTGTGGGGGTGCCATTCCCGCCATCGAAGCCCTGCGCATGGGAGCCGCAGAAAAGAAGTAAGTCCGCGCAGCGCTTCTCAATATGAGGAGTATCATATACCTCTTATTAAAATGAGGAGTATCATATGCCTCTTATTGAGGCGTGGGCGCTACCCCTGGAGCCAGGTCTGCCACAGCTCAGGCTGATAGCCGATCGAGGACTTCTTCCCACAGCGCACGATCGGCGTCTTGAGCAGGCGCGGATCTTCAAGCAGCAGTCGCTCGATGTCCTTGTCCCCGAGCAGCGAGTGTGAAAGGCCGCGCGACGCAAAGCGCTCCGAGCCGCGATCAAGCAGGGCCACCCAGCCCGACTGCGCCGCCACGGACTTCAGCTCCCCCGCACTCATGCCGCGCTCGCTCAAGTCGACTTCGTGGATGCGAATGCCGCGCTCCTTAAAAAATCGCTGCGCCTTGCGCGTATCGGAACACTTCTTCGTCCCGAAGACCTGCCAGCTGCTCCCTGTCGTCTGCATCGCTGCTACATACCACGCGGTCGCCTCCACCACGGATCGGCCCAAATCGCGAAAAATCGCTTGTTTGCAGCCCAAACAGGGATTTTCAGCGCTTTCGCCGCGTGCTTTGATGCGCGCAACTCATGACCTCACGGCGGACGCGAACACTTCTGCTGCTCGGGCTGTTGCTCACGGTCGGGATCTGGCTTTGGCGAGGTGGGCAGCGTCCGCACGAAAAGCCCGAAGCTGTGGCCCAGTCCGCGACTGTCGATACTCCACCAGGGGCGGCCCGATCGACCGGCCCGGTGCCGTCGGAAAGTGGCGCGGTCGCATCTCCCGAACAGCCAGTCGAGAAGCTGCCGATTCCGCCGTGTTGGGACGGTCTTGTGGAACTGGATGAGCATGCGAGTCTGGCGACGCTGCACGAAGCCCTGCTCAGCGCGCAGTCGAGTGGCGATCCTCTCCTGCTCGAGTATCTGGAAGAGCGGCTGGCCGAGGTAATCGGCGGTGATGCCCAAGCGGCACTGCAAGTCTTTGGCTGGGCGCGTGACGCGGGGGCGCCACTGTCCACGCACCTTTTGGCCGCGGTCAAGCACTCGGCGGCGGTGCAGAAGCCCGAAGTCGCCGACAAGCTGCTTTTGCTCGGCGCGGACGGCAAGCAGTCGCAAGAGCTGCGCAAGGCGGCACTCGAAGCGCTCGAGACCCAGCGCTCGCTGCCGGCGCCGATGCTGTCGAAGCTGAAGAGTGTGGCGATGGACGAGCACAGCGACGAGGCAGCCTGGCTGGCGACGCGGACCATCGGACGGGTGATGACCGAGGAGTTTCAGCGCGGCGGCAGTGCGGGCTCGTACCTCAAAGATCTGCTGGACATCGGTCAGCACTCGGGAGAAGCGGCGGTGCGCTCGCTGGCGCTCGAGATGCCGTCGTATGGAAACATTCCGGTCGAAAAATCGGCGCTGGTGACGCTGGCCCAAGTGCTGTCGCGCGATCCCGATCGCTCGGTGCGCGAGATGGCGGCGTTTCGCATGGGCCTGTCGCGCGATCCAAACCAGGCGCTGACGCTGCTCGGCGCGGCCTTTGAATCAGAGCGTGATCTCTGTGTGCGGTGGGCGATCTTTCGTTTTGCGGTGCGGGCAGCTGGGCCGAGGTCGCTACCGCTGCTCGACAAGCTGTCGATGACCGAACCGAGGCTGCGGCCCGATTACGAGGACTTTCGGGCGATTTACGCGCGGGGCGTGGTCGACTTTGCCCGCGTCTGGCAGGAGAAACCCGAGCGCATGCAGTGCCTCGACGAGGAGGGCTAGCCGATGCGTACCGTTTTCGCGGTGACGGTGGCACTTGTGCTCGGCCAGTTTCCCTCGGTGTGGGCCGACCCGCCGGTCCAGCAGTCGCTGATGCCCGCAAAAAAGAGTCTGCGTAAGCAGCACTGTACGCTCGGCTTACAGCTCGATGCGCTGCGGGCAGGTCTACGGCGTGGCTCACCGGCGCTGAAAAAAATTCTGCGACGTCACCTGCGCGAGCTGGCTCCGGCGATCCCCGAGAGTGAGCTGCGGACTGCTCTTTTGCGCGAGACCGATCCGGCGATGGTCGAGGAGCTGAGCGGAGCACTCGCGGCGAGGATGGCGCGCCTGAGCGAACCTGGGGCGCTGCGGGCACCACTTCAGCGGGCGATGAGTGATCCCGACCCGGAAGCGCGAGCAGCGGCCCTGCGCGGGCTGCGGGGGACGGCGACGGTTGAAGCGATGGGTAAGCTCGGGCAGGTCGATTACACCAAGCTGGTGCGTGATCCGTCGCCGTCGGTGCGTCAGGCGGTGGTCCAAAACCTGCTCAGCGAAAGCTCGCAGATCTACTTTGGTCACGACGCAGCGGTGTCGGAAAAGGCCATCGCGGTGGCGCTGGCGGCGCGCTCGGGGCCAAGTGCCGATCCGGGGCTGGCGGCGCGCCTGCTGTCGGAGATCTCTACCGAAGCCGTCGGCCATGGCGCGGTCGAGGAGCTGTTGTCGCTGCTCGATGGTCCGCTCGATGCGGGTCAGGCCGGGCTGAGGGCGGCGGCGGTGACGGCGCTCGGGGGCGTGCCGGGAGCCGAGTCGACAGCGGTGGTTTCTCGACTGACGGAGCAGTACCGCAAGGACTCAAGTCCAGAGGTCCGCGTCGCCATCCTGGAATCGCTGGTGCGCTTGACGATGTCTGGTGCGCCGCCGCTGCTCGAGTCGCTGCGCGCGATCGATTCAAGTCTCGACGCTGAGATCGATGCCTGGCTGCGTGCCCTGCGCACCGGCCTGCAAGAATGGTCGCTTCTGCGACGGGAAAAGTCGCTAAGCGTTCGTCCCCCAAGTCCCCCAAAACCGTGAAAGAGGTGTGCTCATGAGAATGCGTCTTCTGGCTGGAACCTTTGGATTTATAGCGCTGTGCGCGACGCTGCTTGCAGGCTCGGCCACGAGTCAGGCGGCCACGGCCAACGGCCCCATCTGCGATCCCAACGCGCGCGTCAACTCGACCACCTATTACTCATGCAGCGGCGGTTCCCATACCGCGCTCGACATCGCCAACGGCACGTGCAGCGTCTGGAACTACCGCGCAATGCTCGTCGGCTCGTACCGCTACACCAGCTACGCCGGCTGCGCCAATAGCTGCGGCAGCTGTAGCGCTGGCGCCGGCTGCTGCAACGGTGGCGCGGGCAACTACTTCGTGGTCAGCGGCGGCAGCGGCTGGGACTTCCGCCAGCTCCACGCGAACAGCCCGAAGGGCACCCAGACCTGTGACCGCTGCGCACTCGGCCTCATCGGCTCGACCGGCAACTCGACCGGCGCCCACTCGCACTCGGACAACCGCCAGTACGGCACCCGCAAGTCCGCTTGGTACACCAGCGTTGGAACCACCTGCGGCTCGAGCGGTTACTGCAACAACCGCGTCGGCGTCCCCACGCTGTGATGCAGCCGCGTGAGCGAAAGCTGTGGGGCTGGGGCCTGGCCTCGTATGAGGTTCCAGCGCCACTCCTCGAACTCGCGCGGGCGTTTCTGTCGGCGCGGCTCGGTCGGCAGCTTCCCGAGCCGCGCCAAGCCCCGACGCTCGACTCGATCCACATGCCCGAGCCGGCGCGTCCAATGCCACCGCCGCTGCGTGACTTTGCAACGACCGAGCGCTGCGATCGCGCGGTCCATACCTATGGCAAGGCGTTTCGCGATGTCGTCCGGGCGCTCGACGGTGACTTCTCGCCGGCGCCCGACTTCGTGGCCTATCCCCGAGACGAAGCCGATATCCAGACCGTCTTGCGGCTCGCCGAGTCCGAGCGGCTCGCGGTGATTCCGTTTGGCGGCGGCTCGAGCGTGGTCGGTGGCATCGAGCCCGAGTCCGCGTCGCGGGCACGCTATTCGGCAGTGCTGTCACTCGATTTGCGTCGGCTCGATCGGGTGCTGGAAGTCGACCGCGCGTCGCGCTGTGCGCGGGTGCAGGCCGGTGTGTACGGTCCAGCGCTAGAGTCGCAGCTTCGCCCACATGGCTACACGCTGCGGCACTTTCCCCAGAGCTTCGAGTTCTCGACGCTCGGCGGCTGGATTGCAACCCGTGCCGGTGGTCACTTTGCGACGCTCTATACCCACATCGACGATCTGTGCGAGAGCCTGCGCATGCTCTCGCCGCGTGGCTCCGTCGAGACGCGACGGCTGCCGGGCAATGGCGCTGGGCCCGAGCAGAATCGACTGCTCCTCGGCTCCGAGGGCGCCTTTGGGGTCATCACCGAGGCGTGGCTGCGGCTGCAAGATCTGCCGCGCTTTCGGGCCAGCTGCACGGTGCGCTTTGCCTCGTTTGAGTCGGGGGCGGCGGCCTGTCAGGCGCTGTCGCAGAGTGGTCTGTTTCCCGCCAACGCCCGGCTGATCGAGCGCGACGAAGCGCTGTTCATGGGTGCAGGCGACGGCGAACATCACATCCTGGTGCTCGGGTTTGAGTCGGCGCAGTTTCCCCAGGACGACAAGCTGCGGGCGGCGATCTCCCTGTGCGAGGCGACGGGTGGCAAGCCGGGTCGCGTCTCGCTGCGGACCACCGAACACGGCAGTTCCGACGACGCAGCCGAGCAGTGGAAGCAGTCGTTTGTGCGGGCGCCGTATCTGCGCGATGAGCTGGTTCGGTCAGGACTGCTCTGCGAGACCTTTGAGACGTGTACGACCTGGGCGAACTTTCCGGCGCTCGACGCGGCGGTGCGGACGGCGGCGCAGCAAGTGCTCGCGAGCGAGTGCGGCGGCGGACTTCTGACCTGTCGCTTTACGCACCTATATCCCGACGGACCAGCGCCCTATTACACGGTGATTGCGCCGTCTGAGTTCGGGAAGCAAGTGGCGCAGTGGGACGCCGTCAAAGACGCGGTGTCCGACGCGCTGATTGCAAGCGGAGCCACCATCACCCACCACCACGCCGTCGGCAAAGACCATCGCCGCCACTATCTGCGCCAGGGCGACGAGCTGGCGATTGCGATGCTGCAAGCGGCCAAGTCCGCGGTCGATCCAGCCGGCATCATGAATCCGGGGACCCTGCTGCCGCTGCGAACTTGAGCAGCGAACACCGCGATGACTGCTCCCGCGGAGGAGGTTCGTGTTCATCTCCGCTCAGCGCAGGAAGCGACGACCCTGCTCGTACCCTTCGTCGATTGATTCATTCATACGGTCGAGATCGAACTCCCACGAGCGCGCCTGGCTTCGGTAAGTGCCGCAGCGACGCCAGTATGAAAGGCGGCCCGACACGCACAGCCTTCAAGGGCAATTCCTAACATGGTGAGCCCAACCTGATGGCACAGCAGTCTACTCGCGTTTTCCGCCCGTGCAGAGGTTGACGCAGGCTTGCTGAATCGGCTTTGATAGGTTCGAGATGAAAGTTGTTCTGAATGTGCTTGGCCGCTCTGGGGTGGCCAAGCGACTGCTTGCGGTGGGGATGCTCGGCAGTGTGCTGCTCGCCAATGCGTCCTGCGAACACCGAGCTGCAACGGCCAAGTCGCGTCCCAAGAAGTCCGTCAAGCTGGCCAAGCTCGTGGTGCCGAGCGAGGCTCCGACGGAAGAACCACCGCCGACAGGCTTTCTGGCCAGCGGCGAGCCGGTCAAGGCGCAGGAAAACCAGCCGCAGATCACCAAGCTGGCGTCGAGCGAAGTGCCGTGCAGCAAGGATGCTCCGCCGGGGATGGTGTGTATTCCGGGTGGGCCGTTTTTTCGCGGCAATGATCATGGTGGCAAGCCCGACGAGCGACCTCGGATGCGGATCACCGTCTCGCCGTTCTTTATGGATACGGTGGAAGTGACCAACGAGCAGTATTTCCGCTGCGTCGAGATGGGCAAGTGCGAGCCGCCGATCAAGTACTTCGGGCTGTATGTAAAGCCGAAGCAGCCGGTGGTGGCGGTGAGCTGGTATCAGGCCTACGAGTTCTGCCACTTCGCCAACAAGCGGCTCCCGACCGAGGCAGAGTGGGAAAAGGCGGCGCGCGGTCCCGACGGAGATGCCTATCCATGGGGCAACAATCCTCCCAACTGCAAGGTCGCGGTGTACGAGGAACCGCTCGGTGCCAAGGGCTGCGGCACCGGCACCACCGCCGATGTCGCCACGCACGGGGTGTTCCGCTACGGCCTGTACGACATGGCCGGCAACAGCTGGGAGTGGGTCAACGACTGGAAGACCGACTGCTATCACGGCTGCGCCAAGGAATGCGGCGCGGCCTGCGACGGACCCGACCCACTCGGACCGTGCGGCGGCGGCCCCACGTACTGCAAGGGCTACTCCGAGAAACTGCTCAAGGGCGGCTCGTGGTACTTCACTGGCGACCGGATGCGTGGTGCTGAGCGTCGCGGCGTCCCACCCTCGAATCGCGGTCCGCACCGACTCGGCTTCCGCTGCGCCAAGTCGATGGACTAACGCAGCGCAGCATGAAAACCTACGCAGCGCGTTAAGTGGCTAGCCACTCTTGCTGACGCGGGCCGACTGAATCCGCAGCGTCTTGGACTCACCGAACAGAGGAGGCTCGCCGGCAATGCAGACGCGGTTGCGGCCCCCCTGTTTGGCACGGAACAGCGCGGCGTCCGCAGCTTGGAGCAGACTGGCCGCCGAGGTGCCATCGGTTGGACAGCTGGCAACACCGACAGAAATTGTCAGCATTCCGCCCGGTAGCTCGTGGGTCTGAGGGAAGCGCTCGGCAGCCACCCGCGCCCGCAGTCGCTCTCCGATGTTCGAGGCGACGCGATGATCGGCATTGATGAGCAGCAGCGCGAACTCCTCACCGCCATAGCGCGCCACCACGTCATTGACGCGACGATGCTCGGCAATGAGCCGCGCCACCCGCCGCAGGACCTCGTCGCCAGTCTGGTGTCCGAAGCGATTGTTGTACTGGCGGAAATGATCGACATCGACCATCAGCATCCCGAGCGGAATGCCGGTGCGCAGCGAGCGCTCGACCTCGAGCACCAGGTGCTCTTGCAGGTAGCGGTGATTGTGCAGTCCAGTCAGTCCGTCGGTCGCCGCCAGCTGCGTGAGCCGCCGATTCGCTTCCTCGAGCGCCCGGGTCCGCTCACGCACGCGGGCATCGACATCCTGCTGCACTACTTCGAGCTGCTTCTGCTGTTCGCGCAGCGCATGAAGCAGCGTCTCACTGGTCCGCACCAGCCGCTGCTCCCGGAGGATCGACTCGACGCACAGGCACAGCTGCGACTCCTCGATGGGGCGCAACAGATAGTGACTGACGCCAGCATGGCTGATTGCGAGCGGCAACAGCTCATCCTGCCCCGACGACAAAAACAGCAGCTTACCGGCCTGGGGCACCCGCTGGTGCAGATCGATCAGCGCCTCCAGCCCACCTTCCGAGAGAATCCGACCGCCGAGCAGCAGCATCGCCACCGCCTCGTCCCGCCGCGACAGCTCACCGAGCCGCTGCACCAGAGCCTCCGGCGTAAGCAGGCTCTCAACGACACAGCGCTCACCGAAGCGAGCGAGGAGCTTCTGCCGCAATCGCAGCAGCTCCCATTCTTGGTCGTCTAGACACAGGATGTATTCACGCACCGGCCACTCCTCATATGGCAGTCCCGCTCAGGGGACTATCTAGTCGCCACGCCTCTGACAGAGGTGGCGTCCGCGCAATGCACACCGACGACCTCCGTCGAAGCAAGCAGCGGACTTGGTGCGAAGAAATACGTGATGCCCAGCATCAGCCGACCTTGGAAGACCGCTCTTATAGCACAACTAGGATTCCTGCACATCCTGGGAATAGTCGGATCATCGGTCCTATTGTCGAGGCTGCTATTGCTTCCCATCCCCCGCACCACACTCCTCTTTTGTGTGCCACGCCGGGGGAGTGCGCCGCAAAGTGAAGTATAAGTGGCGATTCTCAGCGACGCAGTTTGCTTTAGGAATGACCGAGCGACCTGTGCTAGGTTGCGCGTCCATGGTCATGGAACTTGGCAAGCGTCTTTCTTCCGTCGGAATGCTCTTCGGCCTGGCCTTCGGCTTGCTTGCGGTGTGCGCGACGAGCGGCTGCGAGACCACTGACCCGTGCGCGCTTCGACAAGCGGCGTGCGTCGATGTGTCCCTGATGGGCAAGCGCACCGATGCGATGGGCGGGCCGATTGCTTACCGAGATCTCTCGGTCAGGGTCTGTGGTGGCGCGGCGACTTCGGCAGCAGCGTGTAGTGAAGGTCAAGCGCCGCCAAGCTGTGGCAGTGAACTCGCCAGCACCCCGTCGCCGCAGACCCTCACCGCGGTGGCAGCGTACTCGGCCAATGTTCAGGGACTGGTCAGCTTCCAGCTGCCGTCGTCCTTCAACGATCTGACCGACGAGCCACCGACTGAGGTCGACAGCCTCGACGCGGCCGCCCGCAAAGCCCGCTTGCTAGTGCTGCGCGATCGCGACCCGCGCGCGGTGCGGATTCTGGTCACTCAACCGCAGGCTGGCGGCATGGTCACCGTCTGGGATTCCCGCTGTGAAGAGGACTTGTTCTCTGACGACGAATGGTCGAAGCTCAAGTACTACCGTGTTGGCAAAAATGAGTATCGATCGGTATTCGCACCGCTTCGCAAAGGCGAGACCTCGACTCCTTAACAGCCGGACAGCGCCACGCGGAGGCCCCCGATGACAGCGCCACTTCGCGTCGGAGTGTGGGGAGTCGGCCTGATGGGAGAGCGGCACGCGCGCGTGCTGAGCAGCCAGCCCGATGCCCAGTTGATCTCGGTATTCGATGCAGATCCAGCACGTGCCCGGCAGGTTGCGGCGCGCTATGGCAGTAAGGCTTCACCGTCGGCAGAAGCGCTCCTCGCCGAGGTCGACGCGGTCAGCATTGCCACCCCGACGCCGCTGCACTTTGCCCACGTCGAGCAGAGCCTGAGCCTCGGCAAGCATGTCCTGGTCGAGAAGGCGATCACCGAACAGGTCGATCAGGCGGACATTCTGACCGCGCTGGCCCGTCGCTCCGGCAAGCTGCTGATGGTCGGTCACGTTGAGCGCTATAACCCGGTCTTCACCGAGCTAAAGCGCCTGATTGCCGAGAGCCGAGAGAGTCCGTTTGCGATTGTATTTCGGCGCCTGTCGAGCTTTTCGACCTCGAACCAAGCCGTCGATGTGGTGCTCGATCTCATGATCCATGACGTCGACCTGATGCTCGATCTCTGTCGGGGACTGCCGGTGCAGCACCACGACGGCATCGGTCGCATCATCCGCACCCGCGAGCTGGATCACGGCGTCGCCCAGGTCGGCTTCGTCGGTGGTCCCGTGGTCACGCTCACCTCGTCGCGCGTCACCGAGCTGAAGGTCCGCAGCATCGAGGTCACCACACCATCGGCCTTCATCGTCGCTGACCTGTTGCGCAAGGAGATCCAGAGCTACCGTCACTCCGTCGCTTCGTACCAAGCGGCAGACGGAGGCGTCTCGTATCAGCAGAACACGCAGATTGGGCAAGTCCAGGTTCCCACCGCCGAGCCGCTCCAGATCGAGATGCAGGACTTCGTGCGCGCGGTTCGGACCGGTCAACTGCCGCTGGTCACCGCCGAGGATGCCACCGAAGCGCTGCGGCTCACGCAGTCGCTGCGCCACAAGATGCTGAGCGTCCTGGCCCAGCCCAGCCCTCGCTAATCCGCCCACGCCACCGGATCGCCATCACACCCCCGGACGCGAGCTGGTGCTGCGCAGTCGAGCCTCACTTTGCTCCCGAATCTCGGCGAAGTCGTGACCGTGATCGCCCTTGAACAGCTCTTTTATCGCCGTCACCCCGAGCTGCTCGACGGAAAACAGGAAGTGCGCCAGCACCTTGCGGTCGCCATATTCCCGGCTCGGTAGGCCCGTCCCAATCAGGTAATAGAGGTGCGCCGCGAGACCAAACTCGCCCAGATCGAGCGCAATGTCGGCGTAGCGCAGATAGTCCTGACCCTCGACCCGACGCTCTTTCCACAGCTCACGCAGGGCGAGGCGCCGCAGCATCTGTTGTCGACGCTGTTCACCGCGCGACACGGCGTCGATCTCGAACATCGGATTGCAGGCAAAGACCGCCGTCCGCACCTGTTCCCACTCGTCGAGCGTCGCCTCAGCGCGGCGGCTGCCCTGGCCGCTGCCCGATGAACCGGAGCGCATGTCGCGCGTGTTTTTGGCAAACCAGCGCTCATAGATCGCCAGCGCCGAGTAGGGATACTGGCTCAAGATCCCGTCGTACAGTGCCATCGCATCGTCGAAGCGGGCCTGGTCGTGCAGCGCCACTCCGACGCGAATTCGCGCATCCAAGGACTCATAAAACAGCACCACGTAGTCGCGCAGCTGCTCCAGATAGTCGTGGGCGAGGTTGTCGGTCTTGGCGAAGTAGTAGATGGGTCGCAGGTACAGTCGCGCCAGATCCAGCTCGCCGCGCGCCACATAACGAAACAGCCGCGACGACAGCAGCAGCGGATTGCCCGGCGCCATTTCGAGCATCGCCCGCCAGTAGCTCGCATCCTTGTCGAGCACATCGCTTACCGGCACCTGGAAGTCGCCTCGCTTCAGCATCCCTCCGACGCTACGCATACCGGCAAAGTCCGGGTCAGCGGCCAGCATCACGGCGGCCAACACCGGCAGGACCTCGTGCTGCGACCACGTTCGCAGAAGCTGCACCCGCTCGCCGAGCGAGGCCGCCCGCAGCGTCGCCAGCCGCTGCTCATGCGGCGACCACAGCTTGGGCAGACAGGCCGACTCGCCTTCCGCGGACCCCGGCCCGACCTTGGCGACAATCCGCAGCGTGTAATCGACAAGCTTGGTGCGCGGCGGCCGACTCTCGACAAACGACTGCTCGAGGCGACGGGCCAGCTCGCTCGACAGAGGCGGACTCGCCGACAGCTCGACGGAGGCCTCGCGCTGCGTGTGCATCGTCAGCTGGATGATCACTGTCCGGGGCGTCTTCTCCGTCGTGAGCACCCGATCGAGCGCGGTCATCAGCCGCGGCCCCCAATTGGTCAGCTCTTGGCCCACGAAGTTATGATCCGCGAGCGACTCCGAGCTACGGACCTCGACCCGACTCAAGAAGCGACTCCGCGCCACGCCCGCAGGCGAAGCCGTCGCTGGGCTCGATGCCACCGGCAGGTGACCTTTGCACCCGAGCAGCCCGAGTAAAGCCCCCAGCCACACAGAACAGAGCAGTGCCCGCAAACCCCCCTGCGACATTGAGCCCCCCGGCGCAGCGCAGCGCCACGTATCGCGCTACCTCGCCATGTTACTGGGCTTTTTGGCAGGCCGTTACGTTTTGTCGCGCCCGAGTCCAAGCCGGGCTAGGGAAGCAAGCTACTCGACTTACTTGCCGACACAGAAGCGGGCGAAGATGGCATCGAGGACGGCGTCGCTGACTTCTTCGCCGGTGATCTCTCCCAGACGGCTCTGGGCGATGCGTAGCTCGGCGGCGGCCATCTCGGCGGCACCACCGCCCACGATCACCTGCTCGGCCCGTCGCAGCGCCTCGCTGGCTTTCTGTAGACCATCGGCTTGGCGAGCACTCGTCACCAGCAGCTCATCCTGCGCCGTCACACTGCCCGCCAGCTGGGCCAGGACGCGACTGCGCAGCGACCCAAGACCCCAGCCATTGAGAGCACTCACCGCCAGCGCACCATCGGGAACCGGCAGACAGCCGACCTGATCGGTCTTGTTCCACACCACCAGATAAGGCAGGGACTCCGGCAGCGCTGCGACGAGCCGCTCGTCCTCGGTCCCCAGCCCGAGCTTGCCGTCGACCACAATCAGCGCCAGGTCGGCACCTTGGTAGCGCTTCTGGCCGAGCCGCAGCCCTTGTTCCTCTAGCTCGCTCTTGTCGGCCCGCTCGCCCGCGGTGTCGATCAGCGTCACCGGCACGCCATCCCAATCGGTACGGACCTCGACGAAGTCTCGCGTGGTACCAGGCGTCGCGTCAACCAGCACGCGCTCGCTGCCCGACAGGGCGTTGACCAGACTCGACTTGCCGGCATTGGTACGCCCGAGCAGCGCCAGCTCGATTCCCGTCGCCAGCGCCTTACCACCGGCCCGAAAGCTCCGCGAAAGGGTTTCGATCTGCGTTGCCAGGCTCACCAGTCGCTCACGACAGCGCTGCAAAATCGCCGGATCTTCGTCGAGATCGGGAAAATCGAGCAGACCCTCCACCTCGCCGAGCAGCACCGTCACTTGCCGACGCAGCTCACCGATTCGCGTCCCCAGCTCCCCCGACAGCTGCCGCTGGGCTTGTCGCGCTGCTTGCAGCGACTGCGCACCGAGCAGCGACGCCACCGCCTCCGCCCGCGTGAGATCGATCTTGCCGGCCAGAAACGCCCGTCGCGTAAACTCCCCCGGCTCGGCCAAGCGCGCTCCAGCAGCCAGACACGCCTCGAGAATCCATCGCAGCGTAATCGTCCCGCCATGACCGTGAATCTCGACGACATCCTCGCCGGTGTACGAGCGAGGGCTCCGCATCAGGCAGAACAGGACCTGATCGATGGTCTCGGGCTCAGACGCTACCGTGTCCGCAGCGACGCTGTCCGTCGGGCACACCACCTGACCGTAATACAGACGATGGCTCTCTGGCTCCGCCGGCCACGGGACAAGAATCTGTCGCGCGATCGTCGCTGCTTGAGGGCCGCTTATGCGAATGATGCCGATGCCACCGCCGATTCCCGAGGCGATGGCACAGATGTTGGACGTCGCCACGAGCGCTACGACTTCTTGCGACGGATCGGCTTCTTGGCGGGAGCGTCGAGCACTTCGACTGCGGGCGCCGGGGCCGCCGCAGCCACCGCCGGTCCGCCGTTCTTGTTCACACGGTTGATGATCTCTTGCTGGACCATCCCGAGCGCGGTGTTGGTGAGGATGTACAGCGTCAGACCCGCCGGCAGGAAGATGCTAAACACGGTGAACATGATCGGCATCATCGTCGTGACCATCTTCATCTGCGGGTCCACCGGCGTCGTCTTGGCCGACTGCTTGGTCTGTAGGAACATCAGCACGCCCGTCAGCAGCGGCAGCACGAAGTAGGGGTCTGCGGCGGTCATATCGGCAATCCACCACAGCCGCATCCGATACAGCTCGACGGCATTGCCCAGCATCGAGTAGAGCGCCACCCAAATCGGCATCTGAAGCATGATCGGCAGGCAGCCACCGAGCGGACTCACGCCGTGCTCGCGCTGTAGCTGCATGATCGCCATGTTCAGGTCGTTGCGCTGGTCGTCGCGGGGAAACTTGACCTTGAGCGCGTCCATCTTCGGCTTCAGCTCTTGCATCGCCTTGGCCGACTTCATGGCCTTGAGCGACGGCCACAGCATCGCCAGCTTCACAAACAGCGTCAGCAGCACGATCGCAATCGCCCACGAGCCGCTCATGTGGAAAAACTGACGGAGAATCCACAGCATGGGCCGAGCTATGGCGCCGAGGCCCCAGGTGTACTCGATGGCCGTCGACATTCCGACGGTCTGGCCGTTGACCATCACTCCGTCGAGCGCCTCGGGCTGCTTCGGTCCGGCGTAGAGCGTAAACGGATACGAGATCTTCTGACCCGGCTGGAGCAGCTGATCGCTGAACACCACCGACGCTGAGATCGCGCCGCTGGCATCGGCCTTGGCATGCGCCTGCTTGTCGCCCGCCTGGCTGCCAAACGGCATCGCCAGTCCGTAGATGAAGTACTGCTGGGCAATTCCGAGCCAGCGCAGCCCACCGCGCAGATCCTCGGCGTCGGTCTTGCCATCGAGCAGCGCCTCGAGGTTGAGGCTGTGACGCTTGCCCGCCTTGTCCCACAGGACCTCGTTTTGCACGACGCGCGGCGAGAACATTCCGCTCTTTTGCGACGGGTCCTGATAGCCCTCAAGCCCCACTTCGAGGTGGTGACTCACAGGGGCAGTCTTCTTGTTCTCAATCTCGACGGTAAATCCGACTTGAAGGCTCTTCGGCGGAAACGAAAAGGTCTTGACGACTTTGACATCCGGCAGATCGAGCACAAAGCTGAGTCGGCGCGTCTGATCGGGCAGCGTCTCGTCGCTGGCCAGCACGTAGGGCTGCTGCTCGGCGGGCTCGGGCAGGCTCACGCCACTCTCGGGGAGCCGCACCAGTAGCGCCGGGCGATAGCTGGTGAGCAGGTTGGTCGGTCCGTCCTGCGCACGCACTTCCTGGGTCGGCTGACCGTTCTTGAGCGTCAGCCAGCGCAGATCCCGACTCCACATCTTCTGGTCGAGCAGCTCAAACTTGGTCAGCGCTGCGCCACGGCTGGTCACCTCGACGCGATACAGACCCGGCTGCTCGACGATGCGCCGCATTTCCTCGACGACTGGAGCCTGCGCCGCTGCCGGTGTACCCGCCGTCGCTGGAGTTGCCGAAGGAGCGCTTGGCGCAGTGCCCGGCGCCGCCACTTGGCTCACCGTCTGCGTCGCATTGCTTGCGGGCGTCGCTTTCTTCTGGAAGAAGCCGGTCAGCATCGACCAAGCCACCACCACGACCAAGCACAGCCCGATGGCCAGCATGGCCCGTCTTTCCTGGTTCATGAGGACAAATGCTCCTAGCGGTGCGGCGGGTCATAGCCGCCGGGATGAAATGGGTGACAGCGACATAGCCGAAGCAGCGCCATCTTGCTACCCCGAAGCGCGCCGTGATGCGCAATTGCCAGCCGCGCGTACTCCGAACAGGTCGGCTCGAAGCGACAGCCCGAGCCAAACAGCACCGCCAGCGCCCCCGAAAAGAAGCGCTGGTAGAAGCCGACGAGGGCAAGTAGGAGACGAGAGCCTGTCGGCACGCGCCGAGCCAGTGACATGTCAGGCAAGACTACCCGCTCCGCCGCAGACGGCAAGAGCAGAGGAGTGGGCCTGGCACAAGAGGTCTCGGACATGGTGAGGTTCGTGACGATTTACGCGACGGTAGATCTGCCAATGCGACGGCGGACTTCGGCCAGCTCATCGGACAGCTCGGTCAGCGTCGCGCGGATGGCGTGCGGCTTGGCGATCAAAACCAGCCGCAGTCCACGCGGTAGCTCGTGCTTGCAGTGACGGAAGGCCTCGCGGAGCAGGCGTTTGACTCGGTTGCGCTCGACGGCACAGCCCACCTTCCGCGACGCGGTAACCCCCAAACGCGGCGGTCCATCGTCGACAAACAGACCAAAAGCCAGCAGGTGCTTGGTAACTACCTTGCGGCCTCCGCCTTGGACGCGGATGAACTCGGGACGCTTGCGGATTCGCTCGGCTTTCGGAAAAGAGCAGCCGAGTGGAGACGGAGCAGTGAGCGGCGGCAAGTGTGGGTCCGCCAGCTAGCGCGGCCTCAAGGAGCCCGGGTTACTTTGAGGCAACCTTGACAACCAGGCGCTTGCGGCCCTTGCGACGACGATTGTTGAGGACGAGACGACCTCCGAGGGTGGCCATGCGGGCCCGGAAGCCGTGGGTGCGCTTACGACGAAGATTATGAGGCTGATAGGTACGCTTCACAGCGATCTCCTTGTATGAAAATCTCGCGGGAAAACAGCCCCTTACGCAGGGGCAATAGACCAAGCTTGGTATCAGAAGCCAGCGCCGACTGTCAAGCCTAGCGCACGCAGTGCTCAAGTGTGCCGACGAGGAGCCGATGTGCCGAAGCGGTGTCAGGCAGCGGACACTAGCCAACCAGCTGTCCGGGCGCGGGCCTTCGCTTAGAGATCCGGTCGGGGCGCAGTTCCACCCTGATCTGCCGACGAACCACCGTCGCTGACCTCCGGGGTCAATGGGCGTGGGGGATTCAACTTCGGCAGTGGCTGGAGCTTCTCAGTCGTCGCAGTGTCTATCGAGAGCGGCATCGGCAGCGGCTTATCGAGATAGCCATCGAGCCTCAGCGTCAGAGACACCGCGCCGATACCTGTGGGCCTCTCCACCGACAGCGGGGTCTTGCCAAGCGACTTGCCATTTTCGTCGAGCACTTCGGCCTCGGCGGGAATGCTGGCAATCGACCAGCGCACCGGCGGCTTTTGCACAAGCGAGGAGTAGATCTCGCGACCCCGAAGCTGCCACGCCACCGCGCTGCCGGTTCCAAACACAAACAGCGACAGGAAGAACCACAGCATCTTGCGTGAGGATCGCCCCGGAGCGGATGGCGCGGCCACTGGCGCCATCGCAGCGGTGGGGCCAGTTGGCACAACCGCGACCGCGTCCGGAACGGCCTCGCCGGGAGTCGGAACTAAGTCTTTGACCACGTTGCGCCGCGATGATCTATCCCCAGTTGCCACCGCCACCACCGCACTGCCCGCCGCCGTGCTCAGCGACGAGCTGACATACAGATGTTGCAGCTCGCTCGCAGCCTCCCCCGCCGATGGCCGACTCACCGAGTCTTTGTCGAGCATGCGATGGATCAGCACGGCCAGCGCCATCCCCGTCTGTGGCGCCTTGGCGAGCAGCGGCGGAGCGTCGGAAAACATGTGCTTCGACAAAAGCTCCGCGTCGGTATCCGCATCAAACGGAATCTCGCCGCTCAGCATCTCGTAAAAAATCACGCCGAGCGAGTAGACGTCGCTCTTGGGGTCCGCTGCCCGCGCGCTCTTGCACTGCTCCGGTGCCATATACGCCGGCGTGCCGAGAATCGTTCCGGTGTTGGTAATCCCCTCGCCACCCTCGGGCTCAATGATCTTGGCCAGCCCAAAGTCGAGGATCTTGGCCCGCTCGCCGCCGCTCGTCTCGGGATCGTGGACAATCATGATGTTGACCGGCTTCAAATCGCGGTGGACGATGCCCTTGTCGTGCGCGGCCTGGAGCGCCGAGGCCATCTGGCGACCGAGCCGCATCACGGCCTCGGGGGAAAGCTTGCCGCCCTGCGCGTCGAGCCGCTGACGGAGCGTATCGCCGCTTAGGTACTCCATCACGATGTAGGCGGTGCCCTCGTCGGTGGTGCCAAACTCGTAGATGTGGACGATGCCGGGGTGCTCGGCCATGCTCGTCGCCTTGGCCTCGTTGAGAAAGCGCGTGGCGATCTGCCGGTTGTGAGCGAAGCGCTTGTGCAGGATCTTGATGGCGGCGCGCCGCTTCATCTGATCATGCACCGCCTCGTAGACCTGCCCCATTCCGCCTGAACCGAGCATGCGGACGATCTGGTAGTGGCCTAGCCTTTTGTCCACGACGTTCCCTGAGAGCTACCCATCGCACCCGAAAACGTATTTCAGAATACGATTTTTGAAATGGGATTATATCTGGAACCTGGTCCAAGATACCGACTTGATTTCAGTCGATGATGAATCTGCATCGGCTCCTTTGGAGGCAACTTGGGCTGTTTAGTGTTCATTTTTTCCGGTATTTCAAACATAATCTGGTGACCATTCAGAACTTTCGGACGTGCGATGAGGCAAACCTCTGGCCTGCTCTCTCGATTGCTATTTTGTGGTGCGGTCGGCCTGGCAACCTCGGCGGCCCAGGCGGCGCCGCATCCGTACACCGTCGACGACATGCTGCGGCTGTACAAGGTCGCGGACCCACAGGTGACTCCCGACGAGCGGCTCCTGTTTTTCAGCCAGTCGCGGGCGCGTCTCGACGGCAATCGCTGGCAGAGCAGCATCTGGGTGCAGCCGCTGTCCGCCGCTGGTCAGCCGCAAGGCGCCGCGCATCAGTTCACGTTTCCCGAGCATGGCGACAAAGGCGAAGGGCAGGATTTTTCGCCGCGCCTGTCTCCGAACAGCGGCAAGCTCGCGTTTGTCTCGACGAGAGACGGCGGCACACCGCAGCTCTACGTGATGAACTTGAGCGGTGGGGAAGCGCGCCGGCTGACCTCGCTGCCGTCGGGGGCGAGCGAACCAGTGTGGACGCCGGATAGTCGCGGACTGGTCTTTACCAGCCGCGTCTACAGCGAGTGTCCGCCCTTCCCCAGCGGCGAAGAATGCAACCGCAAGCGCAGCGACGCCCAAGAGCAAAATGCCGTCCACGCGCGGATCGCCGACCGGCTGTTTTACCGTCACTGGGACGACTGGTTCGACGGCAAGCGCAAGCATGTCCTGCGGGTGCTGATTCCTGATTCAGCGACGACACCGGTGGCGGCTCCGGTCGACCTGACGCCAGGAGACTTCGATGCCCCGCCGGTGGCCCGAGGTGGCGACGAGCCGTATGCGATTGCGCCCGACGGCAAAGAGCTGGTGTTCGTGCAGAACCGAGACCGCGACGTGGCGGCCTCGACGAACTCTGATCTGTGGGCGACGCCGCTCGGCAAGGACTTTGTGCCCGCCGGACAGCCGCGCAACCTGACCTCGAAGAACCTGGCCTCGGATGTGGCGCCGCGCTTTTCTCCCGACGGGCGATTTTTGGCCTATCTGGCGCAGCGACGGGCAGGATTTGAAGCCGACCGCTGGGAAATCTGGCTGCACGACCGCGTCACTGGGCAGTACCGCTCGCTTCTGGAAAAGGTCGACCTGATGGCGCATGAGCTGACCTGGTCCGACGACGGTCAGCGCATCTACTTTGTGACCAGCGTCAAGGGCCGTCGCGTGCTCATGGCCGTCGACATCAGTGGCAAGCAAGCGCCGATCGAGCTGGGTCAAGGCGATGCAAGTGAAGTCAGTCTCGTGCGCGGCCAGAGCGGCCCGGCGCTGTACTTTACGCGCAGCAGCTTGCAGAGGCCGCCCGAGGTGTTCCGCATTGACCTTGATGCAATGGGCCGCGCAACGGGGCCCGCCAGTCAAGTGACGCGCCAGAACGACGCCGCGCTCGCCGACATTCGACCGGGCCCGACGAGCCAGCTGTTTGCCCGCAGCCAAGACGGCCTGACGCTGCACAGCCACGTCATCACCCCGCCTGACTTTACGCCGACGCAGAAGTACCCGGCGGTGATCCTCATCCACGGCGGACCGCAGGGCGCGTGGGAGGACTCGTGGCACTGGCGCTGGAACGCGCAGCTGTTCGCCGGGGCGGGCTATGTGGTGCTGCTCGCCAATCCGCGCGGCTCCGAAGGCTTCGGTCAGAAGTTCCTCGATCAGGTCTCGGGCGACTGGGGCGGCAAGCCCTACGACGACCTGATGAAGCTGACCGACGTGCTCGTACAGCAGCCGTACATCGACGCCAAACGAATCGGCGCGGCGGGGGCCAGCTACGGCGGCTATATGGTCAACTGGATCGCCGGTCACACCGATCGCTTCGCGTCGCTGGTCAGCCATGCGGGCGTCTACGATCTCCGCTCGATGGCCGGCGAGACCGAGGAGCAGTGGTTCCCGCACTGGGAGTTCGGCGGCCCGCCCTGGCAGAGCGACCAGTACGATCGCTTTAGTCCCTCGCGGTTTTCCGACAAGTTCAAGACGCCGACGCTGGTGATTGCCGGAGAGCGCGATTATCGCGTGCCGGCGGGTCAGTCGTTGCAGTTTTTCACCGCGCTTCAGAATCGCAAAGTGCCGTCGCGGCTGCTGCTGTTTCCGGGGGAAAATCACTGGGTCGGTAAGCCGCTGCATACCCGCTTGTGGTACGCGACGGTGCTCGACTGGCTGGGCCGCTATCTCGGAGGCACGCGGCCCGATCCAAAGATCATCGAGTCCGCGACCACCATCGCCAAGTAAAGAGTCTGCGGCGCGCCAAGCGAGTATGCTTAGCGACATGGAGACCGCCAAGCCCTCTGCCAGCAGCCCTCTTGCGGCGCTGATTTTTGGCGCGCTGCTGATTGTGCTGTTGCAGCGCTTCGTGCCCTTCGGGCCGCTCTTGCTCTACCCGTTTACGCTGTTCGGCACCTGGGTCCACGAGGTCGGCCACGGCGTAACGGCCATCCTGTGCGGCGGCACGTTTGATCACCTGGATATCTTTCTCGACGCGTCGGGGATTGCCTACTCGCTCACCGAGAAGGGCTGGCGCGCCGGGATTGTCGCAGCGGGTGGACTTTTGGCACCACCACTGGTCGGAGCGACGCTGCTGCTCGTCGGACGACGGATGCCGCGAGCGCTGCTCCTCGGGCTGGCGACGGCGATGCTGGTGTCGCTTTTGCTGTGGGTGCGAACCCTGGTCGGCTGGGTGACGGTGAGTGGCTTGATGCTGCTGATTGCTGCGCTGGCTCGCTTCGGTAGCGACGGAGTGCGGCTGTTTTTTGTGCAGCTTCTCGGCCTTCTTTTGGCGATGGACTTTGTGGCCCGCATCGACTACCTATTCGTCGCAGCAGGTGAGGCGGGCGGTCACTTGCGGCAGTCGGACGTCGGTGGCATGGCCAAGGCGCTCGGTGGCCCGTACTGGTTTTGGGGTGGCCTGATCGCGGCGCTCTCGGCGGTCGCACTGCTCGTTGGGCTGTATTCGGTCTGGCAAAGCGCGCCCGATCCCGATGAGCGACGACGCACTCCCGAGGTCTAGTCAGTCCGTGCCGACGACGCTGGTTGATGTGCCGGGACAGCGACCGCTGCGTGTCCTTTTGACTCGACCGCTCGACCAGGCCCTCGAAACGGCGGAGTGGGTCCGTCGACAGGGCGGTGAGCCGCTCATCTATCCCTGTCTGCGCGTCGAGCCCGTCAATCTGGCCGAGCTGTGTCACGCCGTCGCGCAGCTGCCACAGTTTGCCGCCATCGCGCTGACCAGTGTCCATGCGGTACGCGCCCTGCTGCCTCTGCTGCCGTCGGGACAGAGCTGGCCGCCGCTGTTTGTGCTCGGTCAAAAAACCGCCGCCGAGCTGACCGGCATCCAGCCGATCCATGTGGTCGACGGAGAATTTGCCACCGCGCGGACACTCGCCCAGCAGCTGATTCGTGATCTCGGACCGTCGCCCAGTGGCAAGCGGGTGCTGTTTCCCCAGGCGAGTGAGGGTCGGGATGAGCTGCCGCGACTGCTCGGGGACGCGGGCATCAAGGTGTCTCGAATCGCGGCCTATCGAACGGTCGCCGTCGAGCCCAGTGCGCTCGCGGACGCGGTGCAGAAGCTGCGGACGGGCCAAGTCGACTTGGTGCCACTCGGCAGTCCGCGGACCACGCAGGTGCTGATCGAGGCCATTGGCGACGACGCTGCGGATGTCCTTGGGCTGGCACCGGTGGGCGCGATTGGGCAAACGACCGCACGAGCGCTGCGCGACCTCGGTGTGAGGGTCGATGTCGTCGCAGAGCAGGCGTCGTTTGAGGATCTTGTGGGGCAGCTGGCAAGAGCGCGCCAGCTTCGCTAGCCAGCGGGCTTACTTTCTGTTGGTGTCGTCGCCGTGCGGGATATACACCGGCTCCAGCCCGAGGCTGTCTTGAAGCTGCCGAACCCGCTGCGCCGTCGCTGGATGAATCGTCGGTGGGCGACGATCCTCTTCGTGCGACTGGCTGGTGGCTTCGGTGCGGGCACTCAGCTCACTCGGCAGGATCGTCGGTGGCAGCTCGCCACTCAGCCGTGACAGCTCGCCGCGCAGCCGATCGCTCTCGGCCAACACATGACCCAGCCGCTGCTCCAGCTCCGAGGCACGATGGAACGCTTCGTCCCGCTCGCGGGTGGTCTGTCCCACCACCTCGGTCAGCCGCTCGACCCGCGCCCGCTCGCGCAGGGCCGTCGCCACGACCTCATCATCCTGCTGGGTACGACGACTGGTCTCCGCCTGGAGGTCCTCGATCCGCTTGCGCGCCGCCGCCAGCTCTTGCTGAAGCTGCCGCAGCTCGGTACTCGGCGGACTGTGCTGATCGAGGGCGGCGATGCGACGATCGCGGTCGGTTAGCTCGACACGCAGCGTCTCCAGCTCGCGCTCCCGCTCCGACAGCGAGACCTTCAGCTGCCGCGCCCGCTCGCCCCGCGCAAACGCCTCGCGCTCGACCTCGGACAAAAGCCGCCCGAGTGCATCCCGCTCCGCCTTGAGGTCAATGATCGCACGCTCCCGAGCCTGGAGGTCGTGCGCCAGACCGAGGTCACTGCCCCGCGTCTCCTCGCTTGACGTGAGCCGGCTCTCGCGCTCGGCCCGCTCGCGGACGTCCCGCAGCGAGTGTTCCAGCGCCGTCACGGCCTGCTCCAGCTCCTGGACCCGCGCCGCCTTGGCCTCAGCCAGCTTCTGCGCGACCCGCTCACCGTCGGACAGCCGCTCATTTTCGTTGCGAAGCGCCTGCATCGCCGCCAGGCTCTCCTTCTGAATCCGCGCCACTTCGGCCTCGACGGGGGAGCCACTCGCTCCGTCGGTCGAAGCCCAGCGCAGCGCTTCCAGCTCAGCCCGCAGCGTCCCCAGCTGCTCCTGCGCCGTATCACGCTCACTCTTGATTTCCTTGAGCTGCACCAGCGCTTCTTTGCGCTCCATCTCGGTACGGGCCAGCTCCTCGCGCAGCTGGACCGCCTTCTTGGTGGCTTCCTCCATCGCGCGGGTCATCTCGACGGTGGCGAGCTTGCGGGCATCGCGCAGCTTGCGAACGGTGTCCTCGCGAACCTCTGCCGCCGCCGACTCTGCTTCCGAGCGAGCCTTGATCTGCTTCCACGCCTCGCGCTCGGCGTCACTCACCTTTTCTTTGAGCCGCGTGACCTCCGCCTCTAGCTCGGTAGCCCGCGTCCGCAGCGTCGCCACTTCCTCACTGCGCGACGGGCCCGCCGAAGAAATCACCACCGGCGCGGTCGGAATGTCACCGACCGCCAGCGGCACGCCATCCTCGAGCGGACGCGACGCCACCGGCAACATGTCCAGACGCTTGAGCGCCAGGCTGAGCTTCTCTTCGCGATCCGTCAGCTCACTGCGCAGCGTCAGCAGGTCTTGGCTCAGGCGATCACGCTCGGCCTCGATCCGTGCCACCGTCGCTGCTTCGGCTGCCGCGCGCTCCTCTTGCATGCGCTGTAGCTCGGCCCGCTGCCGCTCGACGGCTCGCTGGGCATCCAGGACCTCTTGCTGACGCTGAGCCAGGGAGTGGGTACGCTCCTCCAACTCGGCCTGGGCCACCAAGTTTTCGCGTCGCGCCGCTTCGATGTCGCGCTGCCGGGCATCGAGATCACTGGGCAGACTCGACATCTGGAGCTGCTCCGCCATCTCGGTGCGCGCCCGCAGCAGTAGACCCTCGACCTCGGCCAGCTTCTGCCGGGCCTGTCGCTCGGTCTGACTGGCCTGCTCGGCACGCTTCTCACTCTGGTCGAGTCGCTCTTGCAGACGAGGCAGCTCCCGGGCCTGGTCCTCTAGCTCAGCGACAAACGCATCGCGCTCCTCGATCGCGGTCCGCAGCTCGCGCATCTGCTTTTCGTGCAGCAGCGCTGCCTCATGCGACTCACTCTCGTGACGGGTACGCTGCCGCTCGCGTTCTTCCAGCTCACTGCGCAGTGCCTCGGCGCGCTGCCGGGCATCTTCGCTAATCTTGAGCCGCTCGGCGAGTCCTTCGCTATGGATCTCCGACTCACGCTTCGTCGCTGCCGCTTTGTCGAGCTGCGCCTGTAGCTTATCGCACTGCACCTGGAGCCGGTCGGCGTGAGCTTGTACGCGATCGCTGTGCTGCTGGAGGCTGTCGGCATGGGCGGTGGTCTTGTCGGTCTGCGTTCGCAGCTCGGCAAACTTACCCTGTAGAAGCTCGCGGTCCTTGCGCAGCTGGGTCAGCTCGGCGGACAGCTTGTCCCGCTCGGCGACCACATGAGGATCGGCAACTCGTACTTCCTGCTTCTCGACGCGCACGCTCGGCGCAATCGACTTGCGGGGCAGCCGCACGACCTCGAAGGGCCGACTCGCCGTACTGCCACACAGCGCGACGTACTCATCGGGCTGCTCGCTGGCCGCCAAGCTGTCGTCGAGGATCAGCGCCGGATCGGTGGCCCCAAACGGAGCCAGTGCCGCCGCAAAAAACGGACTCTGACCCAGCATCGTCACCGGACCGAGCCGCGCGCCTTCCAGTGCGTCGAGCAGCTCGAAATAACCGATCGAGCCGCTGGAATGCGGGAAGGCTTCACGGCTACAGGTCGCCCAAATCAGCTGACCACCGGGGCTGAGCAGCCAGCGCAGCGCCGACAGAAAGCCTGGGGTCTTGAGCCAGCTGCGATCACCCGAGACGAAGATGACGTCGAAGGTCATCCCCGAGACGAGGCGAAGCAGCCCACCCTCGGCGAGCAGGTGCTCAATCGAGACAACCCGCAGCTGAAGCCGCGCCGACTGGCGACTCTGTCCGCGCGACACCGCTTGGGCATCGACGTCCAGACCAACCACGCTCTGCGCACCACGATCGAGGAGCAGCGCCGAGCCTTCACCGTCGGCACAGCCGAGATCAAGGACGCGCTTGCCTGCGACCAGATCAGCAGCATACAGGTAGCGGGCGAGCCGCCAGTAAGAGGGGGACAAAGACGATGTGCCGGGCTCGCCGCCCGACGGTGACGCAGAAGAGGGGGAGGTTTTGGACATATAGTAAACCGTGCTGGCGGCATGGTTACCACAAACTTTGGCTTCGAGGAAGTAGGAGCTTAGACCTGGTAGCGACCGACGATCTCGGTGAGGCGGCTCGACAGGGCTTTGAGGTTGCCCGAGGCGGTCTCGATCTGCTGGATGCCGCGGGCGGTCTCGCGGGCAATCTGATCCAGTCCCTTGGTGGCCTGCCAAATCTGGTCGATGCCGACGGATTGCTGCCGCGTCAGCGTCGCAATCTGCATGGCGGCTGCCGACGACGAAACAATGGTGTCACCAAGCCGTAGGATCGAGTCCCCGGCGGCGTTGGCCAGCTGCATGCCGCGATCGGCCCGGCGACTGCCTTCATCAATGACGCGCGCGGAGTCCCGACCGGCGAGGCGAATGTCCTGCAAGATCGAGCGAACCTCGGCGGTGGACTCTTTGCTGCGCTCGGCCAGCGAACGGACCTCGCGAGCGACGATGGCGAAGCCGCGACCATGCTCTCCGGCGCGCGCAGCTTCGATTCCGGCGTTGACGGCCAGCACGTTGGACTGCTCGGCGAGATCATTGACGACCTCAATGATGGCGTTGATTTGATCGGTTCTCTCGAGCAGCCCCTGGATGGTCTGGGCAATCGCTGCCACCTGATCGCGCAGATGACCCATGCCGTCGATGCTCTCTTTGACCGCCGAGCCACCACCCGTCGAGGACTCCTCAGAACGGCGCGCCAGATCAATCACCGACTCGGCTTTGCTGGTCGCTTCGCTGAAGGTCTGGCGCAGCTCAGCGACGGTGGCGCCCATCTGAGTGACGCTGGTCGCCTGCTGATTGGCATTTTGGGCCTGTCGCGTCGAGGAATCGAGCAGCTCAGACGCCGAAGCGGCCAGCGCCCGTGAGGCTTCGATCATTTCACCAACGATGTCGCCGGTCCGATGCGTCATTGCCGATAGCGCCTGCGCCAGCTGACCCAGCTCGTCTTGCAGAGGATCATCGATTCGCTGCTGGAGCTGGCCATCCGCAACGGCTTTGGCAAACATCACCATTCGATCCATCCGCTGCTTCACCCAGCGCAGGTACAAAAGGATGATGGCCGTGAACAGACACAGCGCCATGGCAGCGACGCTGGCGGCGGTCTGCGGCAGCACCTTGCTCTGGGTGCGCTTGCTGTAGAGCCCGAGCACCACAAAGCCCGGCTCCTCCTTGGGCTTGGCCGTATCACCACCGAGCAGCGGATCGACCTCGAAGGCGGCCTTCTGGGTCATGATCACCTGGGTAAAGCGACGAATCTCGCTCTGGCTCGTCGTCGTCGTCCCAGCGAGGTACAGGTCAAGGTGCGAGACGACTTCATCACGCGGAATCGAGGAGGGTGCCACCGAGATCACTTCGCGGCCTTTGGTAACCGCTACGTAGCGAATGTCATCGTCGCTGGCGGCCAGGTTGCGCAGGATCGGATCGGCCTGGCCGGCGTCACGCAGCGAGATCGCGAGGCGCAGCTCGAAGTCCTTGGCCAGCGTCTGAGCCGTGGCCTTGCCCTTCTTGTCCATCTCGGACGAGGCCACGCTCTCGAAGCGCGCGAACAGAAACGGACCGGTCACCAGGGTCGCTGTCAGCACCGAGCCGATCAGCAACAGCAAGGTCTGTAGCCACAGGGTACGAGGGTGATAGCGAGCAATCAGCGAGTTCATTAGCGAAACACCTGTCGTGCCTTGCCAAGCACGTCTTGGGACAGTTCCAAGTCAAGCTGACTGGCGGTCTTGTGGTTTATCGTCAGGGCACCGGGGCTGCTCGTCGGGAGAGGAACCGGCACTCGCGCACCGACGGGCCGCATCGCAATCCCTAGGGCGAGCCGGGCGGCCTTGGTGCCAATCGCGCCGTATTCGGGTGACACCGACGCCAGCGCTCCCGCTTTGGTGAAGCTATCGAAGAAACCAAACAGCGGCACTTTGCGCTCCAGCGTCGTGACGAGCAGAAATGAGAACATCTCGGCGGTGACCAGCTGCGGATCGGGCAAGAGCCACATGCCGTCGATGGCGCCCAGGATCTCGCCGATCATCGAACGAACTTGCTTGCCATCGGAAATGGGCCGAGCCACGACGGTCATGCCGAGCTGAGCAGCGGCCTTGTGAGCGTCGGCGATGTACTCGGACCAGTTGCGCGAATCATAGAACACACCGACGCGCTTGAGCCCCGGATGAACCTGCTTGAGAAGCGAGAGCTGATCCGCGGCAGAGACCTCCAGCCGAACGCCCGTGACGGTCTTCGACGACACCGCTGCGCTACCGAGGACCAGGCAATAGACAATCGGCGTCTCGGCAGCGGCGCTCTGGGCGCTCGCGAGAGCCTTCTGACCGACGGCCAGGATGACGGCGGGGGCGTGCTGGGCGATCTGCGCTGCAACCTCGCCCGAGGCCAGGTCAACGAGCGGCGCACTCGGCAAGACCTCTCGGGCCGAGGTCACCGCCTCACGGTATTGGGCGATGCGACTGTCGGTCACGATCACCACCGGCTCGGCGTGGGCCGGAACCGTCCACAAACACACCAGTCCCCACAGCACCGCACACAGCAACTTCTTCGCACCAGGGAAAGGCCCCCAGCGACGGCGAATTGCAGAATTTGGCCTTGGCGAGTTCATCGCTTACTCCACGGTTTCCATTTGAGCGCCGCGAGTCGAGCCGCAATCTGCGGCAACGAAAGGACCTCGCAGCACCCTCCTGCTTCGACGGCGGCACTGGGCATGCCACTCACTAGCGCGGTGTGCGGATCTTGCGAAATCGTCCAGCCCCCGACTTCCCGCAGGCTCCGCAGTCCGAGTGCGCCGTCACGACCCATGCCGGTCAAGATGATCCCCAGGCCGTCTTGACCCGAGGTCTCGGCAATCGAGCGCAGGAGCAGGTCCGCACTCGGCGACAGCGCTCCAGGCTTGGCACGCACCGACGCCACCTGACCGACCCGCCCCGATAGATGATGGTAGGCGCAGGCGACATAGACCCGACCAGGCTCGGCAGCCACCACGTCCTCGACGACGGTCACAGGCTTATGCAGCTCACTCGACAGGAAGCGTACGAAGCTTTCCAGAAACTCGGCGTCGAGATGCTGGACGACACAGAGCGGCGGGAAGGCTTCGGGCAGACGACCCAGTACCTCGGCTAGCGCCGGCATGCCACCCGTCGACGCAGCGATGCCGACAATCGAGACCGCCAGCGGTGGATTCTGGGCCCGCGGTGGTCGCGACTTCTGACCGCGCGCAAAGGCCAGCGCCCGCGCTCGTCGCATCATCGCCCCGACGCTGTAGGTCGCATCGGGACCAACCAAAACCGGCTTTTCAATCAGCTCCACGAGGGTCGAGACCAGGTTGCCAAGCTGCGCCCGCTGGCCGGGATAGCGGGCAATCACGCTCGTCAAAAGCACCGGGGTCGGACACTGCACAGCCAGCGCCCGCACCGTCTCAATGCCATCCATCTTAGGCATCATGATGTCCATGATGATGACGTCGGGGCGGAGCTTGTGGGCTAGTTCTAGGGCGGCGATTCCGTCGGCTGCTTCGCCGATTACCAGGACGTCTTTTTCGCGACTCAGCAGCTTGGCCAGCGCGCTGCGATACGACTCGCTGTCGTCGACGAGGAGCATGCGGCAGACTCGGTTCTCGTCGCTGGCGGTCATGACGCAGCCTCCCGCAGCAGCTGGGTCACCACGTCGACGAGCTGTCCTCGCTCGAAGTCACCTTTGGCCAGATAGGCGCTCGCGCCCGCCGACAGACCGCGCTGCCGGTCCTCTTCGTTGTCGGCGCCCGAGAACAGCACCACCGGCAGCTTGTTGGTCCGTGCGTCGCCCCGCAGCCGGTGCAGCAGCCCAATTCCGTCGAGTCGCGGCATCCGCAGGTCCGAGACCACCAGGTCGATGGGCTCCCCGCGAGCAATCCGCAGCGCTTCGTCACCGTCGGCAGCGGTCCGCACGCGGTAACCACCACCCTCTAGGACACTGCGCAAAAGCGAGCGAGTGGTGATCGAATCGTCGGCGACCAGCACCGTTCGTCGACGACCCCGCGAGTCTTGGGCCTGCCGTAGACTCCCCGCCGCTGCAATCAGGGCCTGCGGAGACAACACAAACAGCGCCGGACCGCTCGGCACGATCGCCACCGACGACAGCAATGCATAGCGACGCAGCTCGATGGGCAGGGGCCGCAGCACCAGATCGGACTCGCCGCGCAGTCGGTCACAGGCAATCGCCACGCCGCTGGAGCCACGTAGGATGAGCAGCGGCTGTCGACTCGGTGCGTCGCCAGTATGAGTCTGCCCGAGCAGCTTCGACAAGCCAATCACCGTGTGTGGCTGACCTTCGAGGTAATAGACCGTCTGACCACCGAGTGAGATCAGCTCGTCGCGCCGAGGCAGCGCAATCCGAGCCACCGCCGGCAGCGGCACCGCAAAGATGTGATCTTGCTCCTCGAGCATCAGCACCCGCGAGGCAGCGACTGTGAGCGGGACCGAGATGGTAAAGACCGCCCCGCTGCCCGGCGTCGAGTCGAGCTGGAGCGTGCCGTGCAGCTTGCGCACGGTCGTATTCACCACGTCGAGACCAACGCCTCGTCCCGAGAGAGCCGTGGTCTCCTCTTTGGTCGAGAAGCCGGGCCGGAGCAGCAGCTGATACGACTCTTGCTCGTCGAGCAGCATCGCCTCTTTGTCACTGAGCAGCCCGCGCGCGACGGCGACCTCGCGGATGCGCAGGACGTCGAGCCCACGGCCATCGTCGACGACGGTGATCTCGACTTGGGAGCCGCGCTGCTCAATCGAGACGGTGACTTTGCCCGCCGCCGGCTTGCCAATCGCCTCGCGCACCGCGACCTCTTCGATGCCATGGTCGACGGCGTTGCGCACCACATGGAGCAGCGGATTTTTGATCGCCTCGAGCAACGTCCGGTCGAGAAAGACGTCTTCGCCACGAAGCTGCAAGCTCGCTTCTTTGCCGGTCGAGCGACAGGCCTCGCGCACCGCCCGATGGAGCGGCTGCGAGAGCAAGACCGCCGGAAGAAGCTGCATCGCCCGCAGTCCGTCGTCCAGCTCGCCGGTCGTGGACTGTAGTCCTTCGACATCGTCGAGCAGGTCGCGCCGCAGCGCCCGCAGTCCGCGCACAAAGTGCTGAAGCTCCTCGCTGCTACGCTTGCTGACTCCGTCGTTGCTCTTCTGAGACGCTCGCACCAGCTTTTCGAGGCCGCGCAGCATCGCGGTGACCTCACTTTGGTGCCGCTCGAGCTGACCGCGCAGTCGCCGCAGATCGTCGGTGTGCTGGATCAAAGAAGCCAGCTTGTCGACCGATACCCGCACCGTGTCGGTGGTCTCGAGGACAGTGCTCTGCGGCAGCTCCCGCTCGATGAGCTCAGCCGCCTCGACGGTTGGTGGTTGCGCCACCGGAGGCGGACTCGGCGCCGTCGGGCCACTCTGGATGGGAGCCGGCTCGCCCACTTCGCCGTGGCTGTGGGCAATCTTCTCGAACTGCACCGCCAGCTCACGGACCTCGGCCAGACCCACCTCGGTATCGGCTTGAAGGCCCACGACCCGCAGCTTGGCCGCATCCATCGCCCGCAGCCCGAGGTCGACCAGCTCGGCGGTCAGCGTGCCGCGATGCCGACGCACCGGCAGAAGCGCGCTCTCGAAGTGGTGGGCCAGCTGGGACAGCTCCTCGACCCCGAGTGATGCCGACGAGCCCTTCAGGCTGTGCGCCTGGCGATACAGCTCCTCGATTTCCGTCGGAATCGTCGACGGCTGCTGCTCCATGGTGAGCAGCGCCTGCGAGATACGATCCGCCTGCTCGCGCACTTCAGCGACGAAAATGTCGATGACTTCGCGGAGCAGATCATCCATAGCCTACTGCTTCTCCTCTTGCAGACGGGGATCGAGGAACAGCTGCGGCAGATCCAAGATCAGCAGCCGCTGTTTATCGATCGTCGCCACCTGCGGAATCGCCGCGTGACCACTCAGCCACGGCGAAATGGCCGATGCGGGGATGTCCTCGATCCCGAGCAGCCGCTCGGCGCACAGCCCCAGCTCACGACCGTCGAGAGTGACCACCAAGCAGCAGGCCACGTCGTGCAGCCCGCGCTGCCGCAGCGACAGAAACGTCGCCACATCCAGCACCGACACGAGGTGCCCCGACAGCGAGCAGATCCCGAGCAGGTAGGGCGGACCACCGGGAATCGGCGTCAGGTGCCGGAGCCGACTGGCATAGACGACGTAGCGCAGAGGCACCGCGAACTGTTCCCCGGCGGCTTGAAACGCCACATGTGGCAGCAGCGCCGACTCGTCGAGCACGCGCTCTCGACGGGCCAAGAGCGCCGCCCGCTCATTGAGCAGCTTCGCCACATCCGCGACGGTCTGGGAAACCTCCTCGGCCATCTTCGACTACTTCTCCAGTCCGACCGACTTCATGATCAGCTTCGCCAGCACCGGCACGTCGATGGGCTTGGTCATAAACTGGCTCGCCCCACAGCGCAGCGCCTCGGCTTTGATCTCGGGCGCTTTCTGACCAGTGATGAGGATGATCGGGGTGCCCTTGAGGGCGACGCTCATTCGAGCGCGACGGATGAACGTGAGCCCATCCATGCCCGGCATCTTCAAGTCGATGATGATGGCGTCCGGTCTCTCGTCGAGCGCCAGTCGCATCGCATCGGTGCCATTGTCAGCTTCGAGAAACACCAGCGACTGCCCGCTCAAATAGACCTTGACCACAGCGCGGGTAGTCGGTGAATCATCAACGATCAGGACTTTCTTCACGAGCGTCTCTCCAAGTTGGCCAGACCAGCACTAGCCAGTCGGCGCGCCATGGCGACCTGCAGCGGCTCGGGACCGTGCAGAATCTCATCGTCGGCCCGCTGCTTGAGCAGCGTGATCACGGTTTGCAGGTGCTGCGTCGCGCGCCACTTTTGGTGTTGCGGTCGCTCGAGCAGACCCAAGCTAAGGTGGCCCAGCACATAGCTGGGATTCTGTCCCAGGGCCTCAAGGAGCAGCTGTTCCGCTTCCGTCGATTTGCCCTGTTCGCTGAGGATCATCGCCAAAAGGTGCAGCGCCTCGGGCGTGCGATCCGACTGAAGCAGCCGTCGCGCGAGCTGAGCTGCCCGTGACAGGTCGCCCTGGTCGGCAGCGGCCTTGACCTCGGCGGCTCTCTCGAGCGCATCGGCAGCCATCGCCGGCAGCAGTGGTCGCGACGGAGTGACTTGCGGCGCCGCCGGCAGCTCTCGTCGGGTCGGTGGAGCGGGAAGCCGGGCGGGCTCGCTGCGACGCAGGAGCGGCACACCATCAATGACCACCGGTTCAAGACCGGGAATCCTCTCGCGCTGATCGAGGGCGGTGAGCATCAGGAATCCTCCGTCGGCAAGCCGATCCCGAAACACCAGCAGCACCTGCCGATTGTGCTCGGGAGTGAAATAGATAAGGACATTGCGGCAGAAGATGAAGTCGAAGCCGCCGGACACCAACGCAAGGTGATCCCCGTCGACCAGATTGACGCGACGAAACTCGACCAGCTCACGCAGGAGCGGCCGGACCTCGACCGAGCCGTCGTTGGCCGACAGCAGATAGGTGTCCTGGAGCGCCTGCGGAATCGGTTCGCGCAGCGAGTTGGGTCCGTACTTGCCACGTTCAGCGACGGCAAGTGCTGGCTCGCTGATGTCGGAGGCAAGGACCCGGATGTCACAGGTCGGCGCCGCCCCACGCATCACCATGGCCAGTGAATATGCCTCTTCTCCCGTCGCACAGCCGGCGCTCCACGCCCGCAGCGTCCGCGCACCGCTCGCAAGTCGCTCGGGAATGAGGCGCTGCCCGAGGACATGCAGCTGCTCTGGGTGCCGAAACAGATAAGTCTCGTTGACGGTGACGACATCGATGAGCTTCTGCCACAGCTCGGCCTTGGGGTCCCGCGTCGCCAGTCGACGGCACAAAAGCTCCAGCGAAGTGCCCTGCGCGTCGGCCAGTCGCCGCAGTCCACGCTCGAGCAGGTCGACGTTATGCCCCGCAAACAGCAGGCCATAGCGCACCGCCAGCAGCTCAGCGACGGTCTTCATGCCTGGCCTCCGGCCAGCTCGGCCAGCTCGGCGCTGATACGGGCACGAGCGACCACCGACAGGATCTGGTTGGGATTGAGCACCAGCGCTCGTTCCGTCGCGGACAGCTTGAGCGAACCCAGCAGCAGACCCACCATGTGGCGCGGCTCGACCTGGAGCGGCTCCACGGCAGCCTCGCTCAGATCATGCACTCCGTCGACGGCCATGCCCCACATCCCGCTCGGTAGCTCGACGAAGACGATGTGGCCGGCAATCAGCACCTCGGGAGAGCGCGGTGCGCACAGCCCCAAGCGAGCCGGCAGATCGACGAGCGGCACCAGCTGGCCATGAAAGTCGACGACGCCGAGCACATAACGCGGCACCCGCAGCAGGCGCGCACAGGGCGCGACCATTCGCGACACCTCGACGACGCTCTCGACGGGCAGGGCCAGCTGAGCCGACGCGCAGCTCAAGATGAGGCAGCCGTGCTTCATTGTCCCCCTAGAAACCTGGTGACGGAGGTGCGCAGCAGCGTCCGGTCGAGCGGCTTGCGCAGAAACGCCGCACAGCCCAGCTCCAGACAGCGAGTGCGCTTCTGTTCCTCGGTCTCCGACGTGAGAATGATCACCGGAATGCGCCGCGTCGCCGGCTCGCGCTTGAGGTCCGCCAGTCCCTCGATGCCATCTTTGATGGGCATGTTGAGGTCCATCACGATGAGATCCGGCTGCACCGACCGCGCAAGCTGATTGGCTTGCTCGCCGTTTTCCGCTTCGGCGTACTCATAGTCCGCACCAAGCATCGCCCGCGCCAGCTTGCGTATGGTCATGGCGTCGTCGACGAGCAGGATCTTCTTGCGGCTTGCGCTCATGTTTCCTCGTTAGAAGCTCTGCTTGAGTGAGAGATAAAAAGTCGGCCCAATCACCGGCAGATCGAAGCCCGTGTTGCCAGGCTCGGACCAGCGCGTCGGCCCCAGGTTGCGTGCCGTCAGCAGAAGGCGCGTGTCCGCCGTTGGCCCCAGCGGGTGCAGCGGCTGCGTCGAGATCGTCACGTCGAGCACGCCATACGCCGGCAGGGTGTACGGCACGGCGTTGTTGAGCAGCACATTGCTCGGCGACGCCCCACGCTCACCGACAAAGCGCGCCTGCACGTTGAGGTGTAGATACGCTTCCGGCACGTCGAGGTCGGTCCCGAGGATGCCCTGCCAGTTGGGATACAGCGGCGACGGATTCGGTGCGTCCGGACTGAAGCTCGAGCGGATGTTGAAGTGCCCACTCAGCCAGCCGTAGGCGCTAAATCGCCCAAACAGAAGCCGCGACAGTGCCTCGAACCCAACGGAGATCGTGCGACTGATGTTCTTGGCAACAAAGTCCCCAGCCACCGGTGAGAACTCGACCTTGTCTTGAATGTCTTGCCCGTACAGCGACGCCTCGAGCGCCCAGTGCTTGAGCACGACCGCCGACAGCGACAGCTCGATGATGTTGCTGGTCTGCGGCTGGACCGGCCTGTTTGGATTGAACCCGTAGGCGCCGATGATGTTGTTGCGGTTGCCAAAACCAGCCTCGGAAAATAGCAGCGTCCCCGACGGCATCTGGAAGGCACGACCGACCACCAGCTTCGAGACCACATGGGGCGAAAAACGGTAAGCGGCTGCGGCCCGGAAGCTGACCTGCGGATCGTAGGTAATCGGCCCAAACGTAATCTTGTCGACGCGCAGGTCACCGCTGAGCCGCAGACCCTTGAGCCGCTTGGTAAACGGCGAGCTGGTCAGCGATAGAAACACCGCCCCACCGAAGTACTGGCGGTCGCGAGGCGCGTCGCCAATCAGGTCGATGGTGTCGCCAGGCTGGTTACTACCCTCTTGGCGACGGAACACCTGGGTATAATAGGCGACGCGCTCCTGCGCAAAATCGAACTCGCCGCCCAGTCGCAGAGCCAGCTTCTGGCCGAGCGGACGGTAGCTTACCTCGATGGTGTTGGTCGTCGAAAGGTAGCCGTAGTTGGGCCGAAAGCTGTAGTTGTTATTGCCCGCCAACGTCAGCTCGTACTCTCGCTGTGGCTGGCCACTGCTCAGCGACGTCGCGAGTGACAGACCAACGTTCGACCAGTTCTTCTCGTAGCGCAGCGCGCTCCACAGGTTGGTGAGCGCAACGCGGCTCAACTCGGCGAGCAGGCTGTTGATGCGAAACTGACCGACGGAATCGAGCCGCTGGAGCCCAGCTTGCAGCGACAGCTCCCCGAGCTTTTCGCTCCGCAGCCCCGCCGAAACCACCGCCGAGACCGGCTGCGAGAGGTCGTTCTGGGTGGCTTTGTCGTGGTCAATTCCGACCGACGCCGTCTCGCTGAGCGTCCGCGGCACCGTCAGCCCGGAACGATCGAGCCGACCACCGCCGACCGCTGCCGTCACCCAGCCCCGATCGCTGGCATAGCTCAGGAACGCCGAGCCGCTCACCCCAGGTTGTCGCAGATAAGCCAGGGTTGCCGTCAGAGCCGCCAGCGTTCCCGACTGACTGCGACGGGTGATGACGTTGATGGTTGCCAGAAAGGCATTGGCGCCGTAGACCGCCGACAGAGGTCCTTTGGCAATCTCGATTCGCTCGATGGCGTCGAGAGGGATGAACTCCAGGCCGAGAAAAGCCGACTGCTCGGGGCGAAACGCGACGGTGTTGCCGTCGATCATGAGCTTGACCAGGCGTGTGCCCGCATTGAGCCCACCGTTCACGCCCCGCACGCTCAGCGACGGCATCACCAGATCGTCGATCACGTACAGACCGGGCACCGTCGCCAAGGCTTCCGCGACAGTGTTGTAACCATGCTGGATCATCTCGTCGCGAGAGATCGTGTAGATCGTCGCTGCGGCTGTCGCACGGTCTTCCTCCTCGCCGCCCGACGCAGTCACCACCGCCGCATTTACCAGCGAGTCAAGCCTGAACAAGTCAAGCTCACTGCCGCTGGCCGGCACCGCTTCGTCGAGCGGCTGAGCACTCGCCGTCGCAGCGAAGAGCCAGCCGCTGGCCAGGGAACCCAGCCACAGCGATGCTGATTTTGTGACTTCCATTGCATATTACAGGCTATTTTAAAGGCACCCTCCTTTTCAATGGCAAACTTCGTCGAGGAGATGCCTGTGATATGATGCACATGGCGAAGCAAACCTCCGAAAATTACAGAACAATACGTATCCTTAATTACGCACAGTTCGCGACTGTTTCGAGCCTAGCCGCTGGCGCTGCGATGCTGCTGCTACTTTCCGTCGGACACGCAGCCGCACAGGAGCCAGTACCCAGCAAGCGAATCTCGGTATCTTACTTCGGCGAGTCCTTTGGCCACCCCGGCGCCCGTCTCGGCTACGAGGGCTCCATGTGGAAGACCGGCCCCTTCGAGATCGTCCTCGCTGGCAGCCTTGGGATGTTCCTGGAACCATCGGCGCGGCGCGGCTTCTTCGGGCTCGCCGAGATGGGCGGTCGACTGACCACCGGCTCAGGCCTCCTCTTCGACCTCCGCCTCGGCCTCGGCTATCTCAACATCGCCTGGGACGAATCGGTGCCAAGGCCCCAGCCCGCGCTCTCGACCAGTCACTTCATGCCATCGACGCTGTTTGGCCTCGGTTACGACTTCAAGACCGTCGCTGGAGTCCCGTTTGGCATCCTGGTCCGCTCGGGCATGATGGGCCGCTATTCGATGGACAACCTGTTCGACGGCGCCTACGTTCTCGACGCTGGCCTGTTCTTCACCCTCAAGTAGCAGAGCCCCTCGTCCCTGTTAGTCCCGCGCCACGTCCTTTGGCAAGTCCTTGCGCAGCGTCTTGCCCGCCGGATTCCGTGGCACGCGCTCGACGAACAGCACACTGCGCGGGACTTTGTAATCAGGCAGGTTGTCGCGGCACAGCTGGGTCAGCTCCTCCGCCGTCGCCACCGATCCAGCCCGCAGCACCACGTAGGCAATCACCACCTGCCCGCGCAGTCGATCCGCCCGGCCACTGACCGCGACATCTTGGACCGCAGAGTGCTGCGACAGCACCGCCTCGACCTCGCTCGGGTAGACGTTGTGGCCGCTCATCAGGATGAGGTCGTCTTTGCGGTCGACGATGTAGTACAGTCCGTCGGCATCTCGCCGCGCCAGATCGCCGGTCAAGAGCCAGCCCTCGCGCAGCACGTTCTGGGTCAGCGCCTCATGGCCGAGATAACCACGCATCACCACATCCCCCGACACCTGTAGCTCGCCGACCTCGCCATCGGCCACTTCCCGCGTCGGCTCTTTCGGATCGACCAGCCGCGCGCTCACCGCCGCAAGTGGCTTGCCAATCGAGCCGAGCGGCCCCCCTTGTGGAAACGGTGCGCAGTGCGTTGCCCCCGCCGCTTCCGACAGACCATAGGCCTCGTAGATCGGGCGCCCAGTCAGCTCGCGATATCTTTTCTGCACCCAATCGGGCAGCGGCGCCCCCCCGCTCGACGCCACCTGAATGCTGGCCAGCGACTCTGCTTTGAGCAAATGATGCGACAGCAGCGCCGCCCACAGCGTTGGCACCGCTGGAAACGACACCGGCTTTTCCGACTCGATCAGCTTGAGCAGCGGCAACAGATCCAGCGAGTCGAAGCGCGGCACCAAGATCAGCCGATACGCCTTGGCAATCGACAGGTGCAGGCCAATCGTCAAGCCAAAGACATGGAAAAACGGAATCACACACAGGACTCCGGCATTGGCAGTCTCGGGATCGTTCATCCACACCGAAGTCTGGCGAACACTCGCAACCAGGTTGCGGTGACTTAGCATGACTCCTTTTGGAGTCCCGGTTGATCCGGACGTGTACTGAATCACCGCTAGATCGTCAGCGACGGTAAACGGAGTCTCTGTACTGGCTTGCGGAGGCAGAAACAGCTCCTGTAGGAGTCGCGGAATAGGAGTCCGCTCGGGCACCGGCAGTCGCTTTTCCAGCCCCTGAATCGACGATATAAAGAGGTATTTTATAGGACTCTTATCGAGAACTTTGTACAGCCCCGGCAAAAAGACATCGAGCGAAAACAACGCCACCGCTTCACTCTGCCGCAGGATCTGGACAAGCTCACTCCCTTGACTCGCCGGACTCAGGTTCACCACCACCGCGCCGAGCCGCAGCAGCGCATAGGTCGCCATCACATAGGCCGGCGTATTTGGCAGCATCAGCGCCACCCGATCGCCCTTGCGGATTCCTAGCTCGTGCAGTCCTTGGCTGAGCTGACGGACTCGCCCAGCCAGCTCGCGAAAAGGAATCCGCGCCTCGCCGATCGTGATCGCAATGTGATCCGGCTCTTGTGCTGCACTCTCCTCAAGCAGCAGCGGCACAGAATAGTGATCAGGAATCGATGAAATGCAGCCTACTGATTCGCTCATGGGAGTCCTCTTGACCTTAGAGCTGTGGGGCCGACCGGAGAGCTTTTTTTCGGGCCGCTTTGCGGAACGGAAAAAGGTCTCGAAGGGAAGGGGGGCCCCGCAGCGAGACGAGCGGTTCTTGGAGTAGATACGGTTTAGCGCGCGTGGCGGGCGAAGAACTCGAGCAGGGTGGGCGTTGCGAAGATGTCCTTGGTGGCGCCGCTGCTTCCTGGCCAGGTGTGCTTCCCTTGATCGATGGTACACAGTGTCACGTCTGAGCCCTCGGCGCAGCTATGGTAGGTGTCACAAGTAACGTCGCCTTTTTTGTAGCTCTGCTGCGGCATTCCGGTACAGACATCGCGCTTCGCCCAATCGGCAATTACGTCCGAGACCTTGGGAAAGGTTCCGCTGCCGCCGCCCCCATAACCCACCACCGGATCGGCGTTGCCATGGAGATGGAAGATCGACACCGGACGCTCGGGCTTGCAATCGGGAAACATCAGCGTGCCGGAGACCGGACCCACGGCCGAGATGACCTGTGACAGCTCACAGGCCAAGCGGTGCGAGAACATGCCGCCGTTGGAAAATCCCATCGCGAAGATCCGCTTGTCATCAATGCACAGCTCCTTCTTCGTCAGGTCGATGAGATCGCGAACAAAGCCCACATCATCAATCTTGAACAGCTGCGGCTCGCCACAACAGTTGCCGGCATTCCATCCAGAGATCAAGCCGAGTCCCTGCGGCGCGATCGCGATCACGTTGTAGCTGTCCGCTTCGCGCTCGAGATCAATCCCCTTGATGAAGTCCGCCGCTTTGTCGGACATTCCGTGGAACGCGAACACCAGAGAGGTCGGTTTGCTCGGATCGTACTTGGTGGGAATGTGGATCAGGTACGTCCGCTCCTTGCCGCGCGACATCAGCTTGCGGGTCTGCGTACCCGGCGTCATCGGGGCTTTGCCCGTACAGCTCGGCGCGGGCGGCAGCAGATCGGGAGTGCTCAGGTCCAGCGCGCGGGCCAGGTCTTCCTCGATCACTCCGCCATCGACATCATCGGTGAGCTGCGGAGGAACATTCTGCATCTGCACACAGCCAGAAAAGCAGAGAGTCACCAAGGTGAGGTGGCGGGCACGTTTTCCAAGCAGGTCGCGCTTCATGCGCGGGATTATAGGAATGCGCTTTGGAATGGACGCGAAATTTATTCGCGACGGCGCTGCAAAATCTGCTGTCCGCCGGCCCACTCGATGAGGAGTCGTCCCATCGGCAAGACCGTGCCGCGATAGGAATCGAGCCTCCGCCCACCGTTTTCGCACGGACTCCGCTCCGCAGAATAGTCCTGCTCGTTCATGAAGAAGTGGTCGCCGGTGCGTCGGCCCCGCAGGGTGTAGCGAGTGACGGTGCGAATCTGCGGCGCGCCATTACAGGGGAAGACTCCGCGGCTGCGACTGCGCTCGACGATGCGATCGTAGTAACCGGCCAGCTTGCCCGCCATATCGACCAGATGCCACTCCTCGCGCTCGTGATGCTGGTCGCCTTCGCCATCGGTCACAGCGGTCGTCCGTGTCTGCCACTCCCACACTCCCGAGAGCTTCAGCTCCGCTTCCGACAGCACCTCTTTACCGCCTCCTTCCTGCGGAATCAAAGGCGGCAGCTTGCTCTGCGAAGAACGCCGTAGCAGCTGCTGTTCCCCTCCTGGCCAGCGCAGCGCCAAGCGACCACCCAGAAGCTCGCCGTCGTAAGTTTTCGGAGTCAGCGCCTCACTGCTGCACGGACTGGGCTCCTTATCGATGGCCGTCTCGCGAAGCTGGAGCTTGTCTCCGCTCAGCTCTCCTTGCAGGCGCACCCGCGTCGTCACCAAGTAGCCGAGCAGTCCGTTGCAGCGATACGGCTTCTGATCGAGCGACAGCGTAGTGACCTGCCGCAGATAGTCGCCGCTCAGCTTGGAACCACGCTGCACAAGGTGCCACTCCTCTTGTTCGATGCGGAGATCGCCTTGCTGGGTGGTGCCGCGATACAGCCAGTCCCAGGTTCCCGGAATCCCGCTCTCCTCCGTCGCTGGTGAGCTGGAAATCGTGTCCTGCGAACGCGGCGGCGCCGACCCCACCAGCGCGGGCTCCGGCTGCACCACCACGGACGGCGAGCCATGACAGGCCGCAAGTCCTAGCGCGCACAGCCCAGCCCAAAGACGCTGCATCACCCAGACTCGTTAAGAAATCACCGTCGAGATGGTCCGCTTCACCAGCGCCCGTGTCTCCGGCAACAGCGGCTGACTGAGCGAGCGACGAGCCAGCAGAATTGCGGTTATTCCCAGCAAGGCATCAACGCCCGCGACGATGAGCAGCGACCAGCCCCAGGCCAGCCCGCGCTGGGTGAGCAGCCACACCCCGAATCCTTGCAAAAGCAGAATCAACATCGACAGAAAGGACAGGCCAATCACCATCAGGATGATTCCGCCGACCAGTCGACTCTGATCGCGACTCAGCTCTTGCTTGGCAACCTCGGCGTGAACCGCAAACAGTCCACCGACCAAGCGCAGCATGCGACTGCTGACACCCGGCGCAGCGCGCGGACCGTCGTCCTCATACTCACCGTCCAACTCCTCGGGCGGTAGCTCTTGTGCAGGGTCACTTGCCACGCCGAAAGTTCCATCCGGTAAAGACGACACCGACGATAAAACCGAGTCCGAGCGTCACCAAAAGCGAGAACAGCAGGTTCTCCTTGACGCGCGCCCTCGTGTCCTTGAGCACGCCACCGCGCAGCTCGCGCAGGATGTTGGCGGTCCGCTCCTCCAGCTCTTGCAGCAGCTCATCGGCGGACTCCGGCAGGACATTGTGGAGGTTCTGTCGCAGCCGCGAAGGACCGGGCGCCACCCGACGACGCGGCGGCTCGGCACTCACTGCAAACAGCTCTTGGAGCTGACGGCGCACCAGCGCTTTGGTGTGAGCGGTCCGCTCGGCCACCAGCACAACCACCTTATCGAGGTCCCCACCCGTCGCTGACAAGGCTCCCGAATCGAGCTGCTCCCACTCGGCCAAGATCGCGGGCTCCAGCTTCGCAAACGACTCCTGAAAGGCAGACCGGGTCAGCTCACGCGGCGTAGTGTCTTCGGACATTGGCTTCTCCACTTCTTCTCAGACCACTTCATCACAGCGGAAAAGGAATCGCTAGGAAACCTCTTTTTCGCACAGACCGCACAGAAAGCCACCGCTACGTACCTTGGCTAGGACTTGTGGCCGGGCGGTCGCAGCGGGATGCAGCCGACGCCGACCGACTCGAGGGGTCCGCCTTCGGACTCAGCCACCACACCACCAACAGCGACGGCTCGCGGACGATCTTTGCTCTTTTCGGTGCGCGAAAAGGAGTGCTCTGGACCAGGAAATGCGCCGCTGCGGACCTCACCCACGTAGCTGTCGATGGCGGTGCGAATGCGGACGGCGAAGTTTTCGTAGCGCTTGACGAAGCGTGGTCGGAACTCCTCGTTCATGCCAAGCAGATCGTAGATAACCAGGACTTGGCCATCGCACTCCGGACCCGCGCCGATGCCGATGGTGGGAATGGCCAGTGACTCGGTGATCTCGGCGCCCAGCTCCTGCGGAATCCCTTCGAGAACCAGCGAAAAACAGCCCGCCTCGGCGAGTGCCAGCGCATCACTCCTCAGCTTCTGCGCCGCCAGATCGTCGCGCCCCTGCACCTTGAAACCACCGAGCGCATGCAGCGACTGCGGCGTAAGACCAATGTGCCCCATCACCGGAATGCCGACGCGGACCAGCTTGCTGACCAGCTCCGCGTACTCGGCGCCACCTTCCAGCTTGACCGCTTCGGCCTGCCCTTCCTTGATGAGCCGCCCGGCGTTGCGCATCGCCTCATCGAGATCGGACTGATAGGACATAAACGGCAGATCGCCGACCACCATCGCTCGGCCGCTCGCCGCTTCGACGCTGCGCGCCACCGCCTGGCAGTGGTAGATCATGTGCTCCATCGTCACCGGCAGCGTGTTCTTCTGCCCTTGAATGACCATGCCGAGGGAATCACCGACCAGCAAAATGTCGGTGCCGGCCTGATCGCACAGACGGGCGAAGCTGTAGTCGTAGGCGGTGAGCATGGCAATTCGCTCGCCTTGCTCCTTCATCTTGCGCAGCTCGAGATGGGTAACCTTGCTGCGACGGGCGCTGTGAACGGACATCGGGACTGCCTCCTTGCCGTCTCGGTCCTACGCGGAGGATCCAAGCGGCGTTGCGGGCTTACGTGTTGAGTGCCTTCTTATCGATTCCACAACCAGCGCTCGCACAGCAAGGGGGGAGCCGCGAAAAATGCACGACCTGTGCTACGAAGCGTCCCATGTCGATTGCAAAGCCGAGCAGCGAACACAGGCCGCCGTTCCGAATTGGTCACGATGTCCTCGACCTCCAGGCCATGCGCGAGATCTGTCGCGAGGGTCGCAAAGTGGTCCTGTCCGACGACGCCAAGCAGCGGATTGAGAGCTCGCGGGCGGTGGTCGACCAGCTGGTCTTGGGCGGAGATGCCGCCGCCAGCGCGTATGGCATCAACACCGGCTTCGGCTTTCTCGCCGATGTCCGCATCTCGGCCAAGCAGATCGTCGAGCTTCAGTACAACTTGGTCCGCTCGCACGCCGCCGGAGTGGGCCCGCTTCTGCCGATTCCGGTGGTGCGCGGGATGCTGCTGTTGCGCGCTTGTACGCTGTCGCTCGGTCACAGTGGGGTGCGGCTGCTCGTCGCAGAGCGGCTCTGTGAGCTGCTCAATCGGCGCATTCATCCGTGCGTGCCGAGCCGCGGTTCCGTCGGTGCATCGGGAGATCTGGCGCCGCTCGCACACCTGACGCTCGGGGTGATTGGCGAAGGAGAGGTCCAGGTTGGCTTCCCCGATCGCGCGCAGCTCAAGACGGCCTCGCAAGCGCTCGATGACGCAGGTCTGCCGCCGATCGTGCTGGCCGCAAAAGAAGGCCTGGCGCTCATCAACGGCACGCAGTGCATGACCGCAATGGGTTCGCTTGCCGTCGCTGATGCGCTCGACCTATGTACCTTGGCGGATGTCGTTGGCGCGATGTCGCTGGAGGCCCTGCTCGGCACGCCCCGCGCGTTCGATCCACGGATTCATGCGGCCCGACCCCAGCCCGGTCAGGCGCTGTCGGCGGAAAACCTGCGGGCCCTGCTCACCAACAGTCCGATCGTCGCATCGCACCGCAACTGCGGCAAAGTCCAAGATCCCTATTCGCTGCGCTGTATGCCCCAGGTCCATGGCGCCAGCCGCGACGGACTCGGCTACGCCCGCGAGGTGCTGCTGCGCGAGGTTCGTAGCGCCACCGACAATCCACTCATCTTCGTCGAGCCGCGCGAGAGTGAAGACCCGCTCGGCGACCCCGCACACCGCTTCGACATCGTCAGCGGCGGCAACTTTCACGGCCAGCCGGTCGCCCTCGCCCTCGACTTCGCCGCCATCGCCACCGCTGAGCTAGCCAACATCTCCGAGCGTCGCATCGAGCAGCTCGTGAACCCTCACTTGTCGTCGGGACTGCCGGCGTTTCTGGTCCGTAACAGTGGCCTCAACTCGGGCTATATGATCGCGCAGGTCACGGCGGCGGCGCTGGTCTCTGAAAACAAGATCCTCGCCCATCCCGCCTCGGTCGACTCGATTCCGTCGTCGGCGGGTCGGGAAGATCACGTCTCGATGGGCGTCCATGCCGCTGACAAGCTGACGCGGATCGTCGACAACGTCCGCACCGTGCTGGCGATTGAGCTGTGCTGCGCGACCCAAGGCATCTCGCTGCGTGCGCCGCTCTTGCCGGCGGCGGGTCTGTCGGCGGTGCATCGCCAGGTCCGATCGCGGGTGCCGGAGCTTATCCAAGACCGTCCGCTCTACCTGGAAATCGAGGCGGTGCGCAGCCTGTGCGAAAGCGGCAGCATCCTCTCCGCAGCCCGTGAGCACGTCGCGCTTCACTAACGTACGCCGCCCAAAAATTTGAGATCATGACCGTCTGCGCCCAGGATTGGGACAATGTACGCGTCCCATGTCGCAGCGTCGGTGCGGCGCTCCCGTCCGTCCTGGCTGATTACCGTCTGGACCCTGCGAATCGGGGCAGCCCTGTCGCTGGCGGCGTTTGTCGGCTACGTGCCGTATCGGCTCTACGTGCGCACCGGGCTTCAGCAGCACATCCAGCTGCGGCGCGAGCTAGGGACGCTGATCGACAGCAACGAGAAAGTCCGTCGAGAAAACAGTGAGCTGCGGCTTCAGCTGCTCCGCGTTCAAGAAGACGACACCGAGATGGAGCGCGTGGCCCGCGACGAGCTGGGCCTGATTCACAGCGACGAGCTGCTCTTCAAGGTGGAATAACTCGTGCCCGCGCGTCCTCACCAGTCGCTACCTTCTGTCGAGAAGCTGCTGCGCCTTCTGTCCCATCCGCTGACCCGCCGCATCGAGTGGTGGTCACTGTGGGGCCTGCTCGGCGCGGTGCTGCTGCTGATTGCCGACGGGAAGTTCAAAACCTTGGGATCGGGCACGGCGGCGCTCGGGGCCACGCTGTGCTTTGTGCTGCTGCTCGGGCTGCTGCTGCTGCGGATGTGGCCGGGCCGGGCGCTGGAGAGTGACGAGACGCTTCCCGATCGTCATCTGGCGACGGGGGCGGCGCAGCTGGTGCTCGGCTTCGCGCTGGCGCAAGGACTTGGTGGGCTGTGGGGGGAAGCGGCGGTGGTGCGCTATGCGCTGGTCGCGGTGGTGCTCGGTTTTCATCGCGGGGCGCGCCTGGTCGGACTGTCGGTGCTGACGCTGTGCTGCGAGGGTCTGTTTCGCTACGCGACGGGACAGCATCAGCCAAGTGAGCTGCTCGGTTCGCTGCTCATCCTCGGACTGTTCATGGGTCTGCGCGAGGCGGTGTTTCGCGGGGAGCTGCTTCGTCAGCAGCTCGAGCACAAGCGACGGGTCAAAGATGCCATCCTCGACATCGAGCGACAGGCCAAGCTGTTTCGCCTCAACCTGACCGAAGACTCGCTGGTCGCGACCACGACTGAGTGGACCGATCACGGTAGCCTCAAGACCGCGGAGCACATCGACCGCAGCGAGGCCGAGATGCTGCTCTTGCACAGCGCAGTGGTGATGGTCCGTCAGAACCTCGACGCACTGACCGGTCTTCTGCGGCGGGCGCTGGCCCTGTCGACCTGCGCCGTGCTGTGGCAGAGCGATGATGGCAGCAAGCTCGAAGTGGTGGCCGCGTCGACGGACAGCCCGCTGACCTTGCTGCGGACGGTGCCAGTAAGTGCCGGACTGCTCGGCTCGGTGCGCAAGACGCGGGCGCCGCTCACGGTCACTGCGCCGAAGCTGTCGCAGCTGACCTATTACGATCGCCCCGAGGCGCAGAGCGACACAGGCGAGATGCGCTGTGCTTCGGCGATGCTGCTGCCGCTGTTCGAGGAAGGGGTGCTGTGCGGCGTCCTGTGCGTCGATCGCTTCACTTCGAGGAGCGACGCCGGGCCGGTGTTCTCGTCCCACGATGAAGAAGCGCTGCGGGTGGCGGTGCCGGTAATCCTGCGCAGCATTCAGTCCGAGCGCGTCTTCCGTTCCGTCGAGCAAGGTCGTGATGCCAGTCGCGGTCTGGCCAAAGCCTCCGGGCTGCTGTCCGCCGCGCTCCGTCCCGACGAGGTGCTGCAGTCGGCGCTCCGGGCGGTCGCGCAGCTGTGTCCGTATGACTTCGCCGCGCTCACCGAATACGATGAGAAGCTCGGCCAGCACAGCGTCGTGTCGACGGCAGGTGATCCGCTGCTCTGTGGCCAGGTCGAGGCGCTCCGCTTTCTCGACAATGAAGGGCTGTGCTCGTCGGTGATTGAGCTTCAGACGATCTTGCCGGTGGGCGGGATTCTGCGCGATCATGGTGCCGATACCCAGGTCTTCGACGAGGCAACGCGGCTGCGCGGCTATCGCTGGCTGGTGGTGCTGCCGCTGCTCCTGCACAACAAGCCACGAGGGACGCTGATCGTCGCCGGTCGCACCGAAAAAGCCATCCCCGAGCGACAGGCGTTGCTCAAGGTGCTGGCCAACCAGATCGCGGTCTCGCTCGACAACGCCCGGATGTATCAAGCCGTGGAGTCACTGGCGACCACCGACGGACTGACCGGGCTGTACAATCGCCGCACGTTCCAGCTCCGCATCGACGAGATGCGCGAGCGCGCCCACCGCCAAGGACGAACGCTGTCCCTCATCATGTGCGACATCGATCACTTCAAAAAGATCAACGACACGCGCGGGCATCTCATCGGGGATGAGGTGCTGCGGCAGGTCGCGCGGCTGCTCGGAGAGACGGTGCGCAAGGTCGATCTGGCGGCGCGCTACGGCGGGGAAGAGTTCGCCATTTTGCTCGAAGCGACCGAGGTGGAAGGGGCGCGGCTGCTCGCCGAGCGAATCCGTCAAGAAGCCGAGCGGCTCCAGCTGGTCAGCGACAAGGGGCCGTTTTCCTGCACGCTGTCGCTGGGCCTGGCGACCTTTCCCGGCGACGGCAGCACCACCATGGAGCTGATCGCTCACGCCGACGCTGCGCTCTACGCCGCCAAGCACCAGGGTCGCAATCGCGTGGTCAGTTATCGAGAGCTTCACGACGGCAAAGCGCGTCCCGCTGCCTAAGCCAGCCGACAGCGAGGGGCTGCGGATTTGGTCGGGCCATTGTCCTTCATGCGCGAATCTTGCGACGGAGATCAACACTCCGAACGCGGCCGCTGCTGATAGAATCGTGCGCATGCCTGCGCCGCAGCTTCACCTCACGTTCGGCGATCTTGTTCAACACAACCCGCTGGTTCCGGTCGCGATGCGACGGGCCTGTGCGGCGGAACCGGTCTACGCCCGTCTCGGATCGATCTTTCACGACCTGCCCTACTACTACGCGCCGATGGTGTTCGAGGCGGTGCGCTATGGGCTTGGCGCGCCGGCGCTCGACGAACCGTGGGGTTACAGGCTGCACTCGGTGCATCCGGACCGCCTCGTCGCGTCGTACATCCGAGCGGCGCGTACGGTGCCGGGTCTGACCGACCAGGAGCGCTTGGCTCTCGTCGGTGGCCTGCTCTCGCACTGTGCGATCGATCTGGCGATGCATCCTCTCGTCAACTACTGCGCCCGTCGCGACGTCATGCAGCACGGCGGCCACGAGAGCACCCATCACCGCATGACCGAAAAGTACCAGGCGCTGTTTCTGCACCTGTGGCGTCTGGGCGACGATCAGATTGGGCTGCCGGCGTTTGCCGAGCGCTGCCGCATCACCAAGCGCGGCAACTCGCTGTCGCTCAAGATTGAGCAGCCAATCCTCGACCTGATGACCAGCGCTTTCCGAGAAGCCTATGGCTCGGCGCCGTCGGTGGTGCAGTTTAGCAAGTGGGTCCGCAACTTCCGTCAGTTTGGCATCCTTTTGTCGACGCCGTGGGTGGCCAAGAACAGCATGCGAACGCGCACCGACGCAATCCGCGAGCGCTACTTCGTCAACTCCGAGTTTGACACCCGCGACTTCTTCTCGGCGGCGGAGCGACGGCTCGGCAAGATCAGCACGCTGGCGCACGAGTACTTCATCAGCGGGGACTTCTCACCGACGTCGCAGAGCGCGTTTGAGGCCCAGGCCGGAATCGACGATCTGGCCGAGCCGCAGTGCGTCGACCTGCCGGTGATCCCGTATCTGCCTCCGGTGCGAGGCAAGGTGCAGCAGCCCAAGCAGCCCAAGCAGCCCAAGCAGCCGCGCATCCGTCTGCCGCAGGTGCGGCTGCGTCGCAAGAAGCCGCCGACTGCCACGGCCTCAATGTAAGCACGCCAGCATCCAGCCGATCTCGTTCAAACCCCGAAAAACATTAAGCTAACAAACGGTTTTTTCACGTGCAGACGTGATAACATGATCTCCGTGCTATCGCGTACCTTCACGCTCGGGCGCTACACCTGTGTCGAGCGACTTGGCTCAAGCCCTGTCGGAGAGGTGTGGCGGGCCAAGCGCTTCGGTCTGGCAGGACTCGACCGACAGTATCTGGTCTATCGGATCGGTGCGTCGCTGCTGGCCCAAGATCCGTCGGCCAATCTCCGCTTGCAAGCGGCGCTGCGCAGCGTCACCGAGATCCAGCACCAGAACCTGCTGCGCCTCGAGGAGTTTGGCAATCAGGGTGGCGATCAGTTCGTCGCCTACGAGTTTGTGGGCTTTGCCGATCTGAGCAAGCTCAAGGCCGGGCTCAACCTGCTCGGCGACGAGGCGAAGTCCCTGCTGCCGCAGCTTGTGGCGGTGCTCGGTCAGCAGCTGGCGCGGGCGCTTTTGGCAGCCCAGGAACGCGGTGTGATGCACGGTCTGCTCTCGCCGTCGTGCATCTGGATCGATCAGAGTGGTGAAGCCCGCCTGGCGGAGCTGGGTCTGTGGTCGGTGCTGCCGCAAGGGCCGTGGAAACTCGACGGTGCGCTCAAGCCGCTCAGTGGCCTTTGCGCCCCCGAGCTGATCGAGACGGGCGTTCCGGGTCCGCGCACTGAAGTGTTTGCGCTGGGTAGTCTGCTCGCTGAGCTGCTCAAGCTTGGTCCGACCGAGAAGCTCACCGCCGAGTCGAAGGCGGCGCTGCCGACGCTGCAAGCGCTGCTTGGGAACGCGACCGACAACACGGCAGGACAGCGACCCGCGAATTTGATCGAGCTGTTGACACGCCTCGACGGAATTCTCGTGACCACCGCCGCCCAGACCCAGCTGCTGCGCTTTGGGCAGCTGTTCGAGCTGGCTGGCGACACCGTCCCGCAGCCGGTGACGACCAGTGATCGCTCGGCTGCCGAGCCGCTGCCACCGCCGCCCAGTATGCGCATCGCGGTCAGTAAGCCGGGTGAGCAAGCCAAGGCCACAGCGCCGGGACCTGCTGCAAAAAATGCAGCCAAGCCTGCCGGCGCAAGCAAGGAAGTGGCACCTGCCACCGCCGCTGCTGCCGACGCCAAGGGAACACCAAGTCCAGTCTCGATCAATCCGCGCGCGGCCTTTGGCGCCGGGATGGCAGGTACGTCAGCGTCGGCGGTCACGCCCACCGCAGACCTCGAAGCCGCAGCCGCCGAAGCAGCCAGCAGCCACGACGAAGCCTCAAACAAGATCTTTGCCACCGCCAAGAAGCGTCCGACGGCACCTGCCGCAGCTGCCGACGAGATCTCGGTGACCGAGACCAATCCGCAGCTGGCGCCGTTTCCGCGTCCGAACCCGCGCCACACGCCACGCCGCACCGCCAAGCCGTCGGGTGCCGTCGGGGACGAGCCGACCAATCAGTTCAAGCTCGAAGCGGAAGCTCGCCGACAGGCCGAGGAAGCCGATCGCGCAGCAGCAGCCTCCGCAGCAGCAGCCTCCGCAGACTCGTCCCAGCTGGCGTCCGAAGATCTCCTGGAAGAAAATCCTGCGCTCGACTCGACGGGCAACTACTCCCGACCGGAGCTACCGCCAGTCTCGGCGGACGACGCTGCAGCAAGCGGGCTCGCTCCACCCTCGACGAGTCAGGCGGCTCCTGCCGTCGAACCATCCCCCGTCCCTGCGCGGTCGCCGAGGCGTCTTGGCACCAACGCCTTCATCGGGATCGGGATTGGGGCAGCCGTCATTGCGGGTGTGGTGGTGTTTGCCGTCATCGGCAGTGACTCAAAGGGTGGAGCAGTGGTTGCCGACGGTGGCATGAATCGCGATGCGATGACCGGCGTCGGTGAAGTCGTCGCGAGCAAGACCCCAGTGGACGAAATCCAGGTCGACAGCACGCCCGCAGCCACGGTGTTCCTTGACGGTGAGTCAAAAGGCAAAACGCCGCTCAAGCTCAAAGTCAAGCCCGGCCCACACAAGCTGCTGCTCGTCGCTGAGTCGTGGAAGCTGTTCCGTCAGGAAGCCAGCGGCGGTCAGAGCATCTCCGCCAAGCTAACCAAGGCGACGCTGCCCGACGAGGTAAGCGGTACCGCAGCGGTCAAGGTCAAGTGCAAGCACGACGGCGAGCTACGCATCTTGGTCGACGGCAACGACAGCGGCCTGAGCTGCCCCACCGACGAGCTGATGCTCAAACCCGGCAAGTACACGCTCGGCTTCCTGAGCCCGACTTCCGACGAGCTACGCGAAAAGTCGCTCAAAGTGAAGAAGAAGGGTAGCAAGCTGAAGGTGAAGTACTAAGCGCGGCTTCGTGCCGACGGGAAGCTGAGGCTACTCCGTCGGTGTCGAGGTCGGCATCTTGCGGTTGGGGCCTTCGGGGGCGAGCTTGCGGACGGCGATCTCGACCAGGCGGGCAGCCTCGCGGTTCTGCTCGGTCCGCGGCACTTTGGCGACGGCTTTTTGCAGGCTCTCAAAGCTGAGCACTGGCCCGATGTGCGCCGCGACCTTGGTCCCCTGTTTGGGCAGAAGATCACCCTTCGGCATGGCGTCGTGGGTGCCTTCGAGATACATCGGCAGCACGTCGATCTCATGGTGCAGCGCCAGGTAGCCGATCGACGCCTTGAAGGACTGCATCACGCCATGTTCGCTGCGCGTCCCCTCGGGGAAGATCAGCAGCACAAAGCCGTCCTCGATCACCCGCGCCGCCAGCCGCAGCGACTCGCGCAGTGAGCCCGTGCGATCCATCGGAATCAGGTTGGTGAAGTTCTCGAAGTAGACCCGCTTGAGCGGATCGTCGAAGAAATAGTCCTTCGCGGCCAGCGCCACCAGCCGGTCTCCCCAGTCGCCCAGCGCGTGCTTGACCAGCCCCATATCGAGGTGGCTGCTGTGGTTGGCCGCGACGATAAACTGCCGCGCCACCGGCAGGTAGGCCTTGCCACTAACCCGCGTTTTGAGCACCCGCTCGTAGAGCGCCCGCTGACCGGCGTTGAGGCCACGATTGCCCGCTTGCACCAGCCAGTTGGGAAGCACCAGCCTGTCGTCGGTACTCTCGGTGCTGGTCTTGCGCTTCTTGCTCGACGGACTCGCCTTCGTGGGCGCTAGCTCTTTGGCGGGCTTGCGACGACCCCACTGCGCAATCGCTTTCTGAAGCTCGGGGACGCTGACGAGGCTGGTGATGTCGATGTTTTCCGGCACTGACACGCCCGCCGCCTCAAGCGCCACACCCAGCTCGGCAAACGACAGCGAGTCAAGCCCCAGTTCTTGCATGGTCGACTCGGGACGGACGGCGGCGCGCGGCTTGCCGGTGACATCGGCAAGCAGGCTGAGCAGCCAGTCGCCCGGCGCCTGCGAACCCCCACTCTGCGCGTCGGCCTGGGCCTGTCGACGGGTCCGCTCCAGACGCCGCAGCTCATCTGTGACCTGCTTGCGCTTGACCTTGCGGGTGGCCGTTTTTGGCAGCTCCAGGTCGGTGAGGTGCAGGATCTTGACCCGCTTGGCGACGGACAGTTTGGCCGAGACCTGCCGGACGTGTTCGCGGACCTTGTCGCGCACCTCTTCTCGTCCGAGACCCTCGGCCTGCGGCGCGTCGTACGCCGGCACGATCAAGCAGGCCACCGTCTCACCCTTGTCGTCAGCGCTCGGCGAGTCCAAAAGCTCGGCCTCGGGAAGTCCGACGATACACAGCTCTTTGACAAACGGCGACTCGCGGTAGCGCTCCTCTAGCTCGTCGGGATAGACGTTCTCGCCGTTCAGACCGATGATCACGTCCTTCTTGCGACCCACGATGTAGAGGTGGCCCTTGCCGTCGGTGCGCCCGAGGTCGCCGGTGTGTAGGTAGCCGTTCTTGATGGTCTCGGCGGTTAGCTCGGGGTCGTTGTAGTAGCCGAGCATGACGTTGGGACCCGAGGCAATGATCTCCCCGACGCCACTGGCATCAGGTTCGTGAATCTTGACGTCGATCCCGGGCAGCGCTTCGCCGACACTCCCGAGCAAAAGCGGCGTTCCAGGGCGCGTCACCGTCAGCACCGGAGAGCTTTCGGTCATGCCGTAGCCTTCGTAGAGGTTGAAGCCAAGGCCGCGGAACTCTTTCATGGTCTCGACGGGGAGCGCCGAGCCACCGCTGATCAAAAGCCGCAGCTTGCCGCCAAACCGCGCATGGACCGGCAAAAACAGCGCCCGTGGCAGGTTCAGCTCGAAGCCCAGCGCCTTGCGGGTGCGCTCGCGCGCCGACCGCGTCAGGTCATACAGCCTTTCGAGCAGCCGCAGCACCCACGGCACTGCCCGCGACGGCAGCCGATCCGAGATCTGCTTGGTGATGCGACGGTAGAGCAGCTGATAGAGCGCCGGCACGCCCACCATCCCGGTGATATGCGCCGACGAGAACGCGTTCTGGAGCGAGTCGGCGTTGACCTCGGGCAGGTAGGCAATCTGCGCGCCGCGCGACAGGGGCATTAGCAGGCCCGCCGAGAACTCGAAGGTGTGATGGAGCGGCAGCACCGAGAGCAGACCGTCGTGCTTATCGACATCGAACACCGAGCCCATTTTCGAGAGCAGCGACGTGAAGTTGCGATGCGAGAGCATCACGCCCTTGGGCCGACCGGTGGTTCCCGAGGTGAAGATGAGCGACGCCATCTCCTCGGCCCGTCCGGTCAGGGTCAGCGGTGGCAGGCTGCGCGCCGGCAGCAGCTCATGACGGGTCTCCCCGCCGTGTACCTCGCCAAAGCCGAGCACCTTGACCTGCGGCATCGCCTGGGCAAGTGCGCCGCGAATGTCGATCCGTGCAGAGACCTTGTCCGAGATGATCGCGGCATAGACATCGGCCCAGCGACAGATGTTGAGCACCTCGTCGAGCGAGGCATCTTTGTCGACGGGCACGACCACGCCCGCAGCCTTGAGGACACCGAAATAGGAGATCGCCCACTCCGGTCGATTTTCCGAGATGAGCAGCACCTTGCCCGAGACCGGCATGCCGAGCCGACGCAGCGTCTCACCGACTCGCGCCGAGCGCTCGCTGACGTCGCGATAGGTGTAGCGCAGGCCGTAGCCGACCGGCTCACCGTCGGGATCAAGCGGTGGCAGCAGGCGCATCGCCGTCCGTCCCCGATAGGCCTTGGCCGCCGACTCGAGCATCTCGAGCATGTCGCGGTAGGTGTAGACAGCCTTGGCGCGGGCCTGGAACTCCTCATCGAGCGACGGGAAGATCCATTTTTCGAGGCCGGGAATGTGGACCTCGAGCATGTACTCGCGCCAGTTGATGGTCTCGGGATTCCAGCGCAGCGTCGTCTGATCGTGCGGCGTCAGGCTCTGATAGAGGCGCCGGGTGTTGTCGGTGCGAAAGATCGGCGCGTTGTCGTGTACAAAGGGCAAAAACAGGTCGAAGATCGACTCGCCCTGCTTTGCCAGCTGCGCCGTCGCGTCGAGGGTCTCACGGGCCCGCTCACCGAGCGCCGTCAGCCGCGGCATTCCCCACAGCTTGTCGAGCGCCTCGCCAATCGCTGTGCTCGCCGCCTCGGCCACCCCACGCAAAAGCGGCACGCTCAGTCGCTGATAACGCGCTTTGCTGACTGGAATCGACTCGAGCCGCGAGCGCATCCGGTTCATCAGCGCATCGCCCGAGCGCTGCTCCATCTTGTCGCGGAAGTGACGGCGCTTATACAAGCCGGTCAGCTCGACGGAGCGCGGCATCCGCAGCGGACTCGAGTCACTGGAGCCAAGGTGATAGATCAGCTCGTTGCGCTCGGCGATCGTCGCGGCCACCGCCGCAATCGTCGCCGCCGCAACCATATCGACCGGGATCATGTCGAGGATGGTGTTCGGCGAGGCCGGCACCTGGATATGGCCCTTTAAGACCATGAAGATCATTGGCGCGGTGGTGTTAAAGCCCTCGTTCCAGCCGGGGAACGGATAGCTCATCGCCGACTCGACGATCGCCGGACGGACAATCGCGACCCGCACCGGCTTCTTGCCGTCCTTGCGCTCCGACTCGGGCAGTGCCGCCATCGCGCACAGCTGATCGCCGATGCTCTTGGTGTACGTGTAGGTGTTGGTGTAGCCCCAGTGCTGAGCACGCTCCATGCCCAGCTCAGTGAGCCGCTCGGCGGTCCAGGTCTTCTTTTCGCGCTGGAGCGCCGCTTTGAGGTGCCGCTCGTCGTCGGGATCTCGCCCTTCGCTGCGCAGTCGCTCGGCTCCCTGATCGCGGAACATCGACAGGTGGGCACGATCCTCGGCGCGCTGGCGGGTCTGCTCGATCAGGCGCTCACAGTCGGCAATCTCGGCCTCGGGATCGAAGTCCCCCTTGCGCAGCGCCGAGCCCGCCGAGTCCGAGCGACCATGTCCGGGCCGTCGCGGAAAGTAACCAATCAGCGGCTCGTCCTCCCAGACCTCGCCCTCGCGCCGCCCCGCGACGAAGCAGGTCGAGACATGCACCACCTTGGCCCCGGTCGCCCGCGCCAGATCCATGACGTAGCGGACGCCGTGGACGTTGATGCGCAGCGCCGACTCCAGCGACGGATTGAACGACACCAGACCCGCCGAGTTGAGGATCACATCGAGCGGACCATCTTGGGTAATCAGCGCCAGATCTGCATCGGAGAGCCCGACATTGACCCGCGATACGTCTCCCGCCAGCGGTACCACTTTTTCGCGCAGATACTGCTCGGTGCCGTCGCCAAAGGTCTGCCACACCGGATCGAATGGTCGCGACTTGGCAATCTTGTGAAAAAAGCGGGTCTCGGCGGTATAGCCCGATCCGGGCCGCACCAGCGCGTAGAGCTTGCCGAGCTGCGGATACTTACAGAGCAGCATCGACATCGTCACTTTACCGACGAAGCCGGTGCCGCCAATGAACAGGACGCGCTTCCCAGCGAGGGTCTCGGCAACGTCAAGAGGAGGAGCGGACGGGGTCATGGTCGGACGAAGCTACTACGAACCCCGCGAAACGGGAAGCCAGCAGCCCAAGGTCTCCCGAGGTCTCCCAAGGTCTCCCAAGGCCTCCCAAGATCTGGCGATGTCTAGCGCCGTCCTGTGGGCAAACGGCAGCGCTTAGCCCTTCCACGCGACGAGCAGGGTCCACGGTCGGGAGGTCTGCAAAGTGGGATCGATTTGCTCCCTCAAGCGGCGCGCAAACTGCGCTTTGGCCGCCGGACTCGCGTGGGGCAAAAGTCCATCCAGCACCGCCGGCAAAAGCAGGTGCGCGGCCCACTCGGCGTGACTCATTCGATAGGGATGCGTGACAAGCTCGAGCCGACAGAGCCCAGCCGCCGCCAGGTCTGCTCGCCAGCTCTCGATGGCAAAGGTGTCGGGTGACTCAGCGCTCGGCGCCGCCGGGGTCAGGGCCAGCTCGCTTCGTAGCTGCGCCAGCGCTCGCAGAAACTGCTGTGCCGACTCTTCGAGCAGATGCGCCGAGTCGCCGACAAACTCACTGGGAATCGACAGCGCCAAGCGGCCCCCCGGTCGCAGCGCCTGCACCACCTCCGCCAGCAGTGCCGATCGACTCGGAACCAGCCACGCCGCCGACGCGCAGACGATGCAGTCCACTCCACCAACGGGCGCAAGCTGTCGCAAGGTCATCAGGTCCCCAAGGGAAAACCGGACCCCCACTGGCCACGGAGCCGCCTGGGCAAGTCGCAGCATCGCCGCCGCTGGATCGACCGCCACCACCGCAGCAGACTCGCCCAACCTGTCGACGATCGCACGGCTGGTCACCCCCGTTCCGCAGCCAAGGTCACCGATGCACTCGCCACGCACCAGTCGAGCCGCCGCCACAAGTGCCGCGCTCGCCGTCGGGTAATAGCCAAACTCGGAGCAGAAGCGCAGATAGGCGCTCGCGTTGTCCTCACGATCCCAAGCACTCACGATGTCGGCGCGCTGAAGTGATGCCGTGCTCACAAGTCTGCCTCTGCTGCCTGCCGAAGGAACCGCGCTCGCTTGTCCTAGCGTACGACTTTACGGCGGCCTTGCGACGGCTATGATGCCGCCTTCGCGAACCGATTCCGCTCGCCCGGTTTGCTCGTCCCTTTTCCGCGAGGACTCCCATGAACCATCGGCCCAGCGCACTTCAGCCATTCGGACTCCTTTCCGGACTCCTTTCCGGACTCCGCTTCGGACTCCTTTCCGGACTCCTTTTTGCCCTGGCTGGCTGTACCCACAGTCCGCTGCCGCTTGAGCCCAGTGGCCCACTGCCGCCCTCTCTGGGGATGGAGATTCCGACTCTCCCTGCCATCGATCCGAGCCTTCAGTACAACCACACCTGGGTGCAGCAGACCGAGGGCGATTTTGCAGCCTGGCAGAAGAACGGCGTGGCGGTCTCTGCATTGGGTAGCCCAGGCAATCGTGTCAAGATCGAGCTGTCTCCCAGCAAGGGCACACACCTCACCTGCAAGAGCGAAGACATCGACGGAGGAGCCGCCCACTTTGATGCCGCAAGGGGACTGTGTGCGGGCAGTGATCCGATGCCGAGCGGACTCCCAACCGGCGTGTCCTATTACAATGGTGGCTCGTTTTTCTTTGGCACCATGGTGTCTCCGGAAGTTCCGCTGCGCGCACCGATCGATCACCTGATCGCGTCTTGGAATGCAACGACTCCGCCGGGAACTTGGTTGCAGCTGCGCGTCCGGGTGCGACTCCCAAGCGGCTGGAGCCCCTGGTACAGACTGCCGGTGTGGTCTTCCGATGCCGCAACCGTCAAGCGCCACAGCGTCAAGGTCGCCGCCGATGACACCGGTTATGTTGACACCGATACCTTCGAGCTGCGCAATCAAAAGACCGCGACTTCCTATCAGCTGGGAGTCACTCTGTTTGGCCAAAATGGCCAAGCATCACCGTCGGTAAGCCTGCTGGCGGCGGTCGCGTCCAAGGACATGGATTCCTATCCCACGATGACTCCGGACGGGAGTCTGTTTGGCAGCAACCTAGCGGTTCCGCAGCGCTCCCAAGAGCTTCCGGAATACCAGAAACCGGAGTACCAGCAGTACGGTGGTGGCGGCGAGGTCTGGTGCAGTCCAACCGCGACCAGCATGGTGATGGAATACTACGCGCAGACCACCAGTACACCGCAGCTCAATCAGACCGTTCCCGACGCGGCGATCGGCTGTTATGACTGGGTCTACAAGGGCACCGGCAACTGGCCATTCAACACCGCGTATGCCAGTACGTTCGGACTGACCGGATACATCACGCGCTTCTATTCCTTTGCGCATGCAGCACCGTGGATCAAGGCCGGCGTCCCTCTCATCATCAGCATCGCTTTCAAAGCGGGCGAGCTACCGGGCGCACCGATTTCCAAGACCAACGGCCACCTGATCGTGGTGCGTGGCTTTGACAAAAAGGGCGATGTCATTGTCAACGACCCGGCAGCCCGCGACAACGCCTCGGTGCAGCTCACCTATCCACGCGCGGCGCTCGAGGCTGCGTGGGCCCATTCCCATCGCACGGCGTACCTGATCTATCCGGCCACTTGGTCCAACAACGTCCCCACCAGCTTGCCCACGCCATGACGTTCTTCCTGGAGTCGTCCTGCGTCCCAAGGATGGTACTGGCGTTGCGCTGCTCCTTGGTAGGAGTACCGGACCTCTCTATTGGACGTAAGCGACCTCTGTGCTTGAGGTAAGCGACCTCTGTGCCTGACGTTGGCGACCTCTGTGCAACACGTTGGCGACCTCTGTGCAACACGTTGGCGATGCTCTGTGCAACACGTTGGCGATGCTTTGGCTTTGCGTTGGCTTGGACTGGGGTTTGTCAGCCGTCGGCAAGTGCTTTGCCTTGCGGACATGAAGGCATTGGGTGATCGAGGCAAACCATTGCCTTGCGAACGTCAATTGCCTTTGCGTGATCGAGGTAAGCATTTGGGTCGCGGACCTCTTTTATAGACCTCACGGAGGAAAACCAACTGCCGTGCGGACCCAAAGCACTTGGGTCTAGCGCGCTACGGCTACGACCTCGCCGACCCAAAGGCTTGACCTTGAAGAGGCAAACCACTTGCGTTCACGATGCGAGGGCTATTCGGTCGGGACCTAAAACGTTAGGAATTCCAGCCGGGGGGACACGCGGCGGAGGAGACGAAGTTGCCGTGAAAGCCAGGCGGAGTGTGGTGGGGAAGGTCGGCGATACAGACAGTCGAGAGATCACGCGCATCGAGGACGTAGAGCGAGGAGTGATGCTCCCGACCGTGATAGACCACGGTGAGCAGCCAGCCATTGTCTTCGTCGGCAGAGTCTGGCCGCGGCACCATCACCGGCTCTCCCGGAATGCCCGGCGCGAAGTCTCGGAGCTTGGTCTCTGCGGTCTGGAGATCGATGCGCGCAATCGCAGAAAACAGTCCGTGCGGCGCATCAGGAGTCGCCGACACCGTGTACGCAAAGCGATAGGGCAGTCCCTGCCGCGCCGGATGAATGCGCGGTAGCTCCGACGAATAGCCGCCGAGTGAGCGCTCGCTGACCGTGGTTCCTTCTTCGGTCTGCGGATCGATCACATAGCGCGTCAGCTGCACATGCGGAAGGTCCGAGATGTGTCCCGCGAGCAGCTCCCCTGGCCGTGGCGCGTCGGGAAAGTGTTCCTGTCGACAGGCATCCACCACCACGCAGCCGTTTTCATCTTCGTAGGCATTGACAAAGTGCAGCACGAAACACGGCTCGGCTTGGTACTCGCGCACCGGACCGCCATCGCGCGGAATCAGCACAATGCGCGTCATCCCGCCTTCAACTTCTTGCACCGAACCGGACGGAGGGCGACCCATCAGCGTCGGCAGCATCCGCAGCGAGACCGGAAACAGAAACACCACCTGCCAGTGCGGAGTCAGCAAAAAATCATGCGCGAGCAGCGGCGCGGGCAGCGGAATCTCGCGCGTCACCGTCAGCGCGACGCCCGAACGAATCGTGTACAGGAGAATCTTGGGATGCGGTCCCAGATACAGACCAAAGTTGTACAGCTCACCGGTCTGGGGATCGACCTTGGGATGCGCCGAGAACGGTAGCTCGGGCAGCAGCACGCGCTCGAGCAGCGGGCCGCGATTCTTGAGCGCACCAAAGAAGTCGTAGCGCTCGATGGTGTCGAGCGTCACCGGATCGAGCAGGTGCGGCAGACCGCCCTCCCACAGCGCAAACAAGCGACCGTGGTGATAGATGACGCTGGTGTTGGCGACGTTCTTGAGGTGGGTGCGGAAGAAGTTGCCGAAGAAACCACCGGAGCGATTGGTGCCAAAGTTTCGGTAGAGCAGGCGACCAGCGCGCTGTTCGTAGACGAACTCGGTGGTGCGAACGTAGCTGTTGCGATAACGAATGCAGGGCTGGCCATCATGTCCCACGCCGCCAATCGCAAAGCGGCTCACCATGCCGTCGCCGTCGATCAAGTGTCCGTAGGTCTGCCCGTTGCTGGAAAAGCGGCCAGGTCCATTGCGAAACAGCACGCCGCGCAGGTCCGAAGGAAGCTCTCCCTGCAAAAGCGGCAGCACTGCCTGCACTTCTTTGGTAACGGGTTGGTGAGCTGCGACATAGCTCCTGACAATCTCGTGCGGTGTATCCATGGGTCCGCCTATGACCGAGTCTGCTTTTACAAGCTTGTTACGATCCCAGCCACGGCAGCCACCCTCGTGTCAAGGGCGGCCCCGATATCCAGGCGCTGGTTCATGGTTTTGCTCGCGCGAGCCGGTGGGTCTTTTGCCGGGCTCGCGTGGCGTCACTACTACAGCTGCGACTTGAGCTGCAAGTGCGCTGGCACCGGAAACTGCCGAATCCGCTCCCACTGCGGTTGACCCTGGCCCAGGGTAGCGCGAAAGCGCTGGAGCCGCGCCGCACTCTCGGCGATCCGCTCGCGAACGGTGGCGCTGCGCTCAGCGGCCCGAATCAGAGCTTCCTCGGCCCGCTGAAGGCGCTCGGCATCCTGACAGAACAGGAAAGCGTCGCAGCCAGCGAGCAGGCTCTCTACCACCACGCCGCTGTCATCGGGAATCCCGAGCTGCTGAGCCGTCACCGCCTTCATGTCGAGATCATCGGAGACCACCACCCCCGAAAAGCCAAGCTGGCTGCGCAAGATGTCGTGCAGCCACTTGCGCGACAGCGTGGCGGGTCGGGCGTCAACCTCGGGATAGACCACATGCGCAGTCATCAGCATGCCGATACTGGCGGCGATGGCGTCACGAAAGGGCGCTAGCTCGACCGCTTGCAGCGTCGCCAGGTCGCGCCGCACCACCGGCAGCGTCAGGTGCGAGTCGGTCTCGGTGTCACCATGGCCAGGAAAGTGCTTGCCACAGCCACGCAAGCCCGGCTCGCTCTCCAGCCCGCGCAGATAAGCGAGTGCCCGCTCTGCCGCCGCCTGCGGTGAGGAGCCAAACGCCCGGTCGCCGATGATCGGATTGGTCGGGTTGGTGTGGACATCGAGCACCGGCGCAAAGCTCACGTTGAGCCCAAGTGCAGCCAGCTCCCACGCCATCGCTCGCCCGACCGACGCCGCCAGCGCCACCGGCTTGTCGGCCAGCTTCATCATCGGCGGCCACACCGTCACCTGCCCGCGCAGCCGCTGCACCCGACCGCCTTCGTGATCGATGGCCAGAATTGGTGCCAACATCGGCGACTGCTGGGGACAATAGCCACTCATCACCGCTTCGAGATCGTGAGCAATCGCCGTCGCGTCGTCAGGCTGCTGGAAGTTGCGGCGAAAAAAGATCAGCCCGGCAAAGTCGCCTCGCTCAAAGCGCGGAGCCAGCTCGATGGGGAGCCGGGGACCATGAAAGCCGACGATGAACAGCTCAGCAGGACTTGGCAAGGGGCGCTCCTTGGCAGTGAAGGTGGTACCCTACCACGGCCAGCGCAGCGACGACGGCGGTCTCAGCTCGCAGGATCAGAGGCCCGAGGCTGACCGACGCAAATCCCGCCGCTTGGGCCGCTTTTACCTCGGAATCGGAGAGGCCCCCTTCGGGTCCGACGAGCACGCTCACCACCGGCTGGGCCGACCCAGAATCACTCTGGCCAAAAGACTCCAGCACCTGACCGAGCGGCGGCGCGCTGCCTTCATAGAGCAGCAGCTTCTGTCCCTCGGCCTCGGCGAGCGCCTGCGCAAACGGCAGTGGCAGCGCAATCTGGGGCACCTCGGGCCGACGGCACTGCTGCGCGGCATGGCGGGCAATCTCGACCCAGCGACGGCGCTTCTGCTCGGCGCGCTCCGAGGCGAGCTGCGGCACGCTCCGCTCACAGGCCACCGGCACGATCCGGCTTGTCCCCAGCTCGGTCGCCTTTTGCATTACGAAGTCTTGCTTGTCGCCTTTGAGCAGCCCGCACAGCAGCAGCAGCCGTGGCCGCTCGGTCGGGGCTTGGGCAATCTGCGCCACCGTCAGCTCGACCTGCGCCTCGCGCACCGCGCTGACCTGCGCCTCGGCCTGACGACCCTCGCCATCGAGCAGAGTCACCGCCGAGCCCGGTCGCAGCCGCAGCACATGCACCAGATAGTGACACTCGGCTCCGTCGAGAACGACCCGCAGAGCGAGCTTGTGAGGTGGGATAAACAGCCGAGCCCGCGTCGCCATCGCCGCCTCCGTCTAACAGTGCGGTTAGCGCTCCGAGGCCATGCGCCAGCTTGCGCCGTACCAAGTCGCCTGGGTGCCGACGGGCTCAAGCGGAATGAACACGCCCCACAGCAGCCGCAGGGTCCGACGAATGCCGTCGCGCGAGTAACCAACCAGACCCGACAGAATGCTCCACTCGAGGTCTCCCGCCCGCGGTCGACCGACGTGGAACAGCGGCCAGAACTCGAAGCGATACGCCCCGGCCCGCGCGCCCGTGCCCTTGTAGTAGAAGCTGTTGAGCACCAGCGTGTAGTGGCCTTTTTCGTTGCTCCAGTGCGCGCCGATCGGGAAGAACACCGTCGTCGTCTGCTTCGGCCTCTTGAAGTGCCACAGGAACGGGAAGACCACGCGGTCGCGGCTGCCGTCCTCGAAGTTGCGTACCCAGGTGAGCAGCGGTGGCAGCAGCAGCGAGCGCGTCCCTTGCTCGTCACGTCGGTAAGCGAAGAAAGGCAAAAGCGCCGTAAACTGCGTCGCGGGCCGCTTTACGTGGAAGAACAGCGGGAACACCACCGTCGTCGATCGATCCTTGCCACCAAAGTGCCAAAAGAGCGGGAACACCACCGCGTTGTGATAGCCATCGGCGCGTCGCTTCACATAGGTCAAAAGCGGCGGGAACACCCAAGTGGTTGACTTGCTGGCGTAGTCAGCGAACCGAATCACCAGCGGAATCAGCGGACCCACCGCCGTCAGCCGATCGCTGTGCAGGTGATGGACGTCGAGTACCAGCGGGAACAGCACCGAGATCCGCCGCATCAGCGTCCGCTCGTGCCAGAACAGCGGCGTCACCATCGTCACGCTGCGCTCCGCCGAGCGAGCTTGGAACCACAGCGGCAGCACAAAGCTCGTCGAGGTCTTCGCCTTGTCGTCGCGGGTGTAATAGAACAGCGGGAACAGCGCCGCCGAGGTCACCGGATCTTGACGACGAACGTACAGCGGTCCCAGCCAGAAGCGCACGCCGGTCGGATTCTTGCCCAGGCCAAACAGCGGCGTGATCACCCAGTCCTCAGGGGCCTTGCCGGCGCGGTGCGACACATAGAGCAGCGGCAGCGCCATGAAGCGATAGGAGCCATCGCCGTCGTTGCGCCCATAGAACAGCGGCGCAAAGCCTCCGAAGGTCGCCGGGCCACGCCGCCCAAAGTACAGCGGCCCGAGCACCGTCGTCGACTTGCTGCGCGCCGCGTCATGCGAGTGATAGATGAACGGCAAGACGAACAGTCCGTGTGCGGTATCTCGTCGCGAGTAAAACCACAGCGGGAAGATGCCGAAGTCCTCGCGGTCCTTGCGAATGTCGGCATAGAACAAAAGCGCCGCCGCCCTGGTCGCCTTCTCATCCTTGTAGAAGAAGCCGAGCGGCGTGGTCGCCCAGGTCGTCTCCTTGCTCTTGCCAAACGCGAACAGCGGCAAGAGGCCCGCCGAGACCGCGTTGGTCTTGTGGTTCTTCGTATAGAAGAACGGCAAAAGCACCGTCGAGGTTCGCTCCTGGCTGCGGACATGGAACAGCAGCGGCAGAAGGACGTGCGCAGTCCGCTCCGGCGTCTTTAGCCCGTAGTACAGCATCGCCACCGACCGGAACGTGGTGTCCTGGTCGCGAACATTCATGAACAGCGGGAACAGCACCGTCGCGCGACGACCTGGGCTGCAGTGGAAAAAAAACAGCGGCAGCACCGCGCGGGTGATGACCTGATCCTTGGTTCCGAGGCCCGTCACGTTCTCGATATACGGACCCAGCCACAGGGTCTTGCGCTCCGGCGTGCTGCGATACGCGAACAGCGGCGCAATCGCAAAGGTCGACTTCGGCGAGTGCGACACATAGAACAGCGGCACCAGGCCGGTCGTCTTGACCTCACCCTCGGGGCGCTTCTCGGTGGTGTGGAAAAACGGTCCAATCACCAGCGCCGACTTCTGCTGGTTTCTGACCTGCCACAGCAGCGGGAACAGCACCGTATAGCTGCTCTCCGGCGAGCGCTTCCAGAACAGAAGCGGCACCAGGCCCGCCCGCACCTCGGCGCGCTTGTCACCGATGTACTCTGGACACTTACGGAACCAGTAGAACGGCCCCAGTTGTAGCGTCTCTTGGTGTGGCTGGCGGTGGTGATACAGGAGAGGGAACAGCAGCTGGGTGCTGACCTGCTTTTTGCCCTGCCCTTGACGGTGCAGCCACAAAAGCGGGAACAGTCCGGCGGTATAGCCAGCATCCTCGCCCCGCGTCTTGACCCGCGCGAACACCGGACCCACCGAGAAGTAGAAGGTGCCGGCTGCCTTGTCCGCTGAGTAAATGAACAGCGGCGGCAAGATCGCGACATGGGGCTTGTCGCCGCGCGCCACCGAGATGAGCGGCAGAAGTCCGCCACCCGAGCCCGTCTCCGACGACCAGCCATAGATTGGACCGAGGAAGCCCAACTTCCGCTTTGGAGAGGTATGCAGCGCGGCGAGCAGCGGCAGCAGCACATGGGTATCGCTCTGCGCGCGCTTGCTCGAAAAGTGCAGATAGAGCGGCAGCAGTCCTTCGCTGCCCCCTTCCTCATCGCGGGTAAAGAAGAACGGTCCGGTATAACCCCAGGCGGCGCCGGTCGTCTTGTTGCGATACCACATCGCCAGCGGCGGCAGCACCGTCGTAAAGCGCCGCTGCGGATCGTCGCGATGGAAGGTCGGCGGCGTCAAAAGCACCGTCGTCATCGACTCTTCCTCGGGATTGCGATACGAGCCGCCGAGCGGCGTCACGACGAGCCGGCTCTTGTCGGCCCCGCGGTGATACAGATAAATGGGAAACAGCGTCGAGGTCCGGGTGCCGCTCTGGTAGTTCTCGGCGTCGTAGAACAGCGGCAGCACCATCGTCTGGCGCTTCTCGGCGGTCCGCGAGTGGAAGACCAGCGGCAGGAATCCACCGAGGGTCTTCTCCGGCGTCTTGCGATAAAAGCCGAGCGCCAGGAAGAACGCCTGGGTCAGCTCCGGCTCCTTGCGGACAAACAGCAAAAGCGGCAGAAAGCCCGTGTCGGTGCGCTTCTCGGCAATGTTGTGGTGATGGAAGAACAGGAGCGGCGGCAGCACCACCGTCGAAGCGTCCTTCTTGCGGGTCACCCAAAACAGCGGCAAAAGTCCTACCGCTTTGCCCTGCTCGCCGTTTTCGCCGTAGCTGTGATAGAAAAACAGCGGCCAGATGCGGTGGGCGCGCATCCCCTGTTCCCGTCGGTACTGATAGGTCGGAAACACCCAGGTGTCGCGCGTCTTTTCTTTGTCGTTCTTGCTATCGGCAAAGAGCGGAAACAGCACCCGCGTCGTCTTCTCGGGCCGCCAGAAGCTGTAATAAAACGGCAGCACCAGCCGGTAGCCGATCGGACCCTTGCGGTGGAAGTAGAAGATCGCCGACAGCGGACGATTGACACTCTGACAGGTCTGCTTGACGCAGATCGTCTTGTCGGGGCACTGGCCGTCACTGTCGCACTCGGGTTTGGCTTTCTTGGCCTTTTCCCGCTTCTTCTTCTTTTCTTCCTCGGACTCTTCGTCCTCGTCGTCGATCACCTGACCCGGCGCCGGGGTTGCAAAGCGCTGCGGCTCGTCGGGAGCCGGCACCGTCGCCGTCGTCGTGGTGGCAGTCGACTGTTGCGCCTGCGCCAGCAGCGGGAGCGACGACAGCGGTGGCAACGCCGACGGCTGCTGCTGCGATGACAACGGCGGCAGCGGCGATAAGGAGCCCTTCGGCAGGGCGGCGGACGCACTGCGAGGCAAGAGCACCATTCCCAACGGACGCGGCGCAGCGCTGGCAGAACCGGCCACGACCTCGCACAGCAGGATCGAAGCAAGCACTAGACGCCACAGCCACGAGCGGGAACAAGTTACGGCGTCATCTTCCACTCGCCGTTCTCCAGCACAAGGTTCACTTCATCGGTCTGGACGTTCTCGCCCTTGGTGCGTCGCACCTTCAGCGTCGCAAGCTTCATCTCGCCCTGCGCCTTGAAGGAACTGCCGCGCAGCTCAAACTGCACGCCCTCGAGGTCCTTTTGGGCCTTCTTGAGCTCGTCCCCCGACTGCATCATCTGCTGCCCCACCTGCCCCTGATAGAGCAGCGCGTAGCAGTCGATCGCCTTTTGCACATCGCCCTTGAGCATCGCCCCGCGCCAGCGCTCAAAGGTCTTCTCTGGCGTCGAGAACTCGGCCCGCGCCGGCGGCAGCTTGAAGGTGATCGACTTGATCTTGTCGCGCGGCAGCTCCAGCTTCTGGCCACCGCTCGTCTCCATGACGATGACGCCGTCGAAATAGTGGGTCAGCTTGCCAGCGATCTGGGTGTTGTCCGCGAGAGTGACAATCTCCGAGGCGTAGGCGCTCCCAGACGACAAGAGCAGCGCCCCGAAGGCGAAGCAAGCAGCGCGAGCAACATTTCCCGCCATGTCAAAGATGGCGTTCCGGCCAGAAGGCATCAGACAAACTCCTATGGGTGAGGGGCTGGATTTACCTTGACTTTTCGCCCCTGTCAAGGCTTGCGGCGAGGCGCTCCCGTCGGTGCTGGCAAGCGTCCCAGCCACGAGGAATCGAACATTTGCAACCACACTCTCGCCGAGGAAAGTTTGGGCTTTTGGCTTGGGCTTTTGGCTTTCATCCCCGTAAATACGCCAAGATGGCATCAGCACTGCGCAGACCATCGATGGCCGCGCTGACGATCCCACCGGCATAGCCCGCACCTTCACCGACCGGGAACAGCCCTGGCAGAGACGGCGACTGGAGATCTTCCCCCCGAACAATCCGCAGCGGCGATGAGGTTCGGGTCTCGACCCCGACGAGCTGCGCTTGTGGCGATGCAAAGCCAGGCAGGGTGCGACCAAACCGTCCCATCGCCTGACGGAGCGACTCGACGACGAACCGCGGCAAGATCTCGGCCAGGTTGCCCGGCACGATCCCCGGTCGATAGGTCGTCGGCAGCACTTCGCGGCTCGCTCGATCGGCCAGAAAGTCACTGAGCTTCTGCGCCGGAGCCCAAAAGCGTCCCCCGCCCGCGACAAACGCCGTTTGCTCGACGGAACGCTGAAAAAACATGCCGGCCAGAGGATCGCCTGAAAAGCGCTCGAACGGCACCACATCGCGTTCCTCGACGGAGACCACCAAGGCACTGTTGGCAAGAGGTGAGTCGCGACGCTTGAGGCTCATGCCGTTGACGCACAGGCCCTCGGGCTCGGTCGCGCTCGGTACGACCCAGCCGCCCGGACACATGCAGAAGCTGTAGACGCCGCGCTCACCGACGGAAGTAGCGACCTGATAAAACGCCGCCGGCAGCGCCGGATGCTCAGCCAGCTTGCCGTACTGGATGCGATCGATGAGCGGCTGCGGGTGTTCGATGCGGGCGCCGATCGCAAACGCCTTGCGCTCGACGAGGATGTCCTGACGCACCATCAGCTCGTAGATCGACCGCGCGCTGTGACCGACCGCCAGCACCACCGCATCGGCGTGTACCTCCAGGCCCGACTCGCAGCGCACCCCGAGCAGCTTTCCCGACGGCAAGCGCAGCAGTTCGACGACCTTTTGACCAAACTGATAGAGCACCCCGCGCGCCGTCAGATCGGCCCGCAACCCCAGCAAGATCTTGGGCAGGCGATTGCTGCCGATGTGGGGCCGCGACTCGACGCTGATCCGCGGATCGGCGCCATGCTCGACCAGGGTCAGCAACATCTCGCCGATCGCTGCCCGATCCTTGCTCCGCGTGTAGAGCTTGCCGTCGCTGAACGTCCCCGCCCCACCTTCGCCAAAGCAGTAGTTCGAGTCCGCCGAGAGCTCGCCCCGCGTCAGTCGCGCCAGGTCATGCCGCCGCGGCTGCACCGGCTGGCCTTGCTCGAGCAAGATCACTTCGGCGCCGGCCTCGCACAGCCGCTTGGCGCACAGCGTCCCCGCCGGCCCACTGCCGACGATCACCACCCGCTTCTTGCTCGGCAGCGGCGTCGGTGCCGGCAGCCTCGCCATCCCACCTTGCAGAAACGGCAGCCGCCCCAATGGGGTCAGCAGCTCGGTCCGAAAACAGGCACTTGGCAGCTCGGCCCCCTCGGCGAAGACCTCCAACTGCATGCGATAGCCGATCGGAAAGCCCTTGCGCGCATCAAGCGATTTGCGCAAAAGCCGCACCCCGCCCGCCCGCGGCATGCCGGCCCGTCGCGACGCCTCGATCATGGCCAGCGTCCACAGCGCCTGCTCGGGATCGGAGTGCTCGGCCACACCAGGGGCGTCACCGAGCGCACTCAGCGGAACAAAGATCTCGACTTGGGTGGGGTTGGCCACAGGGTGTCCTTGGCTACAGGCCGTCTTTGCGCAGCTCAGCGACGATTTTTCGATACAGCTCTTTGTGCGAAAAGCCGCTCACAAGATCGGGAAACAGGTGGCCAATCTGCCCGACCTCGTCGAGGTGATCCGCCGGCACGCAGCCGAGGAACTTGCCCCACTTGGCCGACTGCACCGTCACCAGCCCGTCATTTGGCCTGGGCAAGAGCGGATTGTCGCTGTAGATCGCGAACACGCCCTCGGGCAGCGCCAGCAGCGGATCGAGCAGATCGATCCTCGATGAGTTGCCCCACGCTCCCCCGGCACACTCGGCATTCGCCACCCGCCCCGCCGACCGCCCCGCCACGCTGTAATAGCGCACCGCTGCGTTATCGGGATGAGTCGCGTTCCAGCGCTGCATGCCCGGCGTCGTCAGCTGGCTGAGCGCCGCCTTGAGGTTCGGAGTCCCCGGTGAGTCGCTCAGCCCCGAGATCGCCTTCAAGATCGCGTTTACCAGGACGTACGAAAAGCCCGGCACCAGGCCGCTCACCACGTCGGCAATCTCGGTGCCACGGTGCGGCGTGCTGACGGTCGTGAGCGACGCCACCTTCGGACCATAGCCAAGCCCGCTTATCACCGCCCGCCCGTCGATACCGCCCTGCGAGTGACCGATCAGGTTGACCTTGCACGCGTTGTAGGTCTTGAGCGACTCGTCGATGATGCCGGCCAAGGTGCGAGCGCGGACATCCGAGGACTCATAGGGCGGCACCTTCGCCTCGACGACAATCTCGCCACGGCTGCGCAGATCGGCGCCGACCTGAAAGAAGTAGTTGAGGGGACCAATGCGCTCGAAGCCGGCAAAGCCATGCGCGAGGACAATCGGATAGGGCGCGCCCTGGCAGCCGAGGTTCTGGACCAGCGTGCTCGGTTCGTCGGTATCCGAGACCGCCCCGCCGCAGCCCGCCAGCTGAGTGACCAGCGCCGCCGCACCTCCACAGGTGAGCAGTGAGCTTCCCAGCTTGGATCGAAAGGTACCTCGCTGCCCGCGCCCCGGACGCTGGTTGTTACCGTCGCTATGACCCGTGCATTTCGTGGTTTCCATCTCGTACTCCTTTGGTCCAGAAGTTGAAAAAGCGAGCCATTTTTCGACGATGGTTTGATAAAGTAAATGAGCTTCGGCGATTTGCCCTTACATCCACCATGTCGAAGGACCCGCCCGATAACGAACCGCCCGATAAGGACCCCCTGATTGGCTCGGTGGTCGACCGGCGCTACCGGGTTCTCAAGCGCCTGGGCGTCGGTGGAATGGGCATCGTCTACAAGGTCGAGCACTCGCACCTTAACAAGCTGTTCGCCCTCAAGGTGATGCGACCGACCAGGGACGAGGTCGATCGCAAGCGCTTCGAGCAGGAGGCGCGGCTGGCCTCGCAGATTCGTCATCCCAACGTGATCGAGATCAGCGACTTCGGCGTGCTGCCGACCAACCAGCCGTACTTTGTGATGGAGTTTCTGCGCGGCCGCACCGTCGGCGATGCCATCTTCACGGGCTTCCTCGATAGCCAGCTCGTTTGCCACATCGGCGTGCAGATCTGCCGCGGCCTGCAAGCGGTCCACAAGCAGAACGTGGTCCACCGCGATCTCAAGCCCGACAACATCTTCCTGCTCGATCCCGAGTCCGCTGACACTTCGGACGCTCCGGACGCAACGGGCAATGCGCCCGACGCCGAGCCGGCCTTCGTCAAGATCATGGACTTTGGGATCGCCAAGTCGGTCAACAACAACCTCACCGGCACCGGCATGACCGTCGGCACGCCCGAGTACATGTCACCCGAGCAGGCCCGTGGCGAGCCGGTCGACTGGCGCTCCGATCAGTATTCTCTCGGCTGCATCCTGTACGAGATGCTGACGCGCGAGATTCCGTTCGACGGCAAGGGCGCCTTCGAGGTCATGTACAAGCACCTCAATGCTCCGCCGATGCCGCCCCGGCAGCGTCGTCCCGAGCGAGCTTTCAACATCTCGGCGGGGCTGGAAGCGATCATCCTCAAGATGCTCGCCAAGAAGCCCAAAGATCGTCACGCCAGCATGCGCGCTGTCGAGCATGCGCTGCGCGATGAAGCAAACCGGCTGGCGCTGAGCAGCGAAGATACCGTGGTGGGCGAGGCGCCGCACCTGACCGAGCCAATCACCGAGCAACGAACGCGGGACAGCGCCGACACCATCAAGACGGTGCCGATCCTGCGCGCGGTCGATCCACCCGAGACCAGCAGCAACCGTCCCACCCGCAAGCTCGACGTGCAAGACCAGGCCAAGGTCATGGAGATGCTGGGTCGGATCGGCGGCATCGTCAGCTCGTCGAAGCCATCGCTGTCGTCGAGTGGCCATGATCGGCTGTGGGGTCGGTTTGTGGACCTGCTGCGCAGCTTCTGGGCACGCCTAAGCCGGCTCTGGAAGTAGACTGCCGCCATGACCTACGAGCAGCTGTGGTGGCGGGCGTTTCTGCTCACGCAGGCGGTGGAGGTGCCCATCTACACGGCGATCCTGACCCGCTTTCCGGCCCGTCCGCTGTGGCGTGATCAGACCGGGCCGCCGATGTCGCTGCCGCTGCGGCTGCTGATGGCCTTTTTGGCCAGCGCAATCACCCACCCTTGGGTCTGGTACTTCTTCCCGCGCTACATCGACGACTACTGGCCGATGGTGGCGGTCGCCGAGACCTTCGCGGTGGTCGTCGAGGCGGTCTGGCTACGCTTCTGCGGCCTGCGCTACGCCCTGCTGTGGTCGCTGCTCGCCAACGGCGTAAGCGCCACCATCGGCTTTTTGCGACAGAGCTAAACTCCCGGCTACCCCTTGTTGGAGACCCTCATGACCGACTGGCTGTATCGCACCCCGACGGCATTCCCAAACAAGAAGCTGCATAGGCTCGGCCTCGCCTGCAACTACGGCATCGACGAGGCGGGCGTGCGCGTCGCCATGGAGCGCGGCGTCAACTTCTTCCTGTGGACGATGAAGAACAAGGCGCTGCGCAGTCCCCTCGGCGAGGCCATCCAAAGCCGCCGCGACCAAGTGGCCGTCATCGGTTACGCGACGATTGGCTTTATGGGCTGGGGCGTGCGCACGGGCGCCGAGAAGCTGCTCAAAGATCTCAAGACCGACTACCTCGACGTCTACCTGCTCGGCTGGCTCGGCGTCACCTCGGCGTGGACCTCCTCGACCGAGAAAGAGCTGCTCCACCTGCGCGACAGCGGCAAGGTCCGCGCCATCGGCTGCTCGATCCACAACCGCGAGCGCGCCGGCCAGCTCGCCGAGTCGTCACCGCTCGACCTGCTGATGATCCGCTACAACGCCGCCCACCCCGGCGCCGAGCGCGACATCTTCCCCCACGTCAAGGCCGGCAAGCCCAGCATCCTCGCCTACACCGGCACCCGCTGGGGCAAGCTGCTCAAGCGCCCGAAGGGCTGGGACGGCCAGGTCATGACCGCCGGCGACTGCTACCGCTTCCAGCTCTCCAATCCCCACGTCGACCTCGCCCTCACCGGCCCCTCGAGCCGCGCCGAGCTAGAACAAAACCTCGACGCCCTAGAAAAAGGCCCCCTCACCCCCGAAGAAGACAAGTGGATCAGGGATTTCGGTCGGAAGGTGCATGGCTAACGGGTAGCGGTAGTCGGCTCTTGTTTCGTCACGGTGCGGGGCCCCCCTACCCTGCGAGACTTTTTTCCGTTCCGCGGGCGGACCGAAAAAAAGCTCTCCGGTCGGCCCCACACCTAGTTGACGCGTTGGTTGTCGTCTTTTCTAGGGCTTGGTCTTTTGCTTTGGCTTTTTGCTTCCACTCGGTGAGGCTTCATTGACTTGCAGCGGGAGGCCCTTCTCGATGGCAGTTTCGTGATCCCATAGGAAGACCTCGCAATACTTGCTAATACCTAATAGTTCACACTGCCCTTTGATCTTGTTACGTAGCTTGTCTTCCAGAAATTGAGTCATTTCCCTAAAACGTTTCGGCTCATCTCGCTTGACCACAAAGGCCAGCTTGAGTTTTTGATTCGATGTGGGGATTTGTCTGAATGATTTTGGCAGATCGGGCTCTAGCTGTGGCTGTTTAGGTAATGAATACCAGACTGAGCCCAGGATCAGCAGGCTGTCTTTGGCTTTTTGGACAAATTCGCGAATTAAGCTATCGAGCGAGTCTTGTGCGGCAAGTCCGTCTGGTCTGCCGCTTTGTGAATAGTCTTTCAGCTCGACCAGCCAGCGGGTCTGGCTATCCTTGGCAACAAAGCCAAAATCCATTTCCGCCACGCCGACCTTCTTAAGCGGCTGAAAGCCCGCGCAGTCTTGTAGGCGAAACCACTCCGGGGCCTGCGAGTCCATCAGCAGCCCAGATTCGGCAATCATGGTGACAGCCATGGTCAGCTACCTTTTTAGGTCGAGGGAGAGTTCGCGCTGGTAGAGTGCAATGGCTTCATCAATGATCGGGTTGTCTGGCATGCCATCGAGCAGATCGGAGAAGTCGGCCCGCACCGTCGAACCCTCACGGGTCAGCGAACAGAACGGGACGTGGGCTCGCTTCTCTTTGGCAAGGATATGTAACTGTTTGATGACAAAGTAACTATGTGTCGCTAGATATATCTGTATACCAGCATTACTCAAATCCATCAGCATATTCATCAACCTCACAATATAGTCTGGATGCAGATTTGTCTCCGGCTCGTCCAGAAACAATATAGACTCTCTGCCCAGGGTACGATTTTTTATCAAAGTTGTTAGGATTCCTATCTTTTTAATTCCTTCTGCTGTCTGGGGCATTGTGAACACCTGATCATCCCGCTTAAAAATAAACTGACCGTCCGCTTTGTTTTTTGCAACCTCTCCCCCGAACAATTGCTCAAGCGATTTCAATACCCGTTTTAGATTCGCTTCTATGTTGCCTTTAGTGGTTGGCAACCGTAGCGCTTTTATGAGGTCATAGTAAGTATCGTCAAACCCGAAAATCTCCAGTTTTTCCCGTGTCGCTGCTATTGCCTCAAAAGCGGTCAACAGCTCCTTAGGGGGAATAAAGATAGCACTCAATTGCTCTTGGGGTGCCGCGCTCTTAGTAGCGATTGAGATTCGCTGCTTGGCAGTGCTGTAGAAACTAAAAAAATAGGACGCTTCACCCAGTGTGAACTCGACCTGCATGCGCTTCTCGCCACGGTGAACCAGTTCACCGAGCGCTTCCGTCTGAAACGTCCAAGTCAGCTTGTGAGCCAACACATCCTGCCACGGCATGGAACGCCGTCCCTTTGAGAACTCCTCAACACTCTTCGCCAAACAGTACAGAAGCTTGAGCAGATGGCTCTTGCCGGTGTCGTTCCTACCCACGATGACATTGATCGCTCCGTGCGGGCGAAAGTGGAGGCTCGGAAACAACGCAAAGTTCTTGATGAGGAGGTCGGAGAACATGGGCGCGAAGCATAGTCGGGCGACCACAAAATTTCGAGTGGAGATCCCGATCATCCCCGCCGCCTTCTCCTTGACGCCAACCATGATCCCGATCATCCCCGGCGGCTTCTTCTTGGCTTGGTTTGAGGGGGGGATCTTGTTGGGAATGTGGAGGCTCGGGCTTTGGCATGGGTGGGATCTTGGCTGGCGGTTTGGTCTTGGCTCGGCAGCATGGATGGAGTCTTGCGGGGCGCTTGGGGTTTGGCTCCATGGCATGACTGAGGTCTTGCGGGGCGGCTGTCGCTTCGCGGCGGAACATGATCGATGACTTGCTGGGCGCAAGCGGCTTGGTACGGGAAAAGATCGGTGACTTGTTGGCTGTTTTGGCTTGCCGATCGGTTTTTGGGTGCTACCCCTGCTTCATGACCAAAAAGATCACTCGTACGTCACCCTCCCCTACGACCCCTACCCCGGCCCCTGCGGAGACCGGCTCGCCTTCGCTCAAGAAGAGCTTCGAGGCGTTTTTGGCGCCGGCGCGGGCACTGCCCAAGGAGCAGCTGGTCTCGCTCAAGCTCGACGTGAACCTGGTGTTTGCCAACGTCCGGCAGGGCGTGACAGCGATTGCGCCACACCTCGACCGGCTGCGAACCGAGCTGCCCAAGCTATCCGTCGACGAGCTGAACAAGCTGCCAGCCCTGGCCGAGGCGCTGCTGTACGCCCATGGCGAGTCGCAGCGGCTGACCCAGCCAGTCAAGCGCGCCGAGATCGAAGCCAAGCTGACCGAGCTACAGACGCTGCGCGAGAGCCTGCTCTTGCAAGCCGAGGTGTTTGCCTTGGTGGGCCTTATCCCCGAGCCGCGCGTTGCGCAGATTCGCGCTGGCAAGGGCCTGTTCGATCTCTCCCATGATGGCGTAGCGCTGGCTGATCTGTATGGTGAGTACCGCAGCCAGATTGCCGGCAAGCACCCGTTTGCCGACGCCCAGATTGCCCGCGCCGCCGAGCTGGGCCATGCCCTGATGAAGGTGATCACGCCAGACGGTGCCCGTGCCAACGCCACCGCCAGTGCCCTCCAAGCCGTCGAACAGCGCGACCGCCTGTTCTCCCTGCTGGTGCTACGTCACGCGGAGCTGCGCAAGGCCGGCTTCTACCTGTTCGGCGAGGAAGTCGACGACAAAGTCCCCACCCTAGGCGCCCGAGCCGGCAAGCGCCGCGAGCCCCCAACCCCCGAGCCAGCTCCGGCGCCAGTCGTCCCGCCGCACCGCGACCCCACAACCTAAGCGCGCTGGTCCAATGCTGCCTCGTTCAGACGGAAGTCCTGAGGTAGCCTTGAACCGTCGGGACACTCCGACCGAGTAGCCGCGCCAGCTCGTCGTCCTTCCACTCTCGAAGCAGCCGAAGGCGCTGTAGGATGGGAAGCACTTGTGAGCTCTCCGCACGATCACCCAGGGCCCGGATCTGCAGCTTGAGATCCTCATCCAGCTCGGCAAACTCCGGCGGATCATCTGTCTGATCGAATAGAGGAGTCTGGCTGAGTGTCTCGGTGTGACCTAGCTTCGGCAGCACAAGCCCCCACTTGCATCGGGTCTTTTCGGGAATCTTCTGCGCAAGCACGTCCCAGCTCACCGATTGAAACGGCATCTTGTCCGAAAACAACATCTGCTTGGTGCGATCCCAGGTTTTGATAACTTGCGAAGGGAATCCCAACGCAATCATTGCTACCAGTTGTTCCACCTGCGGCAACACGCGATCTTGGACGTGGGCGAACCGATTGTCGTCTTCTTCGTCCAGTCTCAAAACTTGGATCGTCGCCTTGCCGCGTGGAGAACCGTTCACCGGCACAGGGAGCCAGTGTCCCGTGCGCGTTTCTTGAAACTGGATATGCAGCCGTGGATCCATGCGCGAGGGATCGATGAGCAGAGCCTGCTCGCTGTCCACATCCACGGACTTCTCAGTGAGAGGAACTGAAGCACTCATGAGTGGAAACTGGTTCTTCTTGTGGTTGGTGTTGCAGCGTCCACACGCGAAGAGCAGATTTTCCCAGGTCCAGGCCAGCCACCAATATCGAGAATTATCGATCTTCGACTGGCCGCTATTTTGGACACCAGCCTTGGGACGAAAGTGCTCGACGGGATTTCCCTCCTTGCGCAGCTCCATCTCGCAATAGCAGCACTTGGAGTGGAGCACACGAACCAGCATGTCCTTCATCAGGTCGTAGCCCGCGAACTCGGGCGGCTTGCCCGACTGCTTGGCCAAGATGGCACGGGCCAGCCAAACACGTCGCTCTTTGCGCAGCTCTGCGGGTTCCGGACCCCGCGCGACGGAGATCACGTCGCACTCCGCTGCACCCGCTCGATGTCCGGCTCGATTCCTTCTTGCTCTAGCCTGGCCTCGATCTCATCCAACTTCTCTTCATCCGCAGGAGATCTTCCGGGATCTGCGGCTAGATATCGGTGCTCACGCAGCAAGTCTCCCGCCTCACCGGGATAGACCTTCTCGATCCCGAAGTAGGTCCGATAGATCTCCGTCCCCGTCATCAGCCGAGCATCTGGCTCGTACGCCCGGCCCTGCTTCAGGTCGAACTTTTCGATATTCCCTGTTTGGTGGTTAATCGTCAGCCGCACGATCTCATCCTGATCGGGACGCAACCCAACCAGCGCCAGCGGCGAGTGCGTCGTCGCCACAAACTGAAGCCTGGGAAACGTCCGCTTGAGCGACGCCACCAGGGTCCGCTGCCACGCCGGATGCAGGTACAGATCAATCTCGTCGATCAGCACCAGCCCCTCCATCTCGCTGGGCTTTAGGTCACAGTCGGCTTCATACAGGATGTAGCCGATGAGGTCGGCGATCCACGCCAGCGTGGACTGATACCCGTGGGACAGCCAGCTCGCCGGAAGCCGCAGGGACCCGCCTGGCAAGCGCTGCTCGAAGCGATGACTCTCTTGCAGAGAGCGCGTGTTTCTCGCACCGCCCTGGCCGCGCAGTTCCAAGTCATCAAACCCTGGAATGAGTAAGTCATCCTCGAAGAGCGCTTCTTTCAGCGTCTTGGCAAAGGCCCGCGCTTTTGGCTCCGGTAGAACATTGGCCCAGGTGGTCGCCAGCAGGTCCACCGGTCGAAACAGCGACCGCAGCCGATCAATGCTGGTCCGTGCCAAGGTCGGACGTAGCTCGGTATCACGAGGAAGGGAACGGCTGATTCCATAGCCTGCGACAAACCAATGCCGAAAATTCCGGCTCCGCACTTCGGCAATCGGATCGCCCGTGGTCGTGATGCCCGAACCATACTGGGAAGTCGCGACCAGATTGCTGCTCCCCGAAGCAAGTGTCACAGAAGCCGAGACCTGCATGTCACCAAGCGGTCGCGAACCACCATCAGGCGCGTCGGACGCTCTCTGTAACAGTGGATATTCCCGCGCATGCGCATACCTCTTGTTCAGCAGAAACGTAGCCAAAATGGCCATCGATTCCTCTGAGTGCCGCTTGTCCCGCAGCGAAGCGACATCGTCCACCAGGCTGTTGACGTTGAGGCCACCCGCTGCCGCCATCGCAATGGCTTGCAGGATCGAGGTCTTGCCGGTGCCGTTTTCTCCGATGATGACCGTCCACATCCGCGGCGTTCCGTCCGGGTTGCGGAAGTCCAGCTCGAAGTCACGGAGCAGCTTGAGGTTCTTGATGTGCAGCTTCGTTAGGTACATCGCGCTCTCGCGGCGGCATACTAGCCCGAGCTTTTGGCACCCCGTCAATCCCGCGCGCTAAGCGGCTGGCGATTTGTGTCACAATGCGGTCGTGAGTGCTCAATCTGATTTGGCGGCTCCGAGTGAGCTGGTGGCGGCGGCAGGCTCGGGTCCTGCGGGGGTGCCGGCGGGCCCGGCGACGACAATCGGCTCGGGGCCATATGTGGCTCCGCCTTCGTTTGACGACACGCTGTCGGCGGTGGCCGAGATCAAAGAGGCTCGGCAGTCGATCTTGCGTGAGATCGAGAAGCGGATCATCGGCCAGCGGCACGTCATCGACCAGCTCTTGATTGCGCTGTTTGCGCGCGGTCACTGTCTGTTCATCGGCGTACCGGGACTGGCCAAGACGCTGCTCATCTCGACGCTGTCGGAGGTGCTTAGCTTGCGCTTTTCGCGCATCCAGTTTACGCCCGACCTGATGCCGTCGGACATCACCGGCTCGGACATCCTCGAAGAGGACCAGACGACGGGGCGGCGGGTGTTCCGCTTCATCCGGGGACCGATCTTCGCCAACATCGTGCTCGCCGACGAGATCAACCGCACCCCGCCCAAGACGCAGGCGGCGCTGCTCCAGTCGATGCAAGAGGGACGGGTCACTGCCGGCGGACAGACGCACGAGCTGGCCCCGCCGTTCCTGGTCTTTGCGACGCAGAACCCGATCGAGCAAGAGGGCACCTATCCGCTGCCCGAGGCGCAGCTCGACCGCTTTATGCTCCAGGTCGATGTCGGCTACCCGACGCTGGAGGAAGAGGTGCAGATCGTCAAGCGCGGCACCTCGGCGGAGCGTCCGACCCTGAACAAGGTGCTGTCGCCCGAGCGGATCATGCAGCTACAAGACATGGTGCTGCGGGTACCGGCGGCGGACCATGTGGTGCGCTACGCGGTGTCGCTGTGTCACGCGACCCGTCCGCAGCGGGCGCCGGGAGCCCGCGCCAACCGCACGAGCGGCTCGATTCGGCTGGCGGGTGGGCCCAAGGAAGCCGAGGCGCTGGCCATGGTCAGCGAGTATCTGGCCTATGGCGCCGGGCCGCGCGCTTCGCAGTTTTTGATCCTCGGGGCCAAGGCCAAGGCGATCTTGGAGGGCCGACCGGCAGCTTCCATCGACGACGTGAGGGCGCTGGCGCGGCCCGTGCTGCAACACCGCCTGATCGTGAACTTTCATGCGGAAGCCGAGGGAATTGGCCCGCAAGTCATCATCGACCGCCTGTTAGAGGCCATTAAGCCGTAGGCGAGTGGCATGACCTCTAGGCTGCTTGATCTTCCGTCGCTGCTTAAGCTTCAGAGCTTGACGCTGCGGGCGCGCCTGGTGGCCGAGGGAGCCTTGCAGGGGCTGCATCGGGCGGCGCATCACGGCTCGTCGGTCGAGTTTGCCGAGCACAAGGAGTACGCACCCGGCGACGAGCTGCGCCACATCGACTGGCGGGCCTGGGGCCGGATGGACAAGTACTACGTCAAGCGCT
>Ga0154020_10000075_pt1 | contig 101816 bp, 81 predicted proteins | sample Klosneuvirus_201_FD_109709 | JGI IMG/M metagenome (GOLD analysis project Ga0154020, IMG submission 109709) | Active sludge microbial communities from wastewater, Klosterneuburg, Austria - Klosneuvirus_20160825_MG | ecosystem: Engineered > WWTP > Aerobic digester > Activated sludge | place... | reverse complement strand
TGTCTGGAGCGCTGAAAAAATGCGTGGGGGACATGTTCAACATGTCCGGAGCGCTGAAAAAATGCGTGGGGGACATGTTCAACATGTCTGGAGCGCTGAAAAAATGCGTGGGGGACAAAGTCAGTTTGTGCCACACCGCCGGAGAACGTGCCGGGCGCAAACCGAGGCGCTTCGGACACAGCAAGACAAGCGCGGGCTAACTGGTCCTGGTGGTTGCTCCGACCAAGCGGAGCAGCAGCAGGCGCAGCTCCTCATCGCGCATGTCCTGACTGGCCGTGGCCACGGCTAGCTGCGTCTCGATCGTCACTTTCGGTGGCGCGGGTCGGCGTCGAGGCTTGGGGCGCTCTTGCCACTCCGTGGGGTCCGGCAACTCGGCGAGCTTGCCAACGCGGTGATGAAGCCGCAGCACAGGCCTCGCCATCCGTCGCTGCTTCTCGTCAAGTCGCCCGACCTCTCGCAGCAGCTCGCTGTTGATCGTCTCTAGCAGCAGGTCGCGGACAAAGGACAGCTCACTGGCCACCGCCGACGAGGTAACCACCACGGTCAGCGTGCCATCGGACAGCTTTTCCGCCCGTGCAAACGCCGACAGCCGCGGCACACAAGCGTGCAGCGTCAGCGCAAACGCCCGGCAGACCCACTGCTCCCACAGCTTTGGCCACAGCCCCAATCGGTCCGTCCCCGACGCGAGCAGCGACAATCCCCGCACCGGCGACGCGCGATGCTTGCGGGGCCGCTTGCGGACAAGGACCTTGGCGCCCGGCACCCGTGGGCTGTCCGCAAATGTCCCCTGGTTCCGAGTCGTTGTTTGACCTGTGGTGCGAGCGGTCACGCCCACAAAGTCGCACAGTCAGGGGATTTTGTGTACTTTTCCTCCCATTCCCTATGTATATGATGCCGCCTAAAGGACTGACTTTTATGAGGAAACCCATGAAGAAACGCACCGTGCTTCCATTCACTCTGGGGCTCGTTCTCGTCGTCGGCTGCTCCAGCGGCGGCGGGAACAACCCCAACAATAACGGACCTGCCGATATGTCGGTATCCGACAATCCTGATGGCCCGGTTGTGGACCCAACCAAAGACATGACGGGCATCCCACCCGCGGACCTCACGGGGTTGCCGCCGGGGGACATGACCGTTACAACGGGCTTGCCGTGTACGCCGGGAACCTACCGCTGCGGCGCGGGTCTGGCCGTCGAGATCTGCAACGCGACCGGTACTGCGTGGCTGTACTCGGCGACCTGCACCGTCGGCTGCATGAGCGGTCTGTGTACAGGGGCGTGTACGCCCAGCGCCAAGCGCTGCAACGGCAAGAATGTCGAGACTTGCAACGGCACCGGCAGCGCCTGGACCGTCAGCGAGACCTGCGGCACGTTCTGTGAAGACGCTCGCTGCGCGCTACCCAGCCTCGACGTCGGCGCCAACAAGACGATGGACGGGGACCAGCTCATCGACGGCGACATCATCATCCGCTCCGGTGCGACGCTGTCGTCTCCCACCGGTAACCTTACTCTGCGCACCAGAGGCTCGATCACCGTTGAGATGGGCGCCTCGATCGTCGTGAACCCGACCGGCACCTCTCCAGATGGGGCGGGCTCGTGTTACCCCTATTACAGCTATTACGCAGCTGGCGGTGGTGGCTACGGGACCAGTGGAGCCCCCGGTACAGGCGGCTCTGGGGTCGGCTACCAATGGGGTTCTACCACCGATGTGATTGTGTCCCCAGGGAGCCCAGGTGGCATCGGCGGTGGGAGCGGAATGTCTGGTGGCAGAGGCGGCAAGGGCGGCGGCGTGCTGCGCCTGATGGCGGCCAAGAACATCAGCATTGACGGCCAGGTCACTGCCAATGGCGAAGCGGGCGGCAGCTCGGGGAGCTACGGCGGCGGCGGCGGCGGTTCCGGTGGCGGCATCTTGATTGCCAGCCAGAAGAAGGTCACGATCGCTGGCTCCGTCTCCACTTCAGGGGGCTCGGGAGGCGCAGGCGGATCGGGTTACACCGGCGGCTCGGGAGGTCTCGGTAGAATCAAGATCCTCACCGGCGGCGACAAGAGCGTAACCGGTACAGTCAATGGTGCGCGCACCGATGGCCTGATCCCGCCGCTCCACATCTTGTCGTCGTCCCATCCCGACCAGACGCTGTACTACAACGATGACTCGCCGGGTCTGTCGCTGGCTTGGGATCAAGCGTTTATGGGTCGACAGGGCTACTACTGGGGGGTCAACACCACCCAGGCTCGTCCCCCGACGCCCGCGAACGGTGGCAAGGTCGTCGCGACCGAGATGGTGACCGCAGCCGTCAGTGAGTTGACTGCCGGTACGAACTACTTCCACATCGTGCCGGTCGATGCGATGTCGAACATCGGTACCGTCGAGAACATCTACAAGGTGAACATCAACACCACGCCGCCGAGCATTTCCTCGTCGAGCCATCCCTCGTCGGGATCGTGGTACGCAAGCGGTGACGTGTTCTTCGCTTGGTCCTTCCCGCAGGACGACAAGAACTTCAAGGGCGTGTACTACATCCTCGACCACTACGGCGACACGACGCCGGCTGCTTCTATGGCAACGCTGGTTCCATCGACGCAGAAGCAGCTCCTGCGGTCGGGTCTCGCCAACGGCATTTGGGTCATGCACATGGTGCCCATCGACCAGCGAGGCTACCTGACCAAGACCGCGGCGCACTTCCGGGTCTTCGTCGGCACCGATCCTGGCAAGGGGGCGCTGTTGGGTCAGGTCGTAGACGCGATGGGTAAGCCAGTGAGCGGTGCCCGCGTGACGGTGAACCGCGGGCTGTATAACGCGACCACCAACTCCTCGGGGTCGTACAACTTCCTGACTACCATTCCGACAGGAACGTGGGAGGTCCGGGCGGTCAGCTCGGATGGTTCGCTCACCGAGACGAAGATGGACTCGGTCACCAAGGACGGCACGACCACCGTCAACTTCACGCTGAAGTAGCCCGCCTCCGGCTTCATCCGCCTCCTTCCAATCCACTTTTGTCCCACCGCGCAGTCGCCTAAGCTGGCTGGCATGCGACCTCACCCGCTCCTGCCGCCAGTCCTGCTGGCCTGTACCATGGTGCTCGCCGGGTGCTGCCGCGCCGTGCTCTGCGAGCCCTGCTTGTCGCCGGGGCTCTATCTTTCGGTGCGGAACATCGACACCAAGATGGAGCTGGCGAATGCGAACCTGACCGTGGCTGGGCAGCCGTGTTTTCCAAGTTCGGCGACCGGGGCGCGGCTCTACCTCTGCTCGGTGCCACCGGGCGACCACACCATCGACGTGCTGGCACCAGGCTTCATGGCGCAGCAAGCGCCGTTCACGCTCCATGCGGCGAGCGGCGAGGGCTGCTGTCTGTGTGGCGCGATTGGCTACGGAACGGTGGAGCTTACGCCCGTCGAAACCATGACGGAAATGTGACGGGCTTGGCTGCGGGAAGCGGGGGCTACAGGGAGAACGTCGAGCGACGGACAAACTGACCATGACCGGGGCGGCTTACGTGCTGGCCTTGGTCGATGATCAGGTCGCCTCGCGAGAACACGTAGCGAGGCGAGCCCGGCACGGTCTTGTCTGGATACGCCGCGTAGTCAACGCGCATGTGCAGGTTCTCGAGCGACAGCTTGAGGGCGCGCTTGGGGTCCCACACCACCACGTCGGCGTCCGAGCCCACCGCAATCGAGCCCTTGCGCGGATACAGTCCAAAGATCTTGGCCGGCGCCGTGCTGGCGATCTCGACGAAGCGATTGAGTGACAGCTTGCCTTCGGCCACCGCCTCGAACAGAAGATGCAGCCGCGTCTCGATGCCAGGCATGCCGTTGGGGACCTTGGCGAAGCTGTCGCGACCAATTGCCTTCTGGTCTTTCATGCAGAACGGACAGTGATCCGTCGAGACTACTTGCAGGTCGTAGTTGCGCAGACCGCGCCACAGGTGTTCGTGGTGACTGTGCGGACGCAGCGGCGGGGTGCAGACGTACTTGGCTCCATCGAAGGGATCGTCGGGCGTGCCGCGCAGCGCATCGTCGGAGAGGAACAGATACTGCGGGCAGGTCTCGGCGTAAGCGGGCAGACCGCGATCTCGGGCCTCTCGGACCCGATCCAGGGCTCGGGCTGCCGACAGGTGTACGATATAAACAGGAACCTTGGCCATCTCGGCCAGGGCAATGGCGCGCTCGGTGCCGGTCGCCTCAGCAGCCTCGGGACGGGTCAGCGCGTGGTAGATCGGCGCGGTATGTCCTTGGGCAATCGCGCGCTCCACCAGCACATCGATCGGTAAGCCCGTCTCGGCATGCATGCAGATGAGCGCCCCGATCTCACCGGCGCGCAGCATGCAGCGAAAGATCGACTGGTCGTCGAGCATCAGCACGCCTGGATAGGCCATGAAGAGCTTGAAGCTGGTCACGCCCTCGGACACGATGTCGCTCATCTCGTGTAGGACGGACTGAGGCGCGTCGGTGGCGATCATGTGGAAGGCGTAGTCGATACAGCCCTTGCCGGCGGCTTTGCCATGCCAGGTCTCGAGGGCTTGCCGCAGCGTTCCGCCCTTCTGCTGGATCGCAAAGTCGATGATGGTCGTTGTGCCGCCGAACGCCGCCGCGCGGGTGCCGGTCAGAAAGTCGTCGCTCGAGGTCGTGCCGCCAAACGGCATATCGAGGTGGGTATGGGCGTCGATTCCACCGGGAATCACGTAGCAGCCGCTCGCATCCACGACGCGAACGTCGCTCCCCGAGGGCACGGGCTGGCTGGGATGACTGTGACTGACGATCTTATCGCCGTCGATCCACAGATTCGCTTGATAGGTATCGCTCGCAGTGACAAGGGTGCCGTTCTTGATGACCGTGACCATGCTGACCTCCGGGTGGGGCGTACCGTACCGCAGACGAGCGCGGGGTGAAAAGCCCCCAATATTGGGGGGCTTGGGGTATGAACGTGCCTATGCCTCGAAGGGATGCTGTAATTAGAGGGTCGAGGCGAGGCAGAGCAGGGTGACGCGGCAGCTGTGGATTGGACTGTGCGGTGTTCTGTGGTTGTTCCCAACGTGGGGGCAGTCCGCAGTTCCGGTTGGGCTGCGTAGCTCGACGGTGCGACCCATTCCGCAGTACCTTCACAACCTGCCGCCGCCGCCGCAACCACCGCCGCCACCGGCTGGGGATGCTCAGCAAGACCACGTTCTCGAGCGGGACGTGATTCGGCGGGTGATCTATCTTCACATCAAGCAAGTTCGTTACTGCTACCAGCAGGCGCTGTTCAAGAGCCCGAAGCTGGCGGGTCGGCTGGTGGTTCGTTTCGACGTCACGCCGCAGGGACAGGTCGAGGCGCTGCTGGTGACCGAGAGCAATCTCAGCGTCGAGATGCAGAGCTGCATCGCCGAGACCATCCGTACCTGGGAGTTCCCTCCCAATGACTCCGACGAGAGAGTCTCCGTCCAGTATCCGTTTACGTTCCGCCTGAAGACGCCGGACGTATCGGGGGGCGTGCAGATCAGCGATTCGGAGCTAGAAGCGCTCGGCATCTTCAAGGACCCCGAGCCGCCGCCCGTCGAAGTTCTGTTCTAAGACCACTTCTTATAACGGGTTAGTTTTTGGTACAGCGTTCGGCGGGTGATGCCCAGTCGCGACGCGGTGAGTTGTTTGTTGCCATCGCAGGCCCGCAGCGTCGCCAAGATCAGCTGCTGCTCGGCATCCGCCAGCGTGGTGCCGAGCAGCAGGCGCACCTCCTCGGCCCGCGGCTGGCTGGCGGGCAAGAGCTGCTGCACCTGCTGGGCGGTAATCGTCGACGACTCAGTCCACAGAAGCGCGCGCCACAGGACGTTCGAGAGTTCACGTACATTGCCTGGCCACGAGTAGCCGCTTAGCAAGCGCTGCGCTTCCGTCGTCAGCGCCGGGCTTGGTCGGCCATGCGAGGCGGCTTGTTCGGTGAGGAGCAGCTGCGCCAGCGCCGGCAGGTCCTCGCTGCGCTCTCGCAGCGTAGGCACATCAATCCGCAGCACCGCCAGTCGGTCATAGAGCGCACGCGCAAACCGCCCCGAGCGCTGCTGGTGATCCAGCTCGGGCAGCGCCGTGGCGACGAGCTGGGGCGGCCTTGCCTGGGTGGCCAGTTTTGCGAGCAGACAGTGCATGTCGCGCTGGCCGTATTCGTCCAGACGATCGAGATCGGTGACCAGGAGCGTCCCACCGCGCGCCCGCTCCGCCGCCTCGTCCCAGAACTCCGGCAGGGGCGCGGACAGGCACGAGACCTCGACGAGCTGCCGCTTGTCCCGCCCGGCCATGCCATGCAGCAAGCGAGCCAGAAAACTGCGCCCCGTTCCCGTTGCACCAACCAACAGCACAGGCCGATCCACGGTCGCTGCTGCCCGCAGACGATCGAGCAGCCGTCGCATCACCGGCGACTCTACGACCACAACGCCCCGCTGGCTTTCCGAGACTCGTGGGGCGACAAGCGGCAAGACCACAGATGCAGACATGACAACGACAGCCAATACTAGCGGTCAGCGCGTCGATTTCTCAATGCGGTAATAGCGGTGAAAAATCTGGTCGCTATGGCGCGACACCCATCGGCACGTAGCGGAATACGCCGACCTCGTTGAGATTGGTGCTGGCGCTGGAAACGACAAAGATGTCTGGTCCGCTAGAAGAGTAGCCTTTTTCTAAGTAGCCAAGTGCAATTGAAACGGCAGTGTATCCAGGCTTTACCGCGAGGTTTTGTGGTCCGGTTAGTGTGTTATTTGTGCTATTATAGCCATAAAGTGATATATTTGTTCCGTTGACCACAATTAGCTCATCCAATCCATCGTTGTTAAGATCGGCAAACATGATCTTGCTTTTGTCATTCGATCCGGATGGGATCATGATTGGTGATTTGACAGTTACCATATTCAGAGCCGTCATGTGATACGGCGTGATCTGATTTGTCGATCTTGAAATTGCAATAGCGTCGTCGAAGGTGTCAGCCGTCAGCCGTGCGAAAGTCAAGTCGTTGCTATCTGCGACTGAAGCTGTGACTGGAACAGTGGCCTTGATAACAGCTGGCGAGGTTGATAGGTTGTTATTATAGAAGACCAATCGTCCCGCTGTGCTTCCTTGAACTTCAAAGGCAATGGCGTCTAGTGTCGAATCAGTGGCTCCCTCATCAATGCGTGCTCCATTGCCCCACCGTGGCTCGAAGTTATTGCCATTTACTGTGATATTGCTGAGAGGCAAAGTTGTCACAGTAGATAGGTCCAAGGGATTAAATTTTAGCGAGGTTAGGCGATCGCCAGTTGGGTCCTTGCATTTTTCGTGAAATATGGCCACGGCATTGGTCTGCGAATTAATTTGTGTCTTGGCTGGTGGCACAGTCAGATCACGAATAGTGCAACTGGAGCCAAAGCCGGTGCTTGTGATGTTCTTAGGAGTGAAGGTGGCTCCTGAACATGTTGTGATGGCGGTATTATTGTTGTTGTTTCTGGCGATTAAGAAAGTGCCTACAGTCGAGCTGACTGTCAGGCCTTGTATATCCCAAGACGGACCGGTTGAATCGCAAGTGCCGATCCGATTCACGGAACAACTGGTTGCTGTGTCGTATCTGAGTTTTAATATTTTGGCTGCACTATTCAGATCTGCCACTGCAACCTCAGCAAGTCCATCGTTATCAACATCGACTACTGCCACTTTCTGGGCTTGATAGTTTGTCAGTGCTTGGAGGGTCGAGTAGGCAGCATATCGATACGTTCCCGACGGAGCTGACGCAAATCCACATAGTTTGCCCATTGCCATGTCAACAGGCGGGGCGCCGGTGAGATCGACGCCGGTCAGGTCGGCACCGGTCAGGTCGGCGGGTGGGACTCCAGTCAGGTCAGCGCCGGTGAGATCGGAGTTGTTGATAGATGCGTCCGTGACATCGTCGAGCGGGGACAGATAGCCCTGCCACAGCGCGTTGCAACCGATGAGTGTCAAAATGCCCAAACCTAAGCCAAGCCACTTTGAGCGCATAGTCAAAGACTCCTCTAATCGGTAAGAGCCCGAAGGCCATTCTGTCGGCAAGTCCACTCCATTTTATCTTACGTCGAGGAGCGGACGAAGTTGTCTGTTCCCATATCCTGCAAACTCGTGCAGTTAGGCCGCAGCTTGGGCCACAGCTCAGGCTCGGTCAGTCGCGTTCTGCGGGGCGGGCGGCTCAGATGAGGAGGTGGCGCTCGGCGGCGATGGCTTGGAGATCGCCGGCAATCGCTTCGCGCAGGCGGTGCGGTGTTGGAGCGATGGGGGATGCTGGGGCGGCGAGCGCGGCGGTGATGGCCGGTAGCAGCTCGGACTGTTCGGTCACCACGGAGGCTTGATTGCTGTCGGCCAGCGCCCGCGCCAGCATCAGCTGGTGATCATTTATCGCCTCCCCGAAGCGTGCGAGTCGGGGCACCAGGATCGGACGCTTGCCATGACGGAGGCAGGATCCGACGAGGCCAGCACCGGCGTGGCAGATCACCAATTTGGCTGTGGCGATGTGCTGCTCGAGCTGGTGACTGGGTAGAAATTGGTAACTTGGGTAAGTGCTTGGGTGATGGTGGGAATGGCCACGCTGGGCCAGTAGTGGGGTGGTCAGCACGCGCTGCTCGTATAGGTCATCGAGCCAGCGCAGCAGGCGATCGAACCCACGCTGGGAGGTTCCCACCGCCACGAAGATGCTGCCATCGTCGGTGGGAGGGGACGAGGTATCCTCGCTCACGAAGATCGGCCCGACGTAGCGACCCTTCGGGAAAAAGCGCGCGAGCTGCGGCCACTGGTAATAGAAGCGATCGGCGAGCGGAACCATCAGACGCCCGGTCATGGAAGGCTCGTCGACGGAGCCAAAGGTCTCGATGTAGATCGTCTTGCAGCCGAACAGCTTGCCGACAGTGGCCAGGGGCACGATGGGCCCGGCGCCGGTGGAGAGCAGGGCGTCCGGGCGGCTTCGGCGAAAGCTCTCGACGGCTTCGACCGCGTTCCAGAGCACGCGACCATCGCGCTCGGCGTGGGAGATTTCTTCGACGGGGCCTGGCAACGGGACATTGACCGCGTCGTTGACGATGTAGCGAACCTCCGCAGCTCCAAAAGATGGGACTAGCTCCAAGACTTCGCGCAGGTGTCCACCGACGGAGCTAACGACGCAGAGGCGGAGTCGACGAATCGAGGATGACATCTCCAGCGATACTAGCCGAAGCGGTTTTGTTGCGAAGTGGGCACTTTTGGCAGTAGATTCGCGCGCCATGGAAGCGGCGACTCCCGACGAGCCAGCGCGAATACTCCTGGTCGATGATGAGAAGGTCGTGCGTGAGATGCTGATGCACGTCCTGACGGCAGAAGGCTTCTCGGTGCGGCTCGCCGAGGACGGTCTGCAAGCGTGGCAAGAGCTTCAGCGACGGTCGTACCACTTGGTGCTGTCAGATCTGAAGATGCCTCACATGAACGGACTCGAGCTGCTCCAGCGCATTGCTGAGGGGCGGCTGCCGGTGGTCACGATCATCATGACCGCGTTTGGCACCGTCGAGACCGCGATCGAGGCGATGAAGCGCGGTGCCTACGACTACATCCTCAAGCCCTTCAAAAATGAGGACGTGATTCGCGTCATCCACAAGGCGCTCAAGCAGCAGAAGCTCCAGCAAGAGAACTTCCTGCTCAAAGAGGCGGTGACGCTGTATCAGCTCTCGGAGGCGATGGCCCATGAGCTGTCGCTCGACCGCATCTTGGACATCATTCTCGATGCGACGGTGATTGAGGCCGAGGCCGACGTGGCGACGCTGACGATGCGTCATCCTGTGACCGGGGAGTTTGTCGAGCGGACTCGCAAGTACTCGAAGAACGCGCAGACCGACCTCAACTGGTACGGGACGGCAACTGGGGTGGGGGAGCTGAACACCAACGCGATCCTCGACCACTACATGCAGGGTCGACCGCTGATTGCCCATGGCATTCGGGCGCTGCGTTACTTTGCCGAGCCACCGAAGGACAAGCGGCTGGTCTCGTTCTGCTCGACGCCGCTCAAGATTGGCGATCAGGTGATCGGCATGCTCAACGCGTACTCCTATACGCGGGGCTATCGTTTTTCCGAGGGGCAGCGGCGGCTTTTGACCGTCTTGGCGTCGCGGGCGGCGGTGTCGATCGAGAATGTGCGCCTCTACGAGCAGCTGCGCCGGAGCAACGACGACCTGACCCGCGCCAACACCTCGCTGCGTGAGAACTTCCGTGCCACGGTGGTGGGCTTTGCTCACGCGCTCGAGGAGAGCGATCGCTACACGCGCGGGCACTCCGAGCGAGTGAGTCGCTATGCGGAGCTTATCGGGCGACGGCTGACGCTGTCGGAAAACGAGCTGGAGATGCTGCGCTGGGCGGCGCTGATGCACGACATCGGCAAGATCGGGATTCGGCAGGAGAAGCTCAACAAGCCCGGCAAGTTAAGCCCCGAGGAAGTGGCGATGTTCCAGACCCACCCGGCCAAGGGCAAGCGCATTCTCGAGCCGATTCCGTTTATGGCGGACCTGATCCCCGGCGCCTTCTGTCACCACGAGTCGTGGGACGGCAACGGCTATCCGCAGGCGCTGATGGGCGACAACATCCCGCTGATCGGGCGAATCGTCGCGATTGCCGACAGCTACGATGCGATGACCTCGGACCGGGCCTACCGCAAGGCGATGCCGCATGAGACGGCGATCTCGGAAATTGAGCGCTGCTCGGGCGTCCAGTTTGACCAGCGGCTGGTCGATGTCTTCTTGGTTGCCGTCGATGAGTTCCGGGAATCGGGACAGCACCTCGGGCACTAGAAAGTACGATGGTCGCCCATGCGCATCCTCGGCCTCAATGCATTTCATGGTGATGCCAGCGCGGCACTGCTCGTCGATGGCAAGCTGATCTGCGCGGTCGAGGAAGAGCGGCTCAATCGGGTCAAGCACTGCGCCGGCTTTCCCACGCTGGCGGTTCGGGAGTGTCTGCGCCTCGGTGGAATCGCTGCCGAGCAGATCGATCACGTCGCCGTCTCGCGCGATCCGCGGGCGCAGCTGTTCCAGAAGTTTCTTCACGTCGGCGCACGGCTGATCCACGGCGGGGATCTGGCCGGACTGGTTCGACAGCTTCGCGATCGCTTGGCCAACCGCAGCCAGGTCGCTGGCATCGAAGCGGCGCTGGCGGAGGCGGTCGGCGGTCGCGCGCTGCGGGCGAGCTTTCACAACGTCGAGCACCACCGGGCCCATCTGGCGAGTGCGTTCTTTGCCTCGGGGTTTGCCGAAGCGGCGGTGCTGTCTCTCGATGGGTTTGGCGACTTCGTATCGACGATGTGGGCGCACGGGCTGGATCGCCGGCTGTCGGTGCTCGGGAAGGTGGGCTTCCCTCACTCGCTCGGGGTGCTCTATACCGCGGTGACGCAGTGGCTGGGCTTCCCCAAGTACGGCGACGAAGGCAAGGTGATGGGGCTGGCGGCGTACGGTCGGGCGAAGGCCGTGCCCGAGCTTCGCCAGCTTATCGAGCTGCGTGCCGACGGCTCGTTTGCGCTGGTGCTGGATTATTTTCGTCACCACCGGGAAGGCGTCGAGATGTCGTGGTCCGATGGTACGCCACGGCTGGATCGGCTGTACAGCGACGAGCTGTGTCGGCTCATTGGGCCAGCGCGTGAGCCGGGAAGTCCGCTTACGCCGCGTCACGAGGATGTGGCGGCGAGTCTCCAGGCGCTGCTCGAGGATGCGGTGGTGCAGCTGGCGCTGGGACTACACAGACGCACCGGGCTTTCCAAGCTGGCGCTGGCCGGTGGGGTCGCGCTTAACTCGGTCGCCAACGGCAAGATTCTCGACCGCACCCCGTTCACGGAGCTGTTCGTGCAGCCCGCCGCCGGCGACAACGGCACCTCGATCGGCGCGGCGCTGTGGGTGGAGCACCAGCTGCTCGGCAGGCCGCGACGGTTTGTCATGCACCATGCCTATACCGGGCCGAGCTTCGGGGATGCGGAGTGTGTCGAGGCGGTGCGTGCGGTGCTCGGTGAATCGGCTGTGCTGGATGGCAAGGGCCGAGCCGAAGTGGCGGCAGTCGAGACCGTCGGCAAGGCGGGTCTGCCCGAGAACTGCCGGCTGCGAGTCGAGCGCCTATCGGAGTCCGAGCTTTTGTCACGAGCGGTGACGGCGCTGGAGCGTGGCGAGGTGATCGGCTGGTTCCACGGGGCGATGGAGTTTGGTCCGCGCGCCCTCGGTCATCGCAGCATCCTGGCCGATCCGCGACGGGCAGACATCAAGGACATCTTGAATCGTCGGATCAAGCATCGTGAGCCGTTTCGGCCCTTTGCCCCAGCGATCTTGGCCGAGCGGACCGCCGAGTGGTTCGTGCGGGCGGCGCCATCCCCAGCCATGCTGCTGGTCGATGAGGTTCGTGCCGACAAGCGAGCGCTGGTGCCGGCGATCGTGCATGCCGATGGAACGGGACGTCTTCAGACGGTCGAGCGTGCGCACAGCCCGCGCTTTTATGCGCTGATTGCGGCATTTTCGGAGCGAACGGGCGTGCCGATCCTGCTTAATACTTCGTTCAATGAACACGAGCCGATCGTCTGCTCTCCGAGTGATGCCTTGCGCTGCTTCCTCAAGACGCACATGGATGCACTCGCGCTGCACAACCTGTGGCTAAGCTGGGCAGCCGATTGAGCGAAGCGGAGTCTTCTATGGCAACTCATCTGCCGACGCTGGCCAAACATCCCGAGGTACGAACCGAGGCGCAGATTGCGCAGCTCAAGCAGCAGTGGAGCGCGTATCAGCGACGCCATGCGCTGAAGACGACCACCCAGCGCGAGAAGATCGTCGATGTCTTTCTGCGCGGCAGCCGCACGACCTCGCATGTCTCGATCGATGAGCTGTTGGCATCGGTGCGGCTCGACAATCCACGGGTCGGCTATGCGACGGTGTATCGAACGGTGAAGCATCTGCTCGACGCTGGGCTGGCTGCGTCGCGGCAGTTTGGAGACGGGCAGACCCGCTATGAGGTCGCTGGCTCGGAGTCGCGGCATCACGACCACCTGATCTGCCAAAAGTGCCGTCTCATCCTCGAGTTTGAGGAGCCGGAGATTGAGCGGCTCCAGGACTCCGTCGCCAGTCGACTCGGTGGCTTCAGGGTCATTCAGCACAAGCTGGAGCTGTACGGTCTGTGTCCAAAAGAGCAGGGTCTGCCGGGCGGGAGCTGTCCGGGCGAACAGGCGGGACTTGCAGAAGCGGTGGAGGGGCGGCGATGAGTAGTTGGAGGGCGCGGGCGTTGCTCGGGCTTTCGGTGGTGCTGGCCGGGGCGCTTGGCTATCAGACCCTGCATCGCGATGAGATGGCCGGGCGGGCGCAGCAGTGGGGTTTTCCATATCCGACGGTGATGGCCCATCGCGGCGCTTCCTATCTGGCCCCTGAGGAGACGGCGCTTGCCTATCGACTGGCGCAGGCGGTCGGGGCGGACTTTCTGGAAGCGGACATCCAGCGCAGCAAAGACGGCATCCTGATTGCGCTGCATGATGACACGCTCGAGCGCACCACCAATGTGGCGCAGCTGTATCCGGGTCGCGAGAAACAGTCGGTCAGTCAGTTTTCCTGGGAGGAGCTGAGTCGCCTCGACGCGGGAAGTTGGTTCAACGCGCTCTTCCCGGAGCGCGCCCGACCGGAGTTTGCGGGCCTGAGGATTCTTCGACTCGACGAGCTGATCACGATTGCGCTGGCTGGTCCGCAGCCGAGCGGGCTGTACCTGGAGACCAAGGCGCCCGAGCGGTTCCCTGGTATCGAGGCTGACCTTGTGAAGTTGCTGGCGGAGCGGGGCTATCTGTCGCCACGCTGCCACGGCAAGCTGGTCTTCCAGTCGTTTGCCGCCGAGAGCTTGCGCAACTTTCAGAAGCTGGCGCCGGCGATCCCGCGCATCTATCTGCTCGACGAAGACATGGTGAAGCGAAGCGGATTCTCGACGCTGCTTGAGAGAGCGGCGGAGCTGGGCACGGGCATCGGGCCGGTGGGTTACTACGCTTATCCTTGGCATACTCGACGAGCCCACGCGCGCGGCTTGTTGGTGCATCCGTATACCTTCAACAAGCCGTGGCAGCTGCGGCTCGGGCGCTGGTTCGGTGCCGACGGGGTGTTTACCGACCGCTGCGAGCTGGCGGTGGAGCTGTGGGGCGGTCATGAAGCGGTGGACGTCGCGGCTTTGTGGCGCGGAGTGTCGCCGGCAGCTGGGCGGTAAGCGCGCGCTGCGGGGCGTGAAAAGCGTGACAGAGGGCGATCGCGACCGCATCGGCGGCATCCGGCGCCGGCGGACTGCTGAGGTTGCACAGCCAGGAAACGATGCGCTGGACCTCGGACTTTTGGGCCCGGCCATTGCCACAGACCGTCTTTTTGACCGTTGCGGGCGGATACTCTGAGCAGCGCAGGCCCGCTTCGGCAGCGACGAGCAGAATCGCTCCGCGCGCTTGCCCAAGCAGCAGGGCCGAGCGGATGTTCACGCCGGCAAAGGCGGACTCCAGCGCCAGCTCGTCGGGGTGAAGCTCGGCAATCACGTCCCGCAGATCACTGGCAAGCAAGCGGAGTCGTTCGGCAATCGACTCTTGAGCGGGCAACTCGACAACCCCGCACTCGATATAGCGAGGCTTGGTGGCGCGACCAGCGGTGGTTTCGACGACCGCGTAGCCGCAGCGGAGGGTACCGGGGTCGACGCCGAGAATGCGGGGCATGGGGCCCATCATTTGGGCTGCGGCGACTTTGGGCAAAAAAAAAAGCGGAAGCACTAGGCTTCCGCTTTTCAAAGAGTAGCGGGGGGAGGATTTGAACCTCCGACCTTCGGGTTATGAGCCCGACGAGCTACCAGGCTGCTCCACCCCGCAACAACTAAGGTGAGGAGCACTCTACTTCACTATTTTCAGGAGTCAACGTCTATTTTGATTTATTTCGGGACTGGCTTGGCTCTCGTCGGAACCACGCGAGCACCGGGGCGTGATCGGAGGGCTTTTCGCCTTTGCGGGCCTGGCGATCCACCTCCACCTTGCGGCAGCGATCGGCCAGCGTGGCGGTGGTGAGGATGTGATCGATGCGAATACCGAGGTTCTTGGGGAACGACAGCCCGCGATAGTCCCAGTAGGTGAAGATGCGGCCCTCCGGCTGGTAGCGACGAAGGGTATCGACGAGACCGAACTGAATCAGCTCTTGCAGGGCCGCGCGCGCGGCGGGGTGGCAGATGACCGTGTCGCGCCACACCTCGGGGTCGTGTACATCGTGGTCGGCGGGGGCGATGTTGAAGTCCCCGCACAGCGCGAGCGCCTCGGTCGTATTGCACTCGCGATCGAGGAGACCTCGGAAGCGCTTGAGCCAGCGCAGCTTATAGTCCCACTTGTCGGCGCCAACCACCTGGCCATTGGGCACATACACCGACGCGACGCGCAGCTTGAGGCCGGGAATCGTGGCGAGGATAAGCCGTGACTCGGCATCGGGATCTCCGTCGCGCAGGCCGCACCGTACGTCGATTGGATTGCCGTGCTCGGTGCGGCTCAAGATGGCGACGCCGTTATAGGTCTTCTGGCCGTGGGCAATGGCGTGATAGCCGAGTCCGTGCAGCTCCAGCGTCGGGAAGTCGCTATCCTGCATCTTGATCTCTTGCAAGCACAGTACGTCGGGGCGCTTGTCGGCGAGCCAAGTGGTCAGCCGATCCCAGCGCATCCGCAGGGAGTTGACGTTCCAGGTCGCCACCGTGAAGGTGTCGGCAAGGTCTAGTTCACTTGTGGGAACAGTTTGGTTGTCCGTCGCAGCAGGAGTTTTTGACATGGCCATGGCGATGCACCGTAGCACAAGTGGGAGGGGGCTTCGGGCTGCGCGACTCCTCGTGATAAGCTGAACGCTTAGCCATGTCTGCGCGGCGCATCATCAGGTGGGGAGGAGCGGCAGTCGCTGTCACGATGCTCTTTCTGGCGCTGCTGGTGGTGATGCCGCAGCCGACGTGGGCGCGACCACGCAAAGCGCCAATGGTCCAGCTGTCTCCCGCCGAGAAGCTGACCGAGCAGGGGCTTCAGGCGCTGAACGACCACGACTACTCTCGGGCCTACGCGGCGCTGTCCGAGGCCTTTCGCCTGACCCCAAGTGCCGAGGGCCTGCTGCACCTGGGGAGACTGGCGGCGGCGGAGCAGCGCACCTTGGAGTCACAGGATTTGTTGCGGCGCTATCTGCTCGATCCGGCCCGCAAACCCGACGAAGCGATGATGCAGCTGGCCCAGGAACTCACCAGCGGCGCACTTCCCCCGTCGGGGCGCGCGATGATGCTGGCCGATCCGGGGGCGCTGGTCTCGGTCGACGAGCGTCTGGTGGGCGTGCTGCCGCTGCCCTCGCCGCTCTTGTTGTCGCCGGGGGAGCATCGGCTGGCGATCGAGTATCCGAACAAGCGGCTCGGCGGACAGGTCGCGATTGCGGCGGGTCGACAGTTTGAAGTGCGCTTCGATCGCGGGACCGGCACGCTGCTGGTGTCGCTGCTGCCGGCGGTGTTGACCGTGAGCGAGTTTGGCACGCTGCCCGAAGCGCAAGGTGAGCTGGCCACGACCATTGAGCAGTCCGTCCGCGCGGTGGATCACACGGTGTTGCCGCTCGATCAAGCGCTGGTGTCGGCGCCGCATCTGCGGGACTGTGTCAGCAAGCCGAGCTGTCAGCAGCTGCTCGCCCAAAAGGTCGACGTCGAGTACATCCTGCATGCGTCGCTGCGACGGGCCGAGAAGGGCGAGGGCTATCTGCTCAAGCTGGCGGTACGTCATCGCGACATCGCTGATCCGGCGGCGGCGAGCGATGCCCAGTGCCCGCGTTGCCAAGCTGCGGACGTGGTGACGCTGCTCGGCAAGACCTTGCCGACGATGCTGGCCGGGGCGCTCAAACGAAAGAACGCCACCTTGACGGTGTCGACGCAGCCGGTGTCGGCTGAGGTGCTGTCGGGGAAGACGCGGCTAGGAATGACGCCGCTGAGACGGCTGCTGTGGGCTGATCCGATTCAGCTAACGGTGCGCTCGGCGGGTTATCGACCGGTGCATACCGAGGTGACGCTCACGCCCAATCAGACGCTGGCACTCGATCTGTCGCTGGAACCGGCGGCGCAGACGGTGGTGCGGACCGAAAAACCAAAGACGCCGCTGTATCGTCGTTTTTGGCTGTGGACCGGCGTGGGTGTGGCGGCAGCAGCGGTGGCCACGGGTCTGGTCCTCGGTCTGGTGCCGGTGTCCCATGACAAAGTTGGTTGGCTGCCATGACGAGGGGTTCCATGACGAGACGATCCTCTAAGTACGCGCGTGCGACTTCCTTCTTGGCGGCTCCGCTGCTCGCTTGGTCCGCCTTCACCGCCACTTCCTGTGCGCCGGTCTGTCGCGGGGTCGATGGGGCGTGTGTCGAGCTGCACATCGAGGGCTCGGGAAGCTACAGCAGCTATTCCATCGAGTGGCGATATGCGATCTCGGATGAACCCAAGGCAGCGCTGCGTCGGGGTGCCACCGAATCTGGCGGTGACTTGCCTCGCATCTTCCGCGTCTTGCCGCCGCTAGGAGTGCCCCACGATAGTGTCCGTAGCGTCGGGGTTCTTGGGCTGAGCGGCGATGGCAGTGAGGAAGTGGGCGGCAGCATCGAGCTTTCGCTGGGCAGCAGCGAGCATGCAACCCAGACCTTGCCGCTGGGGCTTCGCTTCAGTCGAAATGACATCGCGCTTGCGGCGAGCAGCGCCAACCTGGTGGCTGCGGATCTCAATGGAGACTCGGTGGCTGATCTCGCCGTGGTCGGAACCCCGGTCACGGCCACCGCCAACAGCACGTCCGGCGGCGTGCTGAGTGTGCTGTATGGAGTAGGTGACGGAACCTATCGAACCGCAGTGCGCTCCGACATTCCCACCGAAGCACGCTCGCTCCAAGCGGTTGACGTCGATGGTGACTCCCGCCTGGACCTGCTGACCACGGGAGCTGGCGACTCGTTTTCGCTGTTCCTCAACTCCTCTTCTGGCCTGGCGGCGGCGGGCTCCCAAATCTTGAACAGCACCGGCGTGACGACCGGCGACTGCGGCAGCAGCAATGGCACGGCCACTGATGCACACTCTCTGGCCGTTGCGGACTTCAATGGAGACGGATTCGTCGATATCGCGGCGACGCTGCGTTCGCGACCTTGTCTGACGCTGCTGCTTGGGACCAGCAAGACCGCCTTTGTGGCCAAAGAGACGGCGCCGCGACCATCTCCGGTGCCGGTTGGGGATGCTCTGTCGCGGATGGCGGTGGCGGACTTTGACCAAGATGGCCGGCCCGATGTGGCGGTGATTCGCACCACCGAAGGAATTGGCAACATCGCGCTGCTGCTGAGCGGCGACACCCAAAATGGCTTCAGCCTGTCATCGGTGTTCACGGCTGGGAACGAGCCCACCGGACTCTTGGCTGAAGACTTCAACCGCGACGGCAAGCCCGACCTCGCGGTGGTGAGCGCCCGCAGCAGCTCGCTCCAGGTCTTCCTTAATAAGGGATTTGTCAGTGGTGCGTTCGGCGGTTCCCCTGCGAGCGTGACCCATCGTCCGGCGGACCTCGAACATCGCTTCGGACTGCCTGGCTACGGGCCGACCTGTATTGCCAGTGGTGATATCAATGGCGACGGTACGATGGACTTAGCCGTGTGTGACAGCGCGCTGCCGACGATTGCGGTGCTGTTTGGGCGGTCGGGCAGTACCCTGGCTTTTGAGCCGCCGATTCGCTTGGCCGTCGAACGTGAGCCCAGAGCGATCGTGGTGGCGGATCTAGACGGCAAAGGGCAGCGTGATCTGGCGGTGGTTCACGCTGGCAGCGCTACCTTGACGGTCCTCCTCAATCGCACCAACTGATGCTGTGACCAGGCTGCTGGCGCATCACGTAGTCGATTGTGCAAAAGCGCCACATGCTGCGAGGCGATGTTGTCTTGGTCGGGAGTGGCCCGGGCGAGTGAGGCGCCGTTGTGGTGGTTGCGCGCGGGTCAGGCATGGGCTGTTCCGACTCTCTTTTCGACGGAGAAAGGCAGTCCGCTTCTCGAATGGTAGAGCCTGGCACGGGGCATGCTCTCGCCCTCTGTCCAGAAGACGGCTCCCACCCTGGCGAGCCACACCGTCTTGAAGACAGTCAACGCTTCAGAATCAGGAGTTTTCACCATGACCAAGTTCATCGTTGCCACCGTTACCGCGTTTGCTTTTGCGACCGTCTCCCCCGCTTTCGCCGCTGGCGAGGCCAAGGCCGAGGCGAAGGAGGCCAAGGACGCCAAGAAGGACGCCAAGGAGGCCAAGGGCGAGGCCAAGGACGCCAAGAAGGACGCCAAGGAGGCCAAGGGCGAGGCCAAGGACGCCAAGAAGGACGCCAAGGCCGAGGGCAAGGAAGCCGCCAAGGATGCCAAGGAAGCCGCCAAGGATGCCAAGCCCGCCAAGGGCCAGAAGGGCGACAAGGGCGAGCACAAGGACGGCCCAGCCAAGAAGGAAGGCAAGTAAGCAGTCCACCCTTGCTCAAGCTCTCCCTCGGGGAGTAGCTGGGTAAGCGACTCTGCTTCGACAAGAGGCTCCGGAGAAATCCGGGGCCTTTTTGCGTTTTGGGGGCCCGCGTGAAGTGCGCTCAGGCTTGCGCGGTTTGGGGGCGTCGGCTGCGGCAGTACTCTGCGAACTGGACGAGATACTCCTCTTGAATGGTGGACTGCACCCAGCCGGGCTCGATCGAGCGGGCGACGGCGAGTGCTTCGGCAGGAGGGGCTCCTTCCCAGATCAGATAGGAGACCAGCAGAGTGCCTGTCCTGCCAAGACCGGCTTTGCAGTGAAAGGCGATCACCTCTCCTTGATCGAGCGCAATCGCCACCAGCTCGCACAGCGCTTCGGTCGCGCGACAGCTTGGGACATTCATATCGACGATTGGGAAGAACAGACTGCGTAGGCCGTGGGCCTCGATCAAGTCTTCCGGAAGGGGATGCTCTGTGAGCGTCACCAACAGGGTGATTCCTGCCGCGCGGAGCAGCGATAAATCATAGTCGATATCAAACAAGATGCCGGGCTCTGGAGTGCCGGCCAGACACCCTGCCACCAGCCAGTTGAAGCCGCGCGGACCCTGATGGCCGTTGGTCGTTGGGCGCAGCAGTTCAGCTTGAGACTCCTCTTTGGTGGCGGAAGGAGGGGGAGAATGGTCAGGATTTCGGGAGTCTGCAATCCGCTCATGTGCAAAGGAATGACCGTCGGTAAGCGATGAGAAATTGGCGGATGGTTCCATTCCTTCATGCTGTTCGGGGTGCGGGAGAATGCTGCCCTCATGATGCCAGGCGGTCTGCGGATCGAGCATCGACAGCTGTCCTGGCTCCGTTGCCACGATCAAGATCGCTTGCGTAGTAGCGAGCTTTCGCAGCACGTTGAGGATGAGGGTCGTTGCTTCTTCACCAAGCTCATCCAGTGGATCATCCAACATCAGCAGCTGACTGCTTCCCAGAGATGCGCGAAGGAGTGCCACGGCTCGTCGCTCATGAGTCTCCATTTCATGCAGATGACAGTTCATCCGCTGGCTGAGACTTCCGAGGAAGTGTTCCTTCAAGATCTGTTCTATGTGCGTGCTGTCGTCATTCCCAATATCTCGTGGCAAGTACTCCTGCAGCGGCAACAGGAGATCGCTGGCAGACAAGGAAATGAGCTGGGCTTGCGGCTTTTGATCCAGGCGCGGAGTGGTCCAGACAGCCGTTCCTTCCAGTCGAAGAGTAGGGCTCTTGGTCGTCCCTGCCAGCATTGCGAGCAGGAGTCTGCGACAGAAACGCTCGTCACAGACAATGATGTGAATCCCTGTGCGACTGATGTCGAGGTTGAGGTTCTCGAAGAGAGTCCGTTCACCATGTCGCAGGCTGGCGTTGCGGAGCTTCAGCAGGGGTGTGCGACTTCGCCAGATGACACTCCCGACTGCCTCTGCTGATTCCCGTTCTTCCTCCTCTCCCGGCGGAGCCTCGACGCTCTCCTCTGAACCAAGGGACATGCGTGACCGCGACCCATCCGCTGCGTGATCCTGAGAGGTACTCGCCTCGATTTCGATGACCAGAGACTCGCTGGACAGAGGGGCTCCATACAGACTCTGTGCAGCGGCTGATAGCGCCATTCCTTCATCGGAGCGCTGACTCGCCACTGAGATTTGTAGTGAGGCATCGGCTTGGGTGCGATATCCATACAGTGCGCGAAAGGCGTCCTGTTGGTTGATATTTGCCAATGAGCCAAGTACGTCAAATGATCTGTTGGAAGGTAGTCCTGCTGGTATCGGTGGTAACTCATCAAGATCATTGATGTTGAAGTCTGAGGTGATCTCGTTCTCATCAAAAATTCTGCCCGACTCCATTTTGTCAAAACTTGACGTAGGGTGAGATTTTTTGCGCAAGAGACACCTGATTAGGTCTATGAGCTTGTTTGGTTAGAAGAAGCCTATTTCTACTTATCGATCGTAGAAAAGATTGGTTTCCTGTAAAGACAATTCGTTAAACCTGCTACATGTGATGGTTTTTGCGAGTCCACCTTCCGGGTGTGTCGTCGATGGAAGAGCTGAATTGAGAACGAGATCTCTCATCGAACAAATTTTGTGTTGATACGGCAGATCTGTGTGAGGGAAGCACCGTGACTGCGATTGAGAAGCTGTTCCGCAGAGCACGCGGCGTCAAGGATGACGGACACCACTACGTTCAAGAGATGGTGGTGTTCTCGGACAGCCTGCTCCACGTCTTTCTGCGTGGCCGCAAGAACCAAGACCACATGGTCTGCTTCGTCTGTCGCAAGGCCGCCAACATCGGCATGGTCCTCACCAAGTCTCGCCTGGCGATGCCCCTCATCGAGAGCACCGTGTAGCGGAGCCGTGGCCTGCGCGCGCTCTGTCTCAGGGCAGACCGTGGCGTGTCAGTTGGCACTGCGAAGGTAATGGAGGTACCCTAGGAAGTGTAGAAACTCCATGGCCAAAGCGGCTCCCAGCCAGCCCAAGACGCCGATGCAAATGGTCGAGGCTCTGAACAACCGAGTGGCAGCTTCCGCCCGTAGCTACAAGATGGCGACCGTGCGCTACCTAATGCGTCCGCCGCTGTCGCTGCGTGCCAAATACGCCGCGTTTCTACTCGACTTCGCCCAGCAGAGCGACTTGATCCAGGATGTGCTGGGGCGTGCAGGTGAGCGAGTCTCCGACCATCAGGTGGCGGACCTACTGCGCAGGCACCAGCGTGAGGAGAAGGCGCGCATCCAGCTGGTGATGTCGGATCTGCGGCGGCTCGGTTACGCGGAGGAGCTGCCGGATCGGCCCATGACCTCGGGCGATGCGGCGCTGCGGGCGTACTGCTCGAATGTGAGCGGTGAGCGTCCGTTTGCGATGCTGGGCGTGATGCTGGCCCTGTTTGGCGTCGCCGCTGAGGTGAGTCCGACCGTGGTGCGGCTCCTGTCGGTGGGCAGTGTGCCTCGGGAGGCGATGCGCTGGCTGTTGCTCCGGCAATCGGAAGATCCGCAGGAGCTCAAGCTGCTGCTCGAAAAGACGGCGGAGCTGATTCGTGATCCGCTGGAACAGGCACAGCTGCTCGAGGCGGTCGAGGTTACGGGCGAGCTGCTGGCGCTGGGGGCGTCGGCGCGACCGGCGGCGTAGCGGGGCGACCAGGGTCTTGCACCAGCAGCTCGTCGGTCGGTTCGTTGAGTAGCGCCGCTCGCACCGCCCCAACGAGGAAGATCGAGCCGTAGACGAGCAGCCGACCTCCAGGCGGAGTGGCGGCAAGTGCAGTGAGCAGCGCGGCTTGATGGTCTTCGATGGGCTGTCCAACGGCAAACGCGGGGAGCTTGGCCAACTCGACGGCGGGCAGACCGCGCGGCGTCGGAGGACGGCACAGCAGAACAGTCGTGGACGCACGCAGCGGCGCCGCCATTTCCGTCGCCAGCTTGCCTAAGACCACGCCACACAGCACGGTCAGGGGTCGCGGTGGTGCCGAGTGCAGCCAGTTGGCCAGCGCACTTGCACCCTCGGGGTTGTGGGCGGCGTCGAGGATGATCTCGCGATCGGCGAAGCGGCGGTAGTCCTCTGCCGTCGGGATCACCTGTTCGATTCGGCCTGGCCAATCCGTGGCCCGGAGGCCCTCTTTCACGACTGCGCGGTCGGTGAGAAACGGCTTTAGCGGGCCTGCGACGTGGCTGAGCGCAGAGACCGCCAGCGACGCATTGAGCTGCTGATGGGCACCGGCCAGCGGCAAGAGCGCCGTGAGCTGGTCGTCGAGAAGGGGCAGGGCTTGGGCCGTGGGCTCGTCGTGATAGGGATAGAGCCACAGCGGCGCGGCCAAGCGGCGGGCGTGTTCGGTGAGGACGGTCCGCGCGGCTTGATCGCGGGCGGCGCACAGCGCGGGGACCTGGCGACGGAAGATGCCGGCCTTTTCAGCTGCGATCTGGGCGAGCGTCGGACCCAGCCACTCCATATGATCGAGTCCGATGCTGGTCACCACGGTCGCCTGCGGCTCGCACAGCCGGGTGGCATCGAGCCGTCCACCGAGGCCCGTCTCGATGACCGCCAGATCGACGGGAACGCGGGCAAACAGCAGAAACGCAGCGGCGGTCAGCACCTCAAAGAAGGTCAGCGCCACCTTGGGCTCGGCAGCGGCAGCGGCAAAGACCTCGGTCACTACTTCCGCAAACAGCGACGGCGGGCACTCGGTGAGCTGGCCGGCCTGCGAGAAGCGAATCCGCTCGGTCAGACGATGCAGATGCGGCGAGGTATAGAGCCCAATGGCGTAAGGCCGTCGGTGGTGCTGCTCGGCTGTCTGGGCTGCGCACTGGGCGATCGTCGCTGCGTAGGCTGAGGTCGAGCCTTTGCCATTGGTGCCGGCGATGTGAACTGCCGGATAGCGCTGCTCGGGGGAACCGAGTCGACGAAGCACCTCAGCCATGCGATCCAGACCGGGCTGAATCCCGAGTGGTGACAGCGCGCCAAGCTCACGCAGCGTCTGGGCGTAGTCGAGCGGGATCACGGGTTCGGGGTCGGCGGTGCAGGCTCGGCAGGGGCTTTGGCAGGCTCGCCGCGGAGGAGTCGCAGAAGCTGGCCGAGTCGTGGCTTTAGCTCGGAGCGGGGGACGATGCTGTCGATGATGCCGTGCTTCAGGAGGAACTCGGCGCGCTGAAAGCCCTCGGGGAGCTTCTGACGGATGGTCTGCTCGATGACGCGCGGACCCGCAAAGCCGATCATCGCGCCTGGCTCGGCGAGGATGACGTCACCCAGCATCGCAAAAGACGCCGCCACGCCGCCCGTCGTCGGATGGAGCAGCACCGAGATGTACGGTACCCCGAGTGCGCGCAGTCGCTGGAGCGCCGCCGAGGTCTTGGCCATCTGCATCAGCGATAGGATTCCTTCTTGCATCCGGGCGCCACCTGAGGCGGACAGCACGATCGCGGGAATCCGTCGCTCGGCGGCCCGTTCAAAGACGCGGGTGATCTTCTCACCGACGACCGAGCCCATCGAGCCGCCCATGAACTCGAACTGGAACATCCCAAACGACACCGGCACTCCGTCGAGTTGGGCGACAAAGCTGCGGAAGGCGTCGGGCTGTTCGGTGTGGCGCTTCATCGCGACGAGGCGATCGGCGTAGCTCTTGCTATCCCGGAATCCGAGCGGATCGCGGGGGACAAGCTCGAGGTCTTGCTCCTCCCCGCTTTCCTCGTCGAGGAGAAGTGCCAGCCGCTCGTCGGTAGGCATCGTGAAGTGATGGCCGCACTGTGGGCAGCAGCGCAGCGACTCGCGGATCTTTTCAGAGTCGACTGTCGCTGAGCAGCCATCACACTTGATAAAGAGACCCGTCGGCACGGAGCGTTTCTCCGAAGACAGCTCCGTCGCCTTGTTCTTTCTCGACCACCACGCCATGTTCAGCAAGCAGGGTATAGGCTGTCTTACCGTGAGACAAGGGCCACGGAGCTAGGCGGTAGCGCGAAGTCGAACGGCTCGCTCGGCAGGGGAGTTCCCGTCGCTGCGCCAAGGTATAGACCGGGCCTTAGCTGTCCCGCATTGGCCTTGCCGCCCGATAGTACGACCAGCCGCGAGCCCAGCACGGCGACGGATGGGACGTAGCTCATCGGTCCGAGCACGGCCACGCCCTTGGTCTTGGCCATGGTGTCGACGGCAAAGACGGTGTTGTTGTAGCTGCTACCGCTCTTGACCGAGACGTCGGCGAAGACGTGCTGAGCGTCGGTGGCGTCGAGTGTGCTGACGTTGCCGCCGAGCATGCTGTCGGTGAGGGCGAGTCCGAGCGACTTGCCGTTCTTTAGATCGACTCGCTCGATGCCGCTCTTGCCGCTGAGGGTGCCGCCGAGCTGATCGCCTGCTGAGCCCACGACTGCCTCGTCGCAGCCTGAGTAGATGGCCATCGCAGTCGGGTTTTCCCCGGCCAGCTGGATGTAGCTCACGGTCGTCGGATTGCTGAGGCTGAGCTTGGCGATGCGACCGCTGCCGGCGGGCTTGTAGCCACTGTTGCGATCGAGGTCTTGCAGCAGCACATAGAGGTTGTCGCCACACGCGAGAAGCTGGCTGGCGTCGGGGTTGGCGTCGGTATCAGAGGCTCCGACGGTGAGCGGGACAAACGAGCTGATTCCCGAGCCGAGCTTGGTCAGATCGAGCACCGCCAGCGCTTGGCCGGACTTGACCTGCGTCGAGCCGAACGAACCGTAGAGGGTGACAAAGGCGCGACCGCGCTGGCTGTCAACGTAGATATCGTGAGGGTTGGCCTGGGTGCCATCGACGACGCCGGTCTTGCTGAGCGGCGAGTCCTTGGGCGTCTTGAAGCTGTCGACGGAGTCATAGACGCGCAAGCTGCCGTGGCTGCTGTCGAGGAGATAGAGCTTGGTCCCGAAGGCGCGGGCGACCGAGCTGGGATCGACCTGATCGATGGCTTTCTGCACCATCAGCGTCTCGGGGTCGAGCAGCGACAGCGTTCCCGACACATAGTCGGTGGCGGTGACCGCCAGATACGTCGGGGCCGGCGGTGGAACCATCTGTGGGGTCTCTCCGCCACAGCCGAGAGCAAACACCGATAGCAGAGGCGAAACATGGGCAAGGTACTTGGACATGGGCACTCCTGGCGACGAGGTGATCATCGTCGTGGGTTACAGCCGCCCAGCCAGCGTCGCGTACAGCGCGCGGCCCGGCAGCGGGTAATCAAAGAAATCGGTCAGCGGCACCGGCACTGGGTGCGTCATCAGCGGCAGCGTCATCTCGACGGTGCGGGTGTCGAGCAGGTTGCGTAGCTCGACGCGCAGCGATAGACGCAGTGGCGAAAGTGGCCCGAGCGCGACGCCGAGTGCGTGCAGGGTGCGTGGCGGTCGCAGGATGAGGTTCGCCGGGTCGAGATACACCGCGCTGACGTGATCTAGCTCGTAGAACAGATGGACGGTGCGGTGGGCGACCTCGCTGCGCAGAAACACCGTGTGCTGAGGTCGCCCGGGGAGCAGGTTGCCGCTGCGGCCCGGCTGATCGGTGCGGTCGCGGCTGTGAAGGAAGGCGTAGTTTAGCTCGACGTGAAGGAGGTCCCCGAGGTGGGCGGCGCTGGCCAGCTCGATGCCGGCGGTGGTGGCTTGACCCACGTTGCGGGCTCGCAGCGTCGGGCCGTCGCGCACGATATCGATGAGATCGTCGATGTTTCTGCCAAAGGCATGCACGCTCACCACCGTCGCCAGCTGCGAAAACAACTGACCCTGCGCCTCGATTCCTAGCTCGCCGGTCCAGGCCGACTCGGGACGTAGCTCGACACTCCTTCGGAAGAAGGCGCCGTCGCCAAACAGCTCCAGGAAGGTCGGCAGACGGACAAAGCGGCCACAGCTCATGCGCAAAAGCAGCCACGGACGCAGCAGCAGTCGTGCCGCCGCCCGTGGAGAGGGCAGGGTCGCGAGCGGGTCCGGGACAGCCTCACTGCCTCGATCGCCGAGGCTGACATATTCCGAGCGGGCGACGAGCAGATGGAGCCCCGGCTCAATGAGCAGTCGCTGGTCGGCAAGGACTAGCTCTCCGCCGACGGCAAAGGCGCCGCGTAGCCGCTGACTGGTCGCTGCCGTGGCCGTATCGCAGTTGCGGCGGGGCGCAGGACAGAGATCGTTGTGCTGGAGCTGTTCATAACGGATTTCCGCGATCGCAAGCAGGTGACTGGTGGAATCGCTGACCTGGGCTGCGGGAGCTGCCCGCAGCACGCCACGTGCGCCGGCTTGTTCGACGAGCTGCTCCAGCAGGAGCGGGGGCCGCGCGACCAGATCTTGGGCCTGGGTGCGCTCGACGAGGACATGGCCGTCGAGATCGACCGTCAGCCGTCGCGACGCCGTGTGCAGGCGCGCACCACCGTCGAGCAGCGCCCGTCCAGTCTGGAGCCGTGGTTGGCCAGGCAAGGACGACGGCTGGCCAATCCCCGCGATGCCTTGCCGCCTGAGCAGGCCGCTGCCGTGTAGAAACAGGCTGCCCGACTCCACGTTCGTCTCGACACGTGCGTCGGCGCTGACCCGCGCAAAGTCATCGTTTTTGCGGCGCAGCTCGTCGAGTTGTTCGTGGTCGTAGCGCAGCCCTTCATTAAATAGATAGGGGAAGTCCCCATCGGCGGCCTGGTAACCGAGCGTGACCATGACCTTGGGCCGAGGCGCTCTGTAGCCCAGGCTGACGCGCCGAAGTCCAAACGAGCCGCTGCCGAGGCTCGACCAAGCGCTCCTTGGGCCCTGGCCGCGACGGGTGACGAGGTTGATGGCACCACCGAGCGTCTCGCTGCCGAGCGCGAGCGGCGGTACGCCCCGATAGACCTCGACCCGCTCCAGTCCATCGAGGGGAAGTTGCGACAGATCGACCGCCGCCTGACTGCCCCGCGACAGAGGAACTCCATCCAAAAACACCGCGACCTGACCCGGCGCCGCCCCCCGCAAGCTGGCTCCGCTCCACTGCCCAAGTCCGCCGCTGCGACGAACTTGGACACCTGGCTGACCCACGAGCAGCTCGGCCACTGACAGTCGATAGGCCGTCGGTGCGCTTGGCTGGCCCGGCAGTCCCACCTCGACCACGGTCACCGCAGTGGGGCTGTCCCGCAGATTGAGCAAGGCATCGCTGCGCACCGTCGTGCCAAAGCTCTGTGCAGAGACCTCGGGCACCCAGACGGACAACACGGACGTCAGGACTCCAAGGGCACGTAGCCAAAAGTTCGGCCCGGAACGTAAACAGAAATGCCGACGAGTGGTGTGTGATCGCAACCGCAACGGACCCTTCCTCCCGAAAGGTGTTTGCTGCGGGCAGGCCGGTCTCCTGGCTCCGGAGTCTTCCGAACCTTGAGACCTTCCCAGCGAGTTCTGCTCGCCAGTGGTCCTGCGGGATTCCGCTTGGGGAACCCGTCAAAGCTCGTCGTCCGTCACAGTCGCGGGGGCGGCGCCAGCTTGTCTCTGGCTTCCCGATCACCTGCTCGCGCTTCGTTAGATTTTCAAAGGACGGGGCAGCGTATCGACTTTGCGCAGCCGCTGTCAAGCAAGCGGTGATACGCTGTGGGCCTCGACGTCTGCGTATTGGCAATGGCTGACTCCTTTCAGAGCAACCGCACCACTTCGATCGGGACGCGCCTGCCATCGCTGCGTTTCGAGAGTCCGATCCGAAGGCTGTGGATGAGCTTTTCGGTGTTCGTGCTGTGGACCATGCTGGTGCTGGCTCTGTCTGCGGGGGCACCGCAAGCCGACGCGGGACTGGAGATTGGACGGGGCTGGACTGGCGGTGCTCTGTGGCCTGGTCCTTCTGGTGCGGAGAGGGGTTCTGCGGCGCTGCTGCTCCTGTGTGGCAGTAGTGTGCTGCTCGGTTGGGTGTGGCTACTGACGGGCGGCCTGGCGTACGTAATCAGGCCGGACGGAATCGCGGCGCGCGCGTTTTCTCGCTGGGCCGGGCTGGTCGCGATGATGCTGATTACGATTTGCGACTTTCACGCCTCGCGAAGGCTGCTGCCGGCGTACTTTGTGGCCTTCGCGCTCTTGCAGTCTGAGCTGCTCGAGTTCGTGCTGTTCTTCCCACAGCGTGTGCCGATGCTGCTGCGCTGGCCATGGACTCACGGATTTTTGCGAGTGCTCGATGTGCTGCTGGTGCTGCTGGTGCTGGGAGGACTCTGGTTCCCCGGTCTGCTGGGTGAGGTCCTCCAGCGGACGGTGGAAGCGGTCGCGCTTCTGATTTCGCTGGGAGCAGTCTTGGTGGTGATCTGGCGCGGCTTCCACTTGAAGCGTCGACAACGGGCGCAAGCGCTGTTTGGAGGGCTGGTGCTTTTGCCGATGCACCTCCTGTTTGCGGTGACGATGCGGATGCCTCAGTTGTGTGGACCGCTCCTTCTGGTCGTGGCGCTACCGATTGGTTTTCTGTGCGCGCTCGGACTGATCATTGCCATGGTTCGCCATGACTTCTGGGACAGCGAGCTGGTGGTTCCGGGAACCGGTCTGCGTCGACTCCTGGTCGCGATTCTCAGTATGATGGGAGGACTCCTGGTGCTGATCTGTCTGCGCGCGATGTCGACTCTGCCGCTGTCGGTGCAGCTACCCCTTTTGCTCGGAATCATCGGTATCTCGGGTCCTGCGCATGGCTTCGCTGGCAACTGGCTGGCGGCGCGGCTGTTTCCTGCGGAAGCGCTCTACCGTCCCACCGTGGATGAGCTGATTGTGCGTTTTACGGATCTGCGGACGCGGCTGGCGGTCATTGAGACTGTGGAAAAGACCGTGACCTCGGTGTGTGCGTGCGAGCGCGCCAAGCTGGTGGCGGTCAGCTCTCCGCGACGGGTTCGGAAGTCCGAGCCGGGGATGGACGGACGATCAACGCGGTCTTCCGGAGCGCTGGCGCCAAGTGATTTGGGTCAGTCCTCCAATGTTCCTTTGCTGGCCTTGCCCGAGACTGGTGGCGACTCTGGACGGACGCTGTTTCGGCTGACCCAGCGAGCGATTCGGCGAGCGCTCCGCAATGCGGGGGTCGATAGTCTCAAGCCTGAGCAGCTCGATGGGCTCTGTAACGGAGAGCTGGTCTTCATTGGTGCCGACCGTTCGCTGCGGAGAACCAGTCCGGGAATCTGGGCCTGGCTGCTGGTTCCGGTGCGCTTTCGCGAGCAGGTCATCGGCGTGCTGGTGGTGTCTCCCAAGCTGCGCGGCAAGCTGTTTAGTAGTCTCGATCAAGAGCTGCTGCTGACGATTGCGCACCAAGCGGCGCTGGCGCTCGCCAATGCAATTGCGCTGGAAGAACTCGATGAGCTGCGGCGGGCCGAACACAGCGCCCATCGGGAGCGACTCGACCGTGCGATCTCGACCATTGCCGCGGAGATCGCCCACGAGATTCGCTTTCCCATCAACTTTTTCCGGATGCTCGTGGAGCGTCAGGAGCGCGCGCTGCATCAAGGAAAGCCGCTTAGTGAACATGACTGGGTAGAAGATCTCGACATCGGTCGCGAGGAAGTATCACGGCTGGAACGGATGGCGGATCGGCTGCGCAAGATGGCGCTGTCACGCACCGTACAGCCTCGGCCCGTGCTGCTGCGCTCGCTGTGTGATCACGTTCGACTGCTGCTTGCGGATCGACTGGTTCGGCACTCTGTGAAGCTGGAGATCAAAGAAGGAGTCGAGCTGCTTGCCGATCCAGATGCCCTGATTCAGGTGCTGCTGAATCTTTTGGCCAACGCGATTGATGCGTGTCCGAAAAGCGGCTCGATTGGACTTGCTTCGGTCTGCGATCCCGACGGTGGACTGCGCCTGGTGGTCTGGGATGATGGGCCGGGCTTTGCGGCTCCGGTGGCGCGAATCTTTGAGCCGTGGTTTACCACCAAAGAGCAAGGTACTGGACTCGGTCTGGCGATCACGCATCGCTTGGTGCGCGCGCACGGCTGGGAGATTGTGGCTGAGCGGCGCGGCTCGCGAACCTGCTTTGATGTGATCATTCCCGTCGGGGAGTGGCACACCTGCACGACCGCCGAGATTTCCCTTCTGGAGTCCGTAAGCTCCGATGAGAAGTGATTCCTAAGCGACTCCGAACGCCGGAAACAGCTTAGGAGTGATGCGGATGGTGCGGATGGTGCGGATGGTGCGGGTGGTGCGCGTGGCGAGATCGACCCGGAATCAGCATCGGAACGCGCCGCCGATAGTCATGATACTCCGCGTGATCGCGGAGCAGATCGCGCTCTTCGAGCTGGATGGCGATCAGAATGTAAGCGGTCGTTGTGACGGCAAACACCAAGTGAGTCACCGTCATCACCGGCGCCGACCAGAACGCGAACAGCCAGCCGACATAGAGCGGATGACGGACCAGCTTGTACGGGCCCGGCGTCGTGAAGGCGAGCGGCGTGTAGTCCTTGCCAAGCAGATGCAGCCACACCTGCCGGAGTCCGAACAGATCAAAGTGATTGATGAGGAAGGTCGTCACCAGCACCAGCCCCCAGCCGAAACCAAACATTCCCAGAAGGACCATCTTGGCGAACGGGTGCTCGACTTGCCACACCACGCCTCCAAGCGGCTGCCAGTAGTAGAACATCACGATCATCGCCAGGCTGGAGGCCAGCACGTAGGTACTTCGCTCCGCAACCTGAGGAACCAGCTTGGTCCACCAGTCCTTGAATCCTCTGCGCGCCATCAGGCTGTGCTGAATCGCAAACACTCCCAGTAGCCCCAGGTCGATGAGGAGCGCTTGCCCGAACGGCATCGTCGGGGCCGCATCGATCGACTTGGGGACCACCAGATTCCCAACCCAGCCCAGCGCATACAGGAAGGTTCCGAAAAAGAGCAAGTAGCTGATGAGGCCGTACAGAAACGTACCGATTCGACCCAACATGGTTTGACTCCTTTTGGTGGCAGCGTACACGTAGAACAAATCACAGCCGACCCACCGCTGGGAAGTCAGGAATGCCCACGCCGCGCAGATTGTTGGCGGCGATTACGCCAGCAGACTGCTACGCAATCAGACCACGATTGAGCTGCAAGATGCGATCGGTGCGACGAGCGACTTCGCTGCTGTGGGTGACAATCAGGATGCCGGTGCCGCGGTGCTGCGCGCTGCGGAGTGCCGACAGAACGGACAGGGCCGCTGCTTCATCGAGGCTGGCAGTCGGTTCATCGCACAAAAGGAGCCTGGGTTCATTGATGAGCGCTCGCGCCACTGCGGCGCGCTGCATCTCTCCCACAGACAGAGTCCGGACCGGCTGATCGGCGACCTGGGACAGTCCTAGCTCATCGAGCAAAGTGCGTGCGCGGGTGGTCGCCGCTTTCCGATCAGGCATCCATCGCCAGCGTGGTAGTGCGACGTTCTCGACGGTGGTGAGGTGGGAAAGCAGGTTGTGACTCTGAAACACCAGGCCCAGCTCACACAGTCGCAGCGCCGCCCGCTCACGCGGAATCAGCCGCAGCGCATCCCGCTCGCCAATCCACACTTCCCCGCTGTCCGGTTTCTCGATGAGCGCCAGGATATGCAAAAGCGTGGTCTTGCCGCAACCCGAGGGACCGAGCAGTGCCACCGACTCTGCTTCCGCCACAGACAAGGACGCGCCGCGCAGGACTTCGCGTGAGCCATAGCTGTGGCGGACTCCTGCCACGCGCAAGCGAACCGGCGGACTCATGCTTCTCCCTTCAGGATCGGCGCGGGTGGCAAGCGGACGGCTCGCCACGCCACCAGCAGACTCGAACACAGCGCTGCCGCGAACACGAGAAGGAGAGGCTCCAGGACCGCGCGAACCGTCAGAAGCGGACGAATCGCAAAGCCATCGTGATCGTAGATCGGAAACACCTCGAACAGCCGAACAGAGAGCAGACCAAAGAGCGCTCCCAGACCTGCTCCGCCCAGTCCTACCCAGAATCCGAGCAGCGCAAACAGCAGAAACAGATCGAGCCGGGTATATCCCAGCGCGGCCAGCAGCGCGGCATCCCGGCGATGGCGAATCACATGCACATAGAGAAGCGCGATCACGGGCAGCATCACCGCCGACACCACCATCGCATGCGAGACGACCGACAGCGCGACGATCGATCGCATCATGCTATAAACCGTCGGACTGTCTTCCCAAAAGGTCGTGACTTCAGCAGCGGGATTCTCTTGGCTCTGCGGCGGCAGGCGCTCGCGGATGGTGCGGGCCAGGGCTGCCGTGGTCTCCATCGGAACGGCGCGCTCGCCCGCGGCAAGCTGACCGAACACCAGCAGTGCGCTCGCCTGCTTCTCTGTCCCTTGCTGAGAAATCAGAAACTGCCGATCGATAAACACTTGATCCGCAGCAGAGAACACCCCCGCTGAGAGTCCGACAATGCGCGTCTGGACGGCGGCGCGACTCTGAATGGGAGACAGCGGATCGTCGCTGAAGAACAGAATGTGCAGATCGATGCTCTCGCCCAAACGGACTCCCAGATGACGCGCCAAACTGGCTCCTAACACCACTTCAGAGCCCGCTTGGGAGTCCGACCACAGCCTGCCTTCTGTCAGCGCAAACGGCTGCCGCTGGGCGCTGCGATCGGTTCCCACGATCATCGCGCCGCGCAGCTTGTCATTTCGCGCCACGGCTCCGGGTAGCTGTATCACCGGCTCGACAGCCTCGACACCAGGGATTCCCTGCACGACTTTGCGGAGGATCTCCAGACTCTGTAGGAAGGAGCCGCGCGGCGGACGGATGCGCACATCGCCCATTCCTTTGCGAGTCATATGCAGGAGGATCTCGTGATGATAGCCGTGTAGGTTGGCAGTATTGGGAATCTGAAAGCCGGCCCCCACGGCGACGGCCAGCACCATCAGCGCGGCCACGACTTTGCTCTTCGCGAGACTATGCAGCGATAGAAAAGCAAGCAGCTTGAGACTCGGAAGACGCGGTACAGACGGAAGCGGAGTCGCCATGGGAGTTCTCTGCCGCTCAGGGAGTCCGCGCCGGCAGCAGTGGCAGCAGGTGGCTCCAGATCTTTTCGGCCACCGCGGTCTTGGCGAGCAGCGGCAGCGTCAACACCTCGACGGAATCGCCGGACTCTGTGGCGCGACGGGTCAAGATCGTGACGCGGTTGGTCTCGGTGCCAAAGCCACTGCCGTCTTCCGCAACGTTGTTGGCAATGATCACATCGCAGCCTTTTTCGCGAAGCTTGCGCTGCGCATAGGACTCGACCTCGCGGGTCTCGGCAGCAAAGCCGACCAGGAGCGGAGTCTTGCCGCGTCGTGTCTCTGCGAGTGAGCGCAAAATATCGGGATTTTCTGTCAGCGCAATCTGCGGCTGTGGACCCAGATCATGTTTTTTTCGCTTGTGCAAGGCTAGCTCGCTCGGTCTGTGATCAGCGACGGCAGCCGCCATCACAATGCAGTCCGGAAGACGACTCTTTTGCAGAAGCGGCAACACGGACTGTGACAGCTCCCGCGCGGTCTCGATGTTGATGCGCTGCACTCCCTTGGGAGTCTCTAGGTGAACCGGACCGGCGACCAGCGTAACCTCCGCGCCGCGTCGTGCCGCATCTGCTGCCAGCGCAAAGCCCATCTTTCCCGACGAGCGATTGCCCAGAAAGCGCACCGGATCGAGCGGCTCAAAGGTCGGCCCAGCGGTGATGACCACCCAGCGACCCCGCAGATCTTGCTGCTGGAGCGCGGCCAACAGCGACGCGGCAGCCTCCACAATTTCACTCGGCTCGACCATTCGACCCGCGCCGACCCAGCCACAGGCCAGCTCGCCCTGTGCCGGCCCGACAACGTGCGCTCCCCACGAGACCAGCTGCGCGAGGTGTCCCTGAACCCGTGGCTTGTTCCACATATTGACGTTCATCGCAGGACACAGAAGCAGCGGCGCCTGACACGCCAGCGCGACGGTGGTCAGCAGGTCATCGGCCAGCCCGAGCGACAGCCGCGCAAGCACATCTGCCGTCGCGGGCGCAATCAGCAGCAGATCGGCGGAGTCCGCGAGCGAGATATGACCAATCTGGGACTCCTGCGTCAGATCGAACAGCTCGGTGGCGACCGGCTGCCCCGACAGCGTTTGCAGCGTCAACGGAGTGATGAACGCTTGGGCGGCCTTTGTCATGACCACCCGCACGCTCGCTCCGGCTTTGCGTAAGAGACGCGTCAGCTCTGCCGCCTTGTAGGCCGCGATGCCACCACAGATTCCCAAGACGATGCGCTTGTCGACAAGCGGCCCCATCGCTGCGTCAGATCTTGCGAGATCACCTTGCGACTCTGTTGAAACGTGCATAGCGACACTCTATCAGCAGCGCTCGCGGGCGTCGCAGATTTGCGTGCATGTAGCTTGCCCTAACCCCGTACTCACGGGTCAAAATGGACAAGAGAAGTCACAGGAGTCACGATGACCCCCCCCCCGACTGGCCGCGCGCACGCCTGGTTCCCTTTGCTCACCCTCTGTCTGTTGTCGTTGCTGAACTTCCTGATGGGCTGTGACTCGGGGCCGGAGCCGCTGCGAATTGCGGTGCTGATGAATCTCCCCGGTCCGGCGAAGACCGGCGGAACGGGAACCATGCCCGGTGGGCCCCCAATGATGCCGCCAGCGATGGCGCTCAGTGAGCACGGACATCCCAACCTCGACTGGGCCGCAGAGCTGGTCAACGCCGCCGGTGGAGTCGCTGGTCGCAAGCTCGAGCTGGAGTACCTAGATTTTACCAACCAGGATCTCAGTCAGATCATTGAGATCAGCAAGGGAGTCGCTGCGGACAGTCGCTACCTCGCAGCGATTGCGCCACCGGGCTCGGACATGCTGACGGCGGTGGCGGACTCCTATGTCGCGGCCAATAAGCCGATTGTCTCGACGACCTCGGCGGCGGCGGAGATCTTGCGTGCCTACGGTGGCAAGGGAGTGGTGTGGCGCACGCGGCAGTCCGACATCGCGCAGACCGAGCTGCTGGTTCGCATCGCCAAGGAGGAAGGACTGACGCGCCTCGGGCTGATCAGCACCCTCGACTCCGGTGGGTATACGTTCTTTTCCTGGTTTGGTTTTTTTGCCAAAGAACTGGGTTATGCAGACGATGCCATTTCGATCGCGGCTTTTTCCAAAGGCGAGAGCTGTGACTCTGCCGTGCAGACTGTACTGGCGGGCAATCCGTCGATTGTCTTCGTCGCTGCCGGTGCGGATCTGGAGCAGCAGTGTGTGATTCACAAGCTGGCGCAGACTCCCAAGCTGAGGGTGATGGTTGCAGACACCGGGCTCGATCCCAATGCCCTGGTGACGATTGGTCCGGATGCAATGCGAATCGAGGGACTGAGCGGCGCAGGAACCGAGCTGTTTGAGCAAGCGTTTCGGCAGCGCTTTGAGGGGGCTCTGCTGGCTCCTCATGGACCGAATGAATACGACGCCGTGCTGCTGCTGGCGTACGGACTCGCGGCTTCGGGAGGGCAGGGCGGACAGCTCCTGGTCGACGGCATCAAGTCGGCGGTGGATGGTCAGGAGGAGGGTGTGAGCGGCTGGGATCAGGTCGGCATTGCGAGCGCACTGGGACTCCTTTCGCAGGGTAAAAGGCCACGCTTGCCTGGTGCGACCGGACCCCTTCGCTTTGAACCCGGACTGTACGGAGACCTGGCGGCCTCGACGCTGACGCGCTGGCACATGAGTCCGATGGGAATCGCGACCGACCGCCGTTACTACACCGGAGATCCCTCGTTTCTGACCAGCGCCGGCGTGTTCGTGCCTCCCAATCGGATGCTCCAGAGTGATCTCACCGGCAGTGGGTGGACTCCCAAGGTGGACAAAGCAGACGCCTGGGCGGTGATTGCGGCGCTGTCTTCGGGCTGGACCAACTACCGGCATCAAGCCGACGCGCTGCGCCAGTATCAGCTGCTGCGCTCGCGGGGTTTCGACGACGATCACATCGTACTTATCATGGCCGATGATCTGGCGAACTCTGCGCGCAATCCGCTGGCTCCGGTGATCCGCAATGAGCCCGCAGGAAGGAATGTCTACCAGAACGTGAAGCGCGACTACAGCTTGCTGGTCACGCCGAGCGATCTTGCGAACATCATCACGGGGCAGGTGACGGCGCGCACTCCGACGGTGATCAAGACCACCGCGGCCTCGAATCTGTACATTTATTTGGTGGGACACGGGGGCAATCAAGGAATGCCAATTGCCGCGAGCAGTGCCGCGGAAGGACTGAAGACCACCGGCTCTACGCTCTCTCCGCAGAACCTCCGCGAGGCACTCTGTACGCTGCAAACAGAGGGTCGTCTGCGACGAGCAATGGTGGTGATCGAGAGCTGTTATGGCGGCGCGTTTGGCGATGCTTCGTATGGTGGAATTGAGCTGGGCTGCGGCGCTGCGGGCGCAATGACTCCGCTACTTGGCACCGCGCTGCTCAGTGCCGCCAACAGCCGTGAGGTCTCCTATGCTGGTTCCTACGATGGCGAGGTCGGCGCGTGGGTGAACGATGCCTTCTCGAATCAGCTCTCGGCCAAGCTCAGTGCGACGCCCACCACCACACTCTCCGATCTGTATACCGAGGTCTATCTGCGCATCCCCGGATCGCACGCCTCTTTGTACAATGCCTCCGCGGCTGGTCGCTTAAGCAGCTTCCAAGCCAGTGAGTTTCTGACGCCATGAAGACTGTGCTGCCACCACTGAGTCCGCGCCTCTGTCAGCTACTGCGGCTGCTTGGTGTGCTCGGTGTGCTCGGGATCTTTTTGTTAGGGAGTCCGGCGCAGGCGCTTCCCGACGAGACGTGGCTGGTGGTGGTTGGCAACAACCGCGGCGATCCCGATGAAGTGCAGCTGCTTTACGGTGAGCGTGATGCCCGCGAGTTTGCCGAGGTGCTGCGTACGCAAGGGAACATTGCCTCGGATCGGGTACGACTCCTGATCGATGAAAATGCCGAGACCGTGCGGCGCGCTCTGGTCGGACTCAATGCCGGACTGCGGGCGCGCGCGGGGGAAGGAAAGCCAACTGCGCTGCTGGTGTTTTACTCCGGTCATGCGGATGCCGATGCGCTGCATCTGCGCGGAACGCGGCTTCCGATTGAGGAGCTACGGGGTCTGGTATCCGGCTCGCCAGCGACGATGCGCATCCTGGTGGTGGATGCTTGTCGGTCCGGCGCAGTGACTCGCGTAAAAGGAGTCCGCAGCGCTCCCGAGTTTGCGATTCGGATGGAAGATCGCGTGGAAGCAGAAGGCACCGCGATGATCTCCTCCAGTACGGCGGGAGAGTCCAGTCAGGAGTCCGATCGACTGCGCGCATCGTTCTTTTCGCATCATCTGGTGAATGCGCTGCGCGGTGCCGCAGACCGTAACGGCGACGGCAAAGTGACGCTCTCGGAGGCGTATGCGTATAGCTATACCCAGACCTTGCGATCGAGCGGCCAGACCCTCTCGCTTCAGCACCCCACGTACTCCTACGATGTCAAAGGGAGTGGCGATCTGGTCCTCACCAAGATAAGTAGCTTGGAGAACAACCTGAGTCGCCTGCGGCTCGCCGATGCCAGCATGTACTTGGTGACCGAGGAGCGCGAAAATGGCGCCGTGGTGGCCGAGCTGTCGACCTTGCGCGATCAGGCGGTGATCAATCTACCGCGCGGAAAGTACTTCATTCAGCGACGAGGAAGACAGGAATACCGGGAGTATCAAGTCACTCTGCAACCGGGGACAGAGATCGATCTGGCGGCGCTTCCTTATCGCTCGGTGCGTTACGATCTGCTGGTCCGCAAGCGGGGTGGGGCGCGGGCTTCGGTACACGGACTCAAGGTCCTGCTCGGCGCTCGAGGTGAGACTCTGCATGGTGAAGGACCGACTCCCAACTTGGTGCTCGGATACGCTGCCGACCTGCCCTGGCTGACGGTAGGAACGCGCCTACGCGGGACCACGGCCTCGCTGCTCTCCGTCGACGGTGGACTCCTTTCGCGGCACTATGAGCTGGGACTGTCGGTGGTCCTCCAGCGCTACGTAGATCTGCCCTGGTGTAGTCTGGCGTTTGGCGTTGCGATTGAAGGAATTTGGATCGGACAGCGCTTTGCCAGTTCGCCGCGTCAGGTCGATCCGCGCAACACCTTGGGAATGGGCTTCTCGGCGCTGTTTGCCATCGAGCGTCAGCTGGCCTACGGCATCGGCGTGCGGATCGAAGGCGGACCCCTGGCGAGTCTCGATCGGCAGGCCCCGACGATGAGCGGAGAGCCACAGACTGCCCAGACCCGCTCGATGTTCACTTGGTGGCTGGCGGGAGGAACCACATGGCGCTTCTAACTCACTCCCAGCGCGGAGTCACCGCACTGTGCTTGGCGCTTGCGCACTCCGGCTGTGGGGATGGCGTGATTGACAACCAATATCGCGGACCGTCGCTGTGGCAGTTTGCCGGGGGCATCACCCGCAGTGGTCCAGAGGCCGATGGAGATGATCCTCTCCGCGTGGCGATGTTCTGGAATCCGCAGGGTGAGATCGGAACCGATCCGACGCGCTACGTAGAGCTGCTGGCCTCAGCGATGCCGACTCGACTGGGCGATCCCTTCCTCCTCAATCTGTATGAGTATCCGGCAGCCGAGCACTTTGCCCGCACGAACAGCGGTCTGAGTCGTGGCTTTGCGGTAGGGAGAATCCTGGTCTACATCGATCGGGATCGCGATGGCCGCTACTCGGCAGCAGACAGGTTTACGGGAGTCCTTCCCAATGCCGCTTTTCTGTACGTTCCGGCACCCCTTCCAGCGTGGGCATCACCGACGGGACGAGCGCTCTCTGCGGGGCACCTTTCCTTGATGCTGCCGCAGCGCTGCGATGTGGTCGTACCGACTGGTACGGATGCGGGAACCTGTGGCGTAAAGCTTGGGATAAGCTGCATGAGGGACAGTGGATGCGGGACCAGCGGAGTCTGTCTGCGTGAGACGGACGTACCCTGGCCCACGGGCTACTGCGCCATCGAAGACTCTGCGACCACTACCTGTCGTCCCAAGGACTCTTCCTACTACGGCGTTCCCAAGTACGGGCTGACTCCGATGGGAGTCAGTGGCTACTATCTCCAGAGCTGTCAGAGCGACATGGACTGTGGCAAGACAGGAGTGCGCGAGACCGGACTGTATCGCTGTGACGCTGGGCTCTTGGCATGCGTGCCCAGCACCGGTGGCAAGCTTCCGGTAGGTACGCCATTTCGTGTCGAGCCCTTCTGTATTGGCGGAAGTTGACCGCTACTCGACCAGTGGGAATTCGTTCTTCCGGAGGACGTTGCTCAGCGGGTCCGCAGACTCTGCGCGAACATCGCCGGCAGGCTGTGCGGAGCCGGCGGCAAGATGCGCAGTGTACTGCGTTGGGAGTGCGTAGGGGCGTGCAGCAGCGCGGTACTTTCGGCCACGTCATAACCAAGTCGCTGTAGCTGACTGCGCAGCGTCACTTCATAAGCCAGCGAGCTGGCGATTCCGTAGACCGGGCCATGATGAGGTCGCCGTCGCGGCAGTGGAACTCCACCGACCTCTAAAAGGGGCTTGCGCCGCGCGGCCAAAGACCGATTCCCAAGCGGCAGAGACGCAGCCACCGGAGCGAGCAAAAGTGCCAGGTGCGGCTGTTCGGCAAAGGCATTCTGGAGCTGCCGCAGCAGCGAGTGCTCTTGTGGCGGAGCCGTGAGCAGACACACGATCTCTGCACGCGCTTCCGCAATCGCGGAACTGAGCGTCCAGCGGTGGGTCTTGCTCGCAAAAGGAATGTCGAGCAGTCGCAGCGTCAGCCCCGGCGGTAGCTTGGTGCGAAGGCGAGTCAGCAGTCCGCGGACCGGCTCCCGATCCGGAGCTTGTTGCAGCAAAATGAGGATCTCTAACTGAGTCTGTGGCAGGTCCTGCAACAGCAAGGACTCGATCAGGTCGGACAGCCGGAGCAGCTCTTGATCACCATCGACAATCACCGAAAGATGCTGGGAAGAGGGAGTCTGCTGCACTGCCATTTCCAGCTCGCGCAGGGCCTTGACTCGGCCCCGACAATCGAGCGCACGCAGCAGGGTCGCCACATCCTCAGCCCGCCACAGACCTTGATAGGAATCACCATACCGCGGCGGAGTGTCTCCAGTGCCAAGCGCGGAAACGACCTCCCAGCTAGGATGAACGACCGACGGTATGGGAGCTGCTGAGTCGCGCAGTAGGAATGCGGACAGAGTCCCTGCGGGCAGCGGTGGTGGCGGCTCCTGACACTGCTCTGCGCTGCCGATCCGTAGATAGATCACAGGGAAAAAATACCGTGGGAGCGCGAGCGGATCGAGCTGCGCGCGGGTGCTCAGATTGTGCTCTAACTGCGCAAGCTGCTGGTGCAGACTGCTCAGCAGCGACGAGGACTCTGTGACGCCATCTTCCTCGCAGATCCAGGTTAGGGGGCCGAGACAGAACTCCTGACGGACTCCGTCAAAGGCCAGCAGTCGCTCTCGCGTTTCAGCAATCCGCAGCTCTTTGCCTCGCGAGGTCAGCGAAGCGTCATGAAAGCGATACTCATAGATCGGCTCAGGGAAGTCCGCATGATGAACATTGAGGAGCGTGTCACAGATCAGCCAATAATCATAATCCTCGACGGTAAATCGCTGACTGCTGTAGTCGCCGAGCAGCTGCGCCACCCGGCTTCGATACATGAACGCAGCGCCCACATAATTGCCATCGGAGTGGAGCAGCGCATTGCGCGAAGGCAGGTGAACGTGCTCGCTGCCGGGCGGACTCTGAAGGTGCGCAAAGTGCTCGCTACCGCGCAAGGGGAGTCCGTCTTCCCCAATGATGTCGAGGTTGGCGTAGACCAAGTCCCAGCTGGGATGACGCGAAAGAGACTCGACCAAGCGACGCAGAAACTCGGGCTTTAGGCGATTGTCTGCTGAGGTCCAGGTCAGGAATTCCCCGCGCGCCAGCCGAAAGCCCCGCGACAGCGTCCGCGGAATCTTGCGATTTTCCTGATGGTAGACGCGGATGCGCGGCTCCCGGGCTGCGTACTCCGCAAGAATGCGCGGCGTATCATCGTGGGAGCCGTCGTTGATGCAGATAAGCTCCCAGTGCGGATAGTCCTGGGCCAATACGGAGTCGAGCGCTGTCGCTAGCAGCTTGCCGCCGTTAAAGACCGGCAGCACAATCGAGACCAGACCCGCAGTCCCCGGACACGCAAGCTGGGAGAGGTCCGTACCAAAGCGGTGCTGGCGAAGTCTTCGGTAACCCGAAAAGCGTCGCGCCAACCACTTGAGGTGAGTGATCCGCAGCAGCTCCGCGGTCTTATGTCGCAGCCACGATTGCTTGGCCATGCCGGGTTTGCAGCGTCGGAGCTTGCAGCTCAGCTGCCGGTGAGTCCGCGCTTCTGGGGGGCCGGGTCAGCTCTCTGTTCAGTGCGAACCGGACCCGGCGCAAAGGACTCTGTGAGCGCCCCGGTCTTCAGAACCTCCACGATCCGAGCTGACGCGCGACCGTCTCCGTATGGGCTGAATACCGCCCCTCGGGAGTCGCCGCCCTGCAAAAGGGAAGTGGCTCGATCGACGATTTTTTCGACATCGGTGCCGACCAGCTCAGCGACTCCGGCATCGATTCCTTCCGGTCGCTCGGTGGTCTCGCGCAGCACCAGCACCCGCTTGCCCAGCGCGGGCGCTTCCTCTTGCACGCCTCCCGAATCGGTCAGGATGAGGTCCGCAGCAGCCAGCGCACCGACGAAACCCGGATACTCGAGTGGTGCACACAGATAGACGCGCGGATGCGCCGACAGAACCTTCTGCGCGGCCTCCTGCACATGGGGATTGGGATGCACCGGATACAAGACATGCAGGTTGGGATGACGATCGAGCAGCTTGAGAACCGCCTGACAGATTCTCAGAAGTCCGTCGCCAAAAGACTCGCGGCGATGCGCCGTCAGGAGTGCTAACTTGGCTCCTGCGGGGAGATTCACCGGCAGCGGGTGACCTTGACGGCGTACGATCTCGGTCGCCATCAGCAGCGCATCGATTCCGGTGTTGCCGGTCACGAAGATCGACTCGGAACGGTACCCCTCCTTGCGGAGGTTGTCGGCGGCTCCGTCGGTCGGCGCGAACAGATAATCGGAAAAGACATCGACCAAGCGGCGATTCGCCTCTTCCGGAAACGGCTGCTGGAGATCAAAGGAGCGCAGTCCTGCCTCGACGTGCGCGACCTTGATGCGCTGATACAGAGCCGCCAGTCCGACCGTAAATGCCGTGGTGGTATCACCCTGTACCACGACCAAATCGGGCCGCTTTTCTGCGAGCAGCTGATCGGCGCCGCGCAACACGTTACAAGTCAGATCGGCCAGGGTTTGCCGAGGCTGCATCACTTGCAGATCGACATCTGGCCGCACATCAAAAAACGACAGCATTTGCTGGAGCAGCTCGCGGTGCTGCGAGGTGATGCAGGTGGTCACGCGAAAGAACGGATCGCTGCGCAGCGCATGGTACAGCGGCGCTACCTTGATCGCTTCCGGTCGAGTCCCAATGGCAAGCAGGACGTGCATGGCTGGTTCCTTCACAAGGCAGAGACAGCGCTACTGCGGCGCGTGACGATCTGTGGATACAAGCTGGGTGACGAGCGCGCGAGGCCGCTCACCAGCGACGCGGTCGAGGGCCGCGGCCATCGACTGAAGGGAGGCCTGAGTCAGCGAACCAATCACCTCCGAGAGTCGGCTGCGCGGCGTGGTCTCGGTCAGACTCTGGCTCTCCGTCCGTTCCGGCAGCTTGCGGAGTGCATCGAGCGCCTGCTGAGCCCGAGCCTGCCAGGTATTCTGTCGCGCGAGCGCTTGAACCTGGGCGCGGAAGGCCGGATCACGACTGCGCTCCAGCGCGAGATCAAGCTGACTGACAAACTCGCCGGCATCTTTGGCGATCAACACTTCTTCATACGCCATGCACTCTGGCATCGGCGTCGTCACCGTGGCGCGGCCCCCCGCGAAATATTCATAGAGCTTGAGCGGCGAGGTCGCGAGCGTGATCTCATTGATGAGGAACGGAATCATCGCGACATCGAAGCGCTGCAAATAGCGCGGCAGCGTCGGATAGGGCTTCGGTCCCAGGTAGTGGATGTTCTTGCGCTCGAGCATATCGGTGGCGCTCAAGCTGCCATCAAAGCGGACACCGATGAGGACAAAGTTCCAGCTCGGGCGCGCATCCGCAACCGCCTTCAGCAGCTCGTAATCGAACCAAGAAGCGAGCGCTCCGTAGTACCCCGCAATCGGCTTCCCTTGTGCCACCAGCGCGTTGAATGCGTCATCATCAGGAAGAGGCAGATCCGTCGCTGCGAAGCGGTCATACTCGACTCCGTTCGGAAGATAGAGTGCATCGCTGCGCTGCTGCTTCGCCTGATCATCGAGCGCACGCGCCACCGACATCACCACATCGGCTTCGGACATCGCGCGAGCGTGCGCATCGTGAAGGACCTTCTGATCGTGTGGGAAGACCGCGAGGTCATCGATCCAGTCGTAAATCACCGTCGCTGTCGGGCCAAACGCATCCTTCAGATGATAGTTGTAGGTGAAGGCCCAGAGAATCGGGTTGGGAATCTCGGTCAGCAGCTGCGGATCGCCGCGGAAGAGAAACAGATTGGGCTCGATCTCCGCAAACTCAGGAGGATCTTCGGCGGTGCGCGGACGACGCGGTCCGAGATCGGTCTCATCGTAGATCACCAGATTGCCGAGCTGGGCGAGCGCGCGCGCCAGGTGCTGCGGTCTCTGGAACAGCGTCAGGTGCCACTCCACCGACGGAAGCAGGACAAACACTTTGGGCGCTGCGCTCATCCGCTGCACAAGCTGCGGAGCCAGGCGGGCGAGTCGTCCGGGCAGCTGACTGTCGATTCGCGTGCGCGCGGACTCGATGCCGTAGGACAGAAAGCCATTGAGACCACTGCTCTGCACGCGCTGGACTGCGGACAGGAGTCCTTTGGAGAGCGGAATCCGCTCGATGCGGCTGGTGATTCCGCGCCCGACTTTCCAGGTGACAGAGTTTACGGCCTTGTCCCACTGGTTGTGAAGGTGCGTGATCTCTTCCTTCTGGTTGGCGATCTGCTGACGCAGCCGCACGATTTCTTCGGCATGGGCCGCCGCCTCGCGCAGCTTGTACTTCTGTTCGGCTTCATCCAGCACGCCCTGGCGCTTGTAGGACTGCGCGACCATCTGCCACAGCTCGCGATGCTGACGGGCTCCCTGATACAGCTCAGGAATCGCCCGCTTCAGATCGCCGCGCAAGGAATCTGCCCAGCCGCGCAGGGCCGCTGCCTCGTCGCTGCCCAGCTCGGGATTGATCTGCTCGGGGGGCAGCTGCTGGAACTGCACATACAGCCACGACTGCTCGGTCTGCTGCGTCAAGTCGGCAGAGAGGAGTCGCTGCTCAATCTGGGCCCCGAGCGCTTCGTCTTCCTTGCGCAGACCGCCCTCGCGCGCGACTCCGACCAGCGTGCTATAGGTCTCTGCGCCCGAGCGATAGACAAAGCTAAACAGCAGCGGTGGGTGACCAAAGATCTCGGTCAGCGCGCGAGCAAGGAACGGTCGGGTCAAAAACGTCAGGTGTTCCAGCGACGAGCGATAGCCGATCCAGCGCTCTCCTTCCGCGATCACTTCGGGCGCACCGGCATCAGGAGTCGAAAACAGGAACACTCCGTCCGCAGTCAAAAGAGATCGGACTTTGCAGAGTACCGCTTTGAGATCAGCGACGTGCTCGATGAACTCCCACGCGGTCACCACATCGTACTGACCGGGCTCGCCGACTTGCTCAAATGGCTTGGAGTGGACGCGGAGTCCGCGACTGCGGGCCTGGGTCGCGGCGACATCAAGCAGCTCAATTCCCTCGGTTCCATAGCCGTCATTGCGCGCCAGGGTGAGGAAGCTGCCGTTGGCACAGCCCACATCGAGCAGCTGCGGAGGGCGCCGATCTCCGTCGAACGAGACTTCCGGTCGACCGGCAAAGAGGCGCAGCATGGCCTGCTGCCAGCGGAACTCATACGGACCCAGCTCGGCGTAGGTGCTGTAACCGACCTCGGGCTGGGCCTCGCCGCTCTGCTGCTTGTCGAAGTAGTCGTTCTGATAGAGCGCTGCGACGTCATCCGGCCAGTCGCGCAAAAACAGAAGCTCGCAGCTGGCGCAGCGCAGAACCACGTTGCCGTCGCTGCGAGTATATGCTGCCGGGATCTTCTTGCCGCGACAGTAGACACACGTTCGTCGTTTCATAAGGAAGACTCCGGATGCCAAGGGCTACGCGCTCTTACTACACGCGCTTGTGCAAAGTCAACAGCCCCCGCCCTCGACCTCCCTCGGAAGAGCGGAGTGACAAAACCGCTTGCGACCACTCGGGGGGTCTGGCGATACTGCGCCTCCTCGCACGGTGACGACCGGAGCTTACGAAATGTCGATGCGATCTCTTCTGCCGAAGCGCCAGCTCTTGTGGATGGCGGTGGTGCTGCTGCTGGCCACGATAATTGTCGGGTGGCAGCTCCTCGTGCAGCCGATCATTGGACTTGGCGACAACGGCGACTTCGAGCGCCTGCTGATCTTCGGTCGCTGTACGCACGTCGCGGTTCCCGATGGCACCCGCTTCTTTACGCACATCCACCGGCTGTTTGAGTGTGATGAGAGAGCCTCCTGGATCTCATATTACTCCTCTCAACTGCTTCTTATTAAGCTGGCGGTGGAGCTGGCTTCGCTGCTCTGGAAGTGGGGCTATTTTGATCTGCGAATCCTGACCGTGGTGCAGCTGCCGATTCTGCTGCTGGCGTTTGCGATCTCGCTGGTCGCGCTCGCTCGGCGACCATTCCTCGACTCTGTTGTCGTCGGTGTGCTGCTCCTTCTCATCTTCTGTGATGTTGGCTATGTCGCGTACTTCAACTCCTTTTACAGTGAGCCGGGGTCGCTGCTGTGGCTGCTTCTTACGATCAGTCTGAGTCTGTTTTTGGTGCTGCGGGAACCGCTGGGAATTGCGCGGCTTCTGACGCTGGGCGCGCTTTTTGTGGCGATGGCGCTGTTGGTCACGGCGAAGGCGCAGAACATTCCGCTCGGCGGCCCGCTGGCGCTGCTGTTGTGGCGACTGGGATCGGTGGGGCCAGGGATGGGGCCAGGGATGGGGACAGGGAATCGGCTTATGCGCTGGCTGCGGGCCTCGGTGCTGCCACTGTTACTGGTGGGACTGTGCGCGGTCTACTTTCAGGTTGGGCGACAAGACGAGATCAAGAGGACCAACCTCTATCACCATGTGTTTGGCGAGCTACTCCCGAGTTCCAGCGACGAGGCAGCGGACCTGCGAGCGTTCGGACTTCCAGAGTCCTATGCTGCGCTGCGCGGGACCAACTGGTTTACTGCGGGCATTCCCAAAGACGATCCGCAGTTTGTGAAGACGTTCTACGGCAAGGTTTCTCACCGCAGCATCTTGAAGTTCTATCTGCTGCGTCCGGGGCGGCTGTGGAGTCTGTGTGCGCGCAATGCCTACGGCGCGTTCGAGCTGCGGCCATTCCTTGGCAACTTCGAGCCGAGTGCGCACAGACCGCCGATGAGCCGGAGCTTTGGTTACGCGAAGTGGAGTTCGTTGAAGCACTCACTTCCGGCCCCCGCGATGATGCTGCTGCTGGTTGTGCTCCTTCATATCTGCGTGATCGTCGGCAAGTCGCTTCGCTTTGATCGGACCACTTCGGACCGCTTGATCACAGAACTGCATGCGACGCTGCTGGTCTGCGGAGGAGTCGCTTTTGGGACGATCCTGCTCGGCGAGGGACGGGGCGAGACGGTGCGCTACCTGATGATTGTGAATGCGCTGCACGACCTCGCGCTGCTGTTCGTTGTCGGCTATGCGCTGGCCGTGATTCGTCGCCGCAGTCATGCGTCTTCCGGCAGCCTGCCAGGCATCTAAATACATCGGGGCGCGGTGCCGTTTCCGTTGCCGAGCGAGCACTCGTCGTGGTACTAGCCCAAGGGACATGCCAAGGGAGACGCCAAGCGCGAGCCGCGATACGGTGCTGATAGTTGGTGGTGGGTTGACAGGGCTCTCGACGGCTTTGCACCTGCCCCCGTCGGTCTCGTGGAGTCTGTTCGAGAAGGATGCGCGTCCTGGCGGTCATGCTCGTACCGAGTGCCGCGACGGCTTTTGTTTCGACAAGACGGGTCACTGGCTGCACCTGCGCGACCCCGGAATCAAGTCTCTCGTCGCGGAGCTGTTTCCTGGTGACACGCCCGAGCGCGAGCTGACCCAGGTGGCCCGCAAGGCGCGGATCTTTTCGAGTGGCGTGCTGACCCGCTATCCGTTTCAGGGCAATCTGTTCGGGCTGCCACCGTCGGTCAATAGCGAGTGTCTGCTCGGCTTCATCGAGTCGCAGATGGACCCTCGGTCGGCGGAACCGGCGCGCAACTTTGCCGACTTCTGTAACAAGCGGTTTGGCAAAGGAATCTCGCGGCACTTTATGCTGCCGTACAACCGCAAGCTGTGGGGCGTTGATCCGTCGGAGATTACCGCCGCGTGGTGTTCGCGGTTTGTGCCGATTCCCAAGCTCGCTGACGTGGTGCGCGGGGCCGTCGGAGATACTCCGCCGGAGCTGGGTTATAACGCCCACTTTTTGTATCCGCGCGAAGGTGGCATCGAGACTTTGGTCCATCGCATCGTCGAGCGTCTGCCCAAAGAGCGGCTCCATCGCGACGCGAGTCTCGAGCAGATCGTGCTGGCCGATAAGACGGCGACGATTGGCGGTGAAGTCCTGCCGTTCCGTTCGCTGGTGGCGACGCTGCCGCTGCCCGAGCTGTGTCGACGGATTGTCGATCTGCCGCCGCAGCTCCAGACCTGGGCGAGCAAGCTGCGCTGTACCGCGGTTCGTTACCTCAATGTCGCGACCAAAGTACCGCCGCGCTCGGACTATCACTGGCTGTATGTTCCCGAGGACAAGTACCCGTTTTATCGGGTCGGCGTCTATTCCAACGCGGTGCCGTCGATGGCGCCCGCAGGCTGTGGTTCCTTTTACGTCGAGCTGTCCGAGCGTGGACCGATCGATGTGGCACGACTGGTTCCCGAGGTGCTCGACGCCCTGGTGACCGCGGGAATTGTTCACAGCAGAGACGATCTTCTGTTTGCAGACCTGCGCGAGATTGAGTACGCGTACGTGGTCTTCGACGACAACTACTATCCGGCGCTCGCGGCGCTTATGCCATTCCTAGAGAGTCACGGCATCTATCCGCGCGGGCGCTACGGCTCCTGGACCTATAACTCGATGGAGGACTGCCTGCTGCTCGGTCGTGAGATCGCGGCGCAGCTCGGTGCTTCCCAGAGTGAGCTTAGGAAGACTTGATATGTCGGCTACCGACCAGCCCCCGCTCGTGTCGATTGTCATTCCCATCTACAACGAGGAAGGAATCCTTCACTCGGCGGTGGTCGATCTGATCGATCGCTTGCAGTCTGCGCAGACCGAAACCCCGACGCTGGCCCGCTATGAAATTCTGCTCAGCGAAAATGGCTCACGCGATGCCACGGTGCAGCTTGGGCAGGAGCTGGCGGCGCGCTATCCGCAGGTGCGGATCGACTCGCTTGGGCGACCGAACTACGGTGCGGCGCTCAAAGCGGGCATCGAGCGGGCGCGCGGAACCTATGTGCTGTGCGACGAGATCGACCTCTGTGATGTCGACTTTTATCAGCGGGCACTCCAGCTTCTCGAGAGTGGTCAGGCCGATATGGTCGTGGGCTCCAAAGCGATGAGCGGGGCGCATGACAAAAGACCGCTGCTGCGACGGGTTGCGACCCAGACCATCAACGGCATGCTGCGCGTCCTGCTCGACTTCCGCGGTACAGATACCCACGGACTGAAGGCGTTTCGGCGCGAGCGACTCCTCGATACGCTGTCGCACTGTGTGGTTGATAAGGATTTGTTTGCTTCGGAGTTTGTGATTCGGGCGCAGCGCGAGGGCAAGCGAGTCGATGAAATTCCGGTTCACATCGTCGAGAAACGGCCTCCTTCGATCAACCTGTTTAAGCGCGTTCCCAACGTGCTAAAGAACCTCGCGCGATTGACCTACGTCATCCGCATCCAAAGTCCGCACTAGTTTTGTAAACACGCGCTGTGGGCGCGCTCGCTTAGACGCAAAAAGGGTGGAGATGAAGACGCTAACTAGCTTTCTACACGGAGCCTGGGTCCACGGGCATGGCAGCGCGACGGTCCTGCACAACGCCACCACCGCAGAGCCGGTGGCCGAGGCAAGTACGCAGGGACTCGATATGGCGGCGGCACTGCGCTGGGGTCGCGAGGTCGGTGGAGCGAATCTGCGACGACTGACTTTTACCGAGCGGGGCGTGATCCTAAAGAAGCTGGCCGATGCGATCGTCGCCCACCGCGATGAGCTGCTGCTGCTTGGGATCTTGAATGCCGGCAACACCCGCTCTGACGCCAAGTTCGATGTCGATGGGGCCGCGGCGACGCTCGCCTACTATTCCGAGCTGTGCAAGTCCCTCGGTGATGCGCGTTATCTGGTCGATGGAGAGCCGATTGCGCTCGGTCGCTCGTCGCGGCTGTCCGGGCAGCATGTCTTTGTGCCGAAGATGGGCGTCGCGATTCACATCAACGCGTTCAACTTTCCGGCGTGGGGTCTGGCCGAAAAAGCCGCGACCGCGATTGCCGCGGGCATGCCGTTTGTCACCAAGCCGGCGACCTCGACCGCTCTGCTCGCGCACCGGATGTTTGAAGTGATGATTCACAGTGGTGCGCTTCCCGACGGTGCGGCGCAGCTCATCTGTGGCAGCGTGGGCGATCTGTTCGATCATCTGGGGGCGCAGGACGTGGTCGCGTTTACGGGCTCAGCGGATACTGCGGCCAAGCTGCGTGGTCACAAGCGGGTGCTCGCCAAGGGCATTGCCATCAATGTGGAGGCGGACAGCCTCAACGTCGCGGTCTGTGGTCCCGATCTCGAGTCTGGCCATCCGACCTACGACCTGTTCCTTGGCTGCGTTGTGAAGGAAGTCACCCAGAAAGCCGGCCAGAAGTGTACGGCGATTCGGCGCATCTTCGTGCCAGCGGACAAGCTCGAGTGGGTGGTGCCGGATCTGATCGACCGTTTGAGTCAGCACAAGGTCGGCGCGCCGAACCTCGATGATGTGACGATTGGTCCGCTGTCGACGGCGCAGCAGAAGGCGGACGCGCAAGCGGGGATTCGCAAGCTGGCCCAGGAGGCCAAGATCGTGCTGGGCGGTCCCGACAAGCTCGAGCTGCACGGCACCGATCCGAGCCGTGGCTACTTCGTGATGCCGACGCTGCTGGTCGCTGAATCGGTCGACCTTTTGCACGCCGTTCACGAGCACGAGGTCTTTGCGCCGGTCGCAACCGTGATTCCCTATACCGATACCGAGCAGCTCGTTGCGATGGTCGCGCGCGGAGAAGGAGGACTGGTAGCCAGCATCTACAGCGACGACAAAACGTTCCTTAACGACAGCGTGCTGGGAATGGCTCCCTACCACGGTCGAGTCTGCATCGGCAGCGAGAAAGTCGCCGGAGCGTTCGTTCCTCCCGGCACCGTGATGCCGCAGCTTCTCCACGGTGGTCCCGGTCGCGCCGGCGGTGGCAGCGAGCTAGGCGGCACCCGCGGCATGACACTCTACATGCAGCGCACCGCTCTCCAAGGCTTTGGTCCCTACCTCGAGTCACTCGCCAGCGGCGGCAAAAGGCTCTAGTGGATTAGGAACTTAGAAGTGTAGTCCGTCGCTGAGCAGTGCCAGGCGTGGGGGCCGAGGACTGGCGGCGAGGCGGGAGCCGCCCGAGATCCGGACTGTGGTTCGTGACAGCACCAGCATGGCAATTCCGCCCGCGAGCATCGCAGTCCCAAGTCCCAAGGTAACTCCGCCCGCGGTGAGGAAGCCATTTCCGGAGCTGCTGCCGGTGGCTGCATCGCGACTCCGGACTCCGAAGCCAACGCCGGTGAAGACGATGCCGACTACGGTGGCGATACCTCCGAAGGTGGTCAGGATGACTCCGCCCGCGCGCGGACCCGTGTGACCAGCGTCGACATCCAGCATCACCACGCTGGTCTGCGGCAGCACAAAGGTCGAGGACCGATTGATGTGCAGTCCGCGAATTTGATACACTCCACTTGGGTCATAAGGAACTCCGCAGGGAGTCCGACAGACCGGGTCCCAGACTTCATAGTGAGAGTAGTAGCTGTGGCGCCGACCGAAACGGAGTCGCGTGCCTCCGCCGGTGAGCTGAAACAGCGACGCGGCTGGATCGGCAGAGCGCAGCTCGACAATCGGCTGCGGAGGAGGCTGCGGATAGGGAGCGTACTGCTGCTGAGGAGCATACTGCTGAGGAGCGTACTGCTGAGGAGCGTACTGCTGAGGAGCGTACTGCTGAGGAGCGTACTGCTGAGGAGCGTACTGCTGAGGCTGGGCAGAAGCGGTCAGCGGAGACAGCACAAGGAGAGGCAGGGCAGCGAGGAGCAGGCGAGTTCGCATCGCTTCATCGTATCAGCGTGGCGCGCCTGAATCATCACCACTTTGTCGACTGCTGGGATGTGTTGTGATGTTGGGCGTTTGTCCGCGAGCGCTCGCTCAACCGTCGCGCTTACGGCTTCACCCGACCGTCGCGCTGGGCCGACACCGGGCTCTTTTTCTGGATGTAATCGATCACCACGTCGTTGACGATCTTGCCGGTCTTGGTGGCCGGTTTCGCGGGCTGAAACAGATCGAGATATCCGGTGGCGAAGTTGGCCAGGAAATCGGTCGCCATCACGGTATACGTCCCATCGGGACGCAGCGGCACTTGCTCGGACTCGCTGCTGCTCTTGCGGATGGTGACCTGGCTGGCCTTGCTGCCATTGATGGTGAAGCGGACTCCTGAAGTCACCGCGAACAGATCGCTTCCCCGTCGCGATGCGGCCAGATCGAGAATCGCCTGCACCTGCGCTCCGGTCATGCGAAAGGTCAGGATTTCGTTTTTGTAGGGCAGAGCGGTCAGATAGTCCTCATTGCGGATCGGACCTGGCGGAATCGTGGCGCGGAACGAGCTTGCCGACGACAGAGCGAGCTGCGCCTGCGCGGTGTCCCGCACAATGTCCATCACGAAGTTGCCGAGCGTCGCCTCATTCTGATCGATGTTGTCGATGTCCAGCTCGCTGCCAGCACTCCCAATCACCTGAAACAGAGACGCGTACTTGGGATCTCTTTCCAAGTCCTGCTGCATCGTGCGAGTCTGTGCCGCCACCGCTGCATCGAGCGGCAGTTGGGAGTCCATCCGCACCAGCTTGCCACTCACTCCCGATAGCTTGCCGCCTCGGAACGACAGCTCAACATGGCTGAGATAGCTCAGGTACTGATAGGGGCTGATGAAGTAGGTCGAGGTTCCCGGAATCTGCGTGAACGCGCCTTTGTAGTGGGAGTGCGTTCCCAAGATCAGATCGATTCCTGGCACCGCTTGCGCCATCGCAAAATCGGACTCGCGATCTTGATGACCAATGAACACCACGGCTGCGACCTGCTCTTTGTCGCGCAGCTGGGCCACGATCTCGCGAGCTGCCGGAATCGGATCGAGGAACTTCGCTCCCGTCGGTAAATTGGCCGGTTTGACCAGTCGCGCGAAGTCTGTACCAGCCAGCGCAAAGACACCGATGCGGACTCCTCCCACTTGGCGAACCGCGTACGGGAGTCCTTGGCTTGTGAGCAGCAGCTTGCCATCTGCACCCACCAGATTGCCGGACAGAATCTGCATGCCGCTCTGCTTCTGGCAGTGGATCAGCGCATCCCAGCCGTAGTCGACATCGTGATTCCCAAACGCCATCACGGAGACATACTCACCGAGCCAGCGCCAGTCCTTGCAGCCATCGAAATACTTGTCTGACCAAGCCGGAGTGCCACTGTTCCACATATCACCGCCCGACAGCGCCAGGACGTTCGGATCTTTGGCGCGCGTGCTCGCAATGTAGGCCAGCGTTCGCGCCAGTCCTCCTTGATCGGGACGATGCTCGCTGTAAAAGGGAATCGCGTGCGCGTGATAGTCCGAAAAGTGGATCACCTGCACCCGAGTCTCGTCGCTGGTTGGAGTTCCTGGTGGCGGCGTGGGATGGCAAGCGGCTCCGACTGCGAGCGCTAGAGTCAGTGACACAGTGGAGGAAGCAAGCCACCGCGGACGAGTCAAGTGGGCAGCAGGAAGCGATTCATTTCGCGGGGGGGAATCAGCTGAAAGGGCTCGTCTGTCTGTCATGGCGCGCATCCTACATCGGCGCGACGAAATAAGAGCTGACTTCTACTAGGGATTTTCCGATGATACCGTGGTGGCAAAGTGTCCACTGCTGATCGGGCTGCTGCTTGGGGCAGGAGTAGGGGTAGGGGTTGTGACCTCGGTCCATGCGCAGCCCAAGGAGAGTAGGGAAGGGGAGGACTCTGTCTCCGCTCGTTTTGGCGCGCGTGTCGTCGCGGATCGAGTCAAGTCGGCTGAAATGACCGAGGTGAGCGGCGAGGCGGTCCGGACTCAGCCAGGAACGCTCGGCGATCCATTCCGCGTGATTCAGCTTCTGCCGGGAGTGATTGCGCCGCTGCCGCTGCTGCCGCTGTGGTCGATTCGCGGAGCGAGTCCGGGGACTACAGGCTTCTATCTGGATGGCATGCGGCTGCCCGAATTATTCCATCTGCTGGTCGGAGGCGGAGTCGTTCATGCAGACCTGATCGATCGCATCGACTTTTATCCCAGCGGCTATGACGTAACGATGGGAAAGGCGGCGGGAGGAATTGTCTCTGCCACCACCAGGCCGGCTCGCAGCGACGGTCAGTACCTCGATCTCTCGCTGCGGCTGTACGATGTCGGCGCCCTCCTAGAGCTGAGTCTTCCCAAAGGAGTCCGGCTCTCTGTCTCGGGTCATTATGGCTATCCGGGGCCGCTGCTACGCGCCATCGACAACCGGATTCAGCTCGACTATTGGGACTACCAAGCGCGGCTCGACTGGCGATTCCTCACCGTGCAGGTGCTCGGCGGCTACGATGCGCTGTCGCTATCGATCAATCGAGAGCTGGAGTACACCTCTTCGCCCAGTACCAAGACCATGTTTCATCGCGCGCAGCTGCGGCTGCATGGCGAGCACGAGCGGGTGGCTGGCGAGGTGGCGCTGTACGGCGGCTACGATCAGGCGGGGGATATCACGGATCGCGGCGTCGACAAGCTGATGGCAGGAGTGCGGGCCTTTGTCCGTCTGCGGCTGCCGAGGCTGCAAGTGCAGGCCGGCACCGAGATCGAGGTCGCACGCTTTCAAGGGGAGCGCTTTGATGTCGGTCTGCGGTCGCTGGCGTTTGTGCGAGAAGCAGAGGGCCCGGCGCGCGTCAGTGGCAAAGATCCAGACGCGACACCGGATGAGCTGGGAGAGATTGGCAGCAACCGGATCGGTGTGACCTCGAGCTTTTATCTACATAGTGAGCTGGCCTTGTGGCCACAGCGACTCCTGCTCAGCGCCGGCGGGCGACTCGATATCTATCACGTTGGGAAGGAGACTCTGTTTGGTTTTGATCCGCGTGCGCAGCTCCGCTTTGTGGCGACTCCTTGGCTGTCTCTGCAAGCCGCGATCGGGGTCTATCGGCAGCCTCCTTCCTTTCCTCTGCTTCTGCCAGGAATCGATACCTTTGCGCTCAAGCTGGGGCTGCAACGCGCGCGCTCGATCGTCATCGGCGAGGAGCTGACTCTGCCTTGGGATTTGTCGCTGCGGCTCACCGGATATCATCAGCTGTTTAGCAACATGACCGATATGCCACCGCTCGGTTCTGCGGTCTGTGCGGCGCCTCCTCCGGAGTCTCTGCATGGTACGACCGCCACGCTGGTGCGGACGGCGGATGGTCAAGCGTACGGAATGGAGTTCTGGCTGCGTCGCACCGTTGGCAGAGTGAGCGGCTGGATCTCCTATACCTTAAGTCGCTCGGAGCGCTCCTATCCCTGCGGGGTGCGGCCTGCCGATTATGATCAGACTCATGTCCTGCAAGTGGTGGCGCAGACTCGGCTGCCGCGCGGCTTTGTGGCCGGAGTCCGCTTGCAGTTCAATACCGGTCGACCAGAGACGCTGATGTCGATCGACGGGGACTCTGCTTCGCCGCTCCAGCAGACCGCGGATCGTCGCCTGAGCGAAGGAGTCCGCAACAACATCCGCCTTCCCAACTATGTGCAGCTCGATGTCCGGATCGACAAACACTGGGCCTTCCGCAGATGGTATCTGCACGCATTCCTAGAGGTCGTGAACGCGACCTTTTCGCAGAGCAACTTGGTCCTGGCCTATCCGAGTAGCGATGAGGTGGCGGGCGGAAAAAAGGAGCCGGAGCTACTCGGTTTTCGGTGGATTTTGCCGTCGCTGGGTCTGCGAGGCGGTTTTTAGCATATAGAGTCATTTAGAAGTATTCTTATTTAGTCGAGTCTCTGTCCGCCGTGGGTCGGCTTGCTGTGATACGATCTCGCGCGAGGGGGACCACTATGAAGAAGCTTCATCCACTATTTGCACTGCTTGCACTGACCACGGCGACCTGTTCGCCTGACACCACCGGCACTACCGAACCCACCGCCATTCCTACGTGCAGCGACGGCATCAAGAACTCAGAAGAGAACGACATCGACTGTGGTGGCGTGTGTTCTCTGTGTAGTGATGGCAAGACCTGTAGCAGCGGCCAGAGTTGCCAATCTGGAGTCTGCCAATCTGGAGTCTGTCAGGCTCCGACCTGCGCCGATCGCGTCAAGAACGGCAGCGAGTCTGATATCGACTGCGGGGGCTCCTGTTCTGCTTGTGAAAGCGGAAAGACCTGTACCGCAGCCGCAGGATGTCAATCGGGAGTCTGTACGAGCGCAGTCTGTCAGCCACCCAGCTGTAGCGACGGCGTCAAGAATGGCAGCGAGGTCGATGTCGACTGCGGCGGCTCGTGCGGCGCGTGCGGATTCGGGAAAAACTGCTTGGGAAACAGTGACTGCGGAAACGGACTCTGCGCGGCCACTGTTTGTCGCGCGCCGATCAGCTGTTTGGAGCTACTGCAAACGTTCCCGACCACGGCCAGCGGTGTCTATCGTATCGATCCCGATGGTCCAGGGACCGGCAAGTCTGATTTCCCTGTGCAGTGTGACATGACCACCGACGGCGGAGGCTGGACCCGCTTCAACTGGGTCCGGGCTGCGTTCCCAACCGGTCAGGACCCCTTGGGACAGACGCTGGATCAGTGTGATCCGGCAGTGAATGTCTGCTCCGCGAAGATTCCTGATGGCAGTACAGTCACCGCGCTGCTCGTAAAAGATGTGACCGCGAATCAGTACGCAGCGTGGAAATTTAATGCGGGCAACAGCACCAGCAGCGCAGTGTTGGGAGCACTCCTAAACAAGACCACAGTCTGCTTGCCAGCGACGGGAAATGTCTGGTCCCCTTACGTCACCACCGGCACTCGAACGTACTGCGGAAACGGTGGCGAGGGCGGCTGCAAAGCGTTCTATTACACAAACGGAGTCTGCAACGGAAAGTCGAGCCAGGGCTGGGGAATGGAGCTAGACGGCGACACCGGCTGTGCCAACGCCGCATTCAAGGAAGGCTCGACCTCCGCCGGTTGTCCGTCTGCCAGCCCGATGAGCGGCGGCGCCGACGACTTCGGCTTCCTGACCTACTTCGAGTACAAGTCCGTGTTCGGCGAGATGTATTACCGCTAGTCCCTCTGCGGAGCTGACGACCGGCATCGTCGATTGGCTTCACCGAGAGCGATCTGACGTGCTAGGTTGCATCGAAATGACCGCATCGTCCTCGTTGTCCCGTCCGAAGTGGGTGCTCTCCGAGCGGATTGCGCAGTTTCCCTTCCTCCACGCGTTGGCCGAAAGAGTCCTGGTCTGCGATGGAGGAATGGGCACGATGCTCCAGCGCGCCGGTCTTACCGCAGAAGACTTTGCCGGCAAAGATGGCTGTAACGAAATCCTCTGTGAGACGCGCCCAGAAGTGATTGCCGATGTCCATGCGGCGTACTTCTCTGCGGGGGCCGATGTCGTCGAGACCAACAGCTTTGGCTCGACCTCTTTGGTGCTGGCGGAGTATGCGATTGCCGACCGGGCCTACGATCTGTCGCGGCGCTCGGCCCAGCTTGCACGGCAAGTGGCGGACTCCTTTTCGACTCCGCAGTGGCCACGTTTTGTGGCGGGCTCCGTCGGTCCGACGACCAAGCTGATCACGCTTGGACATACCACCTGGGAGGAGCTGTTTGAGTCCTATGCCACCCAGATGCGCGGGCTCATCGAGGGTGGGGTCGATCTGGTGCTGATTGAGACGGCGCAGGATCTCCTCGGCGTCAAGTGTGCGGTGCTGGCGGCGCGACGGGCGATGGAGCTGTCGGGGTGCGAGGTTCCCATTTTCACGCAGCTCACTGTCGAGACCACCGGCACCATGCTGGTCGGCACCGATGTCACCGCGGCGCTGCCGGCCCTCGAAGCGATTGAGCCCGACGGCGTGGGAATGAACTGTGCGACGGGTCCCGACCTGATGCAGGAGCACGTTCGCTTCTTTGGACAAAATGCGAGTCGCTTTGTGTCGGTGCAGCCGAATGCCGGACTGCCGCGCAATGAAGGCGGCGTCGCCACCTACGACCTCAAGCCCGAGATGCTGGCGGACTTTCAGGAGCGCTTCGTGCGCGAGTTCGGGGTCTCGATGGTCGGCGGCTGCTGCGGCACCACGCCCGAGCACATTGCTGCTGTCGCTCGGCGCGTGCGCAGTGAGCCGGTCAAGGCGTTCTATGGGCGGCCCCGTCCCGAGTCGAAAGTGGCGGGTCAGGCATCGTCTCTGTACATCGCGGTACCGCTCATTCAGGAGCCAGCGCCGCTCATCATCGGCGAGCGCAGCAACTCAAACGGCAGCAAGAAGTTCCGTGAGCTGCTCCTGCGCGAGGACTTCGAGGGTCTGGTTGAGGTCGGTCGCGAGCAAGTCGCAGAAGGCGCGCACCTCATCGATGTCTGTACGGCCTACGTCGGTCGCGATGAAGTGCGGGATATGCGCGAGGTGCTGCGTCGCTACGCCACCCAGGTCACTCAGCCGCTGGTCATCGATACCACCCAGCTTGACGTGCTCGAGTCGGCGCTCCAGCTGCTCGGCGGACGGGCGGTCATCAACTCGGTCAACCTCGAGGACGGGGAAGAGAAGGCCCATCGCGTCTGTGCGCTGGCGCGACGCTACGGAGCGGCCCTGGTGGCGCTGACCATCGACGAAGATGGCATGGCCAAGACCGCCGAGCGTAAGCTTCAGGTGGCGCGGCGGCTGTACGATCTGGCGGTCGGTCAGCATGGCTTGCCACCGTCGGCGCTGCTCTTTGATCCGCTGACCTTTACGATCGCGTCGGGCGACGAAGACAGCCGCAGTGCTGCCGTCGAGACACTCTCGGGGATTCGCGCCATCAAGGAGTCGCTGCCGGGGGCGCTGACGGTGCTCGGGGTCTCGAATGTGAGCTTTGGGCTCAAGCCGTTTGCGCGCCAGGTCTTAAACTCGGTGTTTCTGTCGGAGGCGATTCTCAACGGTCTCGACGCGGCGATTGTCAGTCCGGCCAAGATCCTGCCGCTCGCCAAGCTCAAGGCCGTCGACGTTGATTTGGCGCGCGACCTCATCTACGACCGTCGTAGTCCCGGCTACGATCCGCTGTTCAAGTTCGTGGATCGTTTCAGCGGCGAAGCAGCCTCGACGAGCGACCAGCGCAGCGAGAGCGGCACCCTCGAAGAGCGCCTGGCTCGGCGCATCATCGACGGCAAGAAAGTCGGTATCGACAAGCTGCTCGAGGAGGCGCTCAATGCGGGCCACAAGCCGCTCGGGATCATCAACGAGATCTTGCTGTCGGGGATGAAGACCGTCGGTGAGCTGTTTGGGTCCGGGCAAATGCAGCTGCCGTTTGTGCTCCAGTCGGCAGAGACCATGAAGGCGGCGGTGGCGTATCTGGAGCCGTTTCTGGACAAGCAGAGCGGCTCCGAAAAGGGCGTCATCGTCCTCGGCACCGTCAAGGGCGACGTCCATGACATTGGCAAGAACCTCGTCGACATCATCCTGTCGAACAACGGCTATCGGGTCGTAAACCTTGGCATCAAGCAGCCCATCGACACCATCCTCGAGGCCGCCGAGCAGAACAAGGCCGATGCGATCGGCATGTCGGGGCTGCTCGTCAAGTCGACGGTGGTGATGAAGGAAAACCTCGAGCTGATGGCGAGCCGTGGCTGGTCGATTCCGGTGCTGTGCGGTGGGGCGGCGCTCAATCGGGCCTACGTCGAGGGTCCGCTGTCGGCGTCCTATCGCAGCGGCGAGGTCTACTACGGCGTCGATGCGTTCTCCGGCCTGCGTCTGATGGACGAGCTGTGCGGGCACACCAAGCCCGAGGAGCGCACCCTGACTGGTCCGGGTCGCAAGAAGCTCGCGGGTCAGCGAATCTCGACGGAGCTACACAAGGCCGAGCAGCGCGCCGAAGCGATGCAAGCAGCGACGAAGTATGCGCCGTCGGACGTGGCCCAGCTTGGGCACCTGCCGCCGCCGCCGTTTTGGGGCGCGCGAGTGCTCGAAGGCGGACAGATCAACCTGCGCGACGTGTTTGGCCTGATCAACCGGCTGGTGCTGTTTCGTGGTCAGTGGCAGTACCGACGCGGGCGTCGCTCCGAGGAGGAGTATCGCCATTTTGTCACCGAGACCGTCGAGCCGAAGTTCTATCGCTGGTGCGAGCGGGCCATCGAGCGTCGCTACCTCAAGCCCAAGCTGCTGTATGGATATTTCCCGTGTTATTCCGACGAGAACAGCCTGGTGGTGCTGCATCCGCCGGGGAGTCCGAGCGCCCTCAGCGAGGCCGAGCGCTTTACGTTCCCTCGGCAGCCGCAGGGCAAGCGGCTGTGCATCGCCGACTTTTTCCGTCGAAAAGAGCGGGCGCTCAAGGATGGCTTCGACGTGCTGCCGATCTCGCTGGTGACGATGGGTGACACGCCGGCGCAGGTCGAGGCGGACATGTTCGCCAAGCATCGCTATGACGACTATCTGCACTTCCACGGGCTCGCCGTCGAGGCGACCGAGGCGCTGGCCGAGTGGCTGCACAAGCGGGTCCGTCACGAGCTGGGAATCGCCGCCGCCGATGCGCCTCTCGTCGAGCAGCTGTTCCAGCAAGGCTATCAAGGCAGTCGCTACAGCTTCGGCTATCCGGCTTGTCCACGGCTCGAGGATCATGTTCAGCTGTTTCGGCTCGTCGGTGCGGAGCGAATCGGCGTCGCCCTGTCCGAGGAGTTCCAGATCGTCCCCGAGCAGTCGACGGCCGCCATCATCAGCCACCATCCCGACGCCCGCTACTTCAGCATCACCGGCGGCTAAGCATTGAGCGTCTCGTCGCCCACCGTAAGCGGCGCCGGTTCCCCGCTTGCATCACGCCGCAGCCTCGGTATGGTTGCCGCATGACTCGACCTCACAACTTCTACGCAAGTGAGCCGCCGGGGCCGTTTTCCGCCGACCAGATTCGCGACGGCGATCCCTACGAGCTGAGCAACGGACATGCGATCCACTGCATGTCAGGGGGGCGCCGGCATGGGCTGAGCCACGATGCTGGGCATCTGGTGCTCTCGACGGACCCGGCCACGCATGCGGCGCCGATTGACCTGGGGCTGGCGTGGAACGAAGGCAAGAACCTGCGGGCGCCGGATCTGTGCGTCGGTGAGTTCGATAACGAGCCGGGCTGGGAACCGGGCGTGCCGCCGCTGGCGGTGGAGTATGCCGACCGCGGTCAGAACGAGTCCGAGCTGCGCGCCAAGATCGCTGAGCTGCTCGAGCGGGGTGTCAGGTATCTGTGGGTGGTGCGGCTGACCGGGCCGCTGCGCGTCGAAGTCCATCAGCCGGGCTGCAAGATGCAGATCGTCTCCGCCGACGGAGAGCTGCATGCGCCAGGGGTGCTGAGCAATCCGGTGCCGGTGCGCGCGCTCGTCGACCGTGAGGCGGCCTTGGCCCAGACCTTGCGCAATCTGCTCCAGCGCCAAGGCATCGAGAGTCTCGAGGCTGTGCGCGCCGAGGGAGAGGCCGAAGGAAAGGCCAAGGGAGAAGCCAAGGGACAGGCGGTGGGCCGTGCCGAGTCGCTGCTGCACGTTCTGCACGCCCGCGGCTGGACCGTCGATGCGTCGCTGCGGCGCAAGATCCTGGCTTGTCGCGATCACGGGCAGCTCGACGGCTGGCTGGTCAAGGCGGTCACCGCCTCGTCGCTACAGCTGGTGTTTGGGAAGGACTAAGCTCGGCAGCGGCCCAGGAACTCGCGCAGCAGGTTGAGGGTGACGCGGCGACGGTAGGGGGCGGTGGAGCGGACGTCGTCGATCGGGCTCACCTCGTAGGCGAGCGTGGCTTCGGCGCGGCGGATCAGCGCTTCGTCGAGAGGGGCGGAGAGCAGGACCGACTCGGTACGGGTACAGCGCAGCGGAATCGGTGCGACGCTGCCGAGGCCGAGTCGGATGTTGAGCAGGCGCTGTCCGTCGACGCGGGCAAATCCGGCGAGGCACACCTTCGAGATCGCCTGAGCGGCTCGGGTGCCGACTTTGCGGTAGTAGTGGACGGTGCGGCCGGGTGCATCGCTGTCTGGTCGACGGAGCCGCACTCTCGCAATCAGCTCGTCGGGGCGCCGGTCCATCTGCTTGTAGCCCAAGTGAAACTGCGAGTACGGCACGGTCCGTGTGCCCTGCTGTGACACCAAAATCAGCTCGGCGTCGTAGGCGAGCAGCGCCGGTGGGGTGTCCGCCGCAGGCGAGGCGTTGGCGATGTTGCCGCCGAGGGTGCCGCGATTCTGGATGGCATGGGCCCCGGTCTCGCGCGCCGCCAGGCCGAGCAGCGGAAACGCCGTCGTCAGCTCGGGATGTCTGCGGATTTCGCTGTAGGTGGTCAGCGCACCCAGCTCGATAGCGCTCTCGGTGACGGTGATGCCGCGCAGCTCGTCGAGGGGCCAGATATCGACATAGCGTCCGGCGGGCAGCGTCCCAGCGGCGAGCGTCACCATCAAGTCGGTGCCACCAGCGAGGGGTCGCCACGGACCGCGGCTCGGATCTGCCGGCTCGGCCAGCAATGCCAGCGCCTCGGGAAGTGACTTCACCGTCTGCGCGACAAACTCGGACAGGTTGTGGCTCATGGCTGCTGCGCCCCTTTTTCCGTCGCCACCGCGGCCAGGACCGACTCAAAGATTTTGGTATAGCCGGTGCAGCGACAGAGGTTGCCGCCCAGCCCCTCGCGCACCTGGGCCAGCGTTGGCTGCGGATGCTCGGCAAGCAGCGCTTTGGCGGCCAGGATCATGCCGGGGGTACAGATCCCACACTGTGCGCCGCCGTGCTGGAGAAACGCCGCTTGGACGTTATCGAGTAGCTCTGCCGACGGGGCGACTCCCTCGATGGTCTGGACCTCGCGGCCCGCGACTTGGAGCGCCGGGACGAGGCAGCTATTGACGAGCTGGCCATCGACAAACACGCTGCACGCGCCACACTCGCCTTCGCCGCAGCCTTCTTTGGTGCCAGGTAGCTGAAGCTCGCGCCTCAGCACATCGAGCAGCCGGGCGAGCGGGTGAACGTCGCAGGTTCTCTCGACGCCGTTGACGGTTAGGGTGAGCTTCATTGCGCGGCCTCCAGCGCTTCCATCAGGTCTTCGGGGGTCATCGGCACTGCCGCCACCAGCACCCCAGTTGCATGCTGCACCGCCGACGCCACCGCCGGTGCCGAGCCGTCGAGCGGTAGCTCGCCAATGCCCTTGGCACCACGCGGCCCGTGCGGCCCCGGCGTGCCCAGTCGGGTCGCGCGGTCATCGAACTCGACGACAATCTCTGGCACGTCGAGCGAAGTCGGCATGATGTAGTTGGTCATCTGGGCGTTTTGCATCCGGCCCTGTTTCCACACCACCTTTTCGTACAGCGCCATACCTACGCCCTGCGCGACGCCACCCTCGATCTGTCCGGCGGCCAGCACCGGGTGGATGATCTTGCCGGCATCCTGCAGCGCCCAGAAGCGGTCGACCCGCGTCTCGTAGGTGGTCAGATCGACCGTCACTTCCGCGACGTAGACCGCCCAGGCATAGGTCGCGTAGGCATCGCCGCGATAAGCCTTGTCGTCCCACTCGATGCCGGCGGGCTGCTGGTACTGACTCTCGACGCGCAGCGTGCCGCCGAGCTGATGGAAGATTCCGCAGGCAGCGGCAAACTCGGCGGGGCTGTACGACTCACCGAGCAGACCGCCCTCGCTGAGCTTGCGCCGGAGCGACAGACAGGCGCTATGCACAAGCTTGCCGACGACCATCACCGTACGCGAGGCCACCGTCGGGCCGCTGTCGGGCACTTCCGCAGTATCTGGTCGTACGATCTCAATCATCTCACTCGGGATGCCGAGCGCGTCTTGGGCAATTTGGGTGAAGACGGTGTCCTTGCCCTGGCCGATTTCCGTCGACGAAGCCCGGATGCGCACGACTCCCTGGGGCGTGGCATCGACCGCCACCACCGACGCCAGATAGCGCTCCCCCGAGCCAGTAAAGCCTGCGCCGTGCATGAAGCTGGCAAGTCCAATGCCGCGACGGATCGGGCTGCCACTCGCTTTCGCCTCGGCATTCAGACGGGAAAACTCGGCACGCTGGTTTGAATAGCCGGACATCGCCATCGCCCGCTCGAGCAGCTGCGGCAGGTCGATGTTGTCGCGCACCACCTGGCCGGTCGCCATCGTGTCTCCGGGCTTCAGGAAGTTGCGCCGTCGCAGCTCTGCGCCATCTACGCCAAGCTGGGCCGCCACCCGGTCGAGGTGACGCTCAATCGCAAACACGCTCTGTGGCGCCCCGAAGCCGCGGAAGGCGCCGTGCGGTGGATGGTTGGTCGCTGCGGCCCGCGCCCGAATGCGGACGTGATCGCACTGGTAGGGGCCCGAGGCGTGCAGGCCACCGCGCGACAGCACCACCGGCGACAGCGTCATATACGCGCCACCGTCGAGTCGGAAGTCGACATCGAGCGCCAGCAGCTTGCCATTTTCGTCGTGACCCGAGCGAATCCGCGTCCGCGAGGGATGGCGCTTGGTCGTGGCCAGCATGTCCTCGTGACGGTCATAGATGAGCTTGACCGGGCGCCGCGCCTTCCAAGCCAGCAGCGCCGCGTGAGCCGCCAGCATCGACGGATACTCTTCCTTGCCTCCAAAGCCACCGCCGGTCTCGCACTGAATGATCCGCACCCGCTCTTTCGGCATCGCGAACAGCGTCGCCAGCGCCTTGTGCACATAGTACGGACACTGAAGCGAGCCCCAGACGGTGATGCCATGCTTGGGCGAGGCCAGCGCGACCATGCCCTGCGGCTCGATGTAGAGCTGCTCTTGGGCGCCGGTCGCGTACTCACCCTCGACGATGATCGGCGCCGTGGCCAGCGCTTGCCCGATGTCGCCCTTGTCGATCGAAAACTGCTTCAGCAGGTTGTCCTGCCCCCAGACGCGCACATCCCCTTGGATCGATTCATCGAGGTCGAACACTGTTGGCAGCGGCTCGATGTGCAGCTCGACGAGGCGCCGCGCTTTTTCGACCAGCTCGCGATCCGGGTGGGCCAGAAGCACCACCGCTTCCTCGGGGTGATTGACCAGCTTGTCGACGAGACACGGCTGATCTTTATCAATCAGCGCAATCGTGTTTTCACCCGGAATGTCGGCGGCGGTGACGATGTGGAAGTCTTCCCACGGCACTCCTGGGTGATAGGTGATGCCACGCAACTGACCGCGCGCGACCGGGCTGCGGACGGTGGCTCCGTAAATGGCCCCGGCGACCGGCAGATCGTCGACGTAGACGGCCTTGCCGGTGACCTTGGCGACGCCTTCTTTGCGAGGCGGGCTCTGGCCGATAGGTGACTCTTCGTGGAGGACGTCAGACTGCTTCACGGCGCTACTGTCAGCAGAGCACCCACCCGCTGTCAACATGGTTCGGGCACGGGGCCTGTGCTAGATAGGTCGGCACATGCAATCGCGTCCGGTTGAGGGACTTCGTCGTCCGATTCGTCGTCGCTGGGTATGGTTTGTTTGTGGCGCGCTGCTGCTCGGGGTGGTGGCGCAGCAGCTGTTTTTCCAACTGACCGTCATTCGTCCGCCGGCAGGCGCAGGCCAGGGGCAGGCGCGTCCGCGCGTCGCTGTTCGCGAAGGTCGAGTCTACGTCGGTGACAGCTGGCTCAGTCGCGAACGAGGCATTCTCGAGCTACACGTCAGCGGCGAGCCATTTTCCCTCGGCTACAGCCACGGTCGACTCGGCACGCCTCATCTGGTGCAGATCGAGGACTACTTGTTTGGCGAGATGCGTCGCTATGTCCCGTCGGCGATTGCGCTTGGCTTTATCAAGACCGGGGTGATGGTCAAGCAGCGCAATCTGCTCGAGGCGGTGCCGGTGCCACTGCGCTTCGAGATGGCGGGCCTGGCCGAGGGGCAGCCCGACGGACAAGGCGACTTTTTGCCGCCCTATCAGCGAATCGTTTTCTATCACGCGCTCCATGACATTACGCAGACCATCGAGCACTCGCCGCTGCTTGGCTGCACGGCGCTGGCTGCGACGGGGAGTGCGACTCCCGATGGACACCTCTACGTCGGACGCAACTTTGATTTCGAAGGACCGCCGCTGTTCGACAGCGACAAAGCGGTTCTGTTTTTTCGTCCGCAGGGCAAGCTGGCGTTTGTGTCGGTGGCGTGGACCGGGATGGCGGGGGTGGTGACGGGCCTTAACGAAGCGGGCATCTATGTCTCGGTGAACGCGCTGCGCACCGACGACAAGAGCGATCGCGGACTGCCGGTGGAGCTTTTGCTTCGCGATGTCCTAGAGCGGGCGCACTCTCTCGACGAGGCCATTTCCGTGGCGCGCGAGCATGACATTTTGGTTCCCGATCTCTACCTGTTTGCCGACGGACAGAGCGGAGAAGCAGCGGTGATAGAGCGCTCGCCGACGCGCTTCGAGGTGGTGCGTAGCAAAGACATCATCAGCGTCGCCAACCACGCCCGAACGGCCTCGTTTGCTGGCGACAAAGCGAATGAGCGGCTGCGGACCTATCTGACCTCGGGGGCGCGGCAGGCTCGCGTCGATGAGCTGCTTCAGCGCTATCGGGGTAGCCTTGATGCGCTGGGCGTTCAGCAGATCCTGCGCGACAAGAGTGGCGTCGGTGACAAGGAACTGGGCCTCGGCAACCGCAATGCACTCGATGCGATCATTGCCACTCATTCGGTGGTGGTCGACGCGACCGAGATGGTGATCTGGGTCGCCAAGGGTCCGCACGCTCTCGGGGAGTACATTGGCTTTGATCTCAGGCGGGAGCTGGGCGACCTGAGCCGGCCCCAGCCGTCGCCACTGCCCGAAGATCCAGTCCTCCACAGTCCCGAGTACCGCAGCTTCAAGATGATGCGCGAGTCGCTGCACGCCGCCGAGGTCGCTCGCAAGCGCGGTCAGCTCGACCTGGCCATCGAGGAAGCGCGACGGGCGGTGGGTCTGGTTCCCTTGTCCGCGGACGCGACGGAGGCGCTGGCCAATCTGCTGTGGGAGCGGGCCAACCGGCGCGGCGCGTCCGTTGAAGAGCGGCGTGAGGCGCAGGCCACCTACACCACTTTCCTATCGCTGTCGCCGCCCCACCGGGTCGATGTTGAGCAGGCCGAGTCGCGGCTCAAACAGCTCGCTGCGTCCGCGCCATGACCATCAGGATCGACACAGCCGCCGGTGTCACCCCAGGAATCCGACTCGCCTGACCGAGTGAGCGCGGCCTGGCCTTGCTCAGCTTCTCGGTAATCTCGCGCGACAGCCCCGGAATCTGAAGGTAGTTCAGCTCCGCCGGCAGCGGCAGCTCTTCCATCGAGCGAAAGCGCCGCGCCTCTTCTTCCTGACGGTCGAGATAGCCCTCGTACTTGATGGTCGTCTCGACGCGCTCGCCGAGCTGAACCGGCAGTGACTCCAGCCCAAAGACCTGCGCCAGCCCCGCGTAGCTGACCTCGGGCCGCCGCAACACCTCGGCGAGCTTGCTCGGGCGACTGAGCGGCGCCGTTCCCAAGGCCGTCAGTCGCTCGTTGGTGGTCGCATCGGGGTAGACCGTCTTCGAGCGCAACAGTTGTAGCTCACGCAGCAGCAGGTCACGACGCTGGGCGTAGGCTTGCCAGCGCTCGTCGCTGACCAAACCCAGCCGGTGACCCAAGGGGAGCAGCCGTTCGTCGGCGTTGTCCTCACGCAGGAGCAGTCGATACTCCGCCCGCGCCGTCATCATGCGATACGGTTCGTCGACCCCGCGCGTCGTCAGATCATCGACCAGCACCCCTACATAGGACTGATCGCGGCCCAGCGTCAGGGACTCGCCGTCGCCCCGCAGCTTGAGCGCGGCATTGGCGCCCGCCCACAGTCCCTGCGCCGCCGCTTCTTCGTACCCCGAGGTGCCGTTGATCTGCCCGGCGAGATACAGCCCCGCGACCTCTTTGGCCTCGAGCGTCGACTGAAGCTGGGTCGGATCGGCGAAGTCGTACTCCACCGCATAGCCAAAGCGCAGAATGCGCGCCGTCGAAAGACCGGGAATGCTGGCAATCACCTGGAGCTGCACATCCGCCGGCAGCGACGTTGAGATGCCGTTGGGATAGATCTCGCAGGTATCCAGCCCCTCGGGTTCGAGGAAGATTTGGTGTCGCGGCTTGTCGGCGAAGCGCACCACTTTGTCCTCGATCGACGGGCAGTAGCGCGGTCCAACACCGGTAATCCGTCCCGCGAACAGCGGCGAGCGGTGCAGGTTCTTGAGGATCAGCTCGTGCGTCACGGCGGTCGTGTGGGTGATGTAACAAGGCAACTGCGCCAGCGGCGGGGCCGGACCATCTTCGCAAAAGCGCGGCAGCGGCTCGTCGCCCGGCTGGCGCTCGAGACTGGCCCAGTCAATGGTTCGCCCGTCGAGTCGACACGGCGTGCCGGTCTTCAGTCGACCAATCCGAAAGCCCAGCTCGAGAAGACTCTGCGAGATGCCGCGCGCCGGCGGTTCGCCCATTCGGCCCCCGTCGAGCTGCGTCTCTCCGACGTGCAGTCGTCCTTGCAAAAACGTGCCAGTGGTGAGGATGACCGCCCGGCCACGATAGGCGATGCCCATTGAGGTCAGCACGCCGACGATGCGGAAGCGCGCCTCTCCGTCGCCAGGGCACGCTTCATAGAGCAGCTTCTGGCCGTCGCCTTGCTGGACCTCAAGACCGGGCTGTCTCTCGACGGCGGCGCGCACGAATGAGCGATAGCGGACCTTGTCGCTCTGCACCCGCTTCGAACGGACCGCTGCGCCTTTGCTGAGGTTGAGCCGGCGAAACTGGATGCCGGTGGCGTCGGCGGCCCGTCCCATGATGCCGCCGAGCGCTTCGATCTCCTTGACCAGCTGGCCTTTGCCGACGCCGCCGATCGCCGGATTGCACGACATGTGACCGATGGTGTCGAGGTTGCCGCTGAGGAGCAGCGTGCGCATGTCGAGCCGCGCCGACGCCAGCGCCGCCTCACAGCCCGCATGCCCGCCGCCGAGCACAATCACGTCGTATTCATGCGGATAGTGCAGCATCGAGCGGCGACCTTGTCTTAAGAGCTGGCTGGCTGTCAACTTGGGGCCGTCGAGTGCTCAAAAGCTGCCGCTGAGCAGCGAGGCCGAGATGTTCAGTCCCGACGGTCCGAAGGGGACGAAGCTGAGCGACGGGGACTTCAGCTCGATGAGGGTGCCGGTATCGGTCGCGATCGGCAGCGACGGCAAAAAGCGTCTCACGAGCAGCGCGCCGCTGAGCAGTCCGACGCCAATGCCGGCCATGGCCGATGGAATCGCCACTCGAGTGGCATCGATCCAGTCGCCGGTGACGCCGTAGCCGATGCCGAGTCCGAGCAGACCGCTGACTGTGCCACCGACGACTCCGCCGAGATCGACGTAAGCGACCTGGCGACGGCTGAGGTTGGCAAACTGCGGAATGTGCCCCAGGCCGATGCCGAGTCCGACGCCGAGCAGCGTACTGCCAAGCATCGCCCAGCCACCTTCGCCGGTTCTCCCGTCGGGGGGTCGTCCCAGAAAGGTCGCTTCCGGTTTGTGCGTAATCACGTACGCCCACGACAGCGCCCCGATGTGCGCACTCCACAGCGCCGCACTATTCCACACCGCGACCGGCCCCGATCGTGGCTTGGCAAACCGCCACACCGCCATTCCGACCGTACCCCCGACGAGTCCGCCGCCAACCGCCAGCACATGCGGCAAGAGCCACTGCGGCTGCGCCCCGAGTCCAATCCCAAACCCGAGCATCGTCCCCCACGCCCCCGAGCCAATCAGAAGCTGCGCTTCGCTAACCGGCATCTCCCAGCCCGCGAGCCCTGCCACCGTCGCTCCCACCACCGCCGGCAGCACCGCGGCGATGAGCGGCTTGTAGACCTCGCGCGCCGGCATGTTTTCGATGTTTTCGATCTCGCCTTGGAACAGCCGCAGCACCATCAGCCCAAGGCCCGCCCCGGCCAGCGCCCCGCCAATCACCATGTCGACGCGACCGCTCGGCTCCAGCGTCAGGTGGTACTGAAGCGTACCTGCGCCCGGCAGAAGCTCCAGCGGTCGTGACTGGGTCAGGTAAAACCGTCGCTCGAGGCGCAGCCGGTGACTGCCCAGCTCGACGGAGCCCGCGAAAGGCGTGCTCCCCAGCAAGCGGTCGTCGAGAAACAGCTTGGCTGGCGGCGTGGTCGCAATCCGCAGCGTCCGTGGCATTGGCTTGAGCTGTCGCGAAAACAGCAGCGCTTGGCCGATGTGGGCATCGAAGTCGACCTGATCGGGGAAGTAGCCGTCGCGCTGATAGCTCAGGCGGTAGCGACCAGCGGGCACGGTGAAGATGCCGGGAGTGCTGCCTTGGGCAATCGGCGCACGCGACTGACCATCGGGGCCGAGCGGATGGACCGAGACCGTCGCTGGGTCTGGTACTGCCGAAGCCGAGATGCGCGCCGGCAGATCGCGCAGCCGCTTGAGCGAGCGCTCGGCCAGTCGTCGGTGGGTCTGCTGGAGCCGCGCCGACTCCGGCTCGTCCGACGGTGGAATCGCCAAGAACTGCTCGAACGCCTGGGCCGCCGCTTCGTAGTCGAGCAGTCGCTCGTGCGTCAGCGCCAAGTTGTAGAGCGTGCTCGGATGCGGCAGCAGCTGGTAGGCGCGGATGTAGTGCTGGCGCGCACGCTCGTAGTCGGCGGACTCGAAGGCATGGTGCGCCGACTCAAATTCCGTCGCTGCGGTGGCGCGGGCGCTCGACTCTTCAGCGCGGCAGGGCGCAAAGCCCAGCAGCGCACGGGCCAGTAGCAGGCCTTGGAGTAAGCGGAATCGCAGAGAGCGCACACTGTTCCTTTTCACAGCTTCCGTCGCGACAAACGCGGCGCCACGCTAGCAGGTTGCCGGGCCTTCTGGGAAGCAGCCTTCCGCATCCCGGTGGGCGGTGTTATAAGCGCCGGGTGGCCGTCTCCGCCGAACAAGAGGATCTCCCTGTCCTAGAGGGCTATCTGGGGCACACGTTTGCGGACCGCTCGCTCTTGCTGACAGCGCTTCGCCATCGCAGCTATGTGAATGAGCGCGCGCCGACCCAACCCGACAACGAGCGGCTCGAGTTCCTGGGCGATGCGGTGCTACAGCTCGCGGTCACCCACCTGCTGATGGAGGGGGAGGGCGCCGAGCTTTCCGAAGGCACGCTGTCGCTGTTGCGCTCGCAGATGGTCAGTGAAGTGCAGCTGGCCAGGCTGGCGCAGCAGATCGAGCTTGGGCGGTTTCTGCTCCTCGGGCGCGGCGAAGAGCTGAGCGGTGGTCGCAACAAGCCGTCGCTGCTTGCGGACGCCTATGAAGCGGTGATTGGCGCGCTGTATCGCGACAGTGGCTTTGGGATTGTGCTGCGGGTGACGCGGCGGCTGATGCTCGATGAGGTGCAGCGTGTGACGGCCAGTCGGTCGCTCGATTACAAGTCGGCGCTGCAAGAGCTACTCCAGGCGCAGAAGCGCTCCCGGCCCCGCTACGAAGTGGTCAGCACCGACGGGCCGGATCACGAGAGAGTGTTTGAAGTGGCGGTGCTGCTCGAAGACCTGGAGCTTGGGCGTGGGCACGGGCGCTCGAAGCGCGAAGCCGAACACCAAGCGGCGCAAGCTGCCCTCTCGGTCCTGGAAGACCGGCTGGCTACTTTGGGGATACACTGAATCCATGGCTGCGCAATCGCACACGTCGGCGCTGTTTGCTGGGCTGCCTTCCCACGTCACGGTCTATGAAGTCGGACCGCGCGACGGACTGCAAAACGAGCAGCGGATGGTTCCCACCGCCGACAAGATTGCCCTCATCAACGCGCTGTCGCAGACCGGCCTGTCCAAGATAGAAATTACCAGCTTTGTCAACCCGAAATGGATCCCCCAGCTCGCCGACGCAAGCGAGGTTGCGCGCGCCATTTCTCGACGCAGCGGCGTTGGTTATTCGTGCTTGGTTCCCAATCGGCGTGGACTCGATAGTGCGCTCGACGTTGGGATGAAGGAAGTCGCGGTCTTTTTGTCGGCTTCGGAGACGCACAACAAGAAGAACATCAACAAGACCATTGCCGAGACACTGGTCGCCTTCGAGGAAGTGGTTGGACCGGCCAAGTCGTCCGGTGCCGCGGTGCGAGCGTATGTCTCGACGGTGTTTGGCTGTCCCTATGAAGGCAAGGTCGATCCCGAATCGACGGTGCGGCTGGTCGATAAGCTACTCAAGCTCGGGGTCTATCAGGTCTCACTCGGTGACACCATCGGCGTCGCGACCCCACGACAGGTCGAGGATGTGGTGCTGCGGCTCCAGTCGATCTGTCCGATCGATCAGCTGGCGCTGCACTTTCACGACACCCGCGGCACGGCGCTGGCCAATGCGGTCGTCGGGCTTCAGCTCGGCATCAGCACCATCGACAGCTCACTCGGCGGACTCGGCGGCTGTCCCTATGCCCCCGGCGCCAGCGGCAACCTTGCGACCGAGGACTTGGTCTACATGCTCAGCGGGATGGGCGTGAGCACCGGCATCGATCTGGATGCGCTGGTCGACTGCTCGCGGCAGGTCGGAACCTTCATCGGTCGCGAGCTGCCCTCCAAGTACCTCAAGGCCCACCTCGCTTCCCGCAGCCGCAGCTCGTAATTCCCCAAACCAACTCCAGGACGCACGATGGCTTCTCGCTGCGCGATGGTTCGATCGCGAACCCAGCGGCAGGCGCTGGCCGATGTCGCGACCAAGACCAAGGTGCGGGCGACGCTCTCGGGGGATGATCCGACGGCGTTTGCCGGAGAGATTGCGGCGCTCGATCCAGCGGTTGACTCGACGACTCGCACGGTGCGACTGCGGGCTAGCCTTCCCAACCCCGACGAGCGACTGCGGCCCGGCATGTTCCTAAACGTCGCGGTGGTGCTGCCGCGACAGCGCAAGGTGATTGCAGTTCCAGCGACGGCGGTGGTCCATGCCTCGTACGGCGACTCGGTGTTTGTGGTCGAGGACCGCAAAGATCCATCGGGAGCGCCGGTGCTACTACCAGACGGCAAGCCGGCCAAAGTGGTGCGCCAGCAGTTTGTGCGAGTCGGGGCCGCGCGCGGCGACTTTCTGGCCATCAGCGATGGAGTTCAGCTCAGACAAGAGCTGGTGACCTCGGGCGCGTTCAAGCTCCGCAACGGCATGGGCATCGCCATCCATCACGAGGTGCAGCCCAGCTATTCGCTCGTGCCGCACCCTGGAAATCGGTGACCGACCATGAAGTTCACCGACCTATCTGTCCGTCGCCCAGTGTTGGCGCTGGTGGTCGACCTGGTGATCATCATTGCCGGGCTCCAGGCGGTCCGTACGCGAGATCGAGAACATCCAGCGCGATCTGCCGACGGGCGTGACTGCCGAGATTGCGTTTGACGCCACCAAGTACATCAACAACGCGATTGCCGAAGTGCAGCACACGCTGCCGGGCGGTGGCTTTGGTGGACTGGTGGTCAAGCCGTGGGGGGAGCGCAAGCGCAGCATCTTCCCAATTCAAGAGGAAGTGTTTGGCAAGACCTCGAAGGTGACGGGCATTCGCGCGCCGATGTTCCTGCCCGCCGCGCTGCCGAGCGCTGGGACCTTCCCGGTCGAGTTGGTGATTGCCTCGACGGCCAATCACGACGAGCTGGTGCGCTTTGCGGACGAGCTGGTCAAAGAGGCGGCCAAGAGCGGACTGTTCGCGTTCCCGCCACTCACCGATGTGCGCATCGATCAGGCCAAGACCGAGATCGTGATCGACCGCGACAAGGTGGCTTCGATGGGACTGAGCATGCAGCAGGTCGGCGCCGACCTCTCCGCGATGCTGAGCGGCAGCTTCGTCAGGAAGGTGGCAAGTTCCTGCCGGCGATCGCGCTCGCGCTGGTGCTCATCTTCTTGGTGCTGGCGGCGCAGTTCAACTCGTTTCGCGACCCGTTTGTAATCCTCGCCGGCTCGGTCCCGCTGGCGCTGTTTGGCGCGCTGATCTTCACCTTCCTGAAGTTTGCTGGACCGCCGGGTATGCACTTCAAGCTGGCGGAGGGCTGGACGACGACGCTCAACATCTACTCGCCTGTGGCGGACCTTTCGGCGGCGGCTTTTTCGGCGGCGCGCTGGGCTCTGCGGGCGGCCTTGGCCTGGGCGCGGGCTTCCTCTTCGGCGATGGCGGCGCGGGTGGCGCGACCTCCCATCATGAAGCCGAGGAAAAAGCCGAGGCAGAGCATCGCCGGAATGTAGATGAAGTGAGCGGCGGTGGGCATCGGACTAGCTCTTGGTGCTCAGCTTCCCAAGCTTGTCACTTAGCTCATCGAGGTCTGACTCCACGCGGCGGAGTCCTTTTCCGACCATCACCACATAGCCCAGCACAGCCAGCCAGACAAAGCCGTAGGCGGTGGCCAGAAGGGGCGCGGCGGGAATCGACTCGTCGACCGTTGGCCCGTTCATCGGTCGGTTGTCCGGAACATAGCCGTCTTTGTCGGGCTGCTCCGGTCCAATCGCTGTAGCGGGCGCGGTACTCGGTTGTGCCGTCGGGGCAAGCGCCGGGGCTTCCGTCGGGGCCGGAGCAGCGGCGGGCTTGGCAAGAGCGCTGCGCGGCGGTCCTTCATCAGCCGAAGCCGAGTGCGTCCCGAGCAAAAGGAGCAGAAGTCCTCCAAGCAGACCCCGGCGTACGCTGTGCTTTTTGTGCATGGTGTGAGGTCCCAATCTGTGCGCGCTATTCATTGCTCATCCAGCAGACCCGCGTCTTCGGCCTGCATCTTGAGTTCACGGAGTCGTTCCTGTTGTCGCAAAAGCCGCAGTCGCAGCGACAGCAGCACCGAGAGCAGCAGCGTGAAGGTCAGCACCGAAGTCCACAGCGCCAGCCGCATCGATGGATCGAGCGTGGGCACGACGCTGGTCTTGGGATGAATCGTCCGCCACAGCGACACCGAGATGTAAATCATCGGCACGTTGGCCGCCCCAAACACCATCAGTCCTGCCGACAGCTTCGGGCCGCCGGGTCCGCCGTAGCGCTCCGCAAACAGCGCCGCGACAAAGATGATCCACAGCAGCGCCGTCGTCGTCAGCCGCACGTCCCACTGCCACCACACGCCCCAGGCTTTGCGCGCCCACAGCGGTCCGGTGAGCAGCACGCACAGACCAAACAGCACCGCCAATTCCGCTGACGCAATTGCGACCTGACGCGCCTTGAGCGAGCCACGAAACAGATACATCGCGCTCGCGCCACCGGCGAGGAAGGCGCCAATCATGGTCTGCCACGCGCAAGGAACGTGGAAGTAGAAGATGCGCTGCACCAGGCCCATGGTCGGCTCGGTGGGAGCCTTGACAATGAGCTGCGGCGCAACCACAAAGCCCACCGCCACCACGGACAGGAGCAGCAGCTGCGTCGTCGAGAACGTCTGAGGAGTTTCGCGCTGAGCCGTCATGATTTAGTGAATCGAGGTGAAGAGTCGCGACAGCCGGACCGAGGACGCTTTGCCTGCTGACCACCAGATAAACCAGGCCTTGCCTTTGATCATCTCGAACGGCACAAACGACACCTTATCGGATGGATCACACTGCATCCTGCCGTCGAGACCGCGCTGCTCACACCAGAAGCGGCTGTCGTGGCTGTGGTCGCGGTTGTCGCCCATCACAAACACATGGTCGGGCGGCACCACCCAGCTCTGGCAGGGATGCGGGCTGGGCTGCACGTCTTGCACGACGCGATAGGTTTCGCTTCCGTTTTGCTCGCGGAAGCCGCGGCAGATCTGATGAGTCCAGCGCGCACCGGGTCGTTCCTCGTCGAAGTCGTCGTAGTCACAGACTCCGCTGATCTGCGCACGGGCCAGCGGCTTGCCGTTGATGCTGACCTGCTCGTCGCAGACCTCGACGGCATCGCCCGGCACGGCAGCGATGCGCTTGATGAAGTCCTTCTGCATATCGTGCGGGTAGACAAAGACGATGACCTCGCCGCGACGGGGCTCGCGCAGGTGGTGACCGAACTTGATGTTGGTAAAGGGAATCCGCAGACCGAACAGCAGCTTGTTGACGAAGATGTGGTCGCCGACCTGGAGCGTCGGAATCATCGAGCCGGACGGAATCTTGAACGCTTCGACGGTGAACGCCCGCAAAAGCAGGGCAATGATCACGGCGCCGCCAATCGACTCGCCGTATTCCTGGAGCGGACTCTTGCGCGCAAACGACAGGTGCTTGCCGATGGCTTGGTCGAGTCCTTGCAGCGTGCGGATCAGCTCATCGTTGTCTTCCGCGAGCAGGGCTCGATCCACCGCCGCAATCGCCTGTCCGACGGTCTCGCGCGCTTCCGGCTTGAGCAGTCGCCCATACCGATCGAGCCGCCGCTGCGCATCCTTCACCGACAGCTTGGCATCGCGATGGAGCAGCAGATCCTCGCGGGTCTGGTCGATGACATTGCGAAACAGCAGATAGGGAATCCCACCAATCACCGACAGCACGAGCAGCGCCATTACAAACTGCACGATCCGCGGGTGCGGCGGCACTTCGGTCAGATCGATGTGATTGGTGAAGTGAACGACCAAAAGGAAGATGCCGAGGAGCAGGGGCAGACCCACCACCCACAGATGATCGAGCGTGAGCCGCAGCCATGCCGGAGGACGTCGACCTGCTGTGGACGACGGCAAGGCCACCTTCGCAGCCTGGTCTTTCTCTGCCTCGCTCATTTTTCGTCCACCTTAAGGACTGCCAAGAACGCTTCCTGGGGGATTTCGACGGAGCCGATCTGCTTCATCCGCTTTTTGCCCTCTTTTTGGCGCTCCAGCAGCTTCCGCTTGCGGCTGATGTCACCACCATAGCACTTGGCAGTCACGTTCTTGCGCAGCGCCTTGACGGTGGTGCGGGCGATGACGCGATTGCCGAGCGCGGCCTGAATGGCGACCTCGAACTGCTGCGGCGGAATCAGCTCCTTCATCTTGACGCACAGGTCGCGGCCTCGGAAATACGAGCGGTCGCGGTGACAGATGATCGACAGGGCATCGACGCGGTCACCGTTGACCAGCAGATCGAGCCGCAACAGGTCGGCGCGCCGATACTCGAGCAGCTCATAGTCGAGCGAGGCATAGCCCCGCGAGACCGACTTCAGACGGTCGTAGAAGCCAAACACCACCTCGGCCAGCGGTAGCTCGTACTTGAGGACGACGCGGTCTTCGCCTTGGTAGGTCAGCGCGACCTGGATGCCGCGCCGTTCCTGACAGAGCGTGATCAGCGCGCCGACATATTCCGTCGGAGTGTAGATGCTGGCCAGGATGATCGGCTCTTCAATGAAGTCGAGCTTGCCTTCGTCGGGCAGCGCCGCCGGGTTGTCGACGATCACGACCTCTCCGCTGACGGTGGTCGCGCGATACTCGACTGTCGGTGCGGTGGTGATGAGGTCGAGGTCGTACTCGCGCTCGAGCCGCTCTTGGACGATCTCCATGTGGAGCAGTCCGAGGAAGCCGCAGCGAAAACCGAAGCCCAGCGCCAGCGAGGTCTCCGGGTCATAGGTGAAGCTGGCGTCGTTTAAGTGCAGCTTCTCGAGCGCGTCGCGGAGGTCGGTATAGCGCGCGTTGTCCGTCGGGAAGATACCCGCGAAGACCATCGGCTTGACCACCTTAAAGCCCGCGAGGGGTTCGCTGCACGGTCGGTCCGCCTGGGTAATCGTGTCGCCAATCTGGGTGTCGGCGACGGTCTTGATGTTGGCGATGACGAAGCCGACTTCGCCGCAGCGCAGCTCTTTGATCTCGATGGGGAATGGGCTGAAGACGCCGAGCCCAAGGACCTCAAAGGACTTGCTCGTCGACATCAGCAAGATTTTGTCGCCGATCTTGATGTTGCCGTTCATGACCCGGACCTGCGTGACGACGCCCCGATAGTTGTCGTACCAGGAGTCAAACATCAGCGCTTGCAGCGGCGCGCTCGGGTCACCGTTGGGCGGCGGCACCATCTCGACGATCGCCTCGAGGATTTCGGGAATCCCGCGTTCGTCCTTGGCGCTGGCCGGAATCGCCATCGAGGCATCAATGCCAATCACGTCCTCGATCTGCTTGCGAATCCGCTCCGGTTCCGCCGACGGCAGGTCGATCTTGTTTAAGACCGGCACAATCTCGAGGTTGCTGTCGAGCGCGACGTAGACGTTGGCCAGCGTCTGTGCCTGTACGCCCTGCGAGGCATCGACGACCAGCAGCGCACCTTCACAGGCCGCCAGGCTGCGGCTCACCTCGTAGTGAAAGTCGACGTGGCCCGGCGTGTCGATCAGGTTCAGCTGATACTGCTGCCCGTTTTTCGCCCGATAGCGCAGTCGCACCGTCTGCGCCTTGATGGTGATGCCACGCTCGCGCTCCAGCTCCATCTTGTCGAGGAACTGGTCCTGCTTGTCACGGTCGGTCAGCGCGCCACACGCCTCGAGCAGTCGATCGGCGAGCGTCGATTTGCCATGGTCGATGTGGGCGATGATCGAAAAGTTGCGGATGTGGCTTTGAAGCACCGCGCCGCCGGAGGGCGTGAGCGACGAAGAGGGAGCTGGAGATTGTGGGTCTTGAGACATGGCAGAGCTTTGAGCGAAAGCGGGCAAATCTAAGGCACTAAACAATCAGAAGCGCAAGTCTGTTCCCGTCTTGTGGCTATTCCTCCGAGCGACGTGAGCGAGTATGCTGTCGTCTCCCATGGCCCTTCGGCTTCTCTCTGATCGCGACGTCGACTGCCTGCTCTACGAGGTGCTTGATACGCTGTCTCTGCATCAGCTGTCGCACTTCGCCGAGCCCGGACGCGCGACCGACGACCTCGTGCTTCCGAACAGCCGACGCGCCTGCACAACGGTGGCATCGAGCTGCATCCGTCGTGGCAGAAGCTCTATCCGCAGCTGGTGGCGCTCGACAGGAAATGCCGTTGGGATGCTCGGACTGACGGCCGGCGCGGTTCACCCTATCGAGTCGTGTGGTAGCGACAAGCTGCGCGAGGAGTGCATGCCCCGGCTCTCCAGCGGCGAGTGAACCGGCACGATGGCGCTCACCGAACCCCAAGCCGGCCGCAGTCTAGCCGACCTCGGCAAGCTCTGCACTGCGCAGTACTGGCTCTGCACTGAGCTGCCGAGGGTGTCGCCGCTGGTCGCGCTGTGTCAGAGCGGCGAAGACTCCTACGCCCAAATGCAGACAGACTGGTTTTGGCGGGCGCTTTCTGCGGGGGGATTTGCCTAGCCGTGACGGTCGGCGAAGCCGGCCATGAAATGGGCGAGCGCTTGGGCGCCAGCCATCGGGAATGCGTTGTAGACCGAAGCGCGAATCCCACCGACGGAGCGATGACCCTTGAGGCCATCCAATCCAGCCGCTTTGGCTTCCTTGGCGAACTGCTCTTCGAGGGCCTCGCTCGGGAGTCGGAACGTGATGTTCATCAGCGAGCGGCTGTCGCAGTGTGCGTGGCCGCGATAGAAACCGCTGACTCCGTCGATGGCGTCGTAGATGAGCTGCGCTTTTTGGCGATTGTGCTCGGCCATCTTGGCCAGTCCGCCGAAGCGCTTGAGCCAGCGCAGCACCAGATGGACGATGTATATGGGGAATACTGGAGGCGTATTATAGAGCGACTTGTGCTCGACGTAGGTCCGGTAGTTGAGCATGATCGGCAGCTTTGCTTGCGCCGCCTTGTCGAGTCGCAGCATGTCGTCGCGCACGATGACTAGGGTGACTCCGGCGGGACCGGCGTTCTTCTGGGCCCCTGCGTAGATCAGTCCGTAGCGGCTCACGTCGACGGGGCGTGACAGAAAGTCGCTCGACATGTCGCAGACGATGGGACGACCGCCGGCCTCGGGCTCGTGATGCCACTCGGTGCCCCAGATGGTGTTGTTGCTGGTGGTGTGGACATAGGCGGAGCGCTCGGAGTGGCTCAGCTCATCATTTCGTGGAATGCGGCGGAACTGCTCCGGCTCACTGCTGGCGGCAACGTGGGTCTCGCCGACGCGCTGCGCTTCGACGAGCGCCTTTTTCGACCACTCACCGGTCAGGACGTAATCACCGACGGTTCCCGGCACGAGCAGGTTCATCGGCACCATCGAAAACTGCATGGTGGCGCCGCCTGATAGGAACAGCACTCGGTAGCCCGCAGGAATGCCGAGCAGCTCGCGCAGGTTCGCTTCCGTTTCGCCGATGATGGACTCGAAGTCTTTGGATCGGTGGCTGCACTCGAGAATCCCGATGCCACTTTGGCCAAGCGACAGCATGTTGTCTCGGGCTTCCAGCAGGACTTCTTCAGGGAGAACGGCAGGACCAGCAGAGAAGTTGAAAATTCGGTGGGTCATCATGAGAGGTCAAGGTACTCCTTCTTGGCGGTGCAACCAAGCGAAGCTGCTATCGTGGGGGCGATGCGTGCTTGCTTCCCACTTTGGCTGCTCTTGCTTCCGCTTGCTGGCTGTCCCAAGCCGCAGGTGTTACGGCCCTATCCAGCGCCACCAGCGACGGAGCTGCTCGCCCAAGTGCGCGACAATTTGCAGCAGGTTCAGTCCATCAAGCTGTATGGCAAGGCCGATGTACCCGACCCCGAAGGAGGGCGCGTCAAGCTGGATATCTCGGTGGCGGTGCAGCGTCCGGCGCAGCTGCGGCTGTCGGCGGAGAACACGCTCGCGGGACCGCTGCTGACGCTGGCAACGGACGGACAGCGCTTTCAGCTGCTCGATACCCAGAACAACCGGTACTTGAGCAGCGTGGTCACGCCGTGCAGCATGGCGCGGCTTCTGCGAGTGTCGCTGCCGCCGCACATGCTGGCCGAGGTCCTGACCGGGGGTGTGCCGCTGCTCGCTGGTGACTCGCTGCAAGTCGAGAGCGACTGGGATGGCAGCGGCGGTGGGCGAGAGGTGCTGCGGCTACGAGACGCTCAAGGACGCAAGCAAGTGCTGCTGCTGCAAGCGAGCCAGTCTGGACAAGCCGCGCCGCGGTTCGACATTGTGCAGAGCGAGCTAAGCAACGCCGATGGTCAGCCATTCCTGCGGATCCGTCACCAGCGCTTTGCGGCGGTGGAGGTTGCGGAAGGAAAGACCCCACCGCCGCGTCCGCTGCGCCTGCCCAAGCAGTCGGAGATCGCGGATCTCGTCGGCAAGAGCGAGGTCAAGCTGCGCTGGAAAGAGAGCGAAGTAAACCCGACCTTCGCTGCTGAGTTATTCTACTTGGCGCAGCCGCCGGGCATTCCCAGTGACCCCGATCCCTGCGTCGGCTCCCTTCCGTTAGCGAAACCATGAGCAAGCCTCGACCCGTCTTTGATGCTGCCTCGCTGTCGCAGAAGCTGCGGGAACGTCCTCGTGAGCGCTGGGAGATCGAGGGCTTTCGAGAGTCGGCGGTCCTCCTGCCACTGGTGCTGCCGTCGACGGAGATCGAGACCGTGCAACCCACCGAGCCCGAGGTCCTGTTCATCGTTCGTACCGCGTCGATGCCGACCCATGCCGGGCAGGTCGCTTTTCCCGGTGGCAAGCGCGAAGTGAGCGACCACTCCCTCGATCACACAGCGCTGCGCGAGACGCAGGAAGAGCTGGGAATCCTCGCCGAGCAGGTCGAGCTACTCGGGCAGCTCGACGACATGCCGACACCGATGGGCTTTAACATCACGCCGGTGGTGGGCCTGGTGCGTGGACCGCTGCTCCTGACTCCCAACCAAGGCGAGGTCGCCGATACCTTCACCGTGCCGCTGTTCGAGCTGCCGGGGCGCTATCGCGAGGCGGGCAAGGCGGAGTGGAAGGGGCATCTCTACACGATGCACGAGTTTGTCCATCCCAAGTACCGCATCTGGGGCGCGACGGCGGCGATGATGCTCCAGCTGCTGTTTCTGCTCGATCTGGTGCCGCATCCGGGACGGGCGCCGTTGTCGCTCCGCTAATAGCAGGTTGGGCCGGTCACTCCCCGCTTAGCTGCACAGCTTTTCGCTCAGACCCCACAGTCCTTCCGCCGCAGCTTCGTCGCGAGCGAGCTTGCTCGTCTTGGCGGGCTTGCAGTCGTGGCAGTACTCGCCGCTGAGCGTTGCCGCCTCGGGACTCGTGGCCAGCCAGATGAGCGTCTCGGCGCCCTTCTCGGGGGTACGCGCCAGCAGCTTGGCGGTCACGCCGATCAGACGCGACATGATGCCTTCGTTGTTCTGGGCAAAGCCGGTCGCGACGAAGCCAGGGTGGAAGCAGTTGACGGCGACACCTTTGGCGCGACGGGCGAGTGCCCGGGTAAACAAAATGTTGGCGAGCTTGGAGTCGCCGTAGGCAGCAAAGCCGGCGCTCTTGCCGTTGCGCTTGGCGATGTAGTCGATGTCCATCTTGCCGGTTTGGTGGGCGCCGCTCGACGTGCTGACCACGCGCGAGCCGGGCGTCTTTTGCAACAGCGGCAGCAGCTCTTTGGTGAGCAGGAAGTAGCCAAGATGGTTGAGCGCAAAGGTCATCTCGAATCCGTCGGCAGAGAGCTTGTAGTCCGAAAAGATGGCGCCAGCGTTGTTCACCAGCACGTCGAGCCGGTCATGCTTCTTTGCAAACGCCGCTGCCACCGCGCGGACATCTGCCAGCTTCGACATATCGCCGAGCAGCAGCTCCAGCTGGTCGTTTTGGCTCTGGCTCTCGAGCTGGGCGAGGACGCGCTCGCTCTTCTCTGGGTTGCGACCGACCAGCACCACCTGGGCGCCCCGCCTCGCAAACTCGAGCGCCGCCACTTTCCCGATGCCTTCCGTCGCCCCCGTGACCAGAAACACCTTGCCCTTGAGATCGTGAGTCATCCACATCGCGCCTCCCAGCGCCAGCTGGTGACTATATCAGGAGAGCAGCCGCGCACGAACATAGGCTTCGTCGACCACCAGGTGCTGACCGCGGCGCTCGGGGGCCTCGAACAGAAGGTCGTGACAGACCCGCTCGGCCAGTCCGCGCAGCGAGCGCGCCCCGAGTCCCTGTTGCAGTGCGGCCCGCGCCATCTCCCGCAGCGCCCCATCGGAAAAATCGACCTGGAAGTTGTCGAGCGCAAGCAGCGTCTGGTACTCGCCGAGCAGCGCATCGCGAGGTCCGGCCAGGATCTGACACAGCTCATCTTCCGAGAGCGGCGACAGCTGCACTCGCACCGGCAGCCGTCCCAAAAGCTCGCTGAGCATGCCGTAGCCGAGCAGATCCTCGGTCGACAGCTCTTTGTTGCGGAACGCCTTCGCCGGCTCGCCAAAGCCAATGCGGGACAGCGGACGCTCGCGCTCGAACAGGTCCGCGAACGTGCCGGCGGCAATAAACAAGATGTCGCTGGTATCGACCTGCACCACATCTTGCCGACCCGGCTGTGGCGACAAGCTCGTCGGAACCAGCAGCTCCCGGCCTTCCAAGATCTTGAGCAGACTCTGCTGCACGCCCTCGCCGCCGATGTCGCGGGTGCCGCCGCCGGTCTTGTAGCTCTGGGTGCGGCGAGCCAGCTTGTCGATCTCGTCGACGAAGACAATTCCGCGCTGCGTTTCCGCAACGGAGTGATTGGCACGGAAGAGCAGCTCGGCCACCAGCTGCTCCACGTCTTTGCCGTAGTAACCAGCCTCAGTGTACTCGGTGGCGTCGGCGATGCTGAGCGGCACATCGAGCACTTGAGACAACATTCGCACCAGGTGGGTCTTGCCCGAGCCGGTCGGCCCAATCAGCAAAATGTTCGACTTGCGAATCTGGCCCTTGCGCTCCTGTGGCAGGCCGCAGCGACGGAGATGCCCGTAGGCCGCCACCGCCAGTACCCGCTTGGCCCGCTCCTGTCCGACGACGTGCTGATCCAGGTAGGAAAATATCGCACGCGGCGTGAGCAGGGTTCGTTTCTGGGGACGGACGCGGGGCATTGGGAGTACCAGATGCGATTTTGGCTTAGCCGTTTCGAACGGGCGCACGATATCATCCACGCTAGGAAGATTTGTAGACGAACTTTCCCGAGGGAGGACCAATGTCGAGCAGCCACGATAATGGAGTAGCGGGCGACAACATTGCCGAGATGTATGCCAACCGGGCGCTGGCAACGCCAAATGCTCCGGCGTACATGACCCGTCGCAATGGCCACTGGGAGACGCTGACCTGGCAGCAATCGTACGAGAAGTCATCGGACATTGCGCATGGACTGTTGGCGATTGGCGCCAAGCTGGGTGACAAAATCGCGATCATTGGCGGTACCCGTGAAGAGTGGACCCTGTGCGACCTTGGGCTGCTCCTCGCCGGCGGCATCACGGTTCCGATTTATCCGTCGAGCCTCAAGGAGACGGTGGCCTACATCCTCAAGGACAGTGAGGCCAGCTACATCTTCCTTGAGGACAAAAAGCAGCTCGACAAGCTGCTGGCGATCCGCGCCGAGATTCCCAATGTGAAGCAGATCATCCTGTGGGACGGTCATGCGGAGAGCGACCCCAAGGTTGATGAGTGGGTGGTGCCGCTGCGTGAGCTGTGTGACCGGGGCCGCGCCCATCGGCTGACCCAGCCGCAAGCGCTGCCGGAGATTCGCAAGCAGCTCAGCGGCAGCAGCGTCGCGACGATCATCTACACCTCGGGAACGACCGGCAATCCCAAGGGCGTGGTGCAAAGCCATGCCTCGTTCTGCGTCGGTTCCCGACTCGGGCTGAACGCGCTGCCGGTCAAGCGATCCGACCGTCAGCTCTTGTTTTTGCCGATGGCGCACTCGTTCGGCAAGACGCTGTCGATGGTCGCGGTCTACGTAGGCTTCTGCACCGCCTTCTCCGGCATCGATACCATCTTGGAGTACGTCAGTCAGGTGAGGCCGAGCTTCATGGCCGGCGTGCCGCGCATCTTCGAGAAGGTCTATGCCGGCTTCCTCAACAAAGCGAAGCAGGGTGGGGCGGTCAAGTGGGCGCTGGTGCAGTGGGCGATCGAGGTTGGCGTCAAGGCCAGCCGTGAGGTCCAGGCGGGTCGCCAGCCCGGCGGACTGCTTGGGATTCAGTGGAAGCTTGCCGACAAGCTCGTGTTTTCAAAGCTGCGCGACCGCTTTGGTGGCAAGCTCCAGTTCTTCGTGTCGGGCAGTGCGCCGCTGTCGCGTGAGCTGGCCGAGTTCTTCCATGCCGCCGGCATGCTGATCCTTGAAGGCTACGGGCTCACCGAGACCAACAGCCTGACCAGCATCAACCGCACCGATGCGTACAAGTTTGGTACCGTCGGCAAGCCGCTTCATCCCGACCTGCAAGTCAAGATTGCTGCCGATGGCGAGATCCTGACCAAGGGCATCACCAACCTGACCGGCTATTACAAGCTGCCCGACGCCACCGCCGAATCGATTGATGCCGACGGCTGGTTCCATACTGGCGACATTGGCGAGATCGACGGCGAAGGCTTCATCAAGATCACCGACCGCAAGAAGGATCTCATCAAGACCTCGGGCGGCAAGTACGTCGCGCCGCAGATGATTGAGAATCAGCTCAAGCTCGACCCGGTGATCAGCCAGGCGGTCGTGATCGGTGACAACCGCAAGTACATCACGGCGCTGGTGGCGCTCAACCTGGATGCCGCAAAGCAGATTGTGACCGATGGCGGGCAGACTCCACCGAGTGATGCTGCGGCGCTGGCCAGCCATCCGCTCGTCGAGCAGCGCCTCGATGCCAAGAAGAAGGAAGTCAACAGCAAGCTCGGTTCATGGGAGCAGGTCAAGTACATGAAGGTGCTGCCGCGCGAGCTGACCGAGCAGGACGGCGAGCTGACTCCGAGCCTCAAGGTCAAGCGCAAGGTGGTGGTCGAGCGCTACCGCGACCTCATCGATTCAATGTACCAAGGCAAAGAGAAGGACAAAGACTAGCGTCCGGAGTGCGGGCCGGGCGGTGGCGCCACGTCATTTGCTTGCGCCGCTTGCCCGCCAGCCAGGCGATGGGCGGCGGGATGCCTGCGGCTGCGCCGACGGTTCAGGACTCGGTCTGTACCAGCATCACGGCCCAGGACGGTGCGCTCAACGAGATCCCTCTGACGTGTGGGAACTCCGCGACCCGCTGTCCGTAGTCGCAGCGTCGCACGCTCCGTTCCCCAGGTGGGCTTGCCTTTCGCGGTGCTTTTTGTCTATGGTGCCGCCCTGCGGACCTAGAAACCCCTCCTGTGGAGCCACGCATGTTCTCTGTTTGTCGCGTCCTCGCGATCTCTGCCTCACTTTTCCTATTGCCGCTTGCTGGTTGTGACAGCGCTGGTGAGCCTCCGTCTTCTACCGATGGACCGATGTCCACCGTCGATGGCGGCGACCCCACTCCCAAGATCTGTAGTGGCTGCGGCGCCGATCAAATTTGTGTCGAAGGCGCCTGTGTCACGGTTCCCAAGACCTGTCCGTGTCCGCAAGAGAGCTACTGCAACCTCGGCGCCAATATGTGCGTGGTCGGCTGCCTTGAAGACTCCCACTGCTCCACCGGACGAATCTGCGACAGCGCCGCCCGCAAGTGTCAGGATGGCTGCCGCAGCGACGGAGCATGCAGCAAAGGAAAGATCTGCGACAAGAATCTCTGCCGCGTTGGTTGCCGCCGCGATCCGGACTGTGGAATGAATGAGTACTGCGATGCCGACAAGCTGGTCTGCACCCCTGGCTGCACCGCTGATACCGCCTGCATGCGCGGTCAGATTTGCGACAACCTCCGCTGCCACACCGGCTGCCGCACCGACAGCGCTTGCTCGAGCACTCAGATCTGCGACATGGACAAGTGCCGTGCGGGCTGCCGCACCGACACCACCTGCGGAACCGGACAGATCTGCGAGATGACCAAGTGCCGCAGCGGCTGCCGCAAGGACGTGGACTGTGGCACCGACTCAGTCTGCAAGTCCTCCACCTTGACCTGCGTCAAGTGCGATGCCGATGCCGATGAAGCAACCGACAGCGTGGTCTCGACCTCGGGCCGCAGCGTCTCGGAGCGAAAATCCCGAGTCCTGTGCGGCCAAAGCGATGTCGACAAAGTGACGTGGCGCCAAGGGGCTCCCAATCCGGGCTACTACCGCTATCAAGTATGGGTCACGACCACCGGCGCCACCGCCGGAGCCAAGACCAACGTCAAGGTCGATTTTGGCGGTGGCGTGACCAAGAGCTTCGTCGTCTCTGGCAACACCACCCAGACCTTGATCCAAGACTCCTATGACTACTACTGCTACATGGGAAAGTGCGGCGACTGGACCGACTACCTCACGGCGGACTCCGACTCCGAGACTCCCGTCAAGATTGAGTTCGGGTTCTACGTCGGCGCCACCCGCTAAGCACTCCGCTTCCGCGGAAGAAGAGTGACCGCTTGCGAGCTCGGTTTTGTATAGTCCGCTCATGCGGCTTCCTACCCTTGCTTCCCAGGTCCTATTTTTTTCGTCGCTGACGCTTGTGGCCTGTAGTGCCGATCGCGAGCTTCTGGACGATTCCGCGATGACTCCGACCACGCCCGGTCCCACGCCCGGCCCTGGTCCGATCCCCACGCAGAAGGTCGGACGGCTCACCGGCAAGGTCGTCGCCCCCGAAGGAACAATTCCCATCTCGGGCGCGCTGGTCTACATCGCGACCTATCCGCCGGCGGCGATTCCCGATGGTGTGTACTGTGACAAGTGCGTGCATATCCCCGACGGCACGCCGCACACCACCACCCGCGCCGATGGGACCTTCGAGCTAGACGCCAACACCGGCAGCGCCTACTTGGTGGTGCAAAAGGGCGCGTTCCGACGGGTCCGTCAGCTCAACATCATCGAGGGCAATCAGCAAGTGCCGCTCGATAAGACCACGCTGCCGTCAATTACCGACAAAGCCAACGGCGATGACGTACCGAAGATTGCGGTCATGCTCGGCGCCTGGGACCCGATCGAGCTGGTGCTCGCGAAGATGGGACTCAAGGCCACCATCACCAAGGATCTGCTCGGTCGCGCGCAGGTGCTCGGCAAGGATGCGCCGGCGTTCGCCATCTACGGAGTCCATGGGCTCTTCGAGACCTCGCCGTATCCCAACCCGGTGACCCTCATCACCGACCCCAAAGAGATCAACAAATATCACATCGTCTTTTTGCCCTGCTCCGGCGGTACCAATGGTGGCGACACGGGCGGACCCAAGTGTACCGGCGTCTACAACAGCGACGGGCGCGTCAAGCCCACGCTCTCGGACTTCGTGGCCAAGGGCGGTCGCCTCTACGTCTCCGACTGGTCCTACGAGTATGTCCGCCAGGTCTTCCCAGGCTTTGTCACCTGGCGTGGCGAGTCCTCGACCATTGGCAGCGCGTGCAGCGGCGGCGGCGGCGATCAAGCGGTCAACGGTCAGGACAGCGGCCTGCAGGCCTGGCTCACCGCTCAGCGTCAGACCCTGTCATCCGTCAAGGACGCATGGACTGCCATCAGCTCGGTCCAAGAACGCCTGGACATCGACGCCGACGGCAAGCCCGCCAAGATTAAGCCCAAGGTCTGGGTCGAAGCGAGCGGCCCCGTCACCACCAGCCTCCAGCACGGCTGCGGTCGCGTCCTGTACACGACCTATCACACCCAGCCGACCAGCGAGACCAACGGCGCCCTAGAGCCGCAAGCCCTCGCGCTGCTCTACCTCATTCTGGAAGTAGGCGTCTGTATCGATCCCCAGGTGATCGGCTAGTCGGAGGAAGCGGCGCAATAAGAAGCCGGTGCGGTGCTTCTTATTGCGGGGAAGCGGCTTACAGGGCGAGATCTTTGGCGGGAAGTGACTTCTTGGCCGGAGCGGACGGACTGTCGCTGCCACCATCGTCGAACTCCACAAACAGGCCGTAGAGCGCGCCGATGATTGGCGCCAGCACCGTCGCCGACTGGAGCGACAGCTTGCTGGCCAGTCCGTCGACCGAGATGCTCATGCTCGGCATGAAGCGGTGACCGAGCGCGTACAGCCCCGTGCCGATCGCCGCGCCAAACACCATCTTCAGGATCGGCGTCCATAGCGTCGCGGCTCTCCACGGAGCCTGCCCACAGACGACACCCACCAGGGCGCCGAGCAGTGCGCAGAACAGATAGGCGAGGATGCCTTGGGGATTGCCTAGCTTGAGCAGGGCAAAACCAATTCCTCCACCGATGAGGACTCCCTTGATGAGGCCAACTAGTGCGCGACCCATGTGCCGCTCCTCCTCGAAAACGCGAGTGTGTATCTAGTATAGCGAAACGGCGGCGGCGGCAACTCGCAGTGGCAGTTCTTTGCGCGCCCAGGTTCGCTACAGCGTCGATCCAGGGTCCACATCGGCATGCACCCGCAGGCCACTTGGAACTTTATGAGACAGGGCCAAGCGCAGCAGCCGATGCAGCGTCCGCACGGTCTTGGCTCGGACCATCAGCTGCCACCGACAGCGCCCTTTCAGCCGCGAGATCGGTGCCTCCGCCGGCCCGAGCAGCGACGCCTCATCGCCCAAGCCCGCTACTTCTGACTTGAGCAGCGTCGAAAGCTCGGTCGCCAAGTTCTCTACCTTATAGGGGTCTTCGCCATCGATGCGCAAAAGTCCCAGCCGCACGCTCGGTGGATAGGCCAGCGCATGACGCGCCTCCAGCTCGGCATCGGCGAACGACTGATAGTCATGCGACGCCGCACAGTGCACCGCCGGATGCTCCGGGTTGTAGGTCTGAATGAGCACTCGTCCGGCGCGACTGGCTCGCCCCGCCCGCCCCGCCACCTGCGAGAGCAGCTGAAAGGTCCGCTCCCCGGCGCGAAAGTCCGGCAGTCCCATCCCCGTGTCCGCCAGCACCACCCCAACCAGCGTCACCCCCGGAAAGTCGTGCCCCTTGGCCAGCATCTGGGTGCCAATTAGCACATCGATCTCGTGACGGTGCATCGCCGACAGCACCCGCGTCAGGCTCCCCGAGGTGTCGCGATCGAGCCGCTCGATTCGTGCCTCGGGAAAGCGCAGCGCCAGCTGCTCGGCCAGCTTCTCGGTGCCCAGTCCCAGCGGCAGGATCGACTTCTGCTGGCAGAGCGGACACAGCGTGGGCACCGGCTCGCGATGGTCGCAGTAATGACAGAGCAGGCTGTGACGACTCTTGTGCAGCGTCAGCGTCACCGCGCAGTTGGGGCACTCGATGCGGTGGCCGCAGCTCTGACAGAGCAGAAACGCCGCATAGCCACGTCGGTTGAGCAGCAAGATCGCTTGCTCCCCCGCATCGATGGTCGTCCGCAGCGCCGCAAGCAGCGGGGCCGTGAGCAGCGCCGAGTCGACCGCTTTGACGTGCTGCTTGAGGTCAATGATCTCCACCGTCGGCAGCGCGATTCCTGTCGCCCGCCGGGTCAGCATAAGCCGCGTCAGCTTGCCGCGCCGTGACAGCTCCAGGGCTTCCAGGGACGGAGTCGCCGAGCCCAGCACCGCCACCGCGCCCGCCTGCTGCGCCCGCCACAGCGCCACATCGCGACCATGGTAGTGAACGCCTTCGTGCTGCTTGAACGAGGTGTCGTGCTCTTCGTCGACGATGATCACGCCCAGGTGTGGCAGCGGCGCGAACACCGCCGAGCGTGGCCCGAGCGCAATCGAGACCTCGCCGCGCAGGATCTTTCGCCACGAACTCGCTCGCTCACTCGGGGACAGCGCCGAGTGGAGCACCGCGACACTGCCCGGAAAGCGCGAGGAAAAGCGCGCCGACAGCTGCGGGGTCAGGGCAATCTCGGGCACCAGCACCAGCGCCGTCTGTCCCCGCATCCGGGCCTCGGCAATCAGCCGCAGATAAATCTCGGTCTTGCCCGAGCCGGTCACTCCATGGAGCAGAAAGCCTTGGTAACCGCTGCGCCGGGGCCGTGCCTGTTCCGCCGCCGCCAAGGCCGCCAGTAGCGTGGTCAGTGCCTGGTCTTGTTCGTCGGTCAGCACCAGATCGGTGGGCGCACTCGGCATCGCGTGCTCGGGCTTTGTCGGCTTCGGCTCGCGCTCGCTTGCACCCACTTTGACGTCGCAGTGGATCTCGACCCAGTGCTGCTTGTGCAGCTCGTGCAGACGGGTTCGCCACTCGGGACGTGGTCGGCTGGCCAAGCTCTCGGCGCCGAGCACCCGCTCGACCGACACAAAGTGCAGCGGGCTACGTCGCATTCCGAGCACCCGCATCAGCTCCACCGTCGCAGGATCGGTATTGGCAACCTCCGGCGGCAGCAGCAGCGAGTCGAGCTTCTTGGCCAGCTGAAGCCCCGCTTCGGTCAGCCGCACCCGCTCGACCAGCTGGGCATGCTCACTCGGGGGTAGCAGCAGACGCAGCGCCTCGCCGTGTGGGGCGAGGTAGTAGTCGGCGATGAAGCGCGCCATTCCGAGCAGATCCGCGGGCAGTCGTGGTCCCGACAGCAGCATGCCGAGGTTGCGCAGCGACTGCGGGCGCAGACCACTTGCCGCCAGCGTCTGCTGGGCCGCCTCGCCTTGGAAGACCTCGAGCACGATCCCTTCGACCGCCGACTGGCCACCGAGCGGCACCAGTACCCGTTCCCCGGCTGCCGGCAGCATCGTGATCTCGTCGGGAACGCGATAGAGGTACGGACCCGGCGCCGGCGACATCACCGCCACCAAGCAAAGTCGTGGCACCGGCTCTGCCAGCAGCATCGCTTCTGTCTGAGCGCTCATACGTAGTCGAGCACCATCGTCTCGTAGTGCCGGAACACCCTCCAGCCAATCACCACCGCCAGCAGCGTCGGCACCAAGATTCCCGCCCAGCCCAGCAGCGTCGGTGCTTCCCCTCGCATGATCGCCAGCCGGAGCGCCGTCATCAGGCCCGCCAGCGGATTGCACTGCAAGATGGTGCGGAACGGAAACGGAATCACATCAATCGGGTAGAACACCGGCGTCGCCCAGTACAGCAGCAGCAGGCTGGTGCTGACCAAGTAGCCGACGTCGCGGTAGACCACATTGAGCACCGAGGTCGCGAGCGAAATCCCGGCAATCAGCGCCACCGTGAGGAGCAGCAGAAGTGGTACCAGCAGCAGCGCCGGCGACAGCTGAAACGCGCCGGGGAAGATCGGGATGAACGCCACCAGCACCAGGCACTCGAGGGCGAAGTTGATGCCGTAGCTGAGCACGATCGCGATCGGCAGCAGCGGTCGTGCGAAGACGGTGCGCTTGATGATGTCGGCGTTGTGGACAAAGACGCTGGTGGCGCTGTTGAGGCTCGTCGAGAACCACTGCCACATGAGCAGTCCGATGAGCAGGAAGATCGGGAAGAACTTCTCTGCCGAGCGAAACAGCTGCGTAAAGATCACGCTGATGATCCCCATCATCACCAGCGGGTTGAGCAGCGACCACACGATGCCCAGCGCCTGAGCCCGATAGCGGGCGCGGAACTCGGTGCGGACCAGCACCCACAGCACTTGCAGCAGACTCTGCCGGCTCACCAGCGCCGCCGGTTCGTCGGGAGCCTCGATGGTCACGTGGGCATGCGGCACGGTTGGGGCGCTACGGCTCCCCGCACTGTCGCTCTCTCCGTCGAGCGGACCATGGAACACGCCGCGGCTGGTGCGATGGGTAAAGTCCTCGGGCAGCAGCCGCAGCCGCCGCTGCGCCAGAGGAATCACGGGAGGGACTTCGTTCACAGCACATCCTTTGGTCCGGCGATACGCCAGGCCGTTTCACGTAAGCCATAAGTTCCGGCAAAGAGCGGCAGTTTACGACGGCTTGCACCCAGGATAAAGTGCTGCGCTATGCGAGTACTGCGTACCTTCGTTCCCATTGCCTCGGCCCTGCTTCTGACTGCTTGTCCGTCGGAAAAGCCCAAGCAAGCCGCCGCTCCGGCGAAACCCACCACTGCTGCCGCTCCAGGCGCACCCAGCCAAGGAAACCAATCGATGAGTCCTGAACCCGGTGATCTACCAGCTCCTCCCGATGTCGCGGCGGTTCCTGCCGATGCGGAAAAGACCGCCAGCGGCCTTGCCAGCAAGGTCGTCAAGAAGGGCACTGGCACCGAGCATCCCGAGGCCCAGGACACCGTCAAGGTTCACTACACGGGCTGGATGACCAATGGGAAGATGTTCGACTCGTCGGTCAAGCGTGGTCAGCCGACCGAGTTCCCGCTCAAGGGCGTCATTGCCGGCTGGACCGAGGGCGTGCAGCTGATGGTGATCGGGGAGACGCGGCGCTTCTGGATTCCCGGCAAGCTGGCCTACGGGGACGAGCCCGGCATGCCTGGTCGCCCCTACGGAATGCTGGTGTTCGACGTCGAGCTGCTCGAGGTCAAGAAGGGCCCGAAGCCGCTGCCGGCGCCGCCCGATGTCAAGGTGGCACCCGCCGATGCGCAGAAGACGCCGAGCGGGCTGGCCAGCAAGGTGCTTCAAAAGGGTCGTGGCGCCGAGCATCCCACCGCCGAAGACACCGTCGAGGTCCACTACACCGGCTGGATGACCAGCGGCGAGATGTTCGACTCCTCGGTGGTGCGTGGCCAGACGGCGACCTTCCCGCTCGGTCGCGTGATCAAGGGCTGGACCGAGGGCGTGCAGCTGATGACGGTTGGGGAAAAGCGGCGCTTCTGGATTCCCGCCGAGCTGGCCTACGGCGAGACGCCCCGTCGCCCCGGTGGTCCCCACGGAATGCTCGTGTTCGACGTCGAGCTGATTCGCATCAACCAGGCGCCGAAGGCTCCTGCCGATGTCGCTGCGGCGCCCAAGGACGCCAAGAAGACCCCGAGCGGTCTGGCCTATAAGGTCATCACCAAGGGCACCGGCCAGAAGCACCCGGCTGCCACCAACACCGTCGAGGTTCACTACAGCGGCTGGACCACCGACGGCAAGATGTTCGACTCGTCCGTGGCTCGTGGCGAGCCGACCACCTTTCCGCTCAACGGCGTGATTCCTGGCTGGACCGAGGGTGTGCAGCTCATGGTCGAGGGGGAAAAGGCGCGCTTTTGGATTCCCGGCAACCTCGCCTACGGGGACAAGCCGACTCGACCGGGAGCGCCGGCTGGCACCCTCGTGTTCGACATCGAGCTACGAAAGATCCTCCCGTAACGAGCGACCTTCCGCGGGGGGCGGGGGACGGAGAACTTACTGGCAGATCAGCGCGACCGTGCGGGTGCCGTGTGGGCCGGTCACCGTGGCGCTGCTGCTGCCATCGAAGCTCACGGTTACGGTGGCCGCACCCGGCGTGACGATGTGGGTCAGCGTGCCGCTCGGACAGCCATCGGTGCCGTTGGCACGGCAGACCTTGTAGTCCTTGGCTGTGGTGGCGATCGACAGCGTCCCAGCGGTGGTTGCGGCAGTGCCGTTGACGGTGCGGCACTTGGTCGCCGAGTCGACGCTGGCAGACCAGTTGTTGCTGTGCGTCACCTGCGTGCCATTGGCATTGGTGCGTGTCCAGGTCGTCGAGCCCTTGACGTCGCGGGTGGTGCCAGAGCCGCTGATCGTGATGTTGCGATCCATCGCGAAGGTGGCGGGGTTGCCGTTGGCGGTCATGTTGGTACTGGCCGCTTTGACGTTGAGCGTCCCGTCCGGGTTTTTGGCGAAGGTGACGGTCATGGTGCCGTTCCACTTGAGCAGTCCAAACGGACCCGAGCAGTTGTTGAGCGTCACGGTGACGATCGGCTGCGTCGGGTCCTTGGCGCGGGTGGCACAGCCAGCCGGCCACCACTGAGCGGCCGTCAGCGCGCTGGCTGCGGTGGCGGGGTCTGCCGAAGTGATCGGCGAGGTGATCATGTACTCGACCGCGCCCGACTGCGACATGGCGGCGCTGGCGTCGTTGCCATCTTCATCCGTACCAGCCGCGCCACCACAGGCGGCGACCGAGAGACCAAGGCACAGCGACACAGCGGTGAGCGAATGACGAAACAGAGTGCTCGACATAGGGTTTCTCCTGAGAGCTTGGGGTTCCCGGCGGCCTCCGCGCGTGCCTTGCTTGTAGGCGCTTCCTGGCACTGCGCCGCCGTCGGATAGCCCTATGACGGTACCGGCCAAGCGATTGTTCCCAACCGCGCGAAGATCGTCGCCCGGTCGGACACCAACGCTACTTGCTCGGCGGACGGTGCAGGTGGAGATGACAAGTGCCGCCATCGCACTCGCCGCGCGCCACCGCTCGTCCCCAGATCGCATAGCGATAGCGTGCCACCAGTCGATAGCCAAAGTCGGCGATCTGGCGAATCCCCGGCAAGTAATACAGCCGCAATAGCCGTCCCAGAACCGAGCGATGACGGAGTGCGACCACCACCGCGTCGAGCCCCTCATGGCGGCTGCCTCGACAGGTCACGATCTGCATCGCTGCCATCGCTTCATCAAATGGAATCTGTAGCTCGTCCAGCAGCCCATCTTCTTGCAGCGGCTTGGCCACAAGCTGTGGTCCCGCCCAGCGGAGCAGGCGATCCGACTGCGCGCGACAGAACCGACACTCTCCATCGAACAGCAGCAGATCGCGACCGGCCAGCTCCGGGCTGCTCGGGGGAGGGTAGGGCACAAGGGCGGCTGGCTTACTCATCGGCATTGCCACCGCTACATCTCGTGCGGGGCGACGCTGGTGCCACTTATCATCTTGCGCAGCGCGTGCATGTCGGAGGTGCTGGCGAGCAGGACAATCTGGGTCCCCGGAGTCAGCACCACGTCGGCGGTCGGGTTGTAGACAAACTGGTCCGAATCGGGCGGCTTGATCGCGACCACCAGGGCCGCGTTGCCACCGCGCAGCTGGGCCTCCGACAGCTTCTTGCCCGCCACCGCCGAGGTCGCCGCCACTTGCAGCTGCTCGAAGCGATGCGTCGAGCGGCGGTCCCGCATCATGTTGTCTAGGAAGGTCACCACCGTCGGACGGACCAGCTCGCTCACCAGGCGCAAGCCACCGATATAGGTCGGGTTGACCGTGCCATTGGCGCCGGCAATCGCCAGCTTGCGACGGCTGTTGTCTTCCAGCACCTTGCTGATGATGCGCAGGTTACGGTTCATCTGCCGCGCCGTCAGCGTCACAAAGACGTTGTCCTTGTCCTCGGTCAGACAGGCGATGAGTCCCGCGGCGCGCTCAATTCCGGCCATCAGCAGGATTTCGTCAGACTCCGCCGAACCGACGATGTACGGGAACTCGCCCAGCTCCTCGCACAGGTGGCGCAGCTTCGTTTCGTTGTGATCGATGGCGACGATCTGCCGCCCGGTCGACATCAGCTCGGTGACGCAGTGCAGTCCCGTCGAGCCGACGCCGCAGATGATGATGTGGTCTTTTAGCGCGGCGATTCTGTTTTGCATGCGTCGCGTCCGGAAGATATCGGTAAACAGTCCCTCGACGATGAGAGCGGTGATGTTCGAGACCAGGAAGGCCGGTACCGCGATGCCGATGAGCGCCAGCATCATCGTGAACACCTCGGCCAGGTACAGGTTGCGCAGCTCCAGCCAGTCGCCGTAGCCGATGGTGGTCAGCGTGATCACCACCATGAACAAGCAGTTCATCGGCGTCCAGTCGACCCGCCCATAGTGCTTGCCGAGCAGCCAGTACACCACCGTCGACACCACCGTCAACGCGAGCAAGAGCAGCCCGCCCCACTTCATAAACCGAAATGGGTCGTATTGCGGCTCCTCAAAATGAGGCACTGGACTATCGGTAGAACTCACGACCGCGCCTATCGTACCAAGATTTTCCCCGCCCGCCTGCATCGCCCGCGGAGCCAATTTCTCCCATGAAAAGCCGTGGTTGCTAAGGGGGGGGCCCGTGTAGTAACCGGTCTTGCAGACATGCTCGCCGTCGAATCACGCAAGGACTGGGGACGCCACGCCCGGCGACTGCCACTGTTGCCCGCGCTGCTGGTGCTTCTCCCGACCCGCTTCGCTTCGGCGGGCGAGGTGCAGTTTGGGCCGTTTGACATCCAGACTGTCTTTTTCATCGACAAGTCCGACGATCACAACCGTGTCGAATACGGACTGCGCCTCGACGCAAGCTGTGTTCCGGTGGGCAAGACGCCGGTCTTTCTCTACTGGCGAGAGTTTGAGCCGCCGCCGCCGGTTCGCGTCAAGAAGTCAGGGGTGCTCGATCAGGTCGGCTACGGCATTGCCGAGCAGCGTGTGGTCCAGCAGTCGGCAGCAGGCACTGTGCTCTTTATGGAGCTGAAGCAGGTGCGTCGCCCGATCCTCGTGACCATCCACAAGGACGCAAACGGTCGCTGCACCGCCCTGCCCCGGATGACCATCGCCGGCGTCCCTGATGCTGAGCTGTTGTCCTCCCACGTCACGCTGGCCGGCTTTTTGCGGGTCGCGCACATCGACCTGTTTGGTCGGGACTCCGCGACGGGGGCTGTCATCACCGAGCGGCTCCGGCCTTGAGCAGCGGCGCTCCCACGCGACATGAACGGACCGATCCAATCGACGAGGTGCATCCTTGAGCCGCTGGTTTGATTCCTTGAGCAGGGCCTATGCCGGGCTCGTGCTCCGCATCGATGCCGCCCCCCGTCGGGCAGCACTTGTTATGGCCATCGTGCTCTTGCCGGCGCTGTACCTGAGCGCGCTGTATTTCATGAATGTGCGGGCCGGCCTGCAAGACCTGCTGCCCTCGGACTCGCCGACTGTGCAAGCGATCAAGACGCTGCAAGAGCGCTTTCGTGGTGGCAGTGCCGCGCTCATCTTGGTGGTGCAGTCGCCGTCGCCGGAGGAGAATCGTCGCTACGTCCGGACGCTCGGCGACGCCCTGCGCAAGGGCAACATCCCGCACCTTGGGCCGGTCCAAGACAGCGTCGCGACCGAGCGAGCGTGGGCGCGCAGTCGAGCGCCGCTGCTGCTGCCGCGCGAGCGCTTCGACCGGGTGCTGCGCGAGGCCAATGAAGCCATCGACCAGGCCAAGAGCGAAGCCAACCCGATGGTGGTGACGATTGACGATGACGACACCGCCGAGGCTCGCCTGCGCCGGCTGCGTGCCGAAGCCGAGCGTGAGTCCAATCAGCTCGACCGCTTCCCCGACGGCTTTCTGTCGTCCAAAGATGGCAAGACGATCCTGATTCGGCTGACCATGCTCGCACCCGATACCGAGGTCGAGCCGGCGGAGCAGCTGGTGGCGGCGGTTCAAAAGGAAGTGGACCGGCTGCGCCCGAGCTTCCCGGCCAGTCTCACGGTTCACTTCACCAGCGACGTGGTCAACATTATCGAGGAGCACTCCGCGATCCTGGCCGATGTCTCGCTGTCGTCGGCGCTGGTGACGGTGCTGGTCGCGCTGCTGATTGGCGTCTATTACCGCTCATGGCGCGCCATCTTGGCGGTCCTGTTTGGGCTCGGGCCGGGGCTCGTCCTGACCTTTGCCATCGCCCGGCTGTCGGGGAGCACGCTGAACTCGAACTCGGCCTTCCTCGGCTCGATCATCGCGGGCAACGGCATCAACTATCCGCTGATCCTGATGGCCTACTATCGGGCGCAGGCGGCCTCGGTGCCACGGGCGCAAGCCATGGTGACCGCCGCGCGAGAGAGTGTGCCGGGCATTGCTGGAGCCGCTGCCACCGCCGCTGCGGCCTATCTGGGCCTGACCTTTACCAGCTTCCGCGGCTTCTCCCAGTTTGGCTCGACCGGCTCGGTGGGGATGATCACGGTCGCGCTGCTGACCTTCGTCGCCACGCCGATTGCGATCGCCGTGTTCAATCCGCCGCGTCGTGAGCAGGAAAGTACGCTGGCGCAGTCGGCGGTGCGTCGCTGGTATGCAAAGCTTGGTCGAGCGCGCGTGGTCTCGGTCGCTGTGTTGGTGCTGCTGGCGGCGGTGGGTTCGCTGGGGCTGCGGCGGGCGATGCGCGAGGGCTACTGGGACACCGACATTCGTGCCATGCGCAATACGGAGTCGGTGCGCACGGGCTCGGCCTCATGGGACAGGACGGTGATTGAGATCTTCGGGACCTGGCTCACGCCGGTCGTCGGGATGGCGCGCAACGCCGAGGATCGCGATAAGGCCCACGGAGCGCTCCATGAGGCTTTGGTCACTGGCCCTCATCCGCTGGCGGAGCGTGTCGAGACCATCACCCGTTATATTCCGCCCGAAAAGGACCAGCGCGAGCGCATCGAGGCTCTGCGCGCCCTCCGCGCCCGCATCGACGGACTGCCGTCCGACAAGGTGCCCGAGGAAGCGCAGCGTTTTCTCGATGAGTGGGTGCCCAAGGACGGAATCAAGCCCATTGCCGCCGCCGAGGTGCCCGAGGCCCTGCGCAGCGCCTATACCGAGCGTGATGGCGAGATGAACCGAACCGTGCTGGTCTTTCCCTCGGTGGCGATGGACTATAACGACACCCGCTACGTGGTGTCGTTTGCCCAGCGCATCCATGCCACCAAGCTGCCCGAAGGAACCGTGCTCGGTGGCGCCTTCCTGGTGCTGGCCGAGATCATGCGGGTACTCCAGCGCGATGCGGTGCAGGTCATGGGCATGGTCTGCCTACTGGTTGCGCTGGCGCTTCTGCCCATCTTCGGTCGCAAGCCGCTGCGGATTCCGCTGGTCGTGCTGACGGTAACGGCGGTGGCAGTGGCCTCGCAGCTCATCATGATCGCGCTGGGGATTCGCCTCAATATGCTAAACTTTGCCGCCTTGCCCATCACCATTGGCGTCGGCGCTGACTACATCGTCAACTTGCTCGCCTCGATGGACTCGCTGAAAGTCGATGCCCGCGAGGCCACCGCGCGCATGGGCGGCGCCATCCTGCTGTGCTCGCTGACCACCATCGTCGGCTACTCGACCCTGCTGCTCGCCAGCTCAGGCGCTCTTCGCGGCTTTGGCCAAGCAGCCGTCCTCGGCGAGATCTGCGCGGTGCTGATCGTGCTGGTCGTCTATCCGGCGCTGGTCCGTCGGAAGTCCTAGTTTTGGGTAGGTTTGCGGTCCCTGGGCTGGGACCGCGAGGTGGGCGGGAAGGTCTTACTTGCGGCCCAAGGCTTCAAGCTGGGCGAGGGCGAAGTCACGATCGGCCTCTGCGCCGCCGCGCTCGGACTTCTCGTTCTTGAGCCGCTCGGTCGCTTCGGCCAGCAGCTTGTCAGCCGCATCGCCCGACAGCTTTGCCGATGGCAGCGCCCGCTGAACCAGTGCGACGACCTTGTCCTTGCCATCGACCTCGGCAAAGCCTGGTCCGATGGCCATGACGCCTCGCTCCTGACCCTTGCGATAGCGCAGCACGCCGGCGCGCATCGCCGACAGCATCGGGACGTGGCCCGGCAGCACGCCGAACTCACCCAGGAGTCCTGGCAGCGAGACCTCATCGACCTCTTGGTTGAGGGTCTGGCCCTCGGGTGTCACCACATGCAGCGCGAGCATGGCTTACTTCGCCTCGGCGAGCAGCTTCTTGTTCTTTTCGACCGCTTCCTCGATGGAGCCGACCATGTAGAACGCCTGCTCCGAGAGGTGGTCGTACTCGCCGTCGACGATGGCGCGGAAGCTGCGAATCGTATCGGCCAGCGGCACCAGCTTGCCCGGGATGTTGGTGAACTGCTCGGCGACGTGGAACGGCTGCGACAGGAACTTCTGGATCTTGCGAGCGCGGGCCACGGTCTGCTTGTCCTCTTCGGACAGCTCGTCCATACCAAGAATCGCGATGATGTCCTGAAGTTCCTTATAGCGCTGGAGCACGCGCTGCACGTCACGGGCGCAGCGGTAGTGCTCCTCACCAACGACGTGCGGCTGGAGCAGCGTCGAGGTCGAGTCGAGCGGATCGACCGCCGGGTAGATGCCCAGCTCCGAGATGGCACGCGAAAGCACCGTCGTAGCATCCAAGTGGGCAAACGCCGTTGCCGGCGCCGGGTCGGTCAAGTCGTCGGCGGGAACGTAGATGGCCTGCACCGACGTAATCGAGCCCTTGTCGGTCGAGGTGATGCGCTCTTGCAGGGCACCCATCTCGGTCGACAGCGTCGGCTGATAACCGACTGCGCTGGGGATACGACCGAGGAGTGCCGACACCTCGGAGCCCGCCTGCGTGAAGCGAAAGATGTTATCGACGAAGAACAGCACGTCGCGGCCTTCGACATCGCGGAAGTACTCAGCGATGGTCAGCCCGGTGAGACCGACGCGGGCGCGGGCTCCCGGCGGCTCGTTCATCTGGCCGTAGATCAGGGAGACCTTGCTCTTGGTCAGGTCGCCTTCGACGATGATCCCGCCTTCGATGAACTCGTGATAGAGGTCGTTGCCTTCACGGGTACGCTCACCGACGCCGGCGAAGACCGAGAAGCCGCCCTTGGCCTTGGCGACGTTGTGGATAAGCTCCATCAGCAGAACGGTCTTGCCGACGCCCGCGCCACCGAACAGCCCGATCTTGCCACCACGACGGTACGGCGCGAGCAGATCGATGACCTTGATGCCGGTCTCCAGCACTTCGACTTTGGTGCTCTGCTCGGTGAACTTGGGCGGTGGCTGGTGAATCGCGCGAGTCGCCTTGGCGTTCACCGGGCCGCGCTCATCGACGGGGGCACCGACGACGTTGAGGATGCGGCCAAGAACCTCGGGTCCCACCGGCACCGAGATCGGCGCGCCCGTGTTCTTCACCACCTGACCGCGGGTCAGACCATCGGTCGAGTCCATCGCGATGCAGCGCACGGTGTGCTCACCAAGGTGCTGGGCGACCTCGATGGTGAGGTTATCGGTGGCATCGCTGATCGAGGCATTGGTGACGAGCAGCGCGGTGTTGATCTCCGGCGGCGTTCCCTGGAACTCAACGTCCACGACGGGACCGATGACCTGGGTGATGCGTCCACTGCCAGTGCTTTGAGCTTGGGTCGTATTCATCGCAAACTATCCCTTTAGCGCCTCGGCTCCACCGACGATTTCCATCAGCTCCTTGGTGATGGCGGCTTGGCGGGCGCGGTTATATTGCAGG
>Ga0154020_10000073_pt1 | contig 102980 bp, 96 predicted proteins | sample Klosneuvirus_201_FD_109709 | JGI IMG/M metagenome (GOLD analysis project Ga0154020, IMG submission 109709) | Active sludge microbial communities from wastewater, Klosterneuburg, Austria - Klosneuvirus_20160825_MG | ecosystem: Engineered > WWTP > Aerobic digester > Activated sludge | place... | reverse complement strand
TCATAGTTATTATTTCATCAGTACATTTGTGGGTGAGCATTTGAGCTATCATCACAATGCATTAGTATGATTCTTTGCACGCAAAGCTCAAATACAAATCGATAGCTATCATTCGTTCCATGCACCTACCCGCCCATTACGTGGCCACTCGGATTGTAAAATAGCCGCTAACTTTACCAGCGCCTGTCCTCGGTGGCTCATGCTGTTTTTTTGTTCGGCTGTTAATTCAGCGGATGTTTTGCCTAATTCAGCTAGCAAAAAATACGGATCGTAACCGAATCCGCCCTGCCCTCGCGGCTGATCGATAATTTCACCCTGCCATGATCCATCGACAATAATTGGCTGAGGATCATCCGCATGCCGGACAAGAACGATCACGCAATAGTAATAAGCGTTACGATTGGTTTGGTTTTTTAAGGCTTCGATTAATTTCTGATTATTGCGCTCATCGGATTTAGGTTCTCCGGCATAGCGAGCAGAACGGACACCAGGCGCTCCATTCAATGCCGCAACACAAATCCCTGAATCATCCGCTAAAGCAGGCAGTTTAGTGCAGCGGCTAGCATGCCGTGCTTTGGCTAAGGCATTCTCAACAAAGGTTATATGCGGTTCGTCGATTTCAGTGACATTGAACACCGATTGCGACAGCGCTTCAATCGCCAGGGGCGCAAGCAAGGCATTAATTTCAGCAATTTTACCGGCGTTGTTACTGGCGATGACCAGTCTTTGTAATTTATCCACGGTTAACCGATGTTTGTGTCAAGGATTCTTTTTGGATTGCGATCAATTGTTGAATGCCGTGCTGGGCCATATCGAGCATGGTATCCAATTCTTTGCGGCTAAAAGCATTGCCCTCGGCAGTGCCTTGCACTTCGACCAAGCCTAAATTTCCTGTCATCACCACATTCATATCCGTATCACACGATGAATCTTCGTCATAATCGAGATCGAGCACGGCCACGCCTTCATGGATGCCAACCGATATGGCCGCGACATGATCAATGATAGGTGTCGTTTCGATCAATTGTTGATAGATCAATTTTTCTATCGCATCGTGCACCGCAACAAAAGCACCGGTAATACTTGCTGTACGCGTGCCACCATCGGCTTGAATGACATCGCAATCAATTTGAATGGTACGCTCGCCTAGCTTTTTCAAATCGACAACCGCTCGCAATGCACGTCCGATTAATCGTTGAATTTCCTGCGTACGCCCCGTTTGTTTTCCTTTGGCTGCTTCCCGTTGCATGCGGGTGTGTGTAGAACCCGGAAGCATGCCATATTCTGCGGTCAACCAACCTTGACCTTGCCCTTTCAAAAAAGCTGGAATTTGTTCGTTAATGGTTGCGGTACAAATAACTTTGGTTTCCCCGCACTCAATCAAAACTGATCCATCGGCATAGCGTGTATAGTGCCGGGTTATTTTGATCGGGCGAATTTGTGTCGGTGTGCGTTGATAGCTTCGTGTCATATCTCTAAAATAATAAAGGCTATAAAAAATAAGGAATTAAATTCATTCCCTCAAAAATTCTTAAAACGATTACTCCAATCGTACAATTCCTTCTCAAAGAACATACTTCATTGGCGAAAATGAGTTTATTTTATTCAAACAAAAACCAATAATGTCTCAATTTTTATCTTTAAATTCGCATAGATGCGCAATATTACAATTTCCACAATCGGGCTTTCTTGCTTTACACACATAGCGGCCATGCAAAATTAACCAATGGTGAATATTTTGTTTGAATTCATCTGGTACCCATTTCAGTAATTTTTGTTCCACTTCATAAACAGTCTTTCCAGGGGCAATACCCGTTCGATTAGCGACGCGAAAAATATGCGTATCAACGGCTATTGTAGGTTCTCCAAAGGCAATATTCAAAACAACATTGGCCGTTTTGCGCCCGACACCCGGTAATTCTTCTAACTGCTCACGTAAACGTGGCACTTGCCCTTGATACTGTTCAATTAAAAGCTGACAGGTCTTAATGATATTTTTGGCTTTATTTTTATACAAACCAATTCGGTTAATAAAACTCACCAAACCTTCTTCGCCTAACGCATAAATTTTTTCAGCCGTATTCGCTTGGAGAAATAACTGACGAGTCGCTTGATTGACGCTTTTATCGGTCGCTTGCGCAGATAGAATCACCGCAACCAATAATTCAAAGGGTGTTTGATATTCTAATTCTGTTGTGGGATGCGGATTATTGGTTCGTAAACAAGCAAAAATAGCATAGCGCTTGGCGGCATTCATATATAAAACGTCAATTAGGAATTAATGTCTTTATATGACTGAAACTGTGAGATAAATTTTTTGTAATCCTTTAAAAAACTTTTCTGCCTGTTCAGTTAAAGGATTAATTACTTAATTCATAACTCTTTAAAACAAATTGATAGGGCTGCGTATTGACCAATTCCATGCGTATATTATTAGCCATCGTAGTTTGATTGATCATAATCGAAGGAATCGACACCAAACCACTTTGCGGCAAAAATGTTGCTACATTTGTGGGTTTAGCCGGTAAAAATTTAATGCTCTCCGAATCCAATTCAAATAACAAATCAGCATCGCTGTTAATTAATTTTAATTTCACCTCAGCAACTGTTCCATCGCCTATATCCACAGCAAAACTTGCGATGTTTTCATGAAAAACACCGGTAGGATTTTTCACAGTAATGTCAGTGATTTGTACGCGATTATTCACAGAAGGCTGGGGCGATATAGAATCAATGAATGGAAAGTTACCAACAGACTTAGGAAGTCTTGCAATAGCATCAAAAACAACCATGCCATCAAAAATAACACGACCAAAAACAGTGAATCCGCCATTTTGAATATCCAGATTAGCGGAATTATCTGCTAGATTGACAAACCATTGACTGGTAGCGCTATCCGGGATATCAGGGAGTTTTGCCATCGCTACCGTACCGCGCGTATTCGAAATTTTGAATTCATTTTTAATCGGCGGAAGAGTCGTAACCGCAACGAGAGATTTTTCGGTTCCGTTATCAACAATTCGCTGGCCCCCTCCTTGCACAACGAAACCGGAAATGCTGCGGTGAAAAACACCGTTGGTGTATGAACCGTTGTTAATATAGGTTAAAAAATTGGCGGTTGTGATCGGCGTATGAGACTCAAACAATTCGATACAAAACGCTCCCATGTTGGAGTTAAAGCACGCAACGGAATTAGCGAATGACGCGGAAGTTACTAACAATAAACATTGTATTTGCAGCAATCTTTTGGAAAATGTTAATAAACGTTGCTTCATTTTCATCATCCTTATTTAATAAAACTGGTTGATTAAGCCGCGACACGCGAAGCTTTTTTGCGCTCGTGTTCCAGTAAATAACGTTTGCGTATGCGGATCGTTTTGGGGGTAATTTCTACTAACTCATCATCAGCGATAAATTCAATGGCAGATTCCAGCGTCAACTGAATCGGTGGCGTAAGCACTACTGCTTCATCTGTTCCAGATGCCCGAATATTTGTTAATTGTTTGCCTTTGATCGGATTCACCACTAAATCATTATCACGGGTATGAATGCCAATCACCATACCTTCGTACAATCGGTCTCCTGGACTAACGAACATGCGGCCACGCTCTTGCAATTTCCACAGTGCATAAGCCACCGCTTCACCATGCTCTGATGAAATCAGCACACCATTTTTACGTTGCGGAATTTCAGAGCGCATCGGTGCGAACTCATCAAAAACGTGACTCATCAGACCTGTACCGCGAGTCATGGTCATAAAATCTGATTGAAAACCAATCAATCCGCGTGCAGGGATACGATAATCCAGTCGAACCCTCCCTTTTGCATCCGACACCATGTCTTGCAAATCACCGCGTCGTTCTCCTAGTGCTTCCATAATCGCGCCTTGATGCGCTTCGTCGATATCGACAGTCAACAATTCAAACGGCTCGCATTTTTCTCCGTTAATTTCGCGAATTACCACGTTCGGACGTGATACCGCCAATTCATAGCCTTCACGGCGCATATTTTCCAGCAAAATCGTGAGATGCAATTCACCGCGACCAGAAATTAAAAAAGAGTCGGTTTCGTTGGTTTCTTCCATGCGCATCGCGACATTGGTTAACAATTCCTTTTCCAATCTTTCTCGTAGCTGGCGACTTGTGACAAATTTTCCTTCTTGACCCGCAAAAGGGGAAGTGTTCACTTGAAATGTCATCGTCAATGTCGGTTCGTCAACCGCCATGATCGGTAGTGCTTCAGGTTGATTGGTATCCGCCAAAGTCGTACCAATACTCAGTTCTTCGATGCCGTTGATGAGCACGATGTCGCCAGCTAACGCCTCTTTCATTTGAATTCGTTCCAGGCCTTGAAAACCCAGTACTTGATTGACCTTGGCTTTTTTCGGCGGATTATCTCCCATCAAAATCATGACTTCCTGTGCAGGCTTCAGTTTGCCGCGACGAATACGGCCAATACCAATGCGCCCGACAAAACTGGAGTAATCCAGTGCGCTGATTTGTAGTTGCAGCGGTTCATCAGGATTGCCAGAAGGAGCTGGCACATGTTTCAAAATAGTATCAAACAACGGACGCATATCTTGCGAAGGTTTTTCTTGATCCAAGGTCGCGAAGCCATTCAACGCCGATGCATACACCACTGGAAAATCCAGTTGCTCATCACTGGCACCCAATTTATCAAACAAATCAAACGTTTGATCAACCACCCAACTGGCGCGTGCTCCGGGGCGATCAATTTTGTTCACCACCACAATCGGTCGCAAGCCCAATGCCAATGCTTTTTTCGTAACAAAACGTGTTTGTGGCATCGGACCTTCTACCGCATCCACTAGCAACAACACACCATCAACCATCGACAAAACCCGTTCGACTTCGCCACCAAAATCAGCGTGGCCTGGGGTATCAACGATATTGATATGTATCCCGTCATAATCAATGGCGCAATTTTTGGCTAAAATGGTAATGCCCCGTTCACGTTCGATATCGTTGGAATCCATCACGCGTTCAGAAATTTGTTGATGTGCGGCAAAGGTGCCTGCTTGGTGCAACAGTTTGTCAACCATGGTGGTTTTGCCATGATCAACGTGCGCGATGATAGCAATATTGCGAATGGGGCGAGACATAAAAAAATCCTCAAAAATAAGCTGTTAGTTTCTGTAAAGGGGGCAAATTATAACAGCGGAGGGTGAATAAGACTAATGTTTTACTGGTAGTGTAAGATCCACAAAAATCATTGGGAACTCGTATGACATCGAAAATTCACTATTTATCCACGAACGAATTAGATAGCTTGTCATTAAGTACGCAAGAAATCGTGGACCGAATTGAAAATTTGCTTGTCAAGCAAAGTCAAAAGCAAGCATGGAATGCTCCTAAATCAGTGATCACCCCGCCAGATGGGCGTTATATGATGGCAACCTTGTCTGCCTCAGATGATCCACCATTTCTTGCCACAAAGTCGTTGATACTCAATCCGGACAATCCGAAGCAAGGCCTGCCAATCATTAACTCGTTGGTAACGTTACTGGATAGCCGAACCGGTATTCCGCTTGCGATTATCGATGGCAATTGGATTACAGCGATACGCACCGCCGGACTGACTGCAGTCGCGGCAAAATACTTGGCGCGAAACGACTCTTCGATCGCCGCTTTTGTCGGATGTGGCGTGCAAGCTCATAGTCATCTGCGCGTATTGTCTGAATCGTTCCCACTAAAAGCGATTCGCGCTTATAATCGTAGCCCAAAAAGTCGTGATGCGTTTTGTCGAACGGCTGAAGCAAGGGGATTGACAGCAATTGCCTGTGAAACCCCGCACGAAACCATAAAAGATGCTGATATAGTCGTTACCTCCGTCACCATTTCACCACAATTGAAACCATTTCTCGATGCCAATTGGTTGAAACCTGGAGTATTTGTTTCAATGGTCGACCTTGCAGCGTCTTGGTTGCCAGAGACTATGAGTGCTTTTGATCAGATTGTTATCGACGATCTTGAGCAAGAATCCAACATGGAAAAACCTTTAGTCAACCCAGCATTGGTAAGCGGTGATTTGTTCGGCTTGGTCAATGGAAAAACAGCGGGACGCAAAAACATCGATGATAAAACTGCTTTTGCATTCAGGGGACTAGCAATCGGTGATTTGGCGTTAGCGGGATTAGCTTATCAACGTTTTCGCAATTGTTAAAACTATGCAGTATCCATCTAATGTTTAAGCTTTACCCTAAATTAATTTGAAAACGAGTTTGCTCGGCAATGAGAATATTTTTATTGTGCGTTTGTTTCCTGATCCAGGCTAACGCATACGCGCAAACAACGATAAAAGGCCTCCCCACCTCCCTAACTGTTTCATCGTACATCGAAGCATACTACAGCAACGATTTTACTGGGTTAACAGGGGGAACTAAACCAGATTTTTTAGTTAGTTTTAGCAAAAATGATCTGCCATCCGTTAACCTTGCTTTGATAAAAGGCTCGTATGCTGGTAACCACATACGAGCAAACTTGGGAATAGCCGGGGGTACTTATATGAACGCCAACTACAAAGCCGAACCTGGTTTGCTGAAACATTTGTATGAAGGGAATGTTGGCGTGAGATTGTCTAAAGAAAAAGAAATATGGCTAGATGTCGGTGTTTTTCCTTCGCACATTGGCTTTGAAAGCGCTGTCGGTAAAGAAAATTGGGTACTGACTCGAGCTTTCGGTGCAGAAAATACCCCATACTTTGAATCGGGTGCAAAATTAAGTGTTACTTCCGACAATAAAAAGTGGCATGCCAGTGTTTTAGTTTTGAGTGGATGGCAGCGTATTAAACCTGTCACAGGCAATACATTACCTTCCTTTGGAACACAAATTGTTTATAAACCTTCTTCAAATCTGACTTTAAATAGCAGCACTTTTTTTGGCAGCGACAAATCTGACGAATCCAGGCAAATGAGGTATTTCCATAACTTCTATGGAATTTACAAATTGAATGATTTGTTTTCTACCATTTTGGGATTTGACATTGGGCTGGAGCAAAAAGCTAAAAATTCCTCAGCGATGAATCTGTGGTTCAATCCCATTGGTATTTTGAGATATACACCCAGCGAAAAAATCGGCATCGCCATTAAAGGAGAGTATTACCATGACAAACATCACGTCATAATCTCCTATGGCGAACCTTATGCTTTCAAAACATACGGTTTTTCTGTTAACTTCGATTACCATTTTACCAACCACCTATTATGGCGAATCGAAGGAAGAACCTTACAAAGTGACCATCCAATTTTTGCTAGACAAGACGGTACTGCATCGAAAAGCAACTCTTTCATTACTTCATCCATTGCTATTAGCTTCTGATCGACTGTATCAAAAACATCCGCAGGAACCGAGGTTTCTTTTTAGCATCAGATGATTCTCATCCGGTTCTCGCTTGAATAATGGATCGTTATTCTTTATCCACGCCGGACATTAAAAACTTGACCAGTAGCGCAAAAATAAACGGAACCGTGCTTAATCCAGAAACCATATAATGTTCGGAGGTAAATTGATCACCTTCATCCATAATAATGTAGCCAAAAAAAATTACGATTGGGGCAATCAACGAAAGCACGATGACCAAATTAAAAAAACGATTCATAAAAATCCTCACTCAGAAAAAATCATTTGCCGAAAGTATAAGTCGGTTATTAGCGATTGCCCAGTCATATCCTTACCAAGCGAGTAGCTTTATATTGTTTTTATTGTTTGCTTTAAGCGTTAAAATAGCGCCTTTGAAGTTTGATTTTTGCGATGACTCATTGTGACAGAGCCTGTTCTGATCGTTACCAATTACCCTGACCCAACAAGCGCTACTGCATTGGCTGAGGAATTGATTAAACAACATTTGGCCGCTTGCGTAAATGTTTCCAGTGCTGGTCGTTCGATCTACCGGTGGCAAGGAAAAGTCGAATCCGCAGAAGAATTTCAGGTTTGGATCAAAACTCGGAAACAACACTATGATCGAGTTGAACAATTGATCAAGATGATGCATCCTTATGAACTTCCTGAAATAATTATGGTTCCTATCATAGGTGGTTCAACTGCCTATCTGCAATGGATTAATGATGAAACAAATACTATCTGAGAAATACTAATAACCGATGTTAAAACGAATATTGATCGCGCTGATATTGCTTTCGCCCCTCTATTTGATGAGCGTCAATGCGATTGCGCAAGAAAACAGTTCTTCAGGCCTATTTTCTAAATTACAACAACTCGGCATTAAGCTTGGACAAAGCAATTCGCAAGAGTTATTGCCGCCGGATGAAGCATTCAAAATTTCCGTTGAAGTACGCGATGGTCAAACGCTAGTCGCTAATTTAACGCCGGCAAAAGACTACTATCTGTATCGCGATAAAATCATTTTTGAATCGAAAGAAACCGATACGGCGATCGAAAAAATTTCCTTGCCGCCTGGCAAGAAGAAGGAAGATCAAACTTTTGGCGCGACAGAAGTTTATTACGAACCGATTCAAGCGATTATCACGCTGAAACGCGACCATAGCGCAAGCGAACAATCCTTGACGCTTGCGGCTACCTATCAAGGCTGCAACGAACCCGTTGGCGTATGTTACGCACCCATTCATAAAGCGATTGATCTGACTTTGCCTGCGGTTAAAGCTGCCATCGGCGCTGTTGCCAATGCTGTCAGTACCTCCGCAACGGCAGCACCTGTGGATAATGCCACTACTTTATTTCAAACTCCCCCATCGGGTGGACCACGCATCGAAACTGAAGCCTATAAAATTGACCAGATGTTTAAAACTGGCGATTTCTGGCTGATTTTGACAGGATTTTTTGGCATCGGTCTATTACTGGCTTTTACGCCTTGTGTTTTTCCAATGTTTCCAATTTTGTCGGGAATTATTGCTAATCGTGGCCAGAATGTAACGAAAATGCACGGTTTTATTTTGGCACTCGCGTATGTACTCGGTATGGCAATCACCTATGCCATTGCCGGCGTCGCCGCTGGATTATCGGGCTCCATGTTATCGGCAGCGTTGCAAAATGCCTGGGTATTGGGCACGTTTGCCGTGATTTTTGTGTTGCTCTCTTTCTCGATGTTCGGTTTTTACGATCTGCAATTACCGGGAACATTGCAAACCAAACTATCAGAGGAAGCAAGCCAGCTCAAAGGCGGACAGTTAACTGGCGTTTTTGGCATGGGCGCTTTATCGGCATTGATTGTAGGGCCATGCGTTGCGGCGCCATTAGCGGGTGCTTTGTTATATATCAGCCAAACGCGTGATGTTGTCTTAGGCGGCTCGGCTTTGTTTATGATGGCCCTTGGTATGGGAGTACCTTTGCTGATATTAGGCGCATCCGCTGGAGCGCTGCTTCCTAAAACCGGCGCATGGATGGAATCGGTCAAAAAATTCTTCGGCGTGTTGTTATTAGGTGTCGCCATTTGGCTCATTTCTCCGGTAATCAATGAAGTGGTGCATATGCTGTTATGGGCAGCATTATTAATCATTTCGGCGATCTACTTGCATGCCATCGACCCTTTGCCGGAAAGGGCTTCAGGCTTGCGTAAATTTCTCAAAGGAGTTGGCGTCATTGCTTTACTGGTTGGCATAGCGTTACTGATTGGCGTGTTATCGGGCAGCCGTGATGTATTACAACCACTTTCTAAAATCGGCGTCACAAAATCGGATTCAGTCAATGGAATGGAGACAGCAGATACTGGAGCAACCAGTTACGCATCGTTACCTTTCCGGCGCGTCAAGAGTATCGAAGCGCTCAATGAAATCATCCAGGAATCAAGTGATCAGTATTTGATGATCAAAGTTACCGCGGATTGGTGTGTTTCGTGTAAAGAAATGGAACGTTTTACGCTTTCCGATGCGCAAGTACATGCTCGTTTAAAAGATGTCGTGTTACTCAAAATTGATGTCACCGAAGGTAATGCCGATGATATGGCCTTGTTGAAACGCTTCAAACTATTTGGTCCTCCAGGCATTTTATTTATTGATAAGCAAGGCAACGACATTCCTGACGTTAGAATTATTGGCTTCTTAAATAAAAACGATTTTCTCAGTGTACTTAACGCTATTTTGATTTAATCAGTCAGCGCACTTAAGTGACTGAAAAATAATATTTCTTTCGCAATAACAATCAACAAGATTATAAAGGAATTGGCATGGCCAAATTGAAACAACTGTTTATTTATGCACTGTTAGCAACTTTGGCCATTACCACTGGCTTTATGCTGCGCAGTCAATTGATGGGAGTCGGATCGCAATCACTGTCGAATGAACAAAGTAAGCAAGGTGCACAAACACTTTTTTCTACCACCTTGCCCGATTTACAAGGCGTTGAACAAAATATTTCACAATGGCGCGGTAAAGTAATCGTGGTTAATTTTTGGGCAACTTGGTGTACTCCATGCCGCGAGGAAATTCCCGAGTTTATTGAAGCACAGAAAAAATTTAATGAACAAGGCCTTGTTATTATCGGCATTGCCATTGATCAACCTGATAAGATCAAAATGTTCAGCGAAGAATTTGGTATCAATTATCCAATACTGGTTGGCAGTATGAGTACGTGGTCATTATTGGAAGCAACAGGCAATCAGCGATCAGCATTGCCCTATACCATCGTTTTAAACCGTGCTGGAGAAATCGTCGATAGTTATTTAGGACGAATAAATCTAAAAAAACTAGAAAACCAAATTCTCCCTTTGTTGAAAGAACAACCCAACAATCAACAATCCTAATTGATCGTTTAAGATCTTCTTTGCTGCACAGATATGCGCGTAGCTAATGCTAAATGAGTGTTTGTGAAATAATTTTATTTGCCAAAAATTATCCTGTAATATCTCAGCAAGGGATGGAATAGCGCATTTCCATTTTGTAACATCTCTCCAACAAAGGAGTTTCGTTAGAGAACTCCTTATCAATACGATAAGTTACAATTCGGAATGCGCTCAACTCACAAGCAAGCTGTTAATCGATAATAACTAAAACATATTCCATCGCCTAGTTAGGAGATAGTGAACAATGATTACGATTAAGCGCCTCACAATTTTTCTGTTATTGACGCAACTGGTTTTATTATCGAGTTGTGCATTCTCTCCCAATCAACCTGGGATGGAGGAAAAATATCACGATGTGAGTCTTACAACAAAAGTCTATGAAGCCATTCTCGATGAACCTTCCCTTAGGCCTTTCGATATTAATGTCAGAACTCAAAAAGGGATCGTTGAATTGAGCGGATACGTCAATTCTCGCGACGACATGGACAAAGCAATTGCAGTTGCACGTAAGATTCCTGGTATCAAATCCATCAAAAATGACATGCAGATTCAGACGACTGGAGACTATTAGCCTTCTTCCCAATTGAGTATTCGCTCAGAATGCCCAATAAGCAAATTACTTAAGTCACATGCTTCATTCTGTTGATAAAAATGACCGCACAGCACAGTGTCAGCTGATTTAGTTCTCATCATTCATTTTTGCTATGTTTTATTTGTAGTAGGAAGCTTGCCATTGATTTGGCTAGGAGCATGGCTGAATTGGCAGTTTGTAACATCACCCAGATTTCGCTACCTTCATCTTGTCGCTATTTTATTTGTCGTGGCAGAATCTCTACTTGGCGTTGTATGTCCATTGACCTCTTGGGAAAACGCTTTGCGACAGGTCGAAAACGATAGCAGCTTTATTCAACGGTGGTTGCATCAAATCATGTTTTATAATGTCTCTGAACATATACTGACAGCGATCTATATTCTGTTTGCTGTTCTTGTTGCGCTGACATTCAAATGGGTGCCGGTCAATTCACGGAGAAATCAAATCTTGTTGTCCAGAAACGATTGATCTGTTTTCGAATTTCACATCGAGTATTTCTTGCTCTGATGCTGATAAAGCAAGCATTTCTTCTATGTTTGGTTCAAACGATTCTTCATCAAAAGCAATGTCGCCTTCCAAATCAGGCTTGCCCTGCGCTTTTAGATTTACAAAATCGTAACGAGAAGGATCGGCCAAATGAGAAAGTTGGACATTTTGAAGAGACCGAAACATCGTTTCTAACCGACCAGGAAATTTTTTATCCCATTGCTGTAACATCTCTTTGATGACTTGACGCTGCAAATTGGGTTGCGAGCCGCATAAATTACACGGAATAATTGGAAAATCAGCGACTTCAGCGTAGGCACTCAAGTCTTTCTCTTTACAGTAAGCCAGTGGACGGATAACGATATGTTTCCCGTCATCGCTCACCAGCTTCGGTGGCATAGCTTTTAATTTGCCTCCGTAAAACATATTTAAAAACAAAGTTTGCAAAATATCATCGCGATGATGCCCAAGCGCGATCTTTGTTGCGCCTAATTCAGTGGCGACACGATACAACACGCCACGGCGTAGACGTGAACATAAACTGCAAGTCGTTTTTCCTTCCGGAATCACTCGCTTGACAACACTATAGGTATCCTGCTCCTCGATGCGAAATGGCACGCCAATCCGAGTAAGGTACTCCGGCAATACCTGCTCAGGAAAACCAGGTTGTTTCTGATCTAAATTGACCGCAACCAATTCAAAAGGTATCGGCGCGTGCGCTTGTAAATTGCGTAAAATATCCAACAAAGCGTAGCTATCTTTCCCACCGGACAAACACACCATGATTTTGTCATTGGCCTCGATCATATTGAAATCAGCAACGGCCGTTCCTACCAATCGGCGAAGGCGTTTTTGCAGTTTATTTGCATTGTATTGGTGTTTGTTTTGCATGGATAATTACGTGTTTAGAGATACTGTAGCCAATCTTACAGTTTTAAAAAATGTCTCATTATTAGACAAATCCGATGGAACAATTTAGCATGGCTTCGTTCTAAAATGAGTTACCAACGTTGAATTGAACGTTATTCTCAACCTGGTACACTGATAGAAAAATAAGATTCCATCCAATTAAATGGGACTGATTATACCAGCAAGCATTTAGATACTCTTGAATGAAGCGTTTTATTGAGCTTTTAAACGCTGGAAATTAAAGTTTTAAAACGTTGTTGGTTTTTATGGGATATAAAATAATTTTGGAGAACAAATGAAAATAAGTAATTTTTCGCGCTTGGTACAACCATTGATAGCAATCGGTTTGTTAAGCATAACCCACCAAGCAATGGCAACTGCCACAGTGGATGTATACAAAAGCCCTACTTGCGGATGCTGTAGTAAATGGGTAGATCACATGCGCGAGAACGGTTTCACAGTTAAAACACATGATGTTGGCAACAAAGAAATTCGCAAGAAATCCGGCATTTCCGAATCGCTCGGTTCATGCCACACCGCGTTGGTCAATGGCTATGCAATTGAAGGTCACGTACCAGCCGCTGACATCATTCGCTTGCTAAAAGAAAAACCTAAAGCAGTCGGTCTATCGGTACCCGACATGCCGCATGGAACCCCAGGCATGGAAGGCTCTCGCGTAGATCCTTACAATGTGCTGCTGATTACAGAGCCTGATCAAGCCCGTAAAGATACCAGCATTTATAATCGCTACGATCCATATGCCAAGCAAGCCGAACAAGTTAAACCAGCCGCTACGGTGGATACAGAAAAAAACAGTTCGATCATGCGTTTAAAACCGTAACTTGACCGATGTCTAAATGTAATTTGTGGATATACGGGCTTATGATCATTGCCCTTTCCGCTTGCAAGGAAAAACCGACTTTCAGTTCTTTGCCAGGTATTACTGGAAATTCAGGTGCGCTGATTACGCAAGATTTTGATTCGGCACAAATTAAACGTGGCGAAGCAGTCTATCTTGGCAATTGCGTCGGTTGCCACGGCCCCAACGGAGCTGGCACACCTGATTGGCGCAAACCCAATGCAGATGGCAAATACCCACCTCCTCCCCTCGATGGATCCGCGCACGCATGGCATCACCCTACTGATGTGTTGAAAAAAACAATTTTGCGTGGTACGCCGCCAGAAATTGGGTCGATGCCCGCTTGGGAAGGCAAGCTGACGGATCAACAAATCGATGATGTCATAGTTTGGATTAAGTCTCTATGGCCTGCTGAGATTTACGATCTATGGTACAAAAATTTCGAAAGCAAGCAATAGCATCGAATGAATGGTGTAACTGATCGTTTCAAGGTAACGTAAATCAATCCAATTTATTAACGAATTTAATCTCTTTTGAAAATCTATCGGGTTGGCGGGTCTGTTCGCGATGAATTGTTAGGATTGCCGGTAAAAGATCGCGACTATGTGGTCGTAGGCGCAACGCCTGAAGACATGGTGCGATTAAATTATCGTCCGGTTGGAAAGGATTTTCCGGTATTTTTGCATCCTCAAAGCCACGAGGAATATGCATTGGCACGAACTGAACGTAAAACTTCTCGTGGCTATAAAGGTTTTGAAGTATTTGCCTCACCGCAAGTGACCTTAGAAGAAGATTTAAAACGACGCGATTTGACGATCAATGCCATCGCTAAAGATGAATCCGGTCAAATCATTGATCCATTTGACGGCACATCTGATTTAAAAGCTGGGATTTTGCGTCATGTTAGTTCAGCATTTTCAGAGGACCCAGTGCGAATTTTACGTGCAGCACGATTTGCAGCACGTTTTAATTTCCAGATCGCTCCAGAAACGCTAATACTCATGCAGACTATGGTGCACAACGGTGAAGTCGACGCATTGGTTGCGGAACGTGTTTGGCAAGAATTGGCGAGAGGCTTGATGGAAAACACACCATCAAAAATGTTTTTGGCATTGCGCAGCTGTAACGCTCTGGAGCGAATTCTACCGGAAGTCGACGCGCTGTTTGGCGTTCCACAGCCTGAATATGCGCATCCTGAGATCGATACGGGCATTCATGTCATGTTGGTTATTGATTATGCCGCAAAACAAAACTATTCGTTGCCCGTTCGATTTGCTGCGCTCACGCATGATTTGGGCAAAGGAACAACGCCGCGTGAATTATGGCCACGACATATTGGTCATGAAGCACGCAGCATAGGCTTAACCGAAAAGCTTTGCGAACGGATTCGCGTGCCGAAGGATTGTCGTGATTTGGCGCTGCTGGTCGCTCGTTATCACGGCGATGTGCATCGCGCGGGTGAGTTGAAAGCTTCCACCATGGCGGATATGCTGCAAGCAGTTGATGCTTACCGGAAACCACAACGATTTGAAGAATTTTTACAGGCTTGCGCGTGCGATTTTCATGGACGTCCCGGCTATGAAACAAAACCCTATCCACAACTATTGCGGTTGCAACAAGCGTATACAGCGACACAGAGCGTTGATGCAGGTGCGATTGCAATAGCACTGCGAGAGAAAAATCCAGATTCAAAAAAACTTTTTAACTTGATTCACGACAAAATACGCGCTGCGCGCATAGCGCAAATAGAATCAGCATTATTCTGAAAACTCATCGGTAAAATTCTCATGCATTTGAGAGTAAAATACCGTTAACCTTATTCAATATGGACGAAACAAAATAAATTGTAGATTGCTCATCTCTTTGGGAGAACAAATAATGGTCATAAAAGAATGGTTCACTATCAGTTTTATTGCTGCAAGCATGCTATTAAGCAATGGAGTATTGGCAGAAAAAACCTTATTGAACGTCTCGTATGATCCGACACGAGAGCTCTATCAAGAGTTTAATGCCGCTTTCATCAAACACTGGCAATCAAAAAATAATGAAAGCCTCAAGATTGAGCAATCACATGGCGCATCGGGTAAACAAACACGTTCAGTTATCGAAGGCTTACAAGCCGATGTTGTGACACTGGCTTCAGCCAATGATATCGATAACATTGCAAAAAAAGCCAAGTTACTCCCGGAAAATTGGCAGAAACGTCTAGCGCTAAATAGCACTCCTTATACTTCCACAATCGTTTTTTTAGTACGGAAAGGCAATCCCAAAGGGATTAAAGATTGGGATGACTTAGCGCGTTCCGGTATTGAAGTCATTACCCCGAATCCCAAAACATCGGGTGGTGCACAATGGAATTATCTAGCTGCTTGGGAATATGGCAAACGCAAATTTGGCGAAGATAAAGTCAAAGAATTTGTCAGAAGTATCTATGGCAATGTACCTGTCATGGATTCAAGCTCTAGAGGTGCAACCGAAACGTTCATTGAACGAAGCATGGGGGATGTTTTTATTGCTTGGGAAAAAGAAGCTTTATTAACGCTAAAGAAACAGGGAGGCGATCAATTCGAAATAGTGATTCCATCGCTAAGCATTCTGGCACAGCCTCCCGTTGCAGTGATCGATAAAGTCGTTGATAAAAAAGGTACGCGCTCGATTGCCGAAGCATACCTGAGATATCTCTATTCAGAAGAAGGACAAGAAATTGCAGCGAAGCATTTTTATCGCCCCGCCAACTCAACCATTGCCAAAAAATACGCTCATCAATTTGCAGCAATAGAATTATTCAAAATTAACGATGCATTTGGCAGCTGGGAAAACGCATACAGAACACATTTTTCAGAAAATGGAACGTTTGACCAGATTCACTTGCAACAATAAATATACGATTCTAATATTTTCAAAAATGTATCAATTTTTAAATGGATAAATAACCGTACTGGGGCTTTTCGTGAATTAAATTTCTACTTAAGTTCAGCTAAAAATATCTTTCGCGTCACGTTGTGCCGCTAGTAATTCCGGAGTGAGATGGGGGGCAATAGTTTGAATGAGTTGTGAAAATATTTTTGGTGATGCGGCAACAATCTGTCCGCTTTGTAAATATTTTTCATCACCTTCCAAATCACCGATTAATCCCCCCGCTTCGGTGATAAGCAAACAGCCTGCAGCCATATCCCACGGCGCTAAACCGATTTCCCAAAAACCATCGTACCGACCGCAAGCGACATAACATAAATCTAAAGAAGCAGATCCAGGTCTTCGAATACCTGCAGTACGCGGAACAATTGCCCTAAACATACTAAAATAAGCTTCCGCATGGGTAAAATCACGAAAAGGAAATCCAGTGCCAATCAAACAGTCTTCTAAGCGGGCACGTTTGCTAACACGAATGCGACGATCATTCAGAAATGCGCCACCGCCTTTACTGGCGGTAAATAATTCATTCATTACCGGATCGTAAACCACCGCATGGGTCATCACGCCACGATAAGCCAATCCAATCGAAATGGCGTATTTTGGAAAGCCATGTAAAAAATTAGTTGTGCCATCCAGAGGATCAATAATCCACAGATAATCGGACTGTTTCCGATCACCATGCTGCCCGCTTTCTTCGGCCAAAATCCCATGATCAGGATAAGCCGTTTTTAATACGCTTAAAATAGCATCCTCAGCCGCACGATCGACTTCACTAACATAATCACTGTGGGATTTTTTGGTTACCGTAAGCAAATCGATGCTTTGAGAAGCTTGATTAATAATTTTACCGGCGCGGCGAGCAGCTTTAACCGCAATCGTAAGCATTGGATGCATAGTTTGATAATTTGATTTGTGAAAAAACGAAAACCAATGATTTTAATATGAATCACTTGTCAATGCATGATTATTCTAACCAATCGCCCAAATCATTCATCCGTTCAGAGAAAATAATTAATCGATCAGAATTAAGCTAGGATTATTTCTATCTCTAATACTGCGATTTGCAATCTGTTACTTGATCGTTTTTGATTCAAAATTAGACAAGTCACATTCAAAAAAAACTATAATACCGTCGTAAAAATTCATGAAATATATCGAGGTAATAATTTAATGCCGTTTAGATTAAAATTTTTTAAGATACTGTTTTTTAGTTGGTCAATACTTAGTTTTTCGCTATTGGATGCGCCTGTCTATGCTGAAAACTGCTGTTTACAAAAAAGCGCGACAAAATCTTTAGAATTGCCAGAAGCCACAATTCAAGCAGTAAACATCAACGCTGGCGCTGGATGGGGAATTTTTAATGGCAGTATTTTCAATGGTAATAAAAATTACCATATCACTCAATTAATCATTAGCATGACCCCCATTCACGACCATCATCACATGAAGCATCATCATGAAGAATCAATTCAACCGAGAATCTATACGGTCAATATCGAGCTTCCTCCCATTACTAAAGGTGCATTATCAATTCCATTAGCTAACGAAGACTTGCATGTTCATAATTTTGATTGGAAAATTTTAAAAATTTTTGGATATCAGATTGATTAATTCATTGATAAGCTTTCTATAATTCATCAAATAAATGATTAATCGTTAACAAGAAATTGGTGCTTATCGAAACGATGACGTTTTATGAGTTAACGACTTTTGAAAAATTCATCCGTACTTTTTTAGGAGGAGGGAAGTACGGATGAATGCGAGGGAAGGGACAACAAAACAACAACTTCTATGGCAAAACAAACAACACACTTCGAACAACATGGAAGTCATTATGCACATAACTTTGTATTTTGGGAATGTGACAAATTGTCGCAGAGGAGAATACTAGTAATTAGAAACTGCAGTTTTCAAATCAAACTTAAAACTATGGCTGAGATTGCTCAAAGAAACGGAATGAACTAGAAAAAATAATTGACTGAAAAAATCCCTTCATTGTTATGATCGTAACGATTAAGCTCAACCCGTGCATCGAGATCTCGTGTAATGGCATGGCGTGTGACAAAGTGCGAAGTGAAGAATAGCTTTGTTTCACCTAACAGAAAGAATTGATAACTACCAAATCAATACTAAAACGCCATAAAAATGATTTTTGAGTTTTTATTGTATCCGATATCTTTCGTCATCAATGATATCGACTCTACTCTGATCTGAGTTAGCACAACTTCAACCACCTGAAATCGAGCTAGAAAATTATATTGTGGATGCTCTGTGCTCTTCTCAAGACTTTCTAAGGGAAAGAAAAAACTATTAAGTTTAATTGCCGTTGTTTACATCTTCTCCAACATGCGTTTCTGCCGCCAAGCAGGCGCAATGATCGGAAATATCGACATTTCAGCATCGAGTAATCGCAAATATAGTGCTGCTGCAATACGTTGCCTCTGAAAACCTTCTTTCAGTATCTGTATGCAGTGCTCTCGAGAAACAGGTTTACCAATAAAATAGCGTTCGCCTTTGGTAAAATTGACACTATTTTTATTCCACCACATTTGAATTTTTATAGAATCAGGCCAAGGTAAATTATCATCCTCATCCATTTGTACGTTATTATTTTCCGGATCATCGTTGGGCCCTAATTCAATTCCTTCCGGTGCATCCCTTTCAAGATCAAGATAGGCCAGATCAAGTCCGGTGATAAAACTGAATGACTCCCCCGCCAATCGTGAGAGTTTCGGATCTTCCATCTGCTTAATCAACCATGGTATGTAGTAAGGATCACCAGTAATTCCTGCACCGAGAATGAGATTACGAATATTTGCAGAATCTACTGCTAATTTCTTTAACAAATCATGCGCCTCAGCCATGCATATTACTTTAAGAACCAACTGCAAAGCATGTTGCTGAAATGGATTCATTGACTGTGCAAAATGTTTTAGAACATCAACTGCATTCGCTCGATTTCCAAGCAAAACTGCTGACCAAGCGGCCCAGAAACGACAATCTATATCTTTATCAGAGAGATATTGTTCACATTGTGATCGCAAATTACGCTTTGCCATTTCCCCTGCGGCCCGTATTGCGCGAGTTCGCAATATGACATCTTCATGGCAAACAAGCGAGTTAAGAACCATACCCGGATCAACACGGTGTGCAATACACGCGTCAATACCCGTGTACTGTTTGAATGAATCGGTGGATGCCAGCAACTTCGTTCCGATGTCTTTCAGAAATTGTGCCGAGACCCAATTAAAAGCAGAGGTTAACCCAGGTCGCAGCTTAGAAACAGCACTGCCCAATGCAAATAACCTATCTAATTGAACATCATCATTTTCTTCAATGGCTCGCACTGTAGCAGTAAATACTTCACCCATGCCAGCATTTTCCAAAGCTTCCTCGTAAACTTTCAAACCATACTCACCAGCCACTGATAATCCATCGAGATGAGCAGCTATACGGTCATCAATTCGGCGAAGATGGTGGAGTTTTATATGTGGCGCAAAAACTTGCCGCGATCTAATATTGTGCAAAATTGCTGACTCTTCTGCGTGCTGTTGGATGATGGAGAGAATAGGTTTTGAGGAACTGGTTATAGTATAAACATTCACATGTAACTACCTTGTTTTTTCTAAATTTCACAAATAGATTTATTAAAAAACACAATTAATCACGATTTACTCTAAAACTTAGGAGTCTCAAATTAATCCATTTGATTATATAATTCCTTGGCTTTATTTTCGTAGAATTGAGCAGATGCTTTATTACCGATTTTTCTGAAATTATTGGCTGCTTTTATTGCAGCTTTCTTTGCCACATTAAATGCATCAATATAAGTTTGCCGATCATCAGATGGCACAATAATTCCATCACTAAATTTACCAGCAGTATAACCATCAGGTTGATCTATTACACCAAATTCAATTTCACCTTTATTGATTTTACCGAAAAAAAACCGTTTAACTTTACCATTCTCGAATTCTTTTAGTATTCCCAAACCATTCGCATAACCATCGGAACATTGTCCATTCCAATGAGTCTTTTTCTCAATCCAGTCCTTAGGAGCTTTAAAGCTACATTTATTTTGTGCATATAAATTAGTACTGATAGTAACCAATAATACCACCAGTAAAACCATGCTAATTCTGATGAGTTCAATAAGCTTAGTCATATTTACCTTAGTTGCGGTGCCCATTGCGTAATTAATGATCTACTTGCCTCAAAATGCATCGCATCTTCAGTACGAAATGCTGCTCCCCAACACCATCCATGCTGATTCATAATCGGAGCAATGAGGGTTAAACCAATTTGTACTTGATCATCTCCACGGCGATCAAGTACACCATTTAGTGTAAAGTCTATCGCTGTGCCCCATGAATGATTTGAAATCACCGTTTGCGATCCACGAACATAGCGGCAGCACAGCATTCCAGCCGTGCCAAGAATCGCATAAATTGCTGGTTGCTCTCTTTGAATTTGCGCCATTGCAGCTACTAAACTATCAACTGCAGGACGAAGACCGGTCGCTCTGAATAATCCAACTGATTGCGTTACCACATGGCGCCGCAATATGGAATTTGTCATCGGCTGACAATCAGCAGAATAAGATTCTCGTGGCTGTCCAAGCATTTGTATCATGAATGCATTAGATACAGATACTAAGCCTTGATTGATTAATTCTCTCGTTGTAAGGTAATAGTACCATTATCCATCCCACTATACTGTTCTACGCACATTACTTCTGGTTTTTTGCATCCACCCATCACAAAACCTTTCAGAAATAATAAAAAAGCATATCGGAACTATTAATTTAACTTGTCAACGATTCAGAATCAAAAAATCATTTCTCAGGCATTCCAATTACATTTTTTAGACCTAAAAATTCAATGCCATAATCTCTTTTAAGCCTTGATCAATGTTGTCACGCGCTGCATTCTCGACAGCCACACGTATTCGCACGACTGCAACTAAAGCATCGCCCATAGTAGCTCTTCCGATTGATTTAATAGCTTTCCGCATCACAATGCTATTGTCAGCAATTTTGGTCAATGTCCATGCAGCTTCCATGTCAACAGTGAAGGTCGCCCCCAAAATTGGTTTAGATAAACTGATTATGCGCACACTTAATTCGTAGTCGGCATCACTGCCTTGTACAATCTTTGTAAATACTCTTTTCTGAGTAATAGCATCTTCAAGCGCCGCTTTCAGATCGGCGTCGGAAATATTGCTACTATCCATCGCGCCGGTTTCTGCACCACCACTGGTTTGAACATTAATGCTATAAGGATGACTCTTACTTGCGGCAGCACCTTGCGGGATCATTGCTTCTCGCTTAGCTGGTGATGCACAACCAGTTAAAACAAATATAAATGCTGCTACCACGAGAAAAATGTAGTATCGGGACATTACATTAAACATATTATTCTTTAGTACCTTTATAAATATTGCTGATCACTTCATCAACCATCTCTTTGGGAGAAAGTCGTGCTAATGAAGTATGGTAAGAATTGCCCGTTGCAAGTGGAAAATCCGTTCTGGGATCACGAATGATAATGGTTAATTCCAGCAAATACATAGTGATATCCCACATCCATTTATCGGTATAAGTCACTGTCGCATCGGTATTTCCTGGCGGGACCTCGGGTTCAGTTGTAACCGCAATACCTTTACTGCGCAAATTGTCGGCAATTAAAATGTTAATCTCGCTATCATCGCCCGGATTCTTCTTGATATGCATTCTCTTAATTGCCGATAAATCAGTTTTTGGATCAACACTACCCGTTGCACGATTCACAGCACAACCTATTAAAGTAGTGCTAATAAATAAAACCAAAATAATTAATTTAAAAGAATTATTCATAGTATTTCTCAGCCAAGGCAAATAGCACCAACCGTATCAAAGATATTATATTCTGCCATAACAGTTTTAAGCTATCGATCTTAATAGCTTTGCTTCCCAGATAAAATTATCGTGCCATCATATACTGTAAGATTCAAAATAAACTGTGACTTTTCGCACAAATTACGATATTCGATTACATTGGGCGGATAGTCACACAACTACTTTCTTCGTTCGCGACCTAACCTCTTCATGGGCTCCGCTTTAACGGTTCTGGTTTGCAGGTGGGATATTCTCCAAAACCCTTGCCTTACTCTTCGACTAAAGCACCAGTCCAATCGATAGGTAAGATTCCGTTCTAGACATAGCGATGGAATGTGGAATAGGGCCAGTCTTGTACTCGGGTGACATAGCCATGTTTTACGGGATTGACGTGAATGTAATCGATATGTCTGGAATAATCCAATTCTGTTGTAATGGTATGTTCCCAGTACCGCCGTTGCCATATACCTCGTTCCGAGCGTTTGCGCCGTGTCGCTGACAATCGTTCCGTACGAGGCAATCCCTTTGAAAATAATAATTTAATTAACCGCAACCGCACAGGAAAATCGTCAGTATCCGGCGGCAATGTCAGCACGCAATGCAGATGATCCGGCAACACCACCCAGGCATCAATGTGAAATGGATACAATCGCCGCACCCGCCGAACCGAATCGCGCAACAGATCAATATGATCCGTCAGTAAAGTTCGTTGCCGCTCCAACAAGTTAACCGTAAAAAAATAACAACCACCGGTGACAAAGTTGCGTCGATAATTGGACAACGACAAACCTCAAAAATGATCAAATGGCGTAGGGTGGATTCGGAGCGAAGCGACAATCCGCCAATAAATACAACACACAATCATTGGTAGTTTGCAAATAATTGAACGATTGTTGGTTAGGGTGGTTTGCTTGCGCGAAACCACCGTACCAGTTATCCGCCGTACGGTCGTGATTAATTCGAATACTCCACCACCCCAACCGATTACCGGACAGCTTCTCCAGCCTGTTACCCGGAGGAGGACTGCGTAGATCATCGATCATATCAGCAGAATCAAGCATCTGCAGCTTACGTTAGGCTTGCGCCCGAAATCTACGAAACCGATCAGGACAACTACCGCCATACTGATTTCTATGTATGAGCTATGGCGTTGTTTGCCAAGAAACATCGATTTTTCTATGGTTTGATACACAGTCTCGCAGATAAAGATTGATCAGGCTCTGATACGGGACACCTTTTTCATCAGCCATTTGTTTGAAATAATCAATAACATCTTCGCTTAACCGCATAGTGACAGATTTTTTGAGCTTAGCGGCATAAGGATTTTTGCGAGATTTCATTTTTGACAGGTCGTATTCAGTTTTCATGGTCTAATACCTCGATAATAGTTAGTCTCGTTTTTCGTGGCTTTTCTGGCTGAGATAATCCGAACAATGTTGCCTAGGTCGCGCTCGCAATGGCAGACGATCAGAAAACGAGCTTCATCACTGAAACCAAGCATCAGAAATCTGTCCTCTGATTCGGAATTATCTTCATCAAAGAATTGCACGGCGAACTCATCGTAGAAAACAGATCGGGCTTCCTCAAATGAAACACCGTGTTTCTTTTTGTTTGATTTCGCTTTAGCTGCATCCCACTCGAATTTAATCATAAATACATTGTATGTACGCCAAGCAAATTGTCAATGGGAAAATGTGGCCGGTACAGAATTATGAATTCCAGTATAGAAATGTATATTCCTTAAGGGCAACTCTACTAGAAATTCGAAGTTTTAAACAAAACGAGGTGCAAGCAAAAAAAGGGGCTATATGGGATCTGACCCCTTTCACGCTGCCATAACAGCGCTTCGGTATCTTTACAGGAAAACGTCAAAATCATCAACGCAAAGTATAATGACAGTCGTTAAATGTCAATTATCAAACAAACCACTGTAATACTAACGCTGGAAATCCGCCAGCTGTTCAGTGGTCAGTTGCAAGGTATCGCAGATATTCAATGCCTTGGAGCGAATCGGTTCAATCAAACGCCGATAGCATTTTGCAGTACACTGGGATTGACAACGCCGGATTCCAGCGCAAGCTCACAGGCTGTTTCGGGCGCATCAAGACCCGCTTCACGGGTCGGTAATAACAGATCAACGGATACAATCGCCGCACCCGCCGAACCGAATCGCGCAACAGATCAATATGATCCCTCAGTAAGGTTCGTTGCCGCTCCAACAAGTTAACCGTAAAAAAATAACAACCACCGGTGACAAAGTTGCGTCGATAATTGGACAATGCCAAACCTCAAAAATGATCAAATGGCGTAGGGTGGATTCGGAGCGAAGCGACAATCCGCCAATAAATTCGACACCTGCAGGCACAAATCATGGTGATTTGCAAACAATTGAACGGTTGTTGGTCATGGTGGTTTGCTTGCGCGAAACCACCGTACAATTTACCCACCGTACGGTCGTAAACACTAGTACATCTCTATGAGACAACTCCATTTTTTCCCATCAAATTCTGCAAGCTGCTTTTCACCAATTGACCAAAGAACATTTCTACAGGAATCTAGTTTATACATTGATGTAGGAAAAAAAGTATCGCTGACACTTTCAACTTCAACCAAATTATCCTCCACAATTTCATACAAAAAGTGTAGGGTGCTAACAAAAACTCTACCATTAAATTCTTCAAGTCCCCAAATTTTCTCGCTTGTAACATCATTACCAATAACAATCCATCTATTGTTTCTACCTTTTATTACAACCCCCTCATCACCACATGAATATACTTGTCCAGAAGGCAAGCAGTTTATTTTATATAGATCTAAATTTGTTGGAGAAGAAATACCTCTCCAATCCTCTTCATTCCATATAGAAAGCCATCCACGCCAACCGGCACAATACATCTCTTTCTTTGAGAACCCACTAACTGATTCAATACTTGAAAAAGCCAATTCAGCTTCATCGACTTCGCTTGGTTCCAATCTATTCCAACTCATTAAGTCTTTTGTATAATATAATTGTAACCCTGTACCAAAAGCCCAAAGAGTTCCATCCAATATATACAGCCCCCTTAATGGCCCATCACTTTCTCTTTGAGGCAATCTGTTACAAACTTTAAAATTATTTCCATCAAATATTGCAATTTCGCCTTCTTCACCGAGATAAACAGAAATTGACATTCCATTAAGAAACCCGGTAATAACTGAACATGCATTCCATTCAACTGCATTTGTTGTTAAATGTCCCAAAGAATACCAAGCTAGAATGGAATGCGGTTCTCTTTGTTCAAACAACTCATCAACTGAAAAAATCAAACTCCCTGTTCGATTAGCAACAAGACATCCATCCACTAAAGTTAAACCTGGTAATGATTTCAAATTCTACCTCTTCTTATTTCACAGTTAAGACATCAATTTCAGTGCTCTATCTAATACAGCTTTCTTACTAACCGTACTATCACTCATTCCGTGAGCTGGAGGATAAACTTCTGCATTACTATCTTGAACACTCTCATGATACTTCAGCAATTGCCCTTTAATACACTCTTCAGAACATCCTTTAAATGTAGTTGACGCTGATTTGGCTCCTATTGATGCTGCTGTAGATAATGGAATAGGTTTCCCTTTTCCAATTGCTTTAACAGCAACTTTTCTTTTAGCTGATAAAACTCCATGAGTTGATATTGATGATGCGCCACCTTCAACGCACAAGCATGGAGCAGAATTACTATTATACCTACCCCAACCCGGTCTCTTTTTACCAGTTGTTCTACTCTGGCCTGGTAATATAAAAGATTTCACCTCAATCAAATGATCCGGAGTCTGCCCTGGACAACATTGTCCACTATCAAAAGGGGTAAGAAAACATCGCATTGCTCTCTGGCATGGATCTTTTTGTATGGCCCCAGCTAAACTTCTTTCAAGTTTTTTAATTTTTTCACTCAATTCTTTCTTAATTTCTTTTGATACTCCTGCCTTCCTTGCAAAATCGGCATCAGAACGTGCCTTTGCTAATTCTTTTCCTTCAACTGGACATTTAGCCTTCTGTTTCAAATCACCACAAGCTGTTTTAGCAGCGGCTATTTCGTCATTACAACTTCCTGATGCTATAGCTAATGACATTCTATCTATGAAAGTCCACGGCGCCGCCTCATTAGCCGTAGGACTGCCGTGATTATTCGTTGTCAGATCCAAATGCCGGTCAACATTTTCACTCTCAACTTTCACATCCATTGACCATTTGACGAAATACACCTTACCTTTGATCTTTCCAGAAACAACGCCTTTCTTGGCCGCACAGCCGGCCTCATTACCTGACAAAGTTTTAAAATACGATTTGTTTTTAAGCATTATCTCTTTGCCAGAGATTTGCACACTTTTACTGCCATCTGCTGTATCGGAAGCCATTCCTGTATTTGGGTAAGGCAATGGGACACCTGGTGGGGTCGCAGGATTCTCAGGTGGTGTAAAACACACATCTGGAAATGCTGCAATCACTTTGCCCGATCCTGCCTTACAGGCCAGTTCCATACCATTCGCGTACACTTCATTCGCCATTTCTCAACCCTTTTGCCATGCAAAAATTATCGCTGAACGCTTACCTTCATCATTGCCCACATGCGCTAGGATATGATGCCCTTTGGTGTAAGCTTTTTCACAAGCCGCTTTCAGAACCGCAATCATCACCACTCCAATCACAGCCCCTACTTCACCAATGCAATCCGCTGGATGCCAGATATCGAATTCCTGCCGTTTGGTACGATCCAATCGACCAAAGGCCAAACTCGCTTCCTTAAAATGATATTGTTCCCCGGCGATATCCGCAATTTTGAATTCCAGCAGGCTTTCGCCATGCCCTGCATCGGCAAGCGACTCGCGAATCGCCGCCGTCAATCCATCGGCCCGTAATGGTTCTTCCGAGTCAATATGTGCTTGTTCAACGCCAAACCCAAGTCCGGTGCAAACCAATTTATTGCCCTGATTGGCAGTAATTGGTTCAACCAGTAAAGCGGCTGCCCCTTCTCCTGGTATAAATCCATTCGAATTCTGACTGGTTAATAACCGATCTTTATTTTCAAAATACGCAAGCGTTGGGCCAACCAGCAGGCTGTCGGTCGCAGCAATCAGCACATGCGACAGGTTCAATTCCTGAATCAATTCGCGTGCATGCTTCAGCGCGACAGCAATCGACACATGGCCTTGCGCAATGACCCGCGATTTGGGATGAAATTGCAGTTGCAACTCCTCTTGCAAATCGAGAAAAAATTGATTGTCATCATCAAATACCCGACCGGGACGGTCTTTTTCCGATAAACACAACAGCAAAGGTGTGGATTCTGGGATAACTTTCCGATCACCGGCAAGGCATTCCTGGATTGCAGCCGTAGCCATTTTGATCAGTTTAGTTTTGCCTCGCCACGGTTGTTCCAGCGGCACTTCGCACCCCATGATCCACTCCCCGCCGCTATCCATAAAGCGGGTTTCCTGGAAATTGTCGATGGCGCAACGGATCGCTGCACAGGATGCCGGGGCGCTTAAACCGACACCGGTGATCATCCCCACCCCAGTAATCGCCAAAGGCAGGCTTTTCACTCGGCTTCTTCCTCTGTCTCAGCTTTTTTTTCCATTGCCAACTGCGCCAGCGAAGGATAATAAGTTTTACCCAACTCACGCGCCCGCCACCAGCCGCGAGACATTTTACCCACCAGCACTTGCGGGATTTCAAACATATTTTTCTTAAGCGGCAGACAGGCGCGCCAGGTCATGGTAAACAGGTTCTTGTCCGGTTCAAGCACCAGGGTATCCATCTGCGCTTGCATTTCAACACGTTCACCTTTTTTTGGAAAAAAAACGACGGGCACTGCGATCGTTGGCAATACAAATCCGGTTCGCCCTTGCGAAGTTAGGTTACCCAGCACCACTTCTTCCCCACCACGAAGAAAAGGCACTTGCTGATCCAAGGGCGCAGCTTGATAGTATTCATCCTTAAAATCTGCCGGCAAAAAGGGAAAGGTATTATCAATCCAATTTTGATCATAGGTACCGGCATACGGCAGGCGCGATGCCCAGCCACGGCCAATTGGTCCCAACGCCATTGACGCATAATCGCCATCCGGTTCATCAACGGGTTGATTCAGTGCTTCGGTGTGCGGTAATGGTGTACCATCCACCCATTCTTTCTTAAGATGTTTATGAAAGCCACATCCGATGGGATTTGGCATGAAGGCCACATGCATTGCAGGATCTTCAGGGTAGTTATCGACACCGCCAAAGGCGACATCATAAGAAAACGTTTGCGTGACAAAAGGTTCTGGCGACGTGGCGCGAATACCGGTCAAACCACAGTCCCATGATCGCTTACCACACACAGCAAAGCTTTTTTGCCAAGCACCCACTCTCAGCCCAACTGGAACACGTTCGATAGGTCGTCCTTGCGGCGCATAAGCGCTGCCTTGCAATAAGATATCGCATTTCAATTTACGCGGCGCAAAATCGATTTCGGAATACGGCGCAGAATAACCCGGTTCGCCGGTAAAAGTGTCCGCCATGATCAGCGGCACTTGCTGCTCGTGCAACCGAGGTGCTTCACCCAGCTTAGTAGGTATATGAAATGTCCCTTTGACTACGACAACCAGCAATTCCCGACCCGAGGGCTCCATGCCCATCGTGTAGCCTGCGATCATGTTGGTTGCGTTGATAAGATCCATTGTTATTAATGCGTTAAGGCGTTGCTATGTTAGGGTTTTATAAGTTTGTCATATTCTGCATGACTACCACCAGAACCAAATTAATCCGTTTTCAACCTCTACTGCCAAGGCTCAATAGCCAATTCCTATACGGACAGACCAATAACCATTACTTTTCTTAAAATGTAGCGATGGGTGTTTTGGATTTGTTTTAAGCATCTCAAAATTTCGATCGGCAACTCGTTTCACTGTTCGGTAATGCTTCATAAGCTTCTCAGAACGCTGGGCTCGCAAAATAAATCATAATTTCCTTGATTTCCCTGCCTGATGATCTGCAATTGCTGCTTGTGCGAGCGCATCCAGCTTTCTGCCTTTCATATCTTTTTCTATTTGTTCATCCCATGCTTCTGAATCAAATTCTTGGAACCAAGCGCGAAATTGCTTTAATTGATCTTGTGGCAACTGTTCTACAGCCTTCACAACTTCTTCTATCGTCCTTGTCATTTTTTCTCCTATTTCCATTTACCCTAAGAATCTATAACCTTGCTTAAAAATCCCGATACCACAATTGACATCCTTACAAGTCAAAATCTGCCATAAATTCTTCAAATGTACAAAAACCTTACCACGATGATACTTAGTTTATTCTCGCTCTAGCCAGCAGCCATTTTTTGAAAGACGACTGGCTTTCTCCTGACGGGATTCCAACCAGTAAATTTCCAACGCTGAGTGTATCTATCGATACATGAACATTCATTGCCTGGAGAATTTTCAGCTCAATGTCCAAAGTGTCCATGCCATACCTCCGTACAAAAATATCATCAGTTAAGCTGTACCGAACCGCCTTTGATGCGGTTCACGCCACTAGAACGGCTAAGCACGTAACTGCCTTTGATCAGTACCTTACCAGCTTTCGTCAAGGTAATGCTGGCTTTGCCGCAACGCAGCACTAATTGCTCTTTGGCACTGACGATCATACGTTCTCCATCAGCATCAACCTCTACTTGATTGGGTTGTTTATCCAGCGGCCAACCCGTTTTGCCTTGGATTACCCCCATGATGATGGGTTTTGCAAGATCATTGCCTTCAAACATTAATACCACTTGTTGTCCAATGTGTCTCCCTTGCAGATCAATCGTTGTACGCGCAGCAATTGCCGCTGTACCAGGTTGATCAGGATAGCAAACCAAAGGAGTCTGCCCTTCGTCGCTAATAGCAATTAACTCACCAACAATCACGCCTGTTTGTTGTGTCGGCGATACTTTCCGTGAAGACGGAGTAACTTCACGTTCAATGAGCGGGCGCAAGATATCACTATTCATCTTCTCTTCGAGCATCACTTCCGCTTCAGCCTCGATCAAGTCTTGATTACTCATTTCGTATTCTCCCAACTGGCTAATTCTGAAGAATTTTGGTTCCCTTCATCACAATATCACCATCAGCCTTGATATTGATCTTACCTGAACCATCCACAGTAATATTCTTGCCTTTAATCACAATCGTTCCATCCTTCTTCATACTGATAGTAGCATCACCAGTCTTAATAGTAATTGAGTCGCCGGCATCGATGACCAGATTTTTACCAATCTTGGCGGCATCATCACCCTTCACATCCGCGCTGCGATTGCCATCCACACTCAGTGAATCATTACCTTTGACGCTTTTGGACGCATTACCTGTAACCGATTCACTCTGATTCCCGCCAACATCCAAGGACTGATTCGCGCCTACCTTTGTGGATTGATTCGTACCAATGGTATTACTTTGATTGGCGCCGACATTGGTACTTTGATAGGCCCCAACATTGATGGTTTGATAAGCACCCACTGCGACCGCTTGGAACGCCCCAATACCGATTTCTTGAGCACCACCGACACCAATGGTTTCATTGACTCCGACTAAGTGTGTTCGCTGTAACGCAACTGAAGCCGTTTCACTGGCTCCAACCGTTTTAGTTCTATTGGAACCAATCGTGATACTTTCGTTAGAGCCGACAGTTTCAGTGCGGTTAACGCCGATGGAAATTGTTTCATTATTGCCAACTGTTTCTGTGCGATCATGCTTGACCAGCGTGGTTTCATCATTATCGATAGTTTTCTTGCGGTCATGCCCTACCGAATGGGTTTCATCATTTTCAACTTCGATATCCTGATTTTTTTCAGCATGCAAATAAACTTGCTCGGAGCCCTTTTTGTCTTCAAATCGCAATTCATTGGCATTGGCTGCACTGCCTCCTTTGCTGGAGCGCGTCAAAATACCCGTTTGCGTCATGTTGGCAGGTAATTCGTAGGGCGGCATTTGCTCAGCATTGTAGACGCGCCCGGTAATGATCGGTTGATCGGGATCGCCTTCCAAAAAATCGATAATGACTTCCTGTCCGATGCGTGGAATGGCGATCATGCCCCAATTCTTACCTGCCCAGGGATGCGATACTCTTACCCAGCAAGAACTGTTTTCATTCTTCTTGCCCAACCGGTCCCAATGAAATTGCACCTTAACCCTGCCATATTTATCGGTATAAATTTCTTCACCGGATGGCCCCACCACAACCGCAGTTTGGGGTCCTTGAACGAAAGGTTTCGGGGTCAGCCGTGCTGACCGAAATGAAGCGCCACTTTCTATGACTGAAAAGCTATTGCCATAATGACTGCTGCCACTGCCGGTTCCATCAAAACTGTCTATCCGGACATTGTGGGTAACAGAAGTAACAAGGTATTCCCGATTCTGATCCTTGCGGGGAAACAGGTCCAATTTAAACAATCCGCCGCAAATCAATCCGCGTACATTGCCGTTACCTTGCATACGCGCATACTGACTCTGCAATTCCTGAATACGAAATTTGACGTAATCACTACCCTCGTCATTTTTGACATACTCGCCCGGATAGTCATAGATTTCAAAACTGGCTCTGTCGTGATCTCGGATGATATTGGAATTAACATGCAAATCAGCTTTCGGATGTTCAAAATCGTAATCATTCAAACAATAGGTTCCTGGTTGCAATTGCTTGGTGATATGCCAACCTGAAATACACTCATCTTCTCTGACAACTGCCTGATCCGGCGGATAATAAGAAATTTTGTAGCAATCCGGCATTTTTTCGTGAGATGCCATATCATTAGCTAAGCAAAGCGTGTGTTTGCCTTGTTCATGCTTAAAGAAATAATAAATGCCTTCTTGTTCCATCAATCGGCTAATGAAATTAAAATCGGTCTCACGATACTGTACGCAGTAGTCCCAAGTACGATGATTTCCTTTCAGGTGATCTTCGATATCAGAATAACCTTGTTCCCGAAGCACATCTTTGATGATATCCGGCACGCTTTTATTCTGAAAAATCCGGCAATCCGAAGTTCGGGTTAAAAACCATAACCAAGGATGAATCGTCGCATGATATCTTGCATAACGCCCTTCACTAACACCTTGCGAAATGCTGCTGACATAGCCATTGAAATAGCGTTTGTTTTGTGCAGAATTCAATCGGACAGAAACATTTTGTCCGAGCAAATCTTCAAAATTAATGTCTTCGGTGCTGCCCAACTCCACATTGATTGAAAATAATCGCCCCAATTCCTCTGTTATTGTCATTTCTCGCAATAACAGCACATCAGTCCCCAAAGGAGTGATGATTTCAATTTCACGATTTTGTTGAGTTGAGGACATAGTTTTAACTCTTCAATGAATTAATAATTTATCCAAATTGATAACTAAATTCATCATTCTGTACACCAATATTAACCTCAGAAATCGTTTCTCCTTTCACCATCCTTGTTAGAAACTGGTGACTGATCGTTGGCAATACCGTATTAGTCAAAATGGCATCAATCACTCTAGCGCCACTTTCCAGTTCATTACAACGATCAGCAATCAATTGAACGACTGCATCGTCATATGTGAATGGAATATGGTGATTGGTTTTAATACGTTTTTCAATTCTACTCAGTTGCAACTTGATGATAGATTTGAGCATTTCATCACTAATTGGATAATAAGGAATTGTCACCAACCTACCCAGCAGCGCAGCAGGAAAAACTTTTAACAAGGGTTCACGCAAGGCTTTAGCAATTCCGTCAGTATCTGGCATCAATTCAGGATCCTTGCATAGGTTCATAATAAGATCTGTGCCTACATTGGATGTTAGAAGGATGATGGTGTTTTTGAAATCGATAAACCGACCTTCGGCATCTTCCATCCAACCTTTGTCAAACACTTGGAAGAAAATCTCGTGCACATCCGGATGAGCTTTTTCTACTTCATCCAACAAAATCACACTATAAGGCCTGCGCCTGACAGCTTCCGTCAAAATTCCACCTTCGCCATAACCGACATATCCGGGTGGAGAGCCTTTTAATGTGGATACAGCATGGGCTTCCTGATATTCGCTCATATTGATGGTGATAATGTTTTCTTCACCTCCATAGAGCGCCTCAGCCAGTGCCAAACCCGTTTCGGTTTTACCCACACCGGAAGGACCGCATAACAAAAACACACCAATCGGTTTACCAGGATTATCCAAATTCGCACGCGAAGTTTGCACACGCCTTGCGATCATATCCAAAGCATGGCGCTGGCCAATAACTCGTTGGTTCAGTGTGCTGCCTAGATTGAGCACAGCATCAATTTCATTTTTTACCATGCGACCGACTGGAATTCCGGTCCAACCTGCTATCACCGACGCCACAGCCTGACTATCGACTGTTGGAAACATTAGTGGCTGTTCACCTTGTAGTTCGGTAAGTTGTTGCTGAAGCTGTTTAAGTGTGGTTAACGCTTGTGGGTCGGAATGTTGATGAGGTGCCGCATGATCTGTTTGCAAATCCACGTCAGGCTGTTGATTACGTAACTGGGCACGTAATTCAAGAATCTGATCAATCAATTGTTTTTCCTGTAACCATCGCTGTTCAAGTTGTTTCAGTCGTTGTGTTTCTTCAACCAATTTGGCATCAACAATCTGTTTTCTATCTTTAATTTCTACCCCAACCATCTGCTCCCGCTCGATAATATTGAGTTCCGTTTTAAGCGCATCAATTCTTCTACGACTATCTTCTATTTCAGGTGGAACTGCGGATTGACTGATAGCGACACGAGCACAAGCCGTATCCAGGACACTGACACATTTATCCGGAAGTTGGCGGTCAGGAATATAGCGATGTGATAATTTGACGGCATCTTCAAGTGCTTCATCCAGAAGTAATACCTTATGGTGATTTTCCATCACATTTGCCAGACACCGCACCATTTGAATCGCTTTTTCTTCATGGGGTTCGTCAATTTTGACGACTTGAAAACGCCGAGTCAGCGCGGGATCTTTTTCAAAATATTTTTTGTATTCCGACCAGGTCGTTGCTGCGATTGTTCGCAATGTCCCGCGGGCCAATGCCGGCTTGAGCAGATTTGCTGCGTCTCCCGTTCCAGCTGAACCACCTGCGCCAATCAAAGTATGGGCTTCATCAATAAACAGGATAATGGGTTTTTCTGAAGCTTGCACTTCATCAATTACTTGGCGCAAACGATTTTCAAATTCGCCTTTCATGCTCGCACCCGCTTGCAACAATCCCAAATCCAACGTTCGGATACTGACTCCTTGTAACGGTGGAGGCACATCGCCGTTCGCAATTTTTAGAGCGAACCCTTCAACTACTGCCGTTTTTCCAACACCTGCTTCACCTGTAAGAATGGGATTATTTTGGCGACGGCGCATGAGAATATCAATCAACTGACGAATCTCGTTATCGCGACCTACGATGGGATCAATTTTTCCTTGACGCGCGGCTTCCGTTAAGTCAACTGAAAATTGGTGTAATGCTTTTTGTTTTCCCATTGCAGCAGATGGCATAGCACCTGAATATTCTCCAGGTGAAGCATTACCGGCCAATTGACTGCTATCGGTTGCACTCATCTGATCTTCTGGCGATCCTTGTACGATTGCGTTTAATTCATCGACAAGCAGATCAGCGTTAATTTTTTTGAATTCTTGCGAAATCATTAACAATTTATTGCGCAGTTCAGGTGTTTTAACTATACCAACCATCAGATGACCCGATCTTATCTGATTGCTAGCATATTTAAGACTAGCGTATAGCCATCCTTTTTCTACCGACTCTTCGACATCGATGGAGAAATCGGACAAACTGGAAGCCCCTGCTGGCAAACGTTCTAACAATTGAACAAAATCATTTGCTAAACGTGATGGATTCAGTTCAAATCTTTTTATGATGCGATGCAAGTCAGAATCCGGCAATTGAAGGATTTGATGCAACCAATGCACAAGTTCAACATAGGGATTACTGCGCATCTTACAAAAAACAGTCGCACTTTCTATACCTTTGTACGCCAGATTATTCAACTTTCCAAATAATGCAGTGCGACTAATTTCTGTCATGAATTTTTCTCCAAGTCGATAAGCATATCTTTCGCATCGTCATTTCTGTTTCTTGCCGAGAGCCAACTGTTCCACCCCAGACAACCATATTTGCCAAGTTGAACAGTAGGGATCTCATTCTTTTTTAGGATAAGATTTAAATCCCATTTAAGATCAAAACCAATATAATTTTTAACCAAATCAACGAATGCAGTTATTTTTTTGCCGTTTGGCAAAAATGACTCGAACTGTTGTAGATTAAGTGGCCCGACAAGAATTCGAAATTTATGCATGCATTGCCAACTGCGCAATCCTATCGTGGCAGAAACTCCCAGTTGCCCTGTTTGTTGATTGGCATTCAGATAACACAAACTATCTTTGGGTATCGTAAGCCATTCACCTACGAATTCTTTGATTGTGATAGGTACTTGGAAATAAGCTCGCACCATGGTGATCAATCCATCCGCATGTTTGGTTTGACAACCCAGGTGTGCCGCAAAATGCAATTTTGTATGATCCGGAATCTCATCACGCTTCTGTTGAGAGTCCTCCGCGATTCCCAACAAAGATCCTACATAAAAACTGAAGCGGTCATTATGTGGACGATCCAGCTGAACGGTAGGCTCCTTATCTGCCCAGGCACGATAGAAAAGACTTAATAAACGGTGATGAAAAAGATCGGCAAATTCTGCAAATGTCGGATCTCTCGCAATATTGAGTCGATTCCTGGCAAATTCCGTGAGGTGAATAGGTAAAGGGCCATTAGGACCAAATAAACCAAAGAAAAATACCTTTAATACTGCCGGATAATCATTATTCATTTGGAATGATGCGAGCGCTCCCGGAGCAAATTGCAACGAAGGCAATTGTCCCATGCGTATAGCGTCATCACTAGGTTTTACAGAGTAACCAAACCGCTGCTTATCAGGATACATACACTCAATTAAGCGTACGAATTGATAAAAATCATACTTATAGGGCTCTTGCTGAAAATTACTCAGCATGGCTACAGTGCAACCCTGGTTCCTGATCTGATTGGCCATTGCATTATCTCACCACGTTCTTTAGTTGTAATTTTGACCTGTGTGAAACTATTAATTGATGCATATTTGCAAAAAAAGCGATCCAAAACAGCACCCATCAGAAAGCTGCTTCCTCCTGCAAAAGCTGATTCATCAAATGTCACCGTAATTTCCAATCCGCGCCCAAAAGTAATAGGGCCTTTAAGTGGTATCCGGCAAGTCACCGGACGACATCTGATCGACTGTAATCCTTCAATTTGCTTGGCTATTGCATGCTTTGCATAATTCGCATACAACGCTAACATATCGCGCAAAACCTTGGCACCTTGCTGATGATCATTGTCCACTAAACTTAAATAATTTAATGACAAATGATTAATCAATCGCCAGGCATAGCTGCTCTCAGTAGCCGATGGTTTGGGGTCGGTAGGCCCAACTAAACAGGTAATGCTCTCGATAGGTGCACTTATCTCCCAACTAAAATCAGATTTATTACCTTCTAATAACAACAATTTTGGTAAATCTCGATTGGTACAAAGAGCCCGAATTCCCAGTTGCTTCATTTCACTTTTGAATGGCATCTGACCAGAGTCGACTAAAGATAAATACATTTCGCTACCGGTATATTCGGTTTTTAAAAATGTTGAATTAGTATTGACCGGAAACAAGGTAGGTTGGCGCCTGAGAGTGTAATACGCAAAGGTGCTGCCACTAAATTGATGTTCATGATAATTCGAATAAAAAGGACGAAATTCCTGTTCGGATTGTGTGTCATTTCCAAAACCAATGACTTCGAGAATGCTAAAAACCTCAAAGTCATTCGGCTTGGTTTTATCAACAACCAGATGATGCTCCGCATTTTGCGGTTTTAAATGAATGCGATCGGCTTGCTTTTCAAACAAATTGATCACCGGCGTACAGTTTAATTTAAAGTTTTCTGCCTGAACGGCATGCTCGAGCTTATCCTGGGATACATCAAGCAAAATCAAGATTTCGATTTCTTCAGTATCGCATTGTTGAATAGCCGAACAAAGATGATTCAATTGAAAAAACAAGAATCTCTCAGGAAGTGCAAAATATTCTTGCAACAAACGATAACCTTGGAAAGTTTGAGCTGTCGCAGGTAGCAGTGCATCTTGCTGATCATATCCTACTGATTGCAATATCGATGAATCAAAAACATAGCTCTGTTGATTTGATGGGTTGTGAATAACAATAGAAAGGGTATGCCCCATGATCAATTCATAAAGTTGCACCGCAAGACTACCTGAACCATGCAAATAAAACGTCAATTGATCGATCTTTAGCTGATTGAAGTGATATTTCGCAACTCCCTGTAATCTTATTCTAAAACCGGACTTTATTTTCTTGATATTCAATCCAGGATAATTAGGGATTTGCCCAAGTGGCAAATAAACAGCCTCTTTGATCTGAATTGGTCTAACGTTGACTTCGTGAGCAATTTGAAATTCACACCGACTCCGCCCTCCCCCCATAGTTTTGCTAAAAATCTTAGCGCCTCGTGGCAGTATAAAACCTTCTTCAGTGATACCACCTTGAAAATCTGGATTAATCTGCACGATCATCATTGATGGTAAAGGTGCGAGATAGTGAGGATAAACAATTTCCAACAAGTGCTGTGTAAAACGAGGAAACTCCGCATCCATCTTTAACTGAATGCGCGCTGTTAGAAATGCAAAACCTTCTAACAACCTTTCTACGTAAGGATCACTGCATTCTGTACTTCCTAAATCAAGATTAGCCGCAATTTTAGGGTAGCGCTTAGCAAATTCAACTCCCATTTCACGGATGAATCGCAATTCTTTTTCGTAATAATCAAGTAAGTGCGGTGTCATTTTATTAATCGATTAGTGCACATCAAAAATCGTCACTTGGCTACTTTCCAACTCAAGCTCAGTTCGCAAATGTAAACGCAAAGGCTGTGGGTTTGCTGATATTTCTCCTTCGATTTCAAAAACAAAAACGTTATGTTCCTTTTTTTTCTGATCTGAAATTACCTTGACGGTTAAAGTTTTTCTGATAATTCTCGGTTCGAAGTTGATTATGGCCTGTAATAACAAACGCTCAATTTGCACCATATCCAATCCAGAAATTGTTTTTCCTGAAAAATCCGGTATGCCAAAATTAATGACTGATCGAGCTGACTCAGGTAATTCATCGAGCCCCTCATTGGGAACATACTGAATGGCGTTGAACAACCATTCAAGATCGCGTTTAACGCATGCCTTGATATCGTGCTTTGCACTGACCGAAGCAATTAATGTATTATGCTGCGCTTGCAAACCCATCAACTGCTGTTCTAATTGATATTGCCGGTCTCTTTTTTTCTCGGCGTCTATCCCTTCCTGATTACTGCTCAAATTACTCAGATCTTGCTGAGCCTGCCTAATTGTATGCCTAACTTCGTTTATTTGTTGGTTGACAGAATCTTCATTGATCAACCGATCCAGCAACGATGGCAAAAACAGGTCTTTTGAAAAAGTAGCCAAAATATCACCCTTTGGAACCACTTGAAGCAGAATTAATAGTAATTGTTTCAGTTTCCATAAGGGAAAATTCTGAATGATTGGTTAACAGCATTTTCTGCCCAAAACCGATATGGATATTACTTGGAAGTTCTTGCCATACAGTCTTGCGCGACAGTGCTAAAAGTGGGTCCATTTGATACGATTGGGGATAACGAGCTGGCATTAAACCATAGTTTTCACCACCATTTTTCCAACAAAAATGTGTAGGAAGCCAGATCACGTCGCGCAAATCGACAGGCTTTTCAATAGTAAGCGATTGTAAGTTTTCCCAACTCGTCCATATATATCGACCATCAATAATAGCTTCCATCACCGGACCAATTCGTTCATCGCAATCAGCCAACCAATGAAACGACGCATCGTTTAGTGATCCACTGACACCCGGTGCTTGTTCAAAAGCTTGCAAGCGAAGCGCTTGAGAAGGTTCATATTTTCCTTCTGCGGTCAATCGCAGGGATTGAATCATCAATGCAATCCACTGCTCAGGTGCTCCGATAACTACAGGTTCTTCTTGACCAAGAAAAACTCGCTCTCTGATTTTCTCGCAAGCAATAACTTGTCGATACATCAATACCATCGCAATTGAACTGTCATCGAGTTCCTTTAAGACGGCCAATTGCGTTAAGGCTCTGTCCCATTGCCCCATTACTGATAGCAATTGAAATAGAAAAACCCTATCCTGAGGATTCGATGGTTGTCTCTTGATTCGATCCTGCAGCAACAGCAATGATTCGTCTAGGTTACCCAACTTTAAGCAATCTTCGGGCGTCATGCTTTATATTAATTAAATTGAATCTTATTAAAGAAGTGAAGTGCCGACTCATTAACTGAATAGCTATATTCATAAAGAACCAGCACTAACGTTTGCTACTGGGCGTGTTACTACTCAGCTTTATTGGTTTGCAAATTCCATTTTTTAGGTCCCACAGCGGTACCTGCTTTGCCATCATTGCCCACTGGTGTGTAAGTCCAAGATATTTTGTCATAGACAAATGTTACCGATTCATTAGGACGCCCAGAACCACCGCCACCAATCGAAACAGATTCAATCATGGCATTTTCTAATTCATACTTGAGATAACACACTCTTTCTCCAGATTCTTGGCATACTTCCAGTTCTACTTTGGCAATATGCGTTCCGTTGGCACAATACATATTGAGGTCGACACTTGCGTTGTCAATACTTTTCTGAACAACAAAAGAACCAAAATCAGCACGAGCGGAGGCACGTCCTCCAGTACCGCTAGGACCAGACATAGGTTGACTCAGCCCATGACTGAAACTAAATACTTCGATCCAATCCTTATGACCTTCATCCGTTGATTCACCTTTAATTGGATCACAGTGCAGATAGGTATTTGTAGCCATCTTTTTCTCCTTAATTTACTGAAGTTAATTAACAAAAAACAACGCTTAATATATGCTTCGCACCTTACTCTCGAAACCAAATCCAAATAATCTAAAATTAAAAACTCGGTTATTTCTTCTCCGAAGGCAATCTTGAAACTAATCGTAAAGAAACTGTTAATCCTTCCAATTGATAATGTGGCCTTAAATAAAACTTAGAAGTATAGTACCCAGGATTGCCTTCAACTTCTTCAACCACTACTTCTGCCTTCGCTAAAGGTTTCTTAGCTTTATCGATCTCGCTAGCGGTTGCTGGATTAGCTTCAACATAATTGTTTATCCATTTTTGCAACCACTTCTGCATGTCGTCCCGTTCTTTGAAAGAACCAATCTTATCCCTCACGATACATTTGAGGTAATGCGCAAAACGGCAAACGGCAAACAAATAGGGCAACCTGGCCGATAAATTAGCGTTAGCGGTTGCATCCGGATCATCATACTCAAAAGGTTTTTGTAACGATTGTGCGCCAATAAATGCTGCAAAATCAGAATTCTTCTTATGCAACAGTGGCATAAAGCCATTTTTAGCAAGCTCTGCCTCACGTCGATCATCGATAGCAATTTCAGTTGGGCATTTCATGTCAACGCCGCCATCATCAGTTGGAAAAGTATGAGTAGGCAAACCCTCGACAGCTCCACCGGATTCGATACCGCGAATCCGTGAACACCAACCGTATAATTTAAAGGCACGATTGATATTGACACCCATCGCGTATGCTGAATTACTCCAGGTATACTTATTATGATTCGCATCGGCGACATCTTCCTCAAAATCAAATTGTTCAACTGGCGATGTTTTGGCGCCATAAGGAAGTCGAGACAAAAAGCGCGGTAGTGTCAAGCCAATATAACGAGAATCTTCGGACTCTCTCAATGATCGCCAAGCAGCATAATCTGGTGTACCAAATATTTTGGTCAAATCGCGGGGATCTGCAAGCTCTTGCCAAGAATCCATATTCATGACCTTGGGAGATGCTGCTGCAATAAAAGGCACATGTGCTGCTGCCGAAACTTTGGCAATTTCTTTCAGAAACTCTACATCCTGTGGAGCATGATCAAACTCATAATCTCCGATCAAGCAACCAAAAGGCTCGCCCCCAAACATACCATATTCATGCGTATAGACCTTTTTAAAAATCGGACTTTGATCCCAAGCCGTTCCTTGAAATTTTTTAAGGGTTTTATGGGTTTCTTTTTTACTGATGTTTAGTACCTTGATTTTTAGCATTTCATCGGTTTCGGTATTATTCACCAAATGATGCAAACCTCTCCAGCTACCTTCCAATTTCTGGAAATCAGCATGATGCAGAATTAAATTTACTTGATCACTCAGACATTGATCAATTTTTGCAATCATTGATTGAATCGTTTTAATAGCATCATTTGATATGAGCGCTGTTTGCTCCAACGCCTGTTCCGCCAGAGTCTTTACCGCACTCTCAACGGCCTCTCGAGCCCTGTCTGTTTTAGGTTTAAATTCCTTCAATAATAAAGCAGAAAAATCATCTGATTCTTGAACTTTTGTTTCCGCAACGGGTGCTTGGACTTCTGACTCAGCCATTATTAGTTCTCCTAAGTATTGCTATATTGTTTTATTTGGATTCGTTCTCAGAAATCTCGGAACCTTCATCTTGAGGTTTGGGAATAGCAACTAATGACTTAAGCAGAGCTGGATCATTGAGTAATTCGTTAATTTTTTTCTCCGCGCCGCCTTTACCATCCATATAGGTAATTAAATTGGCAAGCTCAGTTCTGGTTTGCAAGAGCTTGTTTAATGCATCAACCTTTTCAGCAACTTTTGCTGGAGAAAAATCATTCATATTTTCGAAGGTAATATCCACACTGATATTTCCATCATTAGTTAAAACATTGGGTACCTGAAAGGCAACTCGTGGCTTCATTGCTTTCATCCGATCATTGAAATTGTCTACATCAAATTCAAGAAAATCTCTTTCACTAACTTCAGGTAAATCTTCAACCGGCTTTCCGGACAAATCTGCCATTACTCCCATGACAAAAGGTAATTGGATTTTTTTCTCGGCACCGTATAATTCAACATCGTACTCAATCTGCACACGCGGCGCACGGTTTCGCGCAATAAATTTTTGACTGCTGTCGGCCATCATTTTCCCCTTACTAGAAATAACTGAGTTTCTTAATTGATCAAAATTAAATTGATTTTAGGAAAGAAATCAGTGAATCGATAAAAAATTCTAATTGCTAGAAACAATTTAATCTGTGATAAAAATCACATTTTGTTAAAGAGACAAGTGTTCAAAATATTCGTAGCTTAAATTCGGCATCCTCGCAGCCTATTCACTTTATGTTATCAGCACCTCCTAATAATAAAATCAATGGGTTATTTTTTCTTATCAGAATCAATAATTTTCTTAAAAACTTTCATGTCTTCCGGTGGTATCGCTTCGATAATTTCCAAGAAATTCTTTGTCATTAAAGTTTGCGCTAGACGAATTATTAAAGAGACAGGATTGGTTGGTTCTGTTCGTTCAATATATTTGCAAACTTTTTCAAGAACTCGAGTCACATCTTCGCGATTGCAAACCTCCTCATGTGAGGAAATCTTATTATCCATCACCCTGCCCTCCTCAACCAATGAATGTTCCACTTGATTAACATTCTGATTCGACGTCGTTAAATTATTACACAAGAATAAAATGGATTCTAACGTGGCACTCAGTTTTTTAAAATCTGGTAATAATGCTTCATTGATTTTTTGTTTAAGAAATGCTTGTATCTCTTGTAGAGTTTTCAGTATTTCTGTTAAATCATGACTCAAGCTCTGAATTACTGGTGCATTATCTTGCGAACGAAACATTTCCTCGATTTGTGCTTGCGTGTATTCTACGCTGACATTTTTAGTTGAAATCTTCCCCAAGATTATCAATATGTCGCGTATTGATATTTTGACAAGAGGAAATGTAATTATGATGCTTTGAACATCGCGCACGAAAATTTCATAGCTTCCGATTTCAGATAACACATTCAATCGTCGTGTCGGGTCATTCTCATCTTCTATATCAAGACAGGGATGAATTTCCTGCCAATACAATGCCAATAAGTCATTGACTAAGTGTAGCCCTGAAACTAATCCGGTTAACCCACTCTTATGCGTCCAAGCACGACTAAGAGCAATAGCTACACGTAAATCCTTAGTGCGTAAAAATAAGGCTTCAGCAAGAGAAGCAATTTCATTCCAGTTAGGATCTTTTTGAGTGACTCCACCCACAATACTTTCTTGCGAGCTTTCCAAACTCTGACTCATTTTTAGAAAATCATGGTCATACTCAAGGTCTGGACCACAAGGCGATTCAGTTGATATCGATTTAAGTAAATTTTGAATGTCCATAATCATCTTTCGATCAGTTCGTTAGAATGCGTCTTTAAGAAATCCAACCTTATTGAAACTAAGAATCACGCGATTACGCGATTCTTTAATATCTCTCTCATTTTTCTTCTAAAAATTGCAAATCCCACTTGCAGTCGTTTTCATTAGAAATTGAAGCTATTAATCATTTTTCGAAAAAATCTATTGCACGAAAGCAATCTTGTATTGATTGTCAATTTTTACAACTTTGAAACTACCAGATGTTTCTTTAACTAGACTTTCATTTAGATAAAGAGCCTTCTTAAATCGATAAGCTCCATCTTCAAGAGCATCATCAACTTTAAACTTTAAAGTTGATTGATACGCTCCTGAATTATATGGATCTGTTTGTACTTCTTTTTTCTGCTTTCTGGGAGGAAGCCCCGCTATGTCATTATAAATAACCAATTCTTCTTGCAGAATGTCTTTTTTCGCTTGCTGATTCCTTCCTTTCACAAGCTCTATATCCGAATAAAAATTTAAATCCTGCCCCCTTCTGACTGAATCAGATGGACCTATACGAGTAGCGTACTTACTTACTATCGTTTCGACTGGAAGTTTTCCATCATGTTGCTTTTTAAAATCTCTTTCCACTTCCGGCGCTTTTTTTGTTTGCTGCACATGATAATCATATGCAAATCCTGCAACCAAACCAGCTCCCGCTCCGATCGCAGCTCCAACAGCAGGGTCCAATCCCGCCGCCTGTGCGATAGCAGCGCCCAGCGCAGCACCACCCAGAGCCCCAATTGCCTTACCTTGATGATCTGTCGACGCACATCCTGGTAATAAAGAAAAAAATAATACTGAACAAACAATCAATGCGTTAATGCGTATAGCGATAATCATTTTCTCCTCCTTACAAAATGTTATTCAATCGTCGATTCTTCCCAAGCTTTTTTTTGCCCTGCCTTTGCAAGATTAATAATATTTTCTGCTTGACTGTTACCAGGTACCATATTCAATACTATTTTTGCTTTCGATAATGCACAGCTATATTGAACATTTTTCAAGCAAGCCTCGGCCTCACGCAAATTTTTCACAATTAGTTTATGTTGCGCCAGACCCTTTTGAGCTCGCTTTTTAAGTTTTTTTGCAGAAGAGTTACCAGGCGAAATACTCAAGATATCCTCCGATTTCTCCAGCGTGCAATTAAAATTCTGCTTGTTTAAACAAATCTTTGCTTCATGCAATTTATTATCAATTTCTTTCTGAAGATCAACTGAGCTTTGATTAGATTCTTGTGGCATTTTTTTAAATTCAGAATTTGTATTCGAAAGCGAAGCCTTAACTACACAATCTTTATCGTTGTCACTTGAACAATCTGGAGTTACATGCTTGTCAGCTATATCTTGAAGATGGGCACTCTTAGTTTGGGAATCTTGTATTATTTTCTGCGCTAACAAATTATTTTTATCCAACGCTAATACTCTACCAGCCTTTATAGCAACACATTCCGATTGATTTGTTTTTAAGCATTCTTCTGCTTCTACAAGATTTTCGTTAATTTCAGCATCATTTCTTTGTGCATCTTTAAGAAGATCGGATGCTTTTTTATGCCCCTGATCAAGATCTAAAATAAATTGGGTTTTTGCGATTACACACTTGTAATTAAAAGTATTCCAGCAATCTTCCGCTTCTTTAAAATTCTCTTCAATAACGTGCAAAGTATTAGATGAAGGTTCATCAGCGAAATAAAGGACACTCAAAATTCCAATCGCGGCAATTATTATTGCCCAAAGGGAATAAGCTAAAAACTTCGAATGCTGCGAATGATTTGAATTTTCATTGGAACTTCTATCTAACCCTAGCGCAGATCGAAACTGTTGGATACTTTGAGGACGATCACTCGGTTTAAAAGACAGTGCCGTATCAATCGCCTTTAAAAATGAGCGGCCGTATTTGTCCTGTATTTGTTTGTTCTTACAAAGCGGTTCTAGCCCATCAAATACTGCTCTGGAAGTTGCCGGAACAGGTTTTTTCCCAGTAATAGTGAAATATATTGTCGCAGCTAAGGCATAAATATCTGTCCACGCTCCCTGTTTTTGGGAATCATGAATTCCCACTTCATTGTACTGCTCTATCGGCGCATAACCTTCCTTGAAGATTGTAGTAAGTGCGCGTGATTCATTTTGAATGACACGCCTTGCTGCACCGAAATCCAGTAAAAGAGGTTTCTTGTTTTCCAGTATTATTATGTTATCGGGTGCAATATCTCGATGTAGGCAATTTTCCTCATGAAGAATCGACAGAGCCTCGAGTAAATGATCCAAAAGATTTTTAATCCATTTTTCTTCAGGAGGATCTTTAAGTTGATTTCGTATATTTTTTAAAGTATCCCCTTTATAGTAGGGCATAACCATATAAGCCGTTCCATTGGCTTCAAAAAAACGATGCACTTTTACCAAATAAGGATGATCAAACTTAGCAAGTAATTTAGCTTCATTAATAAAGCTACGCAAACCTAGATCAAATATTTCTCGATCTTGCTCAAAGACACTAACAGTTAGTCCTTTTTGTCTTTTTGCAAAACCCTTTGGCATATATTCCTTGAGTGCTATTTCACGATCAAGAACGCCGTCATAAGCACAATAAACAATACCAAATCCCCCCTGGCCGATTAATCGATTAATTTTATAGCCCTCAATGAATGTCCCATTGGCCAATATATCAATCGATACATCCGCTTTCGCAATGGTGCGATCATCAGCAAAATCAGAATTATTCGCCATAATCGATTAAATAATCATTAACAATATTTTTACAGCCTCAAACCAATTTAATGTTACAAGGGTATGATACCCTAGGTATTTAAATACTTAGCGATAAAAAACATTTCATATAAAGAATGAAAACCAAATTTATAAAAATTCAATAATCTGTGACTCTTGAATTATGGCTATAAATTAATTTAATTGTTGTGAGAATTCGCACATACTTTTCAAACATAGTTATCATATGCTGAAAAGTGAAACAACCTTTACCGAGATTGGATAAAACTCTTAAAATGATGCTTAAACTACGCTCTTTAAAAATTTTCGCTTCTTTCATATTTTTCTTGCTTTTAATCAGCTGCTCTAGTACCCCCAAGCCTCCGATAGCTACTGTATCTCTGAATGTACAACCGAATATCAATCCTTTATCCACAACTACAGACGAAACAAAAGCTTTAGAAGCCAGGCCGGTTGTGATTAGACTTTACGAACTTACTTCACTGTCTACATTCAATTCTGCTGATTTTTTCTCACTTTCGAATGATTATAAAAACGCTCTTGCGAATGAATTAATTACCAGTGAAGAATTTAGATTAATACCGGGTCAAAAACAGAAATTTAATCGAACTTTAAACATCGACACACGTTTTGTAGGTGTTGTAGCTGCATATAAAAACCTTGAACAATCGCAATGGCGTGATTCTGCAATTATTTCACCCAAAGAAAGCGCTCCAGAAATCTATATTTTCTTGGAGGGAAACAAAATTCAAATCGGTGTAAAACCAGAATGTGGATTTTTTTGTCAGTCCCCCAAAGCGCCGCCAGGAACATTATATGAAGTTATCGAATAGGCTTTTGTTGATGTTTTTTTTAACTCGGCAGCTTAAATATTTCAACTAAATAATCAGAGAAAATCTATGTCCTGGGATAATAAAGTTATTTGGTCAGAAGGAATGTTTCTTCAACCTCAGCATTTTCAACAGCAAAATCGTTATCATGAACAACTATTGGAAAATCGCGTTTCACCATTACTTAGTTATTACTGGGGATTTAGAAATCTCGAAGTCAATTCAAATGCATTAAGTCTAGGAAAGGTACAAATAACCTCAGCACGAGGAATATTCCCTGATGGCACGCCTTTTAATTTCCCGGAACATGATAGAGCACCTCTACCACTTGAAATTCCTACTAATTTACGAGACGAAATCATTGTACTTGCACTCCCCGTTCAGCGTGCCGGTGCAATTGAAGTTGAACCAGATGACAATAAAAATAACCTTGTAACAAGGTACTCCTTAGAAGAAATCGAGATTTCCGATAGCAATACACAGAATCCCAGTACTGCATCTATACAAATCGGTCAACTTCGCCTGAGGCTTATGTCCAAACGCGATACAACAGATGCATACACTATTTTAGGTGTTGTACAAGTTACAGAACGCCGAGCGGATAATCAAATCACTCTGCAAAAGGAATTTATTCCTCCCATGTTGCATGTTGGCTCTGATGTCATATTAAGCAACTATCTGCAAGAATTGTGTGGAATGCTCCATCAGAGAGGTGAAGAGTTGTCTTCCTTAATCACACAACCTGGTCACCGTGGAATTGCTGAAATTGCAGACTTCCTGATGCTACAAACGATTAATCGATACGAAACACTGTTTCTACACCTGATGAAAGTTTCATTACTGCACCCAGAAAGACTATATAGTTTGTGCCTCAGTTTTGCGGGAGACATGTCTATTTTTGATGAAAAAAACTCTCGCCGTCCTTCCCAGTATATGGAATATCAGCATGATGCACTTGCACTATGTTTTAGCAATCTAATGTTGGAACTTCGCCGATTACTTGCACAAAAAATTATCTCAAGCGCAATTCCGATTCAGCTTGAAGAACGCCAGCATAATATACGTATCGCTCTGGTTCACGATAAACAGTTATTCAAATCTGCCAATTTCATCCTCGCAGTTAATGCACAACTACCTACTGAAACAATTCGAGCAAAATTGCCAGTCCAAGTAAAAATTGGCCCTTCAGAGAAAATTCGTGATTTAGTTAATCTCGCATTACCGGGCATACCTTTATCTCCTTTACCTGTTGCCCCAAGACAACTACCGTTTCATGCTGGATTCAACTATTTCGAATTGGAACGCAAAAACGACTTATGGAAACTGTTGGAGCATTCGACCGGGTTAGTAATTCATATCGGGGGAGAATTTCCCGGACTTACCCTTGAACTTTGGGCAATTAAAGAATAGCGCAGACGCAAGCTAACTATGTTTGATTTTTCTATCGATCAATTTTAATTAAGATTAGTCTAATTATGAATCAAAATGATCCATTTGCATCACCCGATGTAGACAAGACAATCATCATGCCATCACCTGGCAGGCGCACTCCTACCATCCAGAAATCCTCTTCCTATTCGCAGATGGGTGGGTCTAACGATAGATCCCTAATTGATTTAGCACCCGCTCCAACAAAGATAGGTCTCAATCCCTTAATTACAGCAGCCAATCCTTTATTCAATGCCACAATGGCATTAAGAACAACTTTGAACAATCATAATTTGATCGGATTGCGTGATTATTTTGTTCAGGGTATTAAATCATTTGAGAACCAAGCCAAGACGGCGGGGATTTCACCGGAAAAAGTTATTGCTTCGCGATACGCTCTATGCACTTTCATTGACGAAAGTATTTCTTCAACTCCCTGGGGAAGTGAAGAATGGGGAAAACACAGCCTACTTATTCAATTTCATAATGAAACAGTTGGTGGCGAAAAATTTTTCCACTTATTAGCAAAGCTGGCAGAGAACCCAAAAATGAATCTTGACATGCTTGAGTTTATGTATGTCTGCCTTACGTTGGGATTTGAAGGACGTTATCGTGTAATGAATAATGGTAAAAGTCAGTTAGAAATATTACGTGAACGTCTCGCACAAACTATTGCGAAAGAGCACAACAAATTCGAGCGGGATTTATCGCCTCATTGGCAATCTGCCACTTATAAACGAAATAAATTTTTTCTCTTTATGCCCTTGTGGATTTTGACTTCTTTATGTGGATTAGCACTACTAACGACATATTTAAGTCTTAGTTTTCTACTGAGCGATGCTTCAGATCCAGTATTTGCACAAATACAATCTATCCGTACCACTGATACTATTAAGCATCGATTGCCAATTTCGCAACCACCCGTTAACCCCTATCTAACCGAATTTCTTGCTCAAGAAATTAATGCGAAACTTTTAACCGTTCGATTTGAAAATAATCAGCACATTATCACTTTATTGGGTGACAACATATTCTTACCAGGCAGTACGGTAATTTCTCAAAATTTTGGGTCGGTATTAAAACGTATTGCAGATGCTTTACACCAGAGGTCAGGTCAAATTCAAGTTATTGGCCATACCGACAGTAGCCCCATCCGGACAGTACAATTTCCCTCCAACTGGCATTTATCGCAAGAACGAGCGCGTTCAACCATGCAACTGCTCATCAAATTAGGAATTTCTAGTAATCGAATACGCGCCGAAGGCCGTGCAGATGCTGAACCTATTGCATCTAACACCACACCCGACGGTCGTGCAAAAAACCGACGTGTTGAAATAATTGTTGATTAAATTTTCTTCTAATACTTAATACTACGAGTAGTAGTATCATTTAAAATCATTAGGTTGGAAAAATGAAAAAGATTTTTAAATTGTTTTTTAATCACTGGACTTTAACAATTTTGGGTTTAACAGCCATCAGTGCTCTGATATGGTTTATCGGTCCATTAATCGCGTTTGCAGAATATTATCCCCTGGCTTCAGATACATATCGCATCATACTAATCGCACTTATTATCATTTTTTATGTTGGCAAGTTAATTTGGAAATTCATTCAATCAAAAAATCTGAATGTTCGTTTTATGGAGGGATTGCTTCAGCAAACTCCCGCTCAACAAGGCATCAGTAGTACTGCGGGTAGTGAAGAAGTAGCAATGTTGCAAAAACGCTTTGAAGAAGCAGTTAATGTACTCAAAAATGCAAATCTTGGCAAAAAACATGGCTTCTTCTCTAAGTTTAATCAGCAATACGTTTATGAGCTACCTTGGTATATTTTCATTGGTGCACCCGGTTCAGGAAAAACTACAGCTCTTGTCAATTCTGGGCTGCAATTTCCACTTGCTGAACATTTTGGTCAGGAAGTTATTCGTGGCATTGGTGGTACTCGAAACTGTGATTGGTGGTTCACTAACGAAGCTGTATTACTTGACACGGCAGGCCGATACACCACACATGAAAGTCATCAGGAACAAGACAGTGCTGCATGGAGTGGATTCCTAAAACTTCTTAAGAAATACCGCCCGCGCCGTCCAATCAACGGCATCATTGTTACCCTAAGCATATCCGATTTACTACAACAAACGTCTACGCAAAGAGAAGCACAAGCCAATTCCATACGTAATCGTATTCAAGATCTTCATTCTGAACTAAATATTCGTTTTCCCATTTATGTACTTGTCACCAAAATGGATTTATTAGGTGGCTTTATGGAATTTTTCGGCAACTACGGTAAAGAAGAAAGAATGCAGGTCTGGGGAACGACTTTTCCGCTTTCTGAAAGCGAAGATGTTATGCCGCTTGCAAATTTCGATTCTGAATTCACTTTACTGGAGCAGCGATTGAATAGCAGGCTCATTGACTATCTCGAAAATGAAAGAGATCTTCAGAAACGTGCATTGCTTTATACTTTCCCCCAGCAATTCAGTGCACTAAGAGAGAATCTTAGAGACTCTCTCAATCAAATCTTTTCGTTATCGCGCTTTAACCACCCTCCATTATTGCGAGGCGTTTATTTCACCAGTGGCATACAAGAAGGGAATCCCATTGATCACATCATAAATAGTTATGCACGGGCATTACATCTTGATACTCGACAACTAATTCCTAACAAACCCAGTGGAAAAAGTTTTTTTATCTCTCGCCTTATTCGAGACGTTATATTGAATGAAACAGAAATTGCAGGTACAAATCTTCGCTGGGAAAGACAACGAACATTATTGCAATGGGGCGTTTCTCTCACTGCTCTATTTCTCACTTTCAGTTTAATCGCATTATGGTTTATCAGTTTTTCTCAAAATCAATCTTATATTGCAGAAATAGCAGCAAAGGTACCCGAAGTTTCCAAACAAGTTGAGAATCTACCAGTAGTTCAAAATATCAGCATACCAGACCTCATTTCCGCACTTGAATCTGTAAAAGAACTTGCAATCGTTCCAGGTAGTAACACCGAATCATCGCCGCTATCGATGAGTATGGGTCTTTATCAAGGTGACAAGCTGGCAGCGGCATCGAACAACGCTTTTCAGCGACTATTGCAGGATACTTTTCTTCCTCAATTGATACTGCGCATCGAATATTTGCTTAGCAATGCTAGCTCAAATAATACGGAATTATTATATGAGGGTTTAAAAGTTTATTTGATGATGAATCAAGCCGAGCACTTTGATCCAGTTGCTCTAAAAGCTTTTATTATGTTGGATTGGGAGAACAGCTTACCGCGCGAATTTAACAATGATCAGCGTAAAAAACTAGAATCGCATCTTGATAATTTACTTGACCGAGACTATCTGTCGTCTCCTATTCCAGTCAATTCACAACTCGTTAACAGAGTACGTACAATTATCGCTAAAACGTCTCTGGCACACCGAATTTATAATCGCCTGAAACTTCAAGGTATGAGTATCAACATACCAGAATTCACTCTCGCAAAAAGTGTAGGGCCTACAGCCGCTCTAGTATTTGAACGAAAAAGTGGAATGCCCCTAACCAGTGGAATATCTGGTTTGTACACTTATGACGGTTACTACAATTTTTTCCCTCAAACCGTCAAAGAAATAACTCAGCAGCTTTCTCAGGAAGAAACATGGGTGCTAGATCTCCCTGAAAACAAGCGCAATTCAATATTGGATATTCATACTGAATCTCCGGTCATTGAAGAAGTTCGCCGTTTGTATCTAGAAGACTACGCAAAAAACTGGGATACCTTTATTAACGACATAAAGTTGGTTAGTACCAATTCCCTACAAAAAAGCATTGAATTAACACGACTTCTTTCTGCCGCAGACTCTCCGCTTTTAACACTATTACAAGCCATTACTAAGGAAATGACGTTAATTAATACTGACCCTACTGAAAAAGATATCGTTGAAAAAGCTACCGATAAAGTAAAAAATGCAAAGACAAAATTAGAACAGTACCTTGGCAAAGTAAACGAGAAAACACCAACAGCAGTTTTAAGATCTCATCCAGAAGAAATCGTCGATGGTAAATTTAAAGACTTGCGTCGTTTGGTACAAGCTTCTAAACCTGGCCAATCGGCGCCGATTGATCAACTGCTTTCCAAGATTAATGAGCTCTATTATTTTCTTACCGCCACTGAAGAAGCGCTCAATACAAATACAGCACTCCCTGCTAGTAAAGTACAAACTGAAATGAGAACAGAAGCTCGTCAGCTTAATGAACCTTTACGCACAATGTTTGTTACTCTCTCGTCTAGTAGTCAAAATCAAACTGAAGGAATGACACGTGGCAACTTGAACCAATCACTCAAAATAGCAGTTACTGATTTCTGCTTACAAGCCACTTCTGGACGTTATCCTTTTGTAAAAAAGAGTTCGCAAGATGTCACGCAAGATGACTTTGCACAACTATTTAGTTTTGGAGGACGGTTTGATGAATATTTTCAAAAAGAACTAGCACAACTTGTGGATAACACTAAACAAGCATGGCATTTTCGCCAAACAGGAAATGCTCCTCGTGACCTTCAAGAGTTCAAACATGCACAAACCATTCGTGATATTTTTTTTCGCGGCGGAGCTCGTGTCACCAATATCAATTTCACGTTTAAACCCGTTGATATGGATCCTTCAATCACTCAATTTATTTTAGACATTGATGGGCAATTAATAAAATATAGTCATGGTCCACAAGTTCCTATTTCGGTTCAATGGCCTGGTCCCAAAGGCAGTACACAAGTACGCCTACAAATTTCTCCTGCCCCACAAGATGGAGTATCAGGACAAGTCTTCGAAGGTCCTTGGGCATTATTTCGAATGTTTGATAATGTGCAAATTACTTCATCGCCACAGTCCGAGAAATTTTTTGCAACTTTCAACGTTAATGGCAGAAAAGCTCAGTTTGAAGTGACTACCAGTAGTGTGCAAAACCCATTTCGTTTGAAAGAACTTCAAGATTTCAAATGTCCTTCAAAATTATGACGGATAATAAAGAAACATTAACTATCGGTTGGTATGGAAAAATACCGTCTCTTGGCGATTTCATTTCACGCCGTATACCTGCTAGTTTTATTGAAATCTGGGATAGTTGGTTGCAAAAAGGAATGGCAACAAGTCGTGCTCAACTAGGTGAACATTGGTTAGATTTATATCTTACCAGCCCGATGTGGCGTTTTATCTTGATGCCAGATACTTGTAGCAATTCTCAAGTATGGACAGGTGTTCTTATGCCCAGTGTCGACAAAATAGGACGGCATTTTCCATTAACTATCGCAACTCAAATTGAACCACATCCACGAACATTAATATCCCTTATATCCGCACAGCACTGGTATGCAGCTATAGAACAAATCGCATTAGCATCACTAGATCTCAACATATCGCCCGACGATCTGGATCAAAGCCTAACATATCATCCTCTACCTAAACTTTACGATGAAAGTTATTTAATTGACGATCAAAAATTGAGTGAATGGTGGCAAACTTCTTCGGTTATAGGTGATAACAGCAAATCTTTATCATTACCGACATCAAACGCTTTCATTGAAATTTTTGAAAAAATAAATCAAGATGCTTTTAGTAAAATGGGAATCGGCAAAAGTATTTGGTGGAAAGTTGATTTTGAGACAAACCAAACACAATTGCATTGTTTTGTCGGGCTTCCCCCCGAAAATCGGTTTACAACGCTATTGGACGACACTACGCAATGACATCTTTTAATTTTACCATTAGTCTTTGATAAGACGAATATAATGAACGAAGACCAGCCACCAGTTAATGATGATTTAACGATTCTTGCGGATGAAACACGCCTTAATACTCTTGCCAGCATAACGGAAAACATACAACGTGAAGAATATATTCTGCCAGTTGGTACTCGGCTGGGAGAATTTGAAATTACGGATATTATTGGATGGGGAGGATTTGGTATCGTTTATCTCGTGTACGATCATTCTCTGCAACGCAAGGTAGCACTAAAAGAATATATGCCTTCAAGCTTTGCTAAACGAAATTCTGATGGACAAATCACCGTAAAATCGGAATCCAGTAAAGATATATTTTCGGCCGGATTGCGAAGCTTTATTAATGAAGCGCGATTATTAGCACATTTCGATCATCCATCATTGGTAAAAGTTTATCGCTTTTGGGAAAGTAATGGCACAGCCTATATGGTAATGCCGTTTTACCAAGGAATTACACTCAAAGACGAAATACTCAATGCAGATAATAAGCTTCCTGATGAAAAATGGCTGAAGAATTTATTGTCTCAACTACTCGATGCTTTGAATGTTCTCCACCAAGACAAACCTCAATGCTTACATCGCGATATCTCTCCAGATAACATTCTTATACTACCCAATGATCGAGCATTATTATTAGATTTTGGGGCCGCTCGTCGAGTGATTAGCAATATGACACAATCACTTACCGTAATTTTGAAACCTGGTTATGCACCTATTGAACAATACGCTGATGAGACAAACCTCATACAAGGTCCATGGACAGATATCTATGCTCTGGCAGCAGTGGTCTATTTTGCCATTACTCGCAAAGCTCCTACTCCCTCGGTCAGTCGTCTTGTTTCAGATAAATTAATACCACTGAGTGAATTTGCACAAAATAAATATAACTTCTCTTTCCTGAAAAGTATTGATAAAGCACTTGCAGTAAAACCAGAACATCGCCCACAAAATGCTGATGAATTTCGTAAGCTTCTCGGCATTTCTGAGACACAAACAACCTCCGATAATTTCAATACACAAAACAAACCGGTCTTAAGCAAAGGCAAGATTTTTGCCGCCCTTTCGACCATCATCATAGTTACTTTGATTATTGGAATTATATTAGACCCCGATATTGCAAATCTTCAACCTACAGATCTTCAACCGAAGATCTCTGACATTAGACCTTCTGAAAATGCCACTAAACCCTCTGAAAATACCATTAAATCAGTTGAGTTTAATCCTATTCATGAACTGGAAACCATTTTCGAGGCTCGTGACCGATCTCACGCAATCACTATATCGATAGATAAAGCACAGGTAATTATCAACAAAGATCAACTGAATTTTAAAATCCGCTCTGCAAAGTCAGGATACGTATACATCCTAGCTGTAGGCACCAATCAATCAGATTTTTTGTTACTCTTTCCTAATAAACGGGATCAAAACAACCGCATCGTAGCAAATCAGCAAATAGAATTACCTAGAAAAGAATGGCGAATGATCGCAGGGGGACCACAGGGCACCAATCATTTTATCGCGATTGTTTCCAACCACTCTCGCAATTTTGATCACACTGGTTTTGAAGATCTAGACATTTTCAAAACATTTTCACTTAACCGAACCAAAGAATTATATGGCTCTTATAATAAGACATCACCATTCTTCGCCGGTCAAGCAGCATGTACCTCCGATTCACCATCAAGCTGCTCTGAATCTTATGGAGCAGCTTTATTTTCTATAGAAGAAATTGGAATCTGATTTAAAATCAATCACTCACCGATTCTGACAAGAGTTACACGGCGATTCTCTACTGCCAATGGATTACGTTTATTAATTAGCTCTGTATAACCTTTACCAATTGCTGTTAATCGATTAGGTTCAACATCATGCATACTAATGAGATAGTACATCACTGAGTCAGCGCGCGCCTTTGATAAACGCTGATTTAACTGGTAGGAACCACTCAAATCTGAATGTCCTTCAATGACGAAACTGAATTTAGCCAGTTTATCCATATTAAGTGCTCTACCGACTTTATCCAGTGCTTGCTTTGCACTATAAGTAAGATTCGCAGAGTTTGTATTAAAAGTAATCAACATAGAAGCGCTTGCGGGCTGACTCACAACTGAGTTCTGCTCATCCATCGGCCTAAAAGATCGGGTTCGGACACTCTTTCCAGGTGCAAGTGCATCAATGATCGATGCCTCGTTAATTTCATTTTCATGCAGCAATTTAATCTCTTCTGCATTTACCTGAAATACGAATATTGATAATAAACCTACAAGTAATGTAACAATAAAATTTGCTTTCATAATCAAGTTCTCCACATAAATAACGACATTCGTTTTAATTCAACTCACCTGGCATCAAAGTCCTTTCATCATCCGAATCCTTGCACCATACTACAATGGCTGAATAATTATCTTGTGTAGGACTTCCTCGTAAAAGTACTTGCTTCTCTAAAGTGCTTAGCCATTCCGAAGCCGAGGATGATGAATGCAGCGTTGATTCCATCTCATGTTCTTCGATACATTCCCATAATCCATCGGAACACATCAAAAAAACATCACCATACATAATGGGAAATTCCTGCTGCAAAATATCCATCACAGAAGCATCCCCATCACCCAAGGCTGCATATAATTGATTTCGAGTAGGTGATGAACGTAGTTCTGATGGTTTCAAGTAACCTGCCTCCACCATATTTTGTGAAATACTATGATCGCGAGTTTGTGCGCTAATTCGTCCATCACGAAAGCAATACAAGCGAGAATCGCCAATATGTCCCCATGTCGCTATATGATTGATCGTATCAATGAGGAGAAGAACAGCAGTAGCCCGCATCTCTTTTAATCTAGTATTTTTTTGCTGTTCTCTAACAATCGTGCCATCTGCTTCATTTAAAAGTAATTCGATCGCTTTGGCGCTGCATTGCGGTTGCTGTGCAAATCTTACGCCTATACTGCTAATAACGAGTTGCGATGCGACATCACCACCATAATGCCCACCTAATCCATCAGACAAGACACAGCAAGATAAATTGGAACTAAGCCAATAATCGCATGCATCCTCATTTACTTTTCGCCTTCCTATCTTTGATAACTTAGCAATTTCTAGATACATATAAGTAGATTATCTTGTCACTTTGTAAATAAGGTAGATGCGATTCCAAATTAAAAATAATAACTTAGGATAAAAGATCTGATTTATGTTTTTTTATTTTCCATCTCTAACTTAGCAATTTGTGCTTCATACGCACGCAAAAATTCTTTACCGAACAAAACATGAAAATCCTCTTCAGCTTCCTTAGATATATCATCGTAACGATCGGTAAACATATCCCAAAGATTAGCTTTGCGGTTTAGTGAAAAAACAGAATCAACCAATGTTTTCTGCCCAAGACGTTTTTCCAATTGATTGGGATTAAAACGCCCGAGTATTGCAGACAAAGCTACGCGCATTCCAGCCATAAAACCAAATTGATGGGAGCGCAAGTCATTATAAGCATCTTTCATTGCCAATAATGGCGGCATAAAACCTTGCTCTTTTGCCTTGGGAAAGAGTAAATGCATTAAAGCTGCTTCTACATTTGGTGAAAGTTTCAGTGGATTATTTTCTCGCGGTTTGATCATAGTTAGTTCTGCGCGCATTTCACGCTTCATTAATGCACGAGCAAGCAACAAGTCCAATGTGCCTTGTGTCGACATACGCAATAACTGCCCAATCTCATTCATCATTTGTGGCGTCAATCGAATGGGTCTGTCTAGATTCGATAATCCAACTCCAGAAAGAAAAGCCTGCAACAATTCTTCTTCACTAAACACCGAAGATTCATGAGGAACTGTTGGTTCAGGCGGTAATTGAGATTCAGGGGATGGTTTGTAAACATGCATAGGTGGTAATGCGGAATTTAATTCAGAAACGTCATCCCGTTGCGTTTTATATTCAAGCTTTCGATTGTTCGCTGCATTGTCCAAAGCAAGCAATGGATCGTCAATACTACTTCTATTTGTAGATTCTGGTGGATCCAGTAATGAAGGAGCCGGATTAATCACATCATCAATATTAGGCTGCTTCTCTTGTGATTCTAGCAAAGAATGAAATTCATCAGGATGATTGAAACTGATAGAAGGAGTCGTTTCAATCAACTTGTTTTCTTCCACAGCAGACATCTCAAAAGGGTTAAAATCGTCTGGTATGATTTGTTTTTGCGGAATTTCTACTGCGTGAGGGGAAGAATCCAGGCTATTTGTTGCCATTAAAACTGATGGCTCAGATTTCGACGTCAATTCACTTTGGTTTACTTGCGATTCTGGAAAAGCAAGTATCTCAGCTAACGATTGATTTTCCAAATGCTTTTGCATTGATGCCGATGATTGCTGCATGGCTGGTTCATACGATGTACGGCTCGATGCATTATCATGATCCATAACCTGCATCACATAATCTCCAATACGGATCATGTCACCATCCGTTATGAGCGTGTCTTGGCCATTATTGAGCGATTGCTCGTTCAAATAAATAGGCATCGTACTTCCAAGCCCGCGGACAAAATATTTCCCCCCACGACACACGATCGATGCGTGAATCCTTGAAATGCTTCGCCCAGGATCACTTAACACTAGGGCATTGCCTTCAGCACGGCCAATATTTCCACCCAATTCATCGAAAGTAGCCGAAATGGACTGTTCCGGTGGCGTACCTTCGTAAGTTACTACCTGGATTTGGATCATCGATAACTCCAATCTTAATAGATTATTAATGAACGACTCGACATCACAAGCATGGCGTATCAAAAAGTTTGCACTGACACATTTTTTTACTCATGGACTTATCTCTTCACTCTGCGCACTCCATTTCAGTGCGCTCCATTTATCTCACCTCTCAACTGTCGCCACACGTAAATTATCTTTCACAAACGACCCTTCATGATACTCCAATGATATCGGTATCAACGATAGCGGTAACGCCGCTCAACTGAACCGACAAATCTACAACTCTATCCGAATTAGTATCGACGAATACCCAACCATTAATGGCATTATCAGCAAATACATAACTTACAAAATAATTTCCCTTCGGCACCTGCATTATTTGATTAGCTGCTGCCAATGCAGCAGCGTAATCTGCAGCCCCTCCTGCATCAGTAAAGTTTCTGGTAACATTCCCTGGGGCCCGATGAAAATCAAGAGAATCGACCCCAGAAACAAAATCAGTCACAATATCGATTGCGCCTAAGGCCAGACCTGAAGTACCGGGTCCAAAATCAAAAGTATCTTTACCTGCGCCACCGGAAATTTTATCAACCCCTGAACCAACAATGATTTTGTTATTCCCCGAACCACCTACTACCGATAAATTGTTGACTATGCTTGATAGATCTAGTTGGATTTTTCCTGTCGATGCAGATGCATCAATCTTTGTATTAGTAGCAGTTAGCCCGGTTATCGATAAAGATAAATCTGATGTGCCAGTAATCGTTACATTATTTACTGGACCGGCATTGACGAGCGAGAATTGCCCTGTAGCTTGAGCCGATATTGTTATAGTTCTTGTCGCAGAAGCAACATGTGACATATCCAACCCACTATTTTTATTAGACAAAACTGTTATATCAATTACTTCAACATTCGTAATAGTCGGTGTAATAGTACCTACATCAACAATCTCGAGGATAGCGGAATCAGTACCGGCACCACCATCAAGAACATCCGAACTTTGAATTGTTTGTACCCCCCCCGAACTCAATCCCCCCGCCGTCAACAAACCTATAAAGGAATCGTTACCCGATGTTCCTAGAAGACTTTCAGTGCCAGGAGTCAAAACAAACGTTAAGCCAGTTGGAGGTGGGGGTGGAATCGTAGCAAAGTTTAGTGTCGTAGTGTCGCTGATACCTGCATAAGAATGATTGCCCATATCGACAATAACACCACTTGCCATCTGCATGCTATAGGTTCTACCTAAAATCAGATTGTTTGCAGGATTGATAGTCACCGTATTGTCCTTAAATGTAACCTGACTGGTATCCGTAACAGCTATGACGCGGTTGTCACCTGCTTCATCGCGGATCATGATGTCACCCACACCTGCCATGACATTCTCGTCAAAAGTAAGTACTAAATTACTATCAATTGGCACTAGGGTAGCATCATCAGTAGGCAAGCTGGTCAATAGCTTGGGAGCATCCAAATCTTTCACACGGCCATCCAAAATCCCCCCCAATTCGCCGCCTGTATCAGTAATGACGAACTCAAAGAAACGAGACCATGAGTCAATACCTTGTCGGATAAAATCAACGACTAACTGTTCGATCTGTGTAATCGATAACTTTATGCCCAAGCCATTATCAAATATCGCTTGCGCTACACCGCTCACGCCCGTCTCATATTGGCTTACCAGTTGATTCATAAAATTATTAACTACTGCCGCAATTCGGCTCCAATCACCCGTTTGATCATAAATCTGTATGATTTCGTCATGTAACGCATCTGATCCAGGAAAATTGCTGGTTAGCAACAAAACTTTGCCCATATTGGGATCTGAATGACTTAGCGCCATGGTTTTCTCCTCGAACTAACAACTATATAAAAAATTTCAAGAAAACTTTCACTTTTTTAATTCTTTCATTGAAATACTTCTTTCAGCAGTAGAAAGCTCAATACATCGCCTCTAATTGCCTGAATTCAAAAAGATAATCGGTATTTTTTTCATATCCGGCAGAAACGATTGCTCCGTATTGCGGCGTTTGTGGGAAGGTTTTTTTGACTTCACGCTGAATCTGCTCAAAGATATTGTTACCCAAATTCCAGTTGTCGACATTGCGAATTGTTTGCATCAGATACCAAGCAAAAATCGAATGCCCTCCTCTACCTTCATCGGCAACCGGTTCATCATTACCCGCAGACATCGCAACTACCGAGCGATTGGCAAGAATATCGATTGGTTGAACCTTGTTGTCACTCAAATTGAGTTTCTCTTCTCGAGTAAAAACTCCCGAATAGCAACTATCCGAGATCATCATGATTTGATTTGAAGGAATACCCGACAGCATTTCAGAAACACTGGCATTAGATATCCAACTCGCCGGATCTTTTGCTGATGCATCTGAAGGAATCCAGTATCCAGCGCCAGTTTTCTCATTTTGATATCCATGCCCCGCAAAATAAACAACCACACTGTCATTTTTTGCCATTTCAGTAGCCAATTGATTCAATGTCCGCACAATATCGGCTCTTGTTGCATTCTGTACTACCAGAATCTCATACCCTAACTTATCTGCAAATAGTTGCCCAACCACCTCCGCGTCAACGATTGCATTCTCTAAAGACGGAATAGTATTGTCCGCGTATTTATCGATGCCAAATAGCACAATAAATTTCTGACCAATCTGTGGAATACTTGCGATCTTTGTTTTGTATCTACTTTTATGCAGCGATGGTTGCACTTTTGTTACTTTTGATTTGTATTCCTTACTCTGGTCAGCAGAAATTCTACAGAAACCTGATTTGATTTCCATTATATCCGAGCATAGCGGCACATCAGACAAACGCGGATCCAGCTCCAGCTTATAAATCGCATCAGCGAACAGTTTTTGCTTGAATTCCTTTCGATCATTAATAAGAAGTTGCATTTCCGCACGACTCATACGTGCAAGATCAAGACGACCAAAGTCGGGTATTAAGGAGGACATCAAATCGATCACTTTACCTCCGGCAAACCCATCCGGTAATGTTTTAGCATGTGGCATACTTACAATAAGATCTTGTGGAGGAAGTTTCGGTTCTTGTGGAAGAGGTTTCGGGTCCGCAACGCTGTAGAAAAACCAATTACCTAGCGCTGCCTTCTCCGGTACATTGCCAAATGCAAATGACTGATTAAATTCCCTATTGTGATTGGTGGACGAAAAACCTTCCAAACTACTGGCAGGATTAACTGCATAAACTAACCATCGGCCAACACCATCCGTCAAAATGGCAGAATCACCTTTGTTATTGATAAAATCACCATTTATCGCAGCTATTGTTGCCAATCCGGAGCCTACATTAAGACTAGCTTTATTAGAAATAGTTACCGTGGGCGTGCCAGAATCCCTAAAATCCGAAATAGCCGTGCTATCTCCAGCAATAGCTGTAAAGCTACCATTATTTGTTGTTATATTTGCATCAATAGCTATATTTCTCCCTGCTTGCAGCATAAAATTGCTGCTTGTACCCATTTTCCCGGTAGTAATATCAGATTGTACTTTGATGTCGTTGTTAGCTTGCAACGTAACAAATGTTCCTTTATCTAATAATGCGGTAATTAAAGCAGGTGTAATGTAGCTAGTTGCAGAAGGATTTGCAGCAAAAGCAGTGTCGGTCACACCATTGCTCAATCTAGAAATACCATTGAATAAATAAACAGCGTTATTGCCCTCATTATTACTTAATATCCCTACGGCCAAATGATCGCCATCAAGTGCTAATGACCAGCCAAAACCTCCGCCATCAACTAACGAGGGCATACTGTTTGCACCCACACCAGAAGCTAGTTTCTGCTGCCAAGTCAGCCCATTCATGTTATTTGTTGCCATACCGGTAAATAAATGCACAGCGCCCCGATTGCTACCGCCTGAACTATCACCGAATGCACCTACTGCTAGGCGATCGCCATCCAATGCCAACGACCAACCGAAAAAATCAGAATCAGCAAGCGCTGGCATGCCGTTCGCACCCGCACCAGAAAAAAGCTGCTTCTGCCAAGTCAGCCCACTCATGTTATTCGTTTCCATACCAGTGAATAAATGTACGGCACCACGATTGCTGCTACTCGTACTATCACCGAGTGCACCTACTGCTAGCCGATCGCCATCCAATGCCAATGACCAACCAAAGAAATCAGAATCAGCAAGTACCGGCATACTGTTCGCACCCGCACCAGAGGAGAGCGCCTTCTGCCAAGTCAGCCCACTCATGTTATTCGTTTCCACACCAGTAAATAAATGTACGGCACCACGATTCTTTCCACTCACACTATCACCAGATGCCCCAACTACCAATCGATCGCCATCCATTGCTAGAGATGTACCAAAAAAATCAAAAGCTTCCAGAACAGGCATACCATTTGTACCAGAAACGAGACTCTTCTGCCAGGTCAGTCCAGAAAAATCCGTTCCCACACCTGAAAACAAATGTACTGCGCCATGGTTGCTATCACTGAGAATAGTTCCTCTTGCACCCACCGCCAGCCAGTCACCGTCAAGTGCTACAGCAGCTCCAAAAAAATCAAGATCTTCCAATGGCAGCATACCAATGGCACCCCCACCGGAAGTGAGGACCTTTTGCCAGGTCAATCCAGTCATGCTATCTGTTTCCATGCCAGTAAATAAATGCACCGCACCACGATCACGACCACTGGTATCATCCCTAGGCGCTCCAACAGCTAATCGATCGCCGTCAAGTGCTACCGATGTCCCAAAATTATCTCCACTTCCTAATTCCGGTTTACCATTGACGCTTCCTGAAACTAATGTTCGTGCTAGCGTAAGATTATCCGGTGGATTATCTGTAACGATGATATTTTTGGGATCGAACAATACTGCCCCACCCACTCCAGCTTGTATATCGCCAGTTTGTTTGGTTACACCTTGAGAAGAAAACTCGATACGCCCACCGTCTTTAGCTTGCAATAAACCATAGTGTTCACTGCTCTGTGTCGACCACACGGCAATTTCTCCGCCTTTTGCAGCAAAATTGATATCAGTCTTTCCATTCGCTTTAATCTCACTTCCCACTCCTACTAACACTTCACGTGCATGGGATAAATCACCACCACCTTGCCAACCTCCACCCAAGTGCACGATACCCCCTTGTGTACTTCCAGAAGTATCGATATCGGCGTTGAGCAAATACACACGATCTCCGGTCACTTCGATCTTGCCACCTTGCGTGTTGCCCGTTGCTGCTAGTGTTGATGAAAATGCCAGCAAACCGCTGCCATCTATTCGAATATTTCCACCTTGCTTGCCATCAGCACGTAAAGCACCGTGTGCCATGCCTTCGAAGTTGTTCGTGGTAAGTTTGATATTGCCGCCTGCGCCTTGTGCATTCGAAACGTCGACGATGCCATCAAGATAGGTGGAAGTTTGCGCAGCCAAAACCACGTTACCTCCCATCGCAGTAATTTGACCTTGTTGCAGAATCTCATTGGCGGTAAGTGCGATATTTTTACCGCTGATTGCACCCCAATTATTTAGAGTAGCGCTGGCTTGCATATTTACCACACCTTGGTCAGCCTGAGTTTGGCTATTCTTTGCCAGTGTGACTTGATCCGCTTTTAATACAATACTTCCAGCCTCATCGGCACTCACACTATTGGCACGCACGATGCCTTGTTGATTGACAATGCTGCCGTGTAAATCCACTTGTCCGCTTGGTGCAACCAATGTTCCCAAGTTCACGACTTCATTCTCAGGCGCTTTGACGCGTACCACAACATTAGGCGCACCGGAGTCGACGAATTCAACACTTTTTCCCGCCGCAATAACAGTTTGACCACCCGGAGTTTGGATTAGACCTTCATTCTGAACACGATCCCCCATTAACCACACACGTCCACCAAAACTGGTACGGATTTCACCCTGATTTTTTATTTCACTGGGAATGCCTGTTGAATTGAAGTGGTATTTTTTTGCAAGAAAATCGATATTGGCAATATCCATCGTTGAAGCCATCAATCCTGCTGCATCGATTCGCGCATGCTCACCGAATAGTACCCCGTAAGGATTGATCAGCCAGATATGACCATTACTACCCAGGCTGCCTAAAATATGTGATGGATCATCACCTGTAACGCGATTAAGCACCATACTATCTACACTTTGTTGCTGGAAATAGACGCTGCTATCGGCACCAACAGAAAAGCTTTGCCAATCCAGAATGGTATTAGGCGTGTTAATGATGGTCATTTGGTTACCAACCGTATCGATAACTGCACTCCCATGAACTAGAGACGGATCTACCGGCAATTGCGCATAACTCGTGAATGAATGTCCGGCTAGTGAAAGTGTCATCCACAATGCCACAAAATATTTGATGACCATAGCGATAATTCCTTTCCTTACAAATTTCAAAGCAAATGTTGATACTTTACTAATTAATCATGCCCAACTTAATAATGGAAATTGATAGCCAGGTGCCCACGCGAGGTACCTGCCGCCTTCTGATTTCCATCCATTAACGCATGCCCAAAATCCAAGCGGCCAGAAAACTTCTTGCCAATGGCAAAACGGATGCCTCCGCCAACCCCAGCAATTTCACAGGATGAATTTTGAGCATGGCAAGGTGCGTTATGATTATTTCCTGCCCAACCGAAATCAAAAAAACCAAGTGGACGCAAACTTAGACTTTCAGAATTCACTAATCTGGCAAAATCCGGGCCAAGAGCTTCAATATTAAAAGAAACTCCGTAATCACCGACAATTTCCCGCTCACGATAGCCTCGTACGCTAATAAATCCACCCATTGCACTACCGCCACCACCAATGCCGAATTGTTCGCCAGGAATCAGCGCATGGGGGCTATATTGTGCTAACACTCGTGTCGACAGGCCAAAACCTGCTGGCAAATTCCAATTTGTGAATCCAAAAAAACGCCATACAACATAATGCTTTTCTGCATCAAGACGTGCTGTATTAAAGGTTGCCTGACTACTACCACCGAAATTGCCGGATATGTTGGTGTTGATTCCCCAGGAAAAAATTGATCCCTCTTTTTGACCGGTATAGCTAACACTCACCGGTGTAATCGTTACATCTGCCGCGAGTCTATTGCATGCAGCAGGTCCTGTGTTGCCTTGAAAAGCACAATTGTTATTAAAATGCCGCCAATCCCAACCCAATGTCACGCGGTGATCGTATTCACCCAAGCGTGGCAAAAAACGATGAGCTCTGAAACCCGCAATATCACCTTTACCGGTGAATCCAAATGGACCAACACCAACTGGAGCTGCTGAGGTTAAACTTTCGACATTGGAATGTGCATAGAATGCATCAAGCGCTGCAAACTGATTGTAAAAAGGAATCCGGTAACCCACGCTATAAATCTGAGCACGACTGGGTTCAGTCGGAGAAGTCTGGAATTGAAATGTCCCGATGTGATCGCGATTCCATAAATTAGCGTGTTGAATTCCGACATTGGTTCTAAAGTTGCCAGTACCTGGAGTACCTGCGCTATCAACTCCAAAAAGAAGCCGAAGCGGTCTTTCATCTATTACTTTGACATCGGCATCGATTGCACCGGACCTAGCACCCGCTACTAACGTAACGCGTATTTTCTTTGTGGGATTTTCATTAGACATTTGAATATTGCGATCAATATTCCTGACAACTGGTGTCTCACCCGGCTTTAGATGCGGTAAGCTTCTAAGAAGATTAGTTTCATCACGTTCGGTATTACCTGAAATTTGCACTTTGTCAATTTTTCCCTCGACCACTTGAATGATGACATCCCCGTTTTCTAATTTCTGTTCAGGTACAAAAACAACTACTCCACCATACCCAGCTTGGCGATAAGCCTGCTGTATTTCAGTTGCACCCTGCACGAGATCATTTAAAGTGCGGCCATCGCCAACAAGATGAGCCACCAATGCCATTAGTTCTTTTTCTAATAATAATGTATTACCCTGAATTCGAAGTGATTTTACAGAAAATGATTGAGATTTAGTTGATGTGGCTGGAGGCAGTGACTGACTTTTCACACTCATACTGAATCCGATAACAAACACTAGTAGTAGAAACAATCCAAGATTTTTCACTGCTTGCTCCTCTTATTTTTATTCGCTAGCTGCGGCTGATTATTTTTTAACATAATTACATCTAGGAACTGCAGATTATCAATTATTTTTCTTACCTTTTGCAACACCTTATTTTATAAAAGGTATATTTAATGCAAACGATTAATACAATTTAACTCAAGGTTTTACAAGGCCTCATTCCATGCACGATAACAATACAAAATAACGATGTAAGTGAGAAAAATCACATCATCAAAAAAAATTCGTTACAGGGTTTGTGCTTTGGTAAGAAACTACAAAATTTATTGATTGCTACTTTGTGCCTGAGAAAGCGAGAGGAGGATGGAAGTTAAATCCAAAATGTTTGGGATCTTCTGCAATTACCGCCGCAGAAAAAATATAAAAAACATAATCATAGGTTTCTTTTGGAAGATTATATTGTTGAATAAATTTCCAGAAGTTTTTATCTCGAGGATCATCTTGCATTTTACTAATCAGGCTTTTTACTCTTGAATGCCCGTAGTTGTAACTCGCTATAACAAGTAACCCAGATGCCTGAGCTTCGGTGCTATAGATATGTTTGAGGTATTTCACCCCAGCTTGAGTCGAGCGTATAAAATCAAAGCGTTCATCTTTTTCATCAAAAACCCTATCGTTAATTAAAGGTCCTGGTGAAAGCCCATATTCTCTAGCTGTTGTCGCTAAAAATTGCCAGGCACCTTTGGCAATACCAAAACGAGTTTCAGGGCCAATAGCATGAGCATCATAATTGCTTTCTTGAAGTGGCAAATACAAAAAATATACAGGCAAGCCTTCCTTTTCTAAGGCCTCAATAATGACTGGCGCATAAAGATTTTTTTCGAGACGTTCTATTGCTTGTTGCATTCTAGTAGATTTTTGCCAGTATTTCGTATACTTTCTGACTTCAGCTACAAATCCTTCCGGAAGCTCCAATTCACTTTCACCAAGCCCTCTAGCAACCTTGGCAATTAATTCTTCCTCATACTGAGCATCACTAGGAAATCGAATTCTTAAAGATTTCGCTTCATCAACATACTGTTGATATTTTGACTTCATATTCGCTAATTTTTGTCTTTCTGATATGATGCGTTTTCTTTCGTTAACAAGCTTCTGTTGCTCAGATTTAATTCTTTCTTGAGCAATGCCCAATTTCTGATCAGCAATTACTTTCAAAGTAAGTTCTAGAACTTCTGCACTTTCATTTAATTTAGTCTCAGCTTGAAATAAGCTTACTTCGAGCGCTTTAATGTCATAAAACATATCAATTGCAAGTTCTCGTACATTTGTTAATTTAATTTGCTGATAAGCAAATAAACTAGCAAGTACAAGAAATAGGCCAGCCAGCCAAAAAATTATTTTTTTATACCCTCTAAATTGATTAGTGCGATCTTCGTGGATAATTTTGCGAACCATACGAGTGTAATCGCCGAGATCATCCGCCTCAGTTTTTGCTAACAAGCGATCTTTTAATTCATCTTTTGATAAGTTTCGAATGGATTTAGCATTTTCTGAAAATGACTCTTTTTCTGATTCGTTATAAACATTATTCCGAAGCAAGTTTATTTCTTTATTCTGCTGAATTTCCTCAATTTTTAAATGAATATCAACAGCACCTAACGAAATAATGACGGGTAAGTCTAATACTGATTTTTCATAAACCAATTGATGATTTAAATAGATGCCATTTGAGCTATTCAAATTATAAACACACCAACAACCATCTTCCCATTCAACCTTGAAATGGTAACGACTCACTAGAGGATTCTGAATAACGCAATCATTATCCAGTGAACGCCCAACTGTAAATTTACTTGTAAATAGATATTGCTTAGATGGATTTTCATCTGCATCCACACAAGTAACTTTTACAGTTGGTGCTGCCTTATCGGAATTACAGTCCATTTTTTAATTCTACAAGGTTCTAGACTAGCAAGTTATGATATCAAATGAATTGCCATAATTCATTAGCAAGTTCACCAGGTTGTTTTTCAACACCATTCAGATTCTTTCAAATGCAGCTCGAAGTTAACTGATACACCGTTAAGCTTTTTGCCAATCGTAGTTTGGAAAAACTCCGTATGAACGTTTAATCGAAAAAATGAGATAATTATTTCAGTCGGCCGAAGTTGTTTTCATCACATAGAATGCCATATGATTAAATTAAATTGTTTCTTTAACAGAAAAATCACTTAATTTACTGTTTCTTAACATCTTACTTGACCAACAGATTGTTTCTGCTAGTCTAGAGCCACAACAACAATCATGAATAGATAAACCACCGCTCTGGGACATCGTGGACAATACATAATAAAACTGTAATGGGTCCTGTCTATGGCGCTCTATTAGATCAATTAATGTAGTGCTGTCCTGAAAGTATGCTACATTTAGAACAGCATTCAAGATAAGAGAGTGAGGAGCAAATCGCTAACACGGCGATGATTACAAGGTTAATGACTAGATAACAAAAATCCGCTCGATGTGCAAGATTACATTGGACAGTCAGGCACGTAGATTGGAGTCAAAATACTGCATTATTGCTTTGTGACTTTGGAATCTTTGCAAAACCTTTTTTTACTACTTGTAATATGTTACTTTTATTGAAGATATCCTATAATAAAATAGGGTATTGCAAAAACCCTTCTAATCAATGAGTTAATGTAGCTTAAATCAGACCAGTGGTAATTTCCATAAAAAACTAGCGTAATTCATTATTAATCAGTTCTATCTGCGCAAGTAGCCTCTCAGCTATACAGATTCTAAATCAAATTTGCATTTAGTCTTTATTATCTTCACTATTCTTCAGTTCTTCTGAAGTAGAGTCAGTCACAACGGAATTTGATTCTTTTGGAGTTTGTGTTCTAGCCGACAATTTTTCACGGATACGTGCTGATTTTCCTGAGCGATCTCTGAGATAATATAGCTTTGCACGACGCACTTCGCCGCGACGTTTAATCTCAATGCTGGCGATTAATGGAGAATAAGTTTGAAATGTCCTTTCTACACCTTCTCCGCTAGAAATTTTACGCACGATAAAAGAAGAATTTAGTCCCCGATTGCGTTTTGCAATAACAACACCTTCATATGCCTGAACGCGCTTGCGATCGCCTTCGACAACGTTTACGTTGACGATAACCGTATCACCTGGGGAGAAATCGGGAATATTTTTATTAAGACGATTAATTTCTTCAGTTTCTAATTGCTCGATTAAATTCATATTTTTTACTCCAATTTTTAGATTGCCGATTTTACCTTGTTTTTTGTAATTGTTGATATTCTTCTAAAAGTTTTTGTTCTTCGTGTGTGATACCACTTGCTAATTTTGTCGCCAATAAATCAGGTCGTCGCAACCAAGTTCTTCCCAATGATTGTTGTAAACGCCAACGTTTGATATGCGAATGGTTTCCTGACATTAATATTTCCGGTACTCGATCTGCCTTGTATACTTCAGGCCGAGTGTAATGAGGACAATCCAGCAATCCATTGACAAAAGAATCTTGATTCGCTGATTCAGGATCCCCCAATGCGCCAGGAATTTGCCTGACAATAGCATCAATGAGCACCATTGCAGCGATTTCACCCCCTGAGAGCACATAATCACCGATTGATATTTCTCTATCGACTTGTCGATCAATCAGGCGTTCGTCGATGCCTTCGTATCTTCCACACAAAAAAATTAAATTGCTGTTAACACTTAATTCTTTAACGATTGCGTGCGTTAATTTTTCTCCTTGTGGAGATAAATAGACAACTTGGGTAGGGGCATTATTTGCCCGTTTTCTTGTTTTTGCTTGCGTAATGGCTTCATCAAGAGGTTCCGCCATCATCACCATTCCCGGACCACCACCATAGGGGCTGTCGTCTACAGTGCGATGCGGATCGCGACTAAAATCACGCGGATTCCAAGTTATCAGTTCGAAAATTTTATTTTTCCAGGCTCTTCCTGTTATCCCATAGTGAGTCACGGCCTGAAACATTTCTGGAAATAAGGTCACCACATCAAACGAAAATGGTATTGGCATTATCTATTTCATTAATAATCCGATTCCCAGTCTACAATTATTTTTTTTGTCTCTAAATCTACCTTGATAATTGCTTGTTTGATGAAAGGAATTAGAATTTCTTTGAACTCTTTTACAGAATCATTCTGTACGCGCAATACATCATTGGCTCCAGTTTCAAATAATCCAGTGACTTTCCCAAGATAATCAGATTTTAAATTGATAACATCTTTACCAATCAAATCTGACCAATAATAACCTTGCTCACTGGGTAAAACTGGAAAATAATCGCGCGGCACAGCAACTTGCAATCCTTTTAGCTGAGCAGCTTGCTCACGATTAGAAAGTTCAGCTAATTTAATGTTGAGATGATTGCCATTAATTTGTCCGGCTTCAAGTATGACCTTACGCCATTCTGCAGTTTCTTCTGCTCCTAACCACCAAGAAGAGTACTGTAGCAATCCATCAATTTGTTCAGTATACGGTTGAACTCGAATCCATCCACGAATTCCAAAGGGACCCAAAACATGTCCCATAACAACAAGACTCGAAATGATCGTTTGCTCGCCTAAAACGAACCTCAGCTATTGGCTGATATTTTACTATTAACTGTAAACTGTTTAACAAGTCGATTTGCAGTTGGCGATAATTGAGCACCTTGTGAACGCCAGTATGAAATTCTATCCAATTGAATACGCAAAGGTACCTCCCCTCCCACAGCTCTCGGATTGTAAAACCCTACTCGCTCTATAAACCGACCATCACGCGGATGGCGAGAATCTGCAACTACCATACTATAAAATGGGCGTTTTTTGGCACCACCCCTTGCTAGCCTAATAATAACCATATTTTGTTTGTAAACCTTTAGCCGCGTTGAAAGAGTAACCGCCAATTCTATAGTAATTTGGGGTTATTTAGCAAGCGATGCCAATGAAAAGTTGTTATAACACTAGCAAGAAGATCAAAATCGAAATTGGTTTAGTTAGCGAGATATTAAGTGGGTGAGGTTTTGGCAAAAACTTCTAATTTTGAAAAAATTGTAGATTTAATGCTTATATCTTCAATCAATGACTTTTTTGATCGAATTCCAGGCTATAAACCAATTAATTTGCTGCAAAAAAACTCCTTATTAATACGTTGCAGGCATAAAATTCTTAAACATTTAAGTCAATTCTTCCAATAATATTGTTTTTAAAGGGAATTGTAGAATTCAATTTGATTTTTTCTCACTCTCATTGCGTCAAAATATAATTCAATATTTCAATAATAAAATAACCATTTTTACATAAAGTTATATATGAATTTTTTTATTAAAGTTCCTGAGGGTACTGAATATTTTAAAAGTTAAAAATATGTTATTTGTAGAAAAAAATACATTGACATGGTTTTTTTTCCCACGTATATTTTTTTTGGCGGGAAATTTGTACACGAATGGGTTTGGGTTGTATTATTTCTCTCTTTTTCGAATAAAAGTAATATTGATGAACTTGAAAAATATTAGTGTTTAAGCGATTTTATAAAATTCTCGCGAGTATTTTCGCTTAGTTAGTCAAATGAATTTAGACAAATATTGATCTTTTTCAATATTTTACTTCATTCCCCCAAACTCGTTTTTATCATTAAAAAATAAAGTAGATCCTGAAAAGCCAAAATTAGCTTCATTAGTATTTAGTAATTTTCAAGATCTATATTTTAATTTTTTACCAGTGCTGTTTGAGTAAGTATCAATAACAGCAGCTTCTGATTATTCGAATGTTTACCTGGTCTTCTTAGAAGATGACTGAATAATCAAAATAATTTTTAAAGGAAAACTTAATGAAAGTAATAAGTAATTATGAAATGGATATAACGAATAATAATTTTTTTACAGCAACCTTTAAAAACAGTTTCATAGGTTTTGCTGTTTTATTTTTTGTTATCAGTGCCTGTTTGTTTCCGTTAAAAACTGCTAAGGCAGTGAACGAAGTCAAATGGCATCCAGGGCATTATTATATTCTTTTCCATAACGGAAAATCGAGTGATTCGTACATGAACACAGTTTATGGCGAATTAGAAAGAACTCCCGCATTACGGGGGATACAGGCTCGTTTCTCATGGTCAGAATTGGAAACGGCCAAAGGCGTATATAACTTTGCTTTAATTGATAAGTTACTTGCTCAGTTATCAGCACGGAAGAAACGACTTTTCGTTCATATAGGCATCAAGAGCTTTAGCCCCGATGAATCTTCAATACCTAATTATTTAAAAACACCAGAATATGAAGGAGGAGAGTTTATTTACGTAAAATACAATACCTCCATCCCTAAAGGCAAGTATGCCAAGCTCTGGAATGCAAAAGTTCGAGATCGACTGGTGGCATTATATATAGCATTGGGAAAACGTTATAACTCACATCCATATTTTGAAGGTACAACCATGAATGAAACGGCGTGGGGCGCTGCAATGCCACGTTTAACAACAGAACAGGAAAACACTTTTTTTGATAATTTAGCCATTGTTCATCAAAAAATGCGCGCAGCATTTCCGAATAGTGTGAATTTCCAATATCTAAATTTTCCACGGTCTCAATTATCTGAATTAATCAGTAAATTTAAACAATCTAGAACAGGAATAGGTTGCCCAGATGTATTCACGCAAGACCCTGGGCTTAATTTTGCAGGTACCGCAAATTCACCCCCTGGTATTTATAAATATTATCCGAAAAACAGTGGCGTACTTCCTCTCATGGTACAAATTGAGCACGCAAATTATTTAGATACTCGCGCTGATTTGCAAGGTTATCAACCTACAGTTACTGAGTTACTTAATTTTGCTAGAGATAATTTACAAGTGAATTATCTTTTCTGGACGAGAACTCCTGGATATTATGACAATGTATTGGAACTTTTGAACTTTAAACAACAAAAAGTGAACGCTTCTGGTGGCCTGCGTGCAGCCTGTCCGAGCACTTTTTCTTCATGCAAAACTGATTAATAGAAATTCTATTATTTTAGAAATTAAATGACGAAACTAAGCAAGGGTATTTTAAGATACTCTTGCTTATAGATTGGGAAACATCAATAAAAGATCTATTCTTAGCAATTGACATAAAAAAGTGTCAAACGTGTCAATGATTGCACCATTGAGTGAAGATACACTTTACCAATTCATATTAAGAAGCGATTGGCACCACACCAACTAATTCAACAATATGATTCAAAACATTATTATCTCCTTACGCAAACATTCTATTGACTCTAGCCTTGCAAAGGTCACTCATAGCAGGAAAACTACTACTTCCGCGGTGTTGTGAATACCAGTATAATTTTTGCTATTCTTCATACACAGTAGACACCAGGAGCTAATTTATTAATATCTGGTGATACTTCAAGGATCAGGAAAAATGAAACCGCCTATTCGAATTGCTGTAACAGGTGCAACAGGACAAATTGGGTATAGTCTGCTTTATCGTATTGCTGCTGGTGATATGTTTGGACACGATCAACCCATCATTTTGCAATTACACGATATAACTGAAGCGCAATCTTTCTTCAAAGGCATCATCATGGAATTAGACGATTGTGCTTTTCCATTGTTAAATCAAGTTATTACCACTGACAACCTTGAAGTAGCCTTTGGAGATGCAGATTTCGCACTATTGGTAGGCGCACGTCCTCGTGGTGAAAAAATGGAACGCAAAGATTTACTCGCGGCTAATGGTCCGATTTTTAGGCAACAAGGGAAAACGCTGAATTCGGTCGCCAAAAGAAATATCAAGGTGTTAGTTGTTGGAAATCCTGCTAATACCAATGCATTTATTACCTTAAAAAATGCACCTGATCTTGATCCCCGTAATTTTTCTGCAATGCTTAGACTCGATCATAATCGAGCCTTATCACAAGTTGCACAAAAAATTAATGTTCCTGTATCAAAAATTAACAAAATGATTGTATGGGGTAATCACTCAAATACTCAATTCCCTGATCTAAGTCATGCGACTGTTGAAAATCAGAAAATCCTTGAACTGATGACCCAAGACTCGGATTGGATAAACGATACTTTCATTCCTACTGTACAAAATCGCGGTTCCGCAATTATTGCTGCGCGCCAAGGAAAATCCAGCGCTGCAAGTGCCGCGAATGCTATTATCAATCATATGCGGGATTGGGTTTTTGGCACGCGGGAAAATGACTGGGTTTCAATGGGCGTGCTTTCGACTGGTTGCTACGATATTCCGACTGGCGTGATATACAGCTTTCCAGTCACTTGCAAGAATGGACAATACCAAATCGTCGAGGACTTGAAAATCACACCATCAGATCATCAGAGAATGCAACAAAGTTATCAAGAACTTCTTACCGAGCAAGAAGCGATTAAGAGTTTATTCAATTAAGCAGAAACTTCCGCTATAACAGTCTGAACGCAATAATAGCCACTATTGTTGGTGGTAAAGCCGCAATTAGTAATCCTAAAGGATGAATCGATTGCTCATCGAATTTACTTTTAAGAATGGAAAAACCTGCAGGATTAGGTGCATTGGCTATCACCGTTAACCCTCCTCCCGTTACCGCTCCTGCTACTAAAGCGATTTTAAATTCTTCTGTCAGCCCTTCCACCAAAGATCCCAAATAAGTCAGCGCCGCGTTATCGGTTACAGCGGTTAATGCTGTAGCGCCAAAAAATACGGCCGTCTCATTCATATTCATCAACAAAGGCTGAAGCCACCATTGCTGTTGCCCTCCCAATACCACTAAACCTGCTAAGAAAAAAGCAACTAACAATGCTTCTCGCAAAATCAAAGGATTTTGGTGTCGTTCATACGCAGCTGTATAACCAAGGAAAAATAGGAACAATCCCATAAATACCGCAGAATGATGTGCAAACAAAACTACCAGTACTAAAAAAAATAAATGAATCAATACCACGGAGATAGGCACTTTACTACCTTGAGAAGTTGGCTCTGCAGCACCTATCGCCTTGATTTGCTCGAATTCACGTCTAAACAACCAAGTTACTGTCAGCGCATTGACTGTAACAGCAAGGGCAGATTTCCAACCAAAATTGATCAACATAAAAGTAATATCCCAATCCCATTTTGCAGCCACCATGAGTACTGGTGGCGCTGCAAAAGGAGTCAAGGTACCGCCAATAGAAACATTGACAAATAACACACCCACCGTTGCGTATTTCAATCGCGTCGAGATATCTTTGCTAAATACAGTGTCCCGCAACATCAATGCAGCCAGCGTCATCGCCGCAGGTTCCGTAATAAATGAACCTAGCAGAGGTACTAATGACAATAGCAAGAAATACATCACCATCCCTTGATTCAAAGGCACTACTGTCGCAATCCGTTGTACCACGGAAGCGACAAACTCAAGAATCGGACGTGTGCCCGCAATCACCATAATGACAAAAACAAACATTGGTTCCGTAAAATCTCGCGATTCAAGATATACAATCGCGTCTTGCTTACCACCGATGGCAAAGATAAACAAAATTAGGATCATCGCCCACAGACCAAAAACAACCTCTACCTCGCCTAATAAATGCCAGACCCCTGCATGTTGTGGCTGAATATGAGCGAGATGCTCAAAATACTTGGTCGAAAAAGTATGTATCACAGCTAACGCAAAAAGAGTTGCTGCGATATATTGAATAGAAGTAGGATCAGTCATAATTTAGTCAACAATCTTATAAAAACCAGCAAGGGTATCAAAGGAGTGTTCTACAAAAGGCGTCATTTTTTCACTACAAGATTTTCGGTTTATTCAATACGATTTGTGACAAAAGACTGTCAATGACAAACCATTTTTGAGTTAGACCGTGCCGTTAGTCAGCGATTTTCCTTCAAAGAACAGATTACTGCTGAGTAAGTTTCGAAAATAGCCTATCGTCATATCATTTCGGCATTCTGCTGCGATTATAAACCATAGTGCATAAGCGATGCGAAACATGTACTTTGATCAAACCGCAAAACTCTTACGTTTATCTGTTTTTCTTCAAATGTAAAGTGATACAAGCACCACCTGTTGGATTATTTTCTATGGTCATTTCTCCTTCGTACACTTGTACGATATCACGAACAATAGCCAATCCTATGCCATGCCCTGGAGTTGATTGATCAGCGCGAACCCCTCGTTCAAGAATTCGACTTGCTTCATGTGGAGGAATTCCAGGACCGTCATCTTTGACTTCAATGGTTATTTGATTATCCCAACGACTCGCATTTAATTGAATGCTGTTATGACACCATTTGAAGGCATTGTCGATCAAGTTTCCGAGTAATTCCATTAAATCACCCTCATCAATACGCACTGCCAAATCATCAGCAACTTGAATAGTGATTTCCGGTCGTTTGGTGCGATAGGCTTTTTGTACTGTATTGACAATTTTATCCACTATCGGCCGCAGCACCACTAACCCCATGCCTGGTGAACTACCCGCGGTTGCAGCGCGACGCAATTGATATTGAATAATATTATCCATGCGATCGATCTGCTCATGGATCATTTTGCGCCGTGATGCTTCGTCTTCTTCACTGCTCACGGCGCCCTGCAGCACGGCAAGCGGCGTTTTAAGACTATGTGCCAGATCAGCTAAGCCATTACGATAGCGTTTTTGTTGTTTATGCTCGTGATGAATTAAAGAGTTGATATTATCTGTTAGCAGTTTTAACTCACTCGGATAATTTCCTTTTAAATTCTCTTGCCCACCTGTTTCTATTGCAGCAATTTCTAAAGAAACACTTCGCAATGGTTTCAATCCCCAGCGTAACACCAACATTTGCGTAATCAACAAAACAACGATTAAAGCTGCCAACCAACCCCATAAATCCTCGCGATAACGTGAAATCTGCGCGTCAAATAACGTGGTATTCGCAGCAACGACAAACGTCAATGGATAATCTCCCCCTGCAGGGGTTTCCCAAACGACGCCATAGCGATACAAAAAGTACGTTTGATCCGCGATTAAGATTTGTTCGAAGACTTTATTTCCTTTTTCCAGCGGAGCAACGACTGGGATTTTTTCATTTAACGAAGAGGTAGAACGCCAAAGAACTCTTTGGTTTTGGTCAATGACAAAACCATAAGTATCAGAGTTAACATGTCCTAATTCTGCGTCGATTAAATTGGTTTCTAAATCCAATACACCCGCATCATCAACTTCGGCATCCCCCATCAACATCAACAGTTTGGCAAACAAGCGATCTTGCACGCCTAAACTGGCGCTATCATAAAATGCTCGATCTAGTGTCAACGCAATGCCAATCATAAAAGCCAGCAGTACCAGCGTGGCGCTCAAGAGAACGCGCTGACTTAACGACATCATCAAGATTTATTACAATCCAGCGTGAAACGGTAGCCACGACCACGCAGCGTTTCGATGGGATTGAGCGTACCGTCCGGATCCAGTTTACGGCGTAAGCGTCCAACCATCACCTCCAACACGTTGCTGTCACGGTCTTCATCATGCGGATAAAGATAATCCGTCAATACTTGTTTGGAAAGCACTTCGCCATGGTGCCGTATCAGTTCTTCCAACATGCGGTATTCAAATGAGGTGAGTTCGATCGGTTTGTCATTCACCGTAACAGACTGTGCCGTAACATCAATGGAGATAGGCCCGCAATTCAGTTGTGTGTGCGTTATCCCAGTAGAACGGCGCAGCAAGGCTTTCACCCTCGCCTGCAATTCTTCCATTTGAAATGGCTTGGTTAAATAATCATCTGCTCCTATTTCTAAACCTTGCACTTTATCCTGCCAACTACTGCGCGCTGTCAAAATTAGAATAGGTAATAGACTGCCCTTATCACGCAGCGCTTTAATGATCTCTAACCCTGATTTACCCGGTAATCCAATATCAACAATAGCCGCATCCAAAGGATATTCCGTCGCAAAAAATAGCCCTTCTTTGCCATCGCCACAAGTATCCACCATATAACCGGAAGCCTCCAGTTGTTGCCGGATTTGCTGTTGCAGTTTGATTTCATCCTCGATGACTAGAATACGCACAGAGAGTTCTCGAAAGAAATAGTCGAAATAAATGGTGACGAATCAGCACTCACACACGGTTAATGTGTCGAAATAATCTCGCCATCTATTGCATTAATTATAATGATATGTACAGTGCCGTGACGACTCAGCATTTTTACGCGAAAAATGTTTTCTAAGTGATTAATTGCCAGCACGTGCCCGCTAAAATTTTGTTGTGCGATCGCAATTGCTTTCTGTTCGGTAATACCTAATGTATCAGCATCATTCTTAGCTTGGTAATAATCAACTTTGCTAGGTTGAGCGATTGCTTGCGAAGTCGTTATCATCACGATAATCATCAGCATCATTACTTTTAGCACTGTATTCATATCACACCCTTCCTATATGAATTTTAGAATCAAGCTGGTAACGATAATTGACACTGCACTTCGTTACCAGCTCGTTAAGTTATTCAGAAGCCTATCACAAAAGACGCACCTCCGTAATTGATGCTTCCCCCTAACATGGGAGGTTGCACGTAAACCGGAGCTGGGTAGTAATTATAGCTCGGTTGCGGATAGTATGATCGGTACTGAATACGAGGTTGGTTATACATCATATACCCATTTAAATGATGATTATGGTGATGATGGTGACGATGGCCATGATGGTGACCGTGATGATGCCCTCTACCGGCTTGCGCTAAAGTAGGTGTTATCAAAGTTAACGCAATTAATGACACTGCGAAGAAATGAGCGAATGTTGTTTTTGTGGTTTTCATTGCATGTCTCCTTTTAGTTGACTAATTCAGAATTATTTCTGATGAGGCTAATTTACTCTCATCAACATGAATCAAAACTGAATAACCAATGTGTCCATAAAAAAGATTAAAAAATTCCGATAGCTTACAAAATCCTTTAACCATCAATGAATTCCGTTGCTCAGAAACGTAAATCTGAAAATCGCGGTAAAAATCGGCCTTATCTATAAAAATAAATTCCAGAACGTTATGCTACCTTCTCACTCCAGAATCAATCATCAGTGATTACATCGTTATATAACTGGGAGTCAGAACAATGCTTGTTAGTGTTGGATACATTATCATTATCGTTTCAGTATTTGGTGGCTTTGCTTTAGCAGGAGGTCATTTAGCTTCTCTATGGCAACCCGTTGAACTTTTAATGATTGGTGGTGGGGCAGTAGGTGCGTTTGTAGTAGGCAACTCTAGCAAAGCCCTCAAAGCAACGATGAAAGCGCTTCCTACCGTTTTTAAAAGCTCTAAGTTTACGAAATCTCTGTATATGGAGCTTATGACACTGCTCTATGAAATACTTGGAAAAATCCGTAAGGAAGGGTTGATGTCTATAGAAGGCGACGTAGATGATCCCAATAGCAGTCCTATTTTTACCAAATATCCAGGTATTCTGGCAGACCATCACATCACTGAATTCATAACCGATTATTTGCGCTTAATGGTTGGTGGCAACCTGAACTCATTGGAAATTGAGAGCTTAATGGATAGTGAGTTAGAAACGCATCATCAGGAAGGCGAAGTACCCATTCACACCATTGCAAAACTGGGTGACGGACTACCGGCGTTTGGGATCGTTGCTGCGGTAATGGGGGTGGTACATACCATGGAATCCGTTCATTTACCTCCAGCAGAGTTAGGTATTCTCATTGCAGCAGCGTTAGTGGGTACATTCCTTGGGATTCTACTCGCTTACGGCTTCGTTGCACCTTTATCTGGAAAGCTCGAACATAATCTACACGAATCCAGCAAAATGTTTGAATGTATCAAAATTACGCTACTTGCCAATTTGAATGGCTACTCACCTGTTTTAGCCGTCGAGTTCGGTCGTAAGGTTTTATTTACAACCGAAAGACCTTCTTTTGCAGAACTTGAAGAGCATGTAAAACAAAGCAAAAACAAATAACCTTACTCAACTTTTGACATCATAAAATTGCGGAAAAACAAATATGGCTGATGATCTGTCGCAACGCCCCATAGTCATAAAGCGCATTAAAAAAGTAGCCGGAGGACACCATGGCGGTGCATGGAAAATTGCTTATGCCGACTTTGTTACTGCAATGATGGCTTTCTTTTTATTAATGTGGTTATTAGGATCCAGTAGTAAAGCCAAACTAGAGGGAATCTCCGATTATTTCAAAACCCCATTAAAAGTCGCATTAACAGGAGGATCAGCTGTTGCCAATAGTGACAGTGTACTTAAAGGAGGCGGCGAAGATTTCACCCGACAAGCGGGGCAAGTAAAAAAAGGTGTGGTTAAAGAAGAAAAAATCGATGAAAAAACTAAGAAAATTTTGAGAGAACGCGCTGAACGCATTCGCTTGGAAGGTTTAAAAAAGAGGATTGAAGAAGCTATAGAAGCTAATCCAATGCTGAAAAAATTTGAAAAACAACTGCTACTGGACATTACAACGGATGGTTTAAGAATTCAAATCGTCGACGAACAGAATCGTCCTATGTTTGCACTCGGTAAAGCCGAATTGCAACCCTACACCAAAACCATTTTGCGGGAGATTGGCAAAATGTTAAACGATGTCCCTAACAAAATCAGTCTGTCCGGCCATACCGATGGCAAGCCTTTCCCCGCCGGCGATAAAGGCTTTAGTAATTGGGAATTATCCGCAGATCGCGCCAATGCTTCCCGGCGAGAGCTGGTGTTGGGTGGTATGGATCCTGACAAAATGCTTAAAGTTGTTGGCTTATCTTCAGCCGTTTTATTTGATAAAAATGATGCGCTCAATCCCATCAATCGCCGCATTAGTATCGTTGTCATGAATGAAAAAGCTGTTAAAGCTGTCACAATGGAAGAGAGCGAAACAGTTGAAGTCGATATGCAAGATAAATCGCCGAATCCCGAATTACTCAAACCAGCTTCCTAGCATATTGATGAAGGTGTATGAAAGAATAGGAATACTATGATTAAATTCAAACGCCCCCATTTCTTGATCGTAGCACTATTGATTCAACTGGTTGCTTTACTCGTAATCGTTTCCTTCATAAAGCTACAATCAATAATCGATTTAAGCCTATTCGAGTGGAGTCTGGCACAAGCTTTGTTAGCGTGTATATTCGCTTACTGTCTGCGCATGCCTACCTGGTGGCTACCGATTCACCTACTCTTTATGCCAATGATCATCACCACTCTGGCAATGGATATTTCACCACTTTGGTTTTTGTTCTTTTTTATCTGCTTAACGCTGATTTATGGAAAAACTTACAAAACGCGCGTACCACTGTATCTATCGAGTCAACAAGTCAACACTACACTGGAAGCTTGGTTACCCAAAGGTAAACGTTTTTCATTTGTCGATTTAGGCAGTGGTTGCGGCGGATTGATCACTCGGCTAGCAAAAACGCATAAAAATGGTCTATTTCATGGCATTGAAGCAGCACCATTGCCGTGTTTGATTAGCAAACTGCGAAACTTATTTTCAACCTCTCCTTGCAAAATTTCCTGGGGAGATTTCTGGAAGCAAGATTTCTCGCAATATGATGTCGTGTACGCTTATTTATCGCCAATCCCGATGGAGACACTGTGGCGCAAAGCAAGCAAAGAAATGCGTCCCGGTAGCTTGCTCATCAGCAATACATTCGAAATTCCGGGAGTCAATCCTGATGAGTGCATCCCATTAAATGATTTTTCAAATTCGACGCTCTATTTGTGGAAATTATGAAACTAGGCGATCCAATCCTTACTGCCGCCGCCAAGTAGTCCCTTGAGGTCCATCTTCCAGGATAACCCCCTTTTCGAGTAATTGCTTACGAATATTGTCTGCATCCGCATAGCGCTTTTGTTCGCGTGCTGCAATACGTTCGCGAATTAAATGCGCAACTTCTGTTTCATCCAATTCAGTGAACGCACTATTGATGAGTTTATTTTGTAGGTAATTTTGTGGATCTTGTTGCAATAGACCTAATATCCCACCTAACAATTTCAATAATGTTGCCTGCTGCTTCGACCCGTTCCTGTTAATTTCGCTTGTGAGCTCGAACAAAACGGCAATCGCTTCTGGGGTGTTGAAATCATCATCCATAGCGACTTTAAATCTGTGCGCGTAAGCATTGTTCCAATCAATCGAAACTATCTGATTATCAAAACCAGTTTCTTTAAGCGCAATATACAAGCGATCTAATGCAAGTTTGGTGTCTTTTAAATGCTGATCGGAATAATTCAATGGACTGCGGTAGTGCGCGCGTAAAATGAAAAAACGTACCACTTCAGGCTGATAGTGTTTAAGTATTTCCCGAACAGTAAAAAAATTCCCCAACGACTTTGACATTTTTTCGTTGTCGACACGTACAAAGCCGTTATGCATCCAGTAATTAACAAATGGATGATCATGCGCTCCTTCGCTCTGTGCGATTTCATTTTCATGATGTGGAAATTGCAAATCTTGACCGCCCCCATGAATATCAAATTGCATTCCCAATAAATTACTACTCATGGCGGAGCACTCTATATGCCAACCGGGTCTTCCGTTTCCCCAGGGGGATTCCCAATAAGGCTCGCCTTGTTTAGCCGATTTCCATAAAACAAAATCCAAGGGATCTTTCTTATGACCGTCGATTTCAACACGTTCACCGGCTCTCAAATCTTCGAGCGATTTTCCTGATAACTTGCCGTAATTCGGAAAATCATGCACCGAATAATACACGTCGCCATTTACTGCATAGTAAGCGAGTTTCTTTTCAATCAGGGTATTAATCATCTGAATCATGGGTTCTATGTAAGCCGTTGCACGTGGTTCATAGGTAGGTTGCAGCACACCTAATGCCGCAGCATCCTGATTCATTGCTTCAATATAGCGGTTTGTTAAATCCTCGATAGATTCTTGATTATCGTTTGCTCGCTTAATAATTTTGTCATCTACATCGGTGATATTACGTACGTACTTTATTTCAAAAGCATTTTCTTTCAACCAGCGAATCACTGTATCGAATACAACCAAAACCCTCGCATGCCCCAGATGGCAATAATCATAGACCGTCATGCCACAGACATAGATTTTTACTTTTCCCTTTTCTAAAGGAATAAATTCTTGTTTCTCACGAGCAATAGAATTAAAAATTTTGAGCATAGAAAAAACAGATTAATTGTTAAGTTACGCTTGTTATTGGTAAAATTCTGGACATTCTGGATTAAATCAGCGAAACTCGCGAAGTATATCATCATATCGCACGGATAGAGCTTCAGCGGCCTTTTATTAACTTATAACTTCAGACAATCTTACCAATAGGAAAAAATATGTATAAACGTTTTTGTCAGTTTGTGTTTTTTTTCTCTTTCATATTGTTAGCAATCAATAGTTATGCAGAAAATATCGCTGTGGAAATAAAAACCAGTTTGGGAAATTTCACTGTTGAGTTGTATCCTGAAAAAGCGCCAAAAACAGTCGAGAATTTCTTACAATATGTTGACGAAGGCTTTTACAAGAACACAATATTCCATCGCGTTATTCCAAATTTTATGGTGCAAGGAGGAGGATTTAATGCTGATTTAGCTCAAAAACCCACACGCTCACCGATACCCATTGAATCTAATAATGGTTTGAAAAATGATGTTGGCACTATCGCTATGGCTCGCACTTCTGATCCTAATTCAGCTACAGCCCAGTTCTTCATCAATGTCGTCAACAATGATTTCTTAAACTTTAAAGCGCCTAACGCCAGTGGTTATGGATATGCGGTTTTTGGTAAAGTCACCCAAGGAATGGATATTGTCAATAAAATAGCTGCAACACCTACCGGCTCGGCCGGACCTCTTTCGAGAGATGTTCCTAAGACCACTATTCTGATCCAAGATATCGTTCGTGTTACTCAAGCAGCCAAAACCAATTAATAAACCAATTTTAATCTATAAAAAATAAAGGAAAATTATATGGTTAAACTACATACCAACTTTGGCGTAATCACGCTTGAATTGGACGAAGAAAAAGCACCCGAAACTGTCAAAAATTTTCTTCACTATGTGAATAGTGGATTTTATAACAATACGTTGTTTCATCGAGTTATTGATGATTTCATGATTCAAGGTGGTGGTTTTGAACCCGGTATGAAACAAAAAAACACACAAGCACCCATTCAAAATGAAGCTGCAAATGGGCTTAAAAACGACACCTATACCATTGCCATGGCAAGAACTTCAGATATCCATTCAGCGACCTCGCAATTCTTTATCAATGTCACCAATAACGGTTTCTTGAATTACCAATCGAACACATCGCAAGGCTTTGGTTATTGTGTTTTTGGCAAAGTAACCGAAGGTCAAGATGTCGTTGATAAAATCAAGAAGGTCAAAACTGGTAATGCGGCAGGTCATCAAAATGTGCCGATTGAAGACGTAATCATTGAAAAAGCCGAAACTGTATAACCCTAAATTTTCTAGTTTTTTTAGCGTTCTTAAACATTCCTTTTGCAATTCGCGCTTATTGAGACTGATATACAGTAGTATGACTTTCTCAAAAAGTTAAAGTATTCGTTATACCCTGAGTACTGATGGTACGATGAAATGGAATGATCTGAAAAACTGGACCTCGTATTGGGAACAATTACGCGCGGCGCTACTAGATCCAAAAGTTGATGCTTCGCAGTTGGATGCTTCACTACGCGCTGCGCGGGAACGTATTCCGATACCTGTGCTATGGTTGTTGGGCAAAACACAAGCTGGTAAGACTTCGATTATCAAAGCATTAACAGGCAGTGAAGCGGCGGAAATCGGTAACGGTTTTCAGCCTTGCACACGGACCTCGCAGTTTTATGATTTTCCCACTGAAACACCAATTGTGCGTTTTCTCGATACACGTGGCTTGGGTGAAGTTTCGTATGATCCCAGTGAAGATATTCTTTACTGCGAAGGGCAAGCACATTTAGTAATCGCTGTAATGAAAGTGGCTGATCTAAATCAGTCGAGCATCATTGACGTGCTGCATGCGATCCGCAAACGTCATCCCGAATGGCCGTTATTGATTGTCCAAACGGGATTGCACGATTTATACCCCGATGGATTTCAACATCTCCTGCCGTGGCCTTATCACGTTGACCCTCTACCAGAAACCATCCCACTCGAATTACGGCGAGCTCTGCTTTCGCAACGCAAAAGCCTGGGGCAAGTGCCTGGTTTTGCGCCAATCCGATGGATCGCGGTCGATCTTACTTTAACTGAAGATGGTTTTAATCCGCCCGACTATGGATTGGAAGGCTTGTGGCACGCGATAGAATCGCTTTCTTCGTTAGGTTTGCAGCATCAACTTGGATTAGGCAAAGAAGTGCATGATTTGTATGCGCGCGCGGCGCATCAGCATATCGTCGGTCATTCATTTACCGCAGCCAGCTTAGGTGCATTGCCCGTAGTCGACCTGGTAAGTGTTTCCGCAGTTCAAGCTAAGTTACTACATAGTCTGGCTAAATTATATGGACAGCGTTGGGATAAAAATACGGTCGTCGAGTTTTTAGGATTGATGGGGGTAGGCATTGCGTCAAACTATATTACGCGACTACTCAGTCGCACGCTTGTCAAAGTCATTCCGTTCTGGGGACAAACAATAGGCGCTTTATGGGGCGCAAGTTCAAGTGGTGCGTCGACATATGCGCTCGGTAAAACGGCAATTTATTTTTTTGTACGGCGTAAAAACGGCTTGAATATCGATCCTAATGCATTAAGGCGAATTTACGCTGAAGAATTGAAACAAGGCGCTTCGATTCTGAAAAAACGTTTACAAGGACCTGACAATTCTTCATGAAGCGTTTTTCGTTAATCAATCCGCTGCGTTTGCTCGTTTTTTTGCTGCTGATTCTACCGATCCTGGTACTGCTAGCATTAGGTGTTGCATGGCTATGGCAAAATGATTATTTGATTTACTGGTTAGGTGCATCCGTCGCATGCGGTTTACTGGGCTATAGTTTGCAGCATTGGTTGATCCAGCATGAAAGCCAGGCGTTGCAGAACACGACGACAGAACCCAACCCCACCTGGCCACCAAGCGCCGATGCCGTCTGGCAACAAGTTGAAGCGTTGGCAGAAAGCACTCAGCCGGAAGACTGGCCACTAGAAAATGGCGCGTGGGTAATGGAACTGGCACAACGTACCATGCAAACCGTCGCGCACAATTATTTTCCCAATGTGGAAAAACCATTACTAGAATTGACCATCCCTCATACCTTACTGATTATTGAACGTGCCAGCCGTGATTTGCGTCAGGATGTGGCCGAAAAGATTCCGTTCAGCCATCGACTCACGATTGGCGATTTATTTCGACTTCACCGCTGGAAAGCCAAAGCGGAGCAATTATTTAATATTTACCGCGCCGGTAATGTCATCGTGAACCCGGTTAACGCTTTGTTCAGTGAAACATGGCGCCATTTACGCGAACGCAGTTTAGGCTTGGCAAAAGACGAATTACATCGCTGGTTTTTGCGCACTTATATCCTTAAAGTGGGTTACTACGCCATTGATTTATATAGTGGTCGCTTATCGTTAGGCAACGATGATGCCGATATGCCAACCCCCAATTCTGAAGCGGATTTAACCCAAGCTGCGCAGGATGCCAATCAGCAACGCGAAGAACCTTTGCGTATTTTGGTGTTAGGTCGCTCGAACACAGGCAAATCCAGTTTGATTAATGCACTGTTCGGAGAATTGACAGCCGCAACGGATACCTTACCTGATACGACGAACACCATTCAACCATTCGTGTTGTCGCGCGAAGGTTTGTCGCAAGCGATTATCTTGGATAGCCCGGGTTGCGACAGTCGGTTATTCAACCGCGAGCAAATGCTCGCCGCCGCAGGTGAAGCTGACTTGATTTTATGGGTAACCCCGGCCAATCGCCCTGACCGACAACTCGAGCGCGATTGTCTCAATGACTTACGCGCGTTTCAAATCGAGCGCACGCATCGTCATGCCCCGCCACTGCTAGTCGTTATGAGTTTTATAGATCGTTTACGCCCCATCAACGAATGGCAACCACCTTATGATTTAAACGACACTACCAATGCTAAATCGATCCATATTAACCAAGCCATGCAAGTTGTAGCCAGTGATTTGGCCGTACCGGTTGCAAGCATTGTTCCCGTCTCACTATCCGAAGGAAAAGTGTATAACGTCGACGATGCGCTGTGGTCAGCAATACTCAATCATCAAACCGATGCGCTGCGCGTGCGGTTGATGCGTTGCCTCGATGCACGAAAAAATGCCGAAAACTGGACTATGTTGCGGCATCAAATGGTCAGTACCGGACGATTGCTCAAAGAATTACCGGAGTTGCTGCTTTCCAAACACAAGAAATAATCTTTCCGTAATTATCCCTTTAATTGGCTTCCTATCCTTTGTTTTCATTCATGTCGAAATCTACGGTCACATTGTTTTTGTTTTGTTTTTTGTTACAGGAACTTGTTCATAACTCAGCTCACGCTCAATACTGGTGGAATGCTAGCAGAGAATCTGCAGGATTGGCACCCGATCCAGCAACCACCCCGGAAGCTATTATTCAGGTGTATGGCGCAAAGGCGTATAGTTGGCGTGGCTATTTTGGCATTCATACTTGGATTGCCGTCAAACCGACGCAAGCTAAAAACTATACTGTTTATGAAGTGATTGGCTGGTTGCAACGACGTAAAATGTCAGTCGTATCGATTCATGACGATGGACCAGATCGTTATTGGTATGGCAATTTACCCGAGGTATTGTTGGAAAAGCGCGGCGATAACGTCGATGCGTTAATTGAAAAAATAGATCAAGCAGCGCGCAGCTATCCCTATTCTCATCATTATCGGATTTGGCCAGGCCCTAATTCCAATACTTTTATCGCCTGGATTTCCCGGGCTGTTCCCGAATTGGAATTGGATTTGCCTCCCACCGCAATCGGCAAAGACTATTTAGGCTGGCCGTTCATTTCTCAAGCGCCAAGCGGACACGGGGGACAATTTTCGATTTTTGGCTTGTTTGGTGCTCTGGTCAGTCCTGTGGAAGGATTTGAAGTCAATCTGCTCGGGTTGGCTTTTGGCGTAGACCCAAGCCCTCTGACGATAAAACTTCCTTTTATAGGCAGGATGAACCTCTCGCCCATTACTCCAGCATTTTCATCGATGAATCATATACAATAAATCTGGATTTAATTGATAACTATTCCTATTCATACTATAGTGACCGACATAGTATTGATCAATGAAAAATCTTTACGAAACCTTTTAAAATTAACTCATCATTCTGAATTATATATGTTTAAACCTTATATCAATGGTTATATCGTCACATTGCTGTGTTGCTTCGCTTTGTTCGCGCAATCGGCACAAGCGCAAGAACTCGTTGTTTATTCTGCACGCATCGAACAGTTAATCAAGCCAATGTTTGATGCTTTTACGAAAGAAACCGGCATCAAAATCAAATTCACCACCGACAATGAAGGTGCTCTACTCGCTAAACTCCAAGCCGAAGGCAAAAACACACCAGCGGATCTGCTGATTACTTCTGATGCGGGTAATCTCTGGGCAGCCGCTCAAGCCGATTTACTGAAACCAATCAAATCTGCCGTGTTAGAACGAAACATTCCCGCACATTTGCGCGATCCTAAAAACGAGTGGTTTGGTTTATCCATTCGCGCTCGCACGATGGTATACAACACAAAAAAAGTCAAACCAGAAGAACTGTCATCCTATGAAAACTTAGCCGATCCTAAATGGAAGAACCGCCTATGCTTGCGTTCTTCTAAGAAAGTTTATAATCAATCGTTGGTTGCTATGTTGATTGCCGAACACGGTGAAGCAAAGACTGAAGAAATCGTCAAAGGTTGGGTCGCCAACCTGGCAACAGAACCGTTGTCGGATGACACCAAAGCGTTAGAATACGTCGCGGCAGGTAAATGCGACGTGACGTTAGTCAATACCTATTATTTCGGTCGTTTGATGAAAAAAGATGCAAATCTTCCTTTAGCGATTTTCTGGCCGAATCAAAGCAAGGATGGTGTTCATGTTAATGTTTCCGGCGCTGGTGTAACGCGATATGGACGTAATGAACAAGCTGCAATCAAATTGCTAGAATTTTTATCGTCCGAAAAAGCGCAAAACCTCTTTGCTGACGTCAACATGGAATATCCGGTTAATCCAGCCATTGACGCAGATGCTTTCGTCGAAAGCTGGGGTGAATTTAAACAAAGCCGCATGAATCTATCCAAAGCGGGTGAATTACAAGCCACCGCTGTAAAACTGATGGATCGGGCCGGCTATCGGTAATGTATTTATTGACAGGAAGCGTAGTCGATGATTGTTCAACCAATACGTTTCCTGTTTTAAACTTCTTTTTCGGTAATTTTTCACGCAATGTCCGTTTGGCGTGCAATTCCTTTTGTAACCGCTGGATTAGTTTTGGCGCCAATTGGCGTGGTTCTTTCCTCACTACTCGCGCCAGTCGGTGATATTTGGCAACATTTAATCGAAACATCGCTACCGCTTTTATTGTTCAATACATTCTGGCTCGCTTGCGGCGTTATTGCTGGTACTGCGATTTTAGGAGTTAGCCTCGCCTGGATCACGGCAGTTTATGAATTTCCTGGACGTCGATTTTTCTCTTGGGCATTATTGTTGCCTATGGCTATGCCTGCGTATGTCACCGCATTTGTCGCATTAGGATTATTCGATTTCACCGGCCCCATCCAAACGACACTGCGCAATACTTTTGACAGTGATTTAACGTGGTTTCCAGAAGTACGCGATCGCATGGGTGTTATCGTGGTCATGTCACTGGCTTTTTACCCGTATGTTTATTTACTGGCACGCAACGCATTTTTAACACAAGGCAAGCGTTCTCTCGAAGTGGCTCAATCATTGGGTTTTAATCGCATACAGGGATTTTTTAGGGTCGCGTTACCCATGGCGCGCCCTTGGATTGCTGGCGGTTTGATGTTGGTATTAATGGAAACACTGGCAGACTTCGGCACGGTCTCCGTTTTTAATTACAATACTTTCACCACCGCGATTTACAAAGCCTGGTTTAGTATGTTTTCCTTGCAAGCTGCATCACAATTGGCTTCCTTATTAATTATTATCGTTTTTATTGTTATTGCCATCGAACAACGGTTACGCATGCGCATGCGTTACGCAGAATCCAAAATAAGCGGTCGCGCACAACGCATCCCATTAGTCGGGGGGCAGAAAATAGTAGCCATCGGTTTTATCGTCAGCGTATTAACTGTGGCATTTGCACTACCGATCACACAGCTTGTACTCTGGTCCATCGACGCTTTTGCAAACGACTTTGATAGCAGCCGCTATTGGGAGTTTTTATCGCATTCGATTTCACTCTCAAGCTTGGCCGCAGTGTTGACATGCGCGGTGGTTATAATGATGGTTTACGCAGTGCGCCGTCATCCAAGCATAGCCACGCGCAATGCCGTTCGCATTGCTACGATCGGTTATGCATTGCCAGGCACGGTATTGGCGATTGGCGTTTATGTGCCATTCATTTGGCTCGATGGTCAATTATCGGCGTGGTTATCACAGTGGTCATCGATTGAATGGAGCCAAGTCATTCAAGGCACGCTGATGATGATGTTAATCGCTTATTTGATACGTTTCATGGCGGTCAGTCATTATGCCATTGATAGCGCCATGCATCGCGTCACGGCGAGTATTGATGAAGCGGCCATGAGTTTAGGATTAAACGGATGGTCGATTATCCGCAAAATACATATTCCAATACTCAAATCGGGATTGTTTACCGCAGCAACGTTAGTATTTGTGGACGTTATGAAGGAAATGCCTATTACTCTGATGACAAGACCATTTGGTTGGGATACGCTTGCCGTGCGTATCTATCAAATGACTTCAGAAGGGCAATGGGAACAAGCAGCAATACCTGCAATAACGATGGTACTAGCCGGATTGATACCAATTTTTTTCTTCATGCGAAATACTGAGTCTTAGTGATGACCAATCCATTTTTGCAGCTCAATAACATTCAGCAATCGTATGGCAATCACATCGTCGTCGATACGCTGTCGTTTGCACTGGAAAAAGGTACTATCGGTTGTTTATTAGGGCCAAGTGGTTGTGGCAAAACCACCGTATTACGCTGTATCGCAGGCTTTGAAAAAATCCATTCTGGGGAAATTGTGCTGAATGGCGTTTTACTAAGCAGTGCAGAAAAGTTGGTACCACCAGAACAAAGACATATCGGCATGGTTTTCCAAGACTACGCCTTATTCCCCCATCTTAACGTTGCCGATAATGTCGGTTTTGGTTTGTATCGACTCAATAAAACAGACAAACAACAACGTATCCATGAATTGCTCGATACGATGCATTTGTCACAAGTCATTCACAAATACCCCCATGAAATATCGGGTGGACAACAACAACGTGTTGCATTAGCACGTGCGCTAGCGCCAAGGCCCAATCTTTTATTACTCGATGAGCCTTTTTCCAATCTCGATGTGAATTTACGCGAACGGTTGAGCATGGAGGTACGTGATATTCTTAAGCAACAACACATTACCGCCATTTTAGTCACGCATGACCAAGCGGAAGCGTTTACGGTAGCCGATGAAATCGGTGTCATGCACCAAGGTGTTATTCAACAATGGGGAACCGCAGACAATCTGTATCACCATCCAAGCAACCGTTTTGTCGCCGATTTCATTGGTCAAGGAACATTATTGCCGGGAGTTATGCAGGATTCATATCACGCCAAAACCGAATTGGGTGTTTTACCGGTGACACTAACGTTACAAAAAACTGATCGCGATGATAACAATACCAATTGCGAAGTGGAGGTATTGCTACGCCCTTCCGATATCGAATTCGATGCAAGCAGTTCAATACAGGCAACCATCGTCAACAAAGCATTTCGTGGTGCAGAAGTTCTGTATACTGTTCGTTTAAACAGTGACTTAACATTACTTTTGCTTGCTGCCAGCTCTATCTGGCATAAAATTGGAGACCGTATAGGAATTCAGGTTCGCTCTGATCGTAGCAAGACCATAACTGCGTACGGACAACAGTGATCACTATGTTTTTTTCGATAGGATACTTCACATTTGACTGTTTTTTCTATAGCATAGCGAGATAAGTTGTTTTAAACCTTTCTAAAAATTTTATCCAAAATTTCAGTTTACTAATCGGTGCCCCCCCAATTCTTTAATGATAGTGTTGGGATTACGCTCTTACAATTGTTTATTTCACAGAGGATTATATGAGTCAGCATATTCATCACGTTACTGATGCCAATTTTGATGCAGAAGTTTTACAATCAGATACGCCTGTTTTAGTTGATTACTGGGCGGAGTGGTGTGGTCCGTGCAAAATGATAGCGCCTGTATTGGATGAAATTGCAAATGAATATGGCGATAAGCTCAAAGTAGTCAAGCTCAATATTGATGAGAATCAATCTACTCCGCCCAAATATGGTATTCGTGGCATCCCTACTTTGATGTTATTTAAAAATGGCAGCATCGAAGCGACTAAGGTGGGTGCTTTATCGAAGTCACAACTGACAGCATTTATTGACAGCCACATTTAAACCGATTAGTCTTACGCCCCTATGAACGTGGATCGCGTGATTTTTTTCTCAACCACATTACTTAATTGAGTAATTCCACCTGTATTTTTCCTTTCCCATTGTTTTATTTTCATCGTTCATTTGATTATCCTTTATCACGAGTATCCTCATGCGCTTATCTGATTTAAAAAATCTTCATGTTACCGAGTTAGTCAAAATGGCCGTCGAAAATGAAATCGATGGCGCTAATCGAATGCGCAAGCAGGATCTGATTTTTGCCTTGTTAAAGAATCAAGCGCGAAAAGGTGAAACGATCTACGGACATGGTACTTTGGAAATATTACAAGACGGTTTTGGCTTCTTGCGCTCTCCCGATACATCTTACTTAGCTGGTCCCGATGATATCTATATATCCCCCAGTCAAATCCGACGTTTTAATCTGCATACGGGTGATTCTATCGATGGCGAAATTCGTCCTCCTAAAGATGGCGAACGCTATTTCGCTCTGGTTAAAGTCGATAAAGTTAATAACGAGCCCCCAGAAAACTCCAAACAAAAAATTCTTTTTGAGAATCTTACCCCTCTTTTTCCTGATCAACGCTTGATGTTGGAACGTGATATTAAAGCGGAAGAAAATATCACCGGACGCATCATTGACTTGATCGCACCAATCGGAAAAGGACAGCGCGGCTTACTAGTCGCCAGTCCAAAGTCAGGAAAGACGGTGATGCTACAACACATCGCCCACTCCATCGAGGCAAATTATCCGGATGTTATTTTGATGGTTTTGCTGATTGATGAACGTCCTGAGGAAGTCACTGAAATGACCCGATCAGTGCGTGGTGAAGTGATTTCTTCCACCTTCGATGAAGCGGCTACTCGCCATGTACAAGTAGCCGATATGGTAATTGAAAAAGCAAAACGTTTGGTTGAGCACAAAAAAGATGTGGTGATACTTCTCGATTCCATTACACGATTGGCTCGCGCCTATAATACTGTAGTTCCAGCATCAGGAAAGGTGTTGACTGGCGGTGTCGATGCCAGTGCACTGCAACGTCCTAAACGTTTCTTCGGTGCGGCAAGAAATATCGAAGAAGGTGGATCCTTGACAATCATAGCGACTGCTTTGATTGACACCGGATCTCGCATGGACGACGTTATCTACGAAGAATTTAAAGGTACCGGCAATATGGAAATTCATTTGGATCGACGTATGGCCGAAAAACGAATCTATCCTGCCATTAACGTGAATCGTTCAGGTACTCGCCGTGAAGAACTCCTGATTCCGGCAGAAATTTTGCAAAAAATTTGGGTGTTACGCAAATTGCTTCATCCAATGGACGATATGGATGCTATGGCATTCTTGCTCGATAAAATTAAAGCGACCAAAAACAACTCTGATTTTTTTGATTCTATGAAACGGGTTTGATAAGGTTATAAAAGCTTATAAATAGCTTTTTTATTGTGTACGATCAAGAATATCACTAGCAAAGCGAAAATTTTTACTGTCTTTTGCATTACTACATTCAACAACCAATTCTTGGCGGGAGCAATAACAGTTAATTAATCCTTTTTCATTTAGCTGACTAACCATATCATCCACACTCATGTGGATAGGAGCAGTAAGTTGTAGAAGTTTTTCTGCGCCTTTTTTAGTAACGAAATAAGCAGTCAGCCCCCAAAAACGACCAACAAATTTGGATATATAGGGATTGATATGCTGTTTCTTGTTTTTCCTATGATTGACAAAAAAAATGTCTGCATCTTCTGGAATGTAATGGATAACTTTCTGTAACGTAGTTATTTCGCAATCTAGAAAAGCGTCATCTTCTAAAATGAAAGTTATTTTGTTATCTGAATTTAGGGTTTCTTTCCAGAGTTCATAATGAGATAAATAAACTCCAATCTGTGCTGGCGTTAGCTTATTTCCTGTTCCGAGATCTCTATTGTCTGGAGCCAAACGGCCTTGCTTAATGAGGTGTTCTAAATTGAGCGTAGCACCGTCAACAGCAGAAAAAAATTTCAAATTAAAACTAACGTTATCAAATTGATCTGCAATAAATTTCTTTTTATCTAGCCTTCTAATAAGATTAATACAATGCGTTTCGAAGTGAATAAATTCACTTTGCCTGTACAAACTTTTTATATTGTCTTGCTTAAAAACAAACAAAATGTGATCAAAAAATAATGACCATGCTGAAAAAACACCATTAGCTATATCTTTAATAAAAAAAAGAAATTTCCCTAACCCTGATTTATTTACCCAATTCGAGCGAACCGTTTTTTTAAAAGTATCTAAAAAAAATCTATCATTCATGAGAAATTCAACCTTGATGCGTTAACAACACAATTTATTCAATTGCTCTCAGTCTATCAAGGATAGACGTTTTCATTATTTTAAAAAAAAACCTTTTTATAAGTTAATTCATCAACAAGCAACTAATAAATAAACACCTCCCCCCCTAATTGAAAAAACAATCCGGTTCTATAAAGATCGAGCCACATAATGAGACGTACTACTGAAATGAAATTCATCTAAGCAGCAAGCAAGTGCGTAATGCGTTGCCTCAATCAGAGTTAAGTTTTTACCGTTTAAAAATCTAATCGATTGTTACATAGATTTCTGACTGCAATGCGTGTGAAATAGTTCCACTTCTATTTTCCATTTATTTTCCTAAATACTGTAAGCATTACTACAAATTCTCACAATGACAATGCTTATTTTTAAGTTGCAATATTCATAAAACTCCATTAGAGTATAATTATGTTTTAATATTATAATTATTTAATATGAATATTGATGATATGCAGCAAAGCGCAAATGCGGCGGCAGAATTGCTCAAAACACTCGCCAACCCCAGTCGTTTAATGGTGTTGTGCAATATCTTGAAACAAGAGTACACCGTAGGGGAGTTAGAAAAACTGGTTGGTATTAGTCAATCAGCTTTATCGCAACATTTGTCACGGTTGCGTCATGAGGGGATAGTGAGTTGCCGACGTGAAGGGCAGAATGCTTATTATTCTTTACAGGATGAACGATCACGTCATGTCATTGAAGCGTTGTATGGAATTTTTTGTAAACCTGATTCAATGTGTCTGGATCAAGTCGATCATTCGGAAATAGACACGAAATAGCAGAATCATCGCAACCAAGAGGAGGATCAAGCAATGGCAAAAATTATTATTGTAGGTGGCGGTATCGGTGGTGTTTCCATGGCTTATGAATTGCGTGGATTGGTTGATAAAGTGCATGAGGTCATGCTGGTATCCAACACGCCCACATTTCATTTTGTGCCTTCTAATCCCTGGGTTGCAGTTAATTGGCGTAAACCATCCGATATCCAAATTGATTTAGCGCCGTATTTGCAGAAAAAGAATATCGGTTTTAATGCAATTGGCGTCAAACGGCTGCACCCTGACGACAATCGTTTGGAGCTCTATGATGGGTCCAGTTTAAGTTATGATTATTTAGTCATCGCCACCGGACCACGATTGGCTTTTGATGAAATCGAAGGTCTCGGACCAGAAGGTTTTACTCAATCAATCTGTCATGTTGATCATGCAAAAGATGCGGCTGTTGCTTGGGAGAAATTTTTACAAAACCCAGGGCCGATCGTGATAGGCGCGACGCAAGGTGCGTCATGCTTTGGTCCGGCATATGAATATGCTTTGATTATGGAAACCGATTTGCGCAAGCGGCATTTACGAGACCGAGTACCTATGACGTTTGTAACCCCGGAACCATACGTCGGCCACCTAGGATTAGGTGGTGTAGGTGATTCCAAATCCATTTTAGAAAGCGTTTTTCGGGAACATCATATTAAATGGATTACGAATGCCAAGGTTGAAAAAGTTGCAGATGGCACTATGCACGTTTTGGAACATCACGATGATGGTACGCCCAAGCAACAGCATCAATTACCTTTTCAATATTCGATGATGCTACCCGCTTTTACCGGTATTGATGCTGTTAAAGGCATTGAAGGATTGACCAACCCGCGTGGCTTTATCACGGTTGACAAGCACCAGCGCAATACGCGGTATGAAAATATTTTTGCGGTGGGCGTGTGTGTCGCTATAGCACCAATGGAAAAGACTGCGGTGCCATTCGGAGTACCGAAAAGCGGTTATATGATCGAATCAATGGTAACGGCAGCAGCGCATAACATTCGTGATCTATTGAACGGCAAAGCACCATCGTGCGAAGCAACTTGGAATGCAATTTGCCTTGCGGACATGGGTGATAGTGGAATTGCATTTGTAGCAATCCCGCAAATTCCACCACGTAACGTAACATGGACTAAAACGGGCAAATGGGTGCATCTTGCAAAGATTGCCTATGAAAAATACTTTTTATACAAAGTTAAAAAAGGTACAACAGAACCTATTTATGAACATTACATATTGGAAGCTCTCGGCATCCATAAAATTAAAAAACCGACAGGAGGATAATCATGAATATAGATCGAACAGTGATGGCATTTGCAGGTACTATGATATTGATGAGTTTAGCGCTATCGCAATTGCATTCAATTTATTGGCTTTGGCTTACCGCTTTCGTAGGACTTAATTTGTTGCAATCAGCTTTCAGCGGCTTTTGCCCTTTGGCGATAGCGTTGAAGAAAATCGGATTAAAACCCGGCTTGGCATTTCATTAATTCAATTTTTATTACGGGAGAACAACATGTTTTACGCAAAGAAAAAAGTAGTAACACTATGTATGGTTAGTTTCACAGCATTGGCTGGAATTTCAATGGCTTCAGTCGCATCAGATGACTTACCGCCTCAAGGACACAAAAAAAGCATACAAAATGATCAATCACATCAACATGGAGATCAACACGACAAAAACAGCCAGCATGGTGGCCATGATCATGGCAAAAAGCAAGGTATGGGTGGTGGGGGAATGAGCGGTGGAATGGGTGGTGGAAGTTACGCACAACTGATTGCATCCCAAGCCGACGCATTAGCGTTGACCGACGAGCAACTGGGTAAAATTACTCGCATTCACGCAAAAGAAGCTGCAGAATTTGGTAAAGCCAAACACCAAGCGCATGAAAGTATGCATGATTTTATGGAAGCCAGTATGAAACCGGCTACGGATGATGAAACGATACGAAAATTTGGTAAAAATCACAACGACACTTTTAGTCGAATGATTGAAATGCGTATCAACGAGCGTAAAGCAGTACATGCAGTATTAACACCTGAACAAACAAATAAACTCAAAACACTCAAAATCCATAATCAGCATGATCACGGCAGTAAGCAAGGTAATGATCATGGTGGAAAAGAAGGGCACGGCGGTCACCATTCCATGCAACATTAACACTTTGTCTGTCAATCTCAATAATCCACTAGACGCGACGCTGATTTAATTTCTGCAAAATCAATTTTCTTTATCTTGAAGAAAATTGGTTGAAAACTAACAGATTAAATTTGCTCTGCGACCTTGCACCTTTCCCCCCACGGCAAAACCGCGGGGGGTACGGCACAGAAAACTAAAAACGGCGTTACATTGGCTTCAAAAACACAAACTACAATATTCCCTCGTGGCAAGACCACGGGGGAATTTCAGGTTAAGAGAATTCAAAAAATTACAATCTTGATTAACCAATCAAACCTTACAACTGCACTTTGAATCAATAGCATTTTGAAGTAGCGATTTACCAAAAACAGATAAAACCTATCCATCAAAGTGCTATTGATTCTCAAAATCCGATTTGGTCAGCAACTCCGTTAATACTCGTAATACACCATTTTGCCAATTTGGAAAATTTAAACCAAACGTTTGTTCTAGTTTTGTAGTATTGAGTCGTGAATTTAATGGACGCTTTGCTGGTGTGGGATAGTCGGTACTCGGGATCGCAGTGAGTTGGCAACGTGACTTGGTAAAATAGGGCTCAGCATGTTGCAGAATAAAATCAGCAAATTCGTACCAACTGGTATGACCTCGTGCCGCTAAGTGATATAACCCTGCCAACTCTGGCCGTAATTGAATGGCACGCACCGCATGTGCAGTTACATCAGCGATTAGCTCTGCTCCGGTTGGCGAACCTATTTGATCATTAACGATACTGAGCTTGTCCCGCTGCTGCGATAAACGCAAAATAGTTTTAATGAAATTATTTCCATGCGCACCGTAAACCCAGCTGGTTCTAAAAATCAGATGATTGCAACCAGAATCAATAATATTGTTTTCACCTTGCAGCTTCGTTTTTCCATATACATTCAGTGGATCGGGCAAATCGATTTCACTGTAGGGACTATTACTTTTGCCATTGAACACGTAATCAGTAGAATAATGAATCAAACAAGCGTTGCATGCTTTAGCCTCTTGAGCGAGCATTCCTGGCGCATGCGCATTTAGAATTTCAGCATTTTCGATATCACTTTCGGCTTTATCCACTGCTGTATAGGCCGATGCATTAACAATCACATCCGGAGATACACTTTTAATCGTTTGGCGAATATCATCAAAACGTGTTAAGTCGCCGCACATTTCCTGACTTGCAGAGCAAAGAGCTACTAATTCGCCTAATGGTGCAAGGCTGCGTTGCAACTCCCAACCGACTTGGCCATTTTTACCCAATAATAAAATTTTCATAAAGTACGTTGTTTATAATTTTTTTCGATCCATTGGCGATACGCACCTGTTTGTATATCGGTTGTCCATTGCTGATTATCGATATACCAATGAATGGTTTTGCGTATGCCAGTGGCAAATGTTTCTGCTGGCCGCCATTTCAATTCACGTTTTATTTTAGTAGCATCGATTGCATAGCGACGGTCATGTCCAGGGCGATCCGCAACATAGGTAATCAATTGACGAAACTGTCTTTGTGGATAAATTTCGGTTAACAAATCACAAATCGTTTGAACAATTTCAAGATTGGTTTTTTCGTTCCACCCACCTATATTATAAGTTTCTCCGGGTAGCCCTGCTGCTAGCACTCGGCGAATAGCAGTACAATGATCAGTTACATAAAGCCAATCGCGAATCTGCAAACCATCGCCATAAACTGGTAAATTCTTCTCAGCTAATGCATTGCATATCATCAATGGAATTAATTTCTCAGGAAATTGAAAAGGCCCATAGTTGTTGGAACAATTAGTAGTCAACGTCGGAAAACCATAGGTGTGATGATAAGCGCGCACCAGATGATCGCTAGAAGCTTTACTCGCAGAATAAGGGCTATTCGGTTGATAGTTATGTATTTCGGTAAAAGCCGGCGCTTGAGGAGCTAGTGAACCATACACTTCATCGGTGGATACATGCAAAAACCGAAAATTGCCTTTAGCGCCCTGATCCAATTGCATCCAATAAGCACGAGCCGCTTCCAATAAATGAAAGGTACCTACAATATTGGTCTGAATAAAATCTTTTGGACCGTGAATCGATCGATCGACATGACTCTCCGCGGCTAAATTGATAATTGCGCGTGGCTGATACGTTGTCAGCAACTGAGAAATGAGTTGCGTATCACCAATATCTCCATGCACGAAAATATGCCGTGGATCGTCTTTAACACTTGATAGATTTTGTAGATTACCTGCATAGGTTAATTTGTCGACATTCACGATGCCTTCGTCACCGTGTTGCAACCATTCCAAAACAAAATTACTACCAATAAATCCTGCGCCTCCGGTTACCAGAATCATTCAAATCCCTTTATTCTTTTAATAAATTCAAAGCGTACTAAACTACCATTTAATGTTCATCCTCAGCATTCCAACTTGGCAAAACTCCTGTTTCTTCGGATTTTACTTGAAATTCACACGCTATGCCCACGCCAGGCACCCATATCAATTGATCTTCGCAAAACAATAAAGGCAATCGTTTACGCTCCCAAGGTGGTATACAAGCCTCTTGCAAAAGATTTTTTAAGCTACGGCGAGCGCGATTAGAGACTGGCTTAAAGCTTTCTCCACCTGCTCGTAGACGAATCGTCAGTAGACGGTCAATAATTTTTTCACACGCTATCCCTTGATTTTTTAATTGAGCAAAATGGACGCTACCGTTGCCCCATTGAATAGCTGGTTGGTTTTCATGATTCCAGATAAAACTTGTAGCAAGATGTTTTTCTGTTATCCATTGCGGTGATTGTCGGGCAAGAAAATAAATAGCACCCTTAAAACAATGGATTTGGTATTTGTCGATCTCGATACGGAATTGATGGTCCTCTCGCATAGAGAGCAATTGTTGCGTTAGATTTTCCAATTTTGTTGTGCTGGGTAATGGAATTCCTTGATGCACCAACATATGCCGTAATAAATTTTTCGCGCGAGATATGCTTAATTGACGTAGGCATTGTAAACTAAGTCGTCCTGAAATTAAGCATCGCTCACGATCAATTTCCGCCAACTCATCCAATAATGTTGACGCTTCAGAAAGGTGACGACTGGCCCTAGTGAATGTTTTTGCATAACTCCCATACCGTTTCTTTAATATAGGCAAAACATCATGACGCAAAAAATTTCGATCATAATTGGTATCATCATTACTTTCATCGATGATCCACGTTAAATCCTTTGATTGCGCATATTGTTCGATTTGATGGCGGGACACGTTTAATAGAGGCCTTAGTAGTTTAGCCTGATTGACATGCCTCTGTTGTCGCACAACTGGCATGGCGCTTAATCCTTTGACTCCTGCACCACGCAGCAATTGCAACAATAAGGTTTCGGCTTGATCATCTAAATGCTGTGCCAAAACCACATAATCAGCCATGACGTTACTAAAAATTCGGTACCGCTGCTCTCTCGCAGAAGCTTCTAAACTGACTCCTCGCTCTTTTTGAACATGTAAATAGGCCACTTCAATAGCAATACCATAAGAGAGCGCTAGCTTAGAACAAAACTGAGACCACGTTGTTGCATTACCACTGATACCATGATTAACGTGCACGGTTGACAGGCTGAATTGCATTGGCTTAGAGAAATTTGCTAAGAGATCAAGCAAGGCCACTGAATCTATGCCGCCGCTTAACGCGACGCACACATGATCGCCCTGTTTTATATGTTGTTGAAGTACTTTCTGAACTTCGGCAAACAGAAAATCACCTGACTCAGGCTTCTTTGAAAGATCCATAAGCCATCAATCGATCATGGCGTTTTTCCAATAATGCATCAATCGAAAGACTTTGTAGTTTATGCAGAGATTCTTGCAACACGTTCTTAAC